>Ga0207674_10000051_pt1 | contig 116114 bp, 114 predicted proteins | sample KBSCornC72_FD_184303 | JGI IMG/M metagenome (GOLD analysis project Ga0207674, IMG submission 184303) | Corn rhizosphere microbial communities from Kellogg Biological Station, Michigan, USA - KBS Corn C7-2 (SPAdes) (version 2) | ecosystem: Host-associated > Plants > Roots > Rhizosphere > Soil ...
GACGATGCTACGCCCGTCGAAAACGACCCAAAAGGTCAGGCCCGAAACGCCGTCAGGAGGTTTCGTGTCAGGTAAACCAGTGGATCACCGCCCACAGGAAGGCGCCGGCGATGACGGCGAACACGGCGACCCATGCCGCACCGGCAAAGGTCATCCCGAGCGTGCCGCTGAAGCTCGATTCGTCGGGGGCATCGTTGGCCGGTTGCGGCGGGAGATCGTCTTTGTCCATGGCGCTTTCCTTTGCCCGGAAAGGATAGCCCAACTAGTCCCGGTGCGTCAGCCCGCCATCCAAAACGCCCAACCGCGCATCTAAGGGGAGGGTTGAACGTTGCTAACCAGTCGCTAACTCATAGGAGAGCATGTCTTCGATGGATGCCTGCGAATCGCGTTTCAAAGAGCGGATAACATGACGATCATCGACAAGGCCGAGCGGATCTATTCCACGCTCGAACATCGCGCCGATGCCGTGATCCATGTCCTCGGTATCCTGTTCGCCATCAACGCCAGCCTATGGCTCTTGTGGCGCGTCACCGGCCTTCCGGTCGCGGTCGGCGTCTTCATCTACTGCGCCGGACTTCTGGCGATGATCTGCATGTCGGCCGCCTACAACCTGACCCCGCAGGGGACTTCGAAGGCCATCCTGCGCCGCCTCGACCATTCCGCCATCTTCATCATGATCGCCGCCACCTATACGCCCTTCGCAATGAATCGCCTCGGCGCGCCCTATGGCGGTTTCATTCTGACCGCGATCTGGTGCTGCGCCAGTCTCGGGGTTGCCATGAAAGTACTCTATCCCCGACGCTTCGAAGTCCTCAGCATCGCGCTCTACCTTGCCATGGGCTGGGCGATCGTCACGGTGCTCCAGCCGCTGCATGCCGCGATGGGCGCCGTGGACTTCTGGCTCCTGGTCGCCGGCGGTCTCGTCTATTCGGCCGGGGTTCTGTTTTACGTGATCGATCGCATTCCGTATCACAAGGTGATCTGGCACGGGTTTGTGCTGGTCGCTGCGGCGCTCCACTTCTCCGCCATTGCCTTTGAGTTCGCCGTGTAAGCGCGCGGCATGATTTCGGCGGTGATTTTCGATTGCGACGGCGTTCTGGTGGACAGCGAGATTCTCGCCCACGAGGTCGAGATCGAGGTCTTGCAGGCGATCGGCCTTCACTATGACCGTCACGACTTCACTCAGCGCTTCATGGGCATGAGCGATGAGGCGTTTTTCGCCGCTCTCGAAGAAGACGGCAAGGCACGACTTGGCCGCTCCATCATCGCGGAGATTCGCGGTCCGATGAACGACAGATTGCAGAAGGCGGTGGCCGAGCGGCTGACCGAAGTCCCGGGCGCGCTGCGCGCTGTGAACGCAGTTTGCGGCGCCAAGGCCGTCGCCAGTTCCAGCACGCTCGACAGGTTGCGGATCAAGCTCGGCAAGACCGGTCTTTGGCAGAGTTTTGCTCCGCATATCTATTCGGCGGAACATGTCACGCACGCCAAGCCCGCGCCCGATCTGTTCCTGCATGCCGCCTCGGAACTCGGTGTCGCGCCCGCGGAATGTCTCGTCATCGAGGACAGCGTGAACGGCGTTCTCGCGGGCCGCGCCGCGGGCATGCGCGTGTGGGGCTTTGGCGGCGGCGGCCACATGACGGAACGGATCACGGCGCGGCTTTCCGAAGTCGGCGCCGAACGCGTCGTCGCGACTTGGGCGGAAGCCGAGCCGCTTCTCGCGAGCCTCTAGCGGGGAGCGGTTGAATGGGCGCAAGATCGCACGGTACGCGATCGCAACGAGGTGGTTCATGCGCGCAATTTTCACTCTCGTAACACTCGCCGTTCTCGCACTGTCGCTGGGGGGCTGCGCGGTCGCGGAAGTCGCAGGCGCCGGCGTCAGCGTCGCGACCACGGTGGTCACGACCACGGTCGATGTCGCGGGCGATGTCGTTGGCGGTGTTGCCGATACGGTCAGCGGCCATCCGAATGACGACAAGGATAAGGCCGGCGAGAAGGACAAGCCGCGCGACGACGGCGACAACGACAACGCGCAATAGCGCTTAGAACGAATCCTTGCGCCGGCGCATCTCGGCAAAGACGTCCACATCGCCCGTGTCGCGCAGCCCGAGCGAACGGCGAATGTCTGGCGAGTCGGGACGCAGAAAGGGATTGGTTCTCTTTTCGAGACCGATGGTCGAGGGAATGGTGGGCGCGTTTTTCGCACGCGCCGCTTCCACCTGGCGCATGCGTGAGATGAGGTCCGTGTTTTCCGGCTCGAGCGTCAGCGCGAAGCGGCCGTTGTTCAGCGTGTATTCGTGGCCGCAGAAGACGCGCGTCGCATCCGGCAGACGCATGAGTTTGGAAAGGCTCGACCACATCATCGCCGGTGTGCCTTCGAACAAGCGTCCGCAACCCATCGCGAACAACGTGTCGCCGGTGAAGGCGGCGTCATCGACGATGAACGCGATATGGGCGCGGGTGTGTGCGGGAATCTCCAGGACCCCAACGTTGCGGGCGCCGAACGTCCAGCCCGAACGTTCGTCGACCCCGGTGTCGATGCCGGGAATACGATCGCGATCCTTCTCGGGTCCGACGATGGTGGCGCCGAAGGCTTCCTTCAGCGGGATATTGCCCCCGGTGTGGTCGAAGTGATGGTGCGTATTGAGGATGTGGGTGAGTTTCCAGCCGCGTGCGGACAAGGCTTTCCTGACCGGCTCGGGTTCGGAAGGGTCGACGATCGCCGTCAATCCGGCGTCGCGATCGTGCACCAGATAGGCGTAATTGTCTTTCAGGCAGGGAACCAGTTCGATCTCGAGCGCCGCCATGGGATGGTCCTTTCGCGGATCGAGCGAGCCTAACAGCGGGCGCCGGCGCGTTGAACCGGACGCAGCGTCGCGCTACGCAGGAAGAATGCAACTCGACGCTTCCGATCTGGCCGACTTTTACGAGGCGCCAATCGGGCAGTTGGCCCGGCGCATGATTTCGCGCCAGGTGCGCGTCATGTGGCCGTCCGCAAAGGGAAGTTCATTGTTCGGTTATGGCTTTGCAGTGCCTTACCTGCGGCCTTACCTCGCAGATGCAGAACGGGTCGTGGCACTGATGCCCGCGCAGCAGGGCGTTGTTGCCTGGCCGTCGGGGCCACCGCTGACGGCATTGTGCGACGAGGATTCGCTTCCCTTCGCGGACGCGGCGTTCGATCGGATCCTGGTGGTGCACGGACTGGAAGGCGCCGACGCGACACGGCCGCTGTTGCGCCAGCTCTGGCGTGTTCTTGCTCCCGAAGGCCGGATGCTTCTGGTGGTGCCGAACCGAACCAGCCTCTGGGCCCAGCTTGAACGGTCGCCGTTCGCGCTCGGCCGCCCGTTCAGCCGCGGCGAACTCGACGGCTTGTTGCGCGGCGCGCTGTTCGAACCGCTGCGCTGGGATCGTGCGCTCTATCTTCCGCCCTTGCGCGGTCGAAGCCTCGTGCGATCAGGAAACGCATGGGAGCGGATCCTGCGCCGACTATTGCCGGGGCTTTCCGGTGTGCATCTGGTCGAGGCCGGCAAGTCGCTCTATGGCGCGACACCTGTTCCCGTCGGTCGAGTGAGGCGGCAATGGTCGCCGGTACGCGAAGCGCCGGCCGCATTGAACAAATCTTTCGACCGGCTGTGACACGACTGTGAAGTCGTTGGTACGAACGCGTGACAGCTATTTCGATTTCACGATACTGTGAGCACAACGCGAATTTGCATTGCGGATATGCACGATCGAGCGGCGTGCATCAGATGAATCGTTTTTCGAGCAATCGCGCACTTCTTCGCCACATCATGACGTGCGAAAAATGAAATGCACGAAACGGTGATTGGCAGACGCTTTCAATTCCCGCTTTCGATCCCACCTCCAATTCCGTCAGGCATGTCTGATGCCTGGCGCAAACCAGGAGGATGTCATGAAGTTTGCAAAAACGGCGGCAGGCGCCGCAGCGTTGTGCGTGATGCTTGCGGCGACGGCGAGCTATGCGACGGATGTCGGGGCTCCGGCATCGGTCGGCAGCTGCGTCGACCTGGCGCGACAGGTCAAAGACGCGATGAACTCCAATCAGCAATCGCCAAATCTGCACGAGGCGCAGAACTTGTCGTCGGCAGCGCGCGAATTCTGCTCGAATAGGCGTTATGCCGAAGGCGTCAGCCGCTACAGCAAGGCGTTGGAGCTCTTGAACGTCTCCATGACGCAGAAGGATGCGCCTCGCGCCCAGTAGCGAAATTGCGCTCGCAAGGAGCGTGACGATAGCAGGCTAGAGTCCGATTGCGCTCATCAAAGGAGTGTAATCGGACTTTGGACTGCGCGCGTCATCTGCCACGCAGCAGGAAGATCGCGCCGTTCGCGAACAGGTTCGGCCCCCAGGCGTTCGCGGGCATGGGATGTGTGCGGCCCTTTTCGTCCAGCGATAAGGCTCGTTCGATCGTCGCGCCTTTGTCCTGTGCGAGCTGCACGAAATCGGCGATCGTGCAGAGGTGAATGTTGGGCGTGTCGTACCAGGCATAACCCAGCGCTTGCGTGCGCGGCATCCGCCCGCCGGCGAGCAGCGCAAGCCGAATGCGCCAATGGCCGAAATTGGGTAGCGAGATGACTGTCCGTCTGCCGATGCGAAGCAGATGCGCGAGAACCTCGCTCGGGGCAAACGTGGCTTGAATGGTCTGGCTCAGAATCGCGACGTCGAATGCGCCGCTCGGATAGTCGCTGAGATCGGTATCGGCATCCCCCTGCACAACCGGCAAGCCGCGCGCAACACAGGCATTGACGTTCTGCTGGGAAAGTTCGAGTCCGCGGCCATCGACGTTTTTGTTGGCGGCCAGATGCTCGAGCAGCGCGCCGTCGCCGCAGCCGACGTCGAGCACGCGCGCGCCAACCGGAATCATCTCCGCGATGGCCGCCAGATCCGCTCTCAGGCTCATGCGCCGGCCTTGGCGGCGACCGCGTTCACGAAACCGCGCATGGTTGCGAACATCTCCGGTTCGTCCAGAAGAAACGCGTCATGACCGCGATCGGTCTGGATTTCGACGAAGCTGACGGTCGCCGCAGTCGCGTTCAGCGCGTGCGCAACGAGCTTGTTCTCGGCGGTGGGAAAAAGCCAATCGCTGGTGAACGAGATGATGCAAAAGTTTGTCTTGCTGCCGGCAAAGGCGTCGGCGAGCCGACCGCCATGCTCCGCAGCCAGATCGAAATAGTCCATCGCGCGCGTGATGTAGAGATACGAGTTGGCATCGAAACGGTCGACGAACATCACGCCCTGATGGCGCAAATACGACTCGATCTGGAAGTCCGGACCGAAACCGAACGACACTTGTTCGCGGTTCTGCAGGCTGCGGCCGAATTTGCGCTGCAGCGCCGTTTCGGACAGATAGGTGATGTGCGCCGCCATGCGCGCCACGGCGAGGCCCTTGGCCGGCTGCGTGCCGTGGAGTTGATAGGTGCCGCCCTTCCAGTCCGGATCGGCCATGATCGCCTGTCGGCCGACCTCGTGAAACGCAATATTTTGGGCCGAGTGACGCGCGGCGCAGGCGATCGGTACGGCGGAAACGACGCGCTCCGGAAAATCGGCGGCCCATTGCAGCACCTGCATGCCGCCCATCGAGCCGCCGGTGACGCACAGCACTTTTTCAATTCCCAGGGCGTCGAGCAACATTGCCTGGGCGCGAACCATGTCGCGGATCGTGACGAGGGGAAAATCGAGTCCATAGGGCTTGCCGGTGGTCGGATTGATTTCAGCAGGACCCGTCGATCCCATGCAGCCTCCGACGACATTGGCGCAGACAACGAAGAAACGCTCCGTGTCGATGGGCTTGCCGGGTCCGACCATTTCTTCCCACCACCCGGGTTTGCCGGTGATCGGGTGGGCGCTGGCGACGAACTGGTCCATCGTCAATGCATGGCAGATCAATACGGTATTGCTGCGCGCCTTGTTCAATTTGCCGTAGGTCTTGTAGGCGACCGTCAGCGGCGACAAGGTCTTGCCGCAATCCAAGACGAGCGGCTTATCGCGTCCAAACGTGATGGCCTGGCCCACGTCCACATCAGCTGCGATCACTGGCCGCAGGAATCGGGGATTTCCAGTCTCGGCCATAAGGTTGCTGTTCCTGCCAGACTCAAGGGCGGTTTTGCTAAGGCCGAGCGCCTGCGCTGTCAAACGCAGGCCGGGGTTGCTTTGATTTTGCGCGGCAGCGACCTTATCAATACCGCCCCTTCAGGACCGGCCTTCCTGAACGGCAGCGCCATCGGCCAGCAAGGTGTAGATCATTCCAGCCATGCCCTCATCCTCGACATCCGATCCGGCGGGCAGGCTCGATGCGCTCGACGACGCGCTCCACGATCTTCTGATGCGCCGTGTTGAGCTTGCCGGACAGTGTGGGCCGACAAGTCCGGCGCGGGAGGCGGCGACCATGCGCCGGCTGGCGGCGCGTCACGACGGGGCCTTTCCGCTTGCAGCTCTGGTGCGCATCTGGCGAGAAATCATGGCGTCCACGCCCAATACGGTGCCTCTGGTGCATGTGTTCGCGGGCGACAACGTCGCGGACTATCGCGATCTGGCGCGGGCCTATTTCGGGTCAGCCGCCGCGATGGAAAGCCATCCCTCGGCTTCCGCCGTCATCCATGCCTGTGCCGGTGACACGGCCGCCTTCGGACTCCTGCCGCCTCCGGACAGCGACGAGAATGAACGTCCCTGGTGGGCTCAACTCGCGCCCTCCGGTCAGCGGGGTCCACGCGTGATCGCGCGCTTGCCGCAAGTCGAAGCGGGTCCGCAGCAGTCCGGCGCCGCGTATGCCATCGCCTCGCTCGAGCAGGAGCCGACAGGCGCCGATACCACCTTGATCATCCTCGAAGCGAACGCAGGGCTCAGCCGTACGAAACTCCAAACATTGATTAGGGATGTCGGCTTCGAGGCCCAGCTTGTGGCGGTCGGGCGGGACTCGGCGCGCAGCAGTTCACGGCAGCATCTGCTTGAGATTTCCGGCTTTGTGCCGCGTGACGACTCGCGGCTCGGCACCTTGCTGGAGCAGGCTGGCGACACGATCCAACGCATCGTCTGCGTCGGCGGTTATGCCGATCCCATTCCCCGACCCAGGGCCGCCTGATCATGGATCCGACGCCCAAGGCTGGCATTCTGGAGATCGAGACGTATGTCGGCGGCGTCGCGCATGTCGCGGGCGTCGAAAAAGTCTTCAAGCTCTCGTCGAACGAGTCCGCGACGGGCGCCAGCCCGCTCGCAATCGCGGCGTTCAAATCCGTCGCGCAAGACCTGGACCTCTATCCCGACGGCAGCGTGAAGCTCTTGCGCGATGCCATCGCCGAGACATACGGCCTCGATGCCGCGCGTATCGTCTGCGGCAACGGCTCGGGTGAACTTCTCACCATGCTTTCGAACGCTTATCTGCGCCCGGGCGACGAAGTTCTGTTCTCCGCGCACGCCTTCCTGCTCTACAAAATCGATACCCTCGCCAATAGTGCCGCGCCGGTGCCCGTGCCGGAAAAGAACCTGCGCGCCGACGTCGATGCGATGCTGGCCGCCGTTACGCCGAAGACGCGTCTTGTTTATCTCGCCAACCCAAACAACCCGACCGGCACGTATCTGCGCCATAACGAAGTGCGTCGACTGCACTCTGGTCTCCGTCCCGATATTCTCCTCGTGATTGACGCGGCCTATTGCGAATATGTGCGGCGCAACGATTATGAGTCCGGCATCGAGATGGTCGCGAATTTCCAGAACGTGGTGATGACGCGCACCTTTTCGAAAATATATGGGCTTGCGGGCCTACGCGTGGGCTGGGCCTACTGCCCGGCAAAGGTTGCCGACGTTTTGAACCGCATCCGTGGGCCGTTCAACGTCAACGTTCCCGCCCAGCGCGCGGCAGCGGCAGCCCTTAAGGATCGCGCCCATGTCGAACGGGCATTCGCGCACAATGAAAGATGGCGTGACTGGCTGACCGACGAGATACGCAAGCTCGGGTTTCGCGTCGACGACAGTGTCGGAAATTTCGTCCTCATCCATTTCCCGCATGACAAGGGCATGACTGCGCGCGACGCCGACGCATTCCTGTGCAGCCATGGGGTCATTCTGCGCCGCCTGATGAACTACGGCTTGCCCGATTGTCTTCGGCTGACGGTCGGCAGCGAGGAAGCCAATCGCGCCGCCGTCGCGGCGCTTGGTGCATTTGCGGGTCGCAAATGACCAAGCCTCTGTTCGATCGTGTCGCGATCCTTGGCGTCGGGCTCATCGGCTCGTCCATCGCCCACGGCATAAGGCGTGGTCATTTGGCGCGCGAGGTCGTTGGCCACGCTCATCGCGCCGAGACGCTCAAACGTGCCCGAAAACTCGGGTTCGCCGATAGGCTCAGCGACAGCGCTGCTTCGGCCGTGAAAGGTGCCGATCTCGTGATCCTGGCGACCCCGGTCGGCGTCTTTGGCGCTCTGGCAAAGGCGATCGCGCAGCACCTGAAGCCTGGTGCCATCGTCAGCGATGTCGGTTCGGTCAAGTGCGCGGTGATCGCGGATGTTTCGCCGCACATTCCCCGCGGCGTCCATTTTGTTCCCGCCCACCCTATCGCGGGCACTGAACGTTCTGGCCCGGAAGCCGGATTTGCGGAGCTCTTCGACGGCCGCTGGTGCATCCTGACGCCGCAAAAGGGCACCAACAAACGCGCCGTCAGTTCCGTCAAGACGTTCTGGGAGAGGTTGGGCAGCAAGGTGGATGTGATGGACGCCAAGCACCACGATCTGGTGCTCGCCGTCACCAGCCATGTGCCGCATCTCATCGCCTATAACATCGTGGGAACCGCCGATGACCTGCGGACGGTCACACAAGGCGAAGTGATCAAATATTCCGCGGGCGGCTTTCGCGATTTTACGCGCATCGCCGCTTCCGATCCCACCATGTGGCGCGATGTCTTTCTCAACAACAAAGATGCGGTGCTCGAAGTGTTGGGACGTTTCAGCGAGGACCTGAGCGCGCTGCAGCGCCAGATTCGGTGGAGCGACGGCGAGGCTCTGTACAGGCTTTTCGCCCGCACCCGCGCCATCCGTCGCGGAATTGTCGATGCGGGACAGGATAGCGCCGAAGTCAACTTCGGCCGCAATGTACCGGTGAAGAAGAAACCGCGTGCGCCGCGCCGCTAATAAAGCGGTTCTTCCGTTGTCGCCGGCACGTCGCCCACGCTGACCACGCCGTCGTGAAACGCGACAACGGCGCCAAGCTGCCCCGACTGGTTGCTCCCCGACTTGGCTGCGCGATCGAGCAGCGCATTGCCAATGCCTTGACGGGCGCCGCCATGGACGCGTCTGCGCGCAGCAACGTCAAGCAGCGTCTCGATGCCCGCAACCTTTAAATCGACGAATCCTTGGACGCCATGGGCCTCGCCGAGCGAAAGCGTTCCGGTGCCCATGGCGCTGACGCGGTCCCAGGCAAGATCCACCGCGTCGATATGCAGGGTGCCGCCGCTTCGGCGAAAGCCTTCCAGTGCGCTCTCCCAACTTGCCCCTGCTGCGCGGATCGCGGCGAATGACTGCGATGGCGACGCCGATGCGGATAACCGCGCGCGCACGATTGTCGGGCCGAACAGGGATGGCGGTTGAGCCGTTTGCGTCAACGAATCGACTTCGCCAGCCACATCGATCACATCCGCTTTCGGATTGACGCGGGCATGAAGCCCGATGCGCGCGGCCGTCAGGGCCGGCGAGCCGAAACCGATCAGGTCCATGTCGAAGCGCGAAAGCCGGCCGCCATCGACGATGCTGCTCGCGTGCCACTCGCCCACTTCAAAGGGCATTGCGTGACGGCCACCCGCAAGATCGATCCAGCTCAGGCGCTGTTTTCCTGCCGCCTCGAAAATCATCTGCTCGCGGCCGTAGGCAAGCGCGTGAAGCGCGAAATCCTGCGTGCGCCACGATGAGGGGCCGTGGGCCGTCTGCACCTCGATCCGGAAGTCGTGGAAAACGACGTCCAGATTGAAGGGAAAGCCGCTGATCTGTTTCGCCGAAAAGGTGAGGATTACGCCTGGCATGGCTGGCCGGCCGTTCAGCGAATCCAGCTTGTCGGAGAGCGCGCGCGCCACGATCCACCAGTTCGCACTGACTCCGGCGGCAAGAACGAGGAACAGCGCAAGTGGTGCATAAAGGAAGAATCGGCTGGAATAGGTCATCGCTGCGATCGCACTTTCACAGCCGATTGCGGGAATGCAATGTCGCGAACCGCCCCGAGCCTGGCCTGGCGGAGCAATTCTCTGTCGAGCTTGCCGCGACGGACTGTGCTCAGCGTGAAGCGCGGTTCCAGCCACAGCGCTTTGACCGCGAGGCGGTCCTTTGCCCGCTCCGCTTTCATGTCGATGCGTCCGACGAAGCGTGAGCCTTCGAGAAGAGGAAACACGTAGTAGCCATATTGTCGCTTGTGACCGGGTACATAAATCTCGATGCGGTAATCGAAACCGAAGATGCGCTCGAGCCGCCCGCGATCGCGCAGCACGGGATCGAAAGGCGAAAGAACGCGGAGCCGGCTGGTCGGATGCGGCAAGTCCGCAAGCCGGGCTTCGATGTCGGGCCTGGCCACCGCCACGAACCCGCGCATCCCGGATGCGCCTTCCAACGTCACGTCGATGAGGCGGCCCTCCTTCTTTTCCGCTTCAATCCAATTTGCCGCTTCCGCGATCGATGCATGATCCCAGAAGTCGGAGAGCATTTTCGGTGTTGCTGCGCCAAGACGCTCGAGCGCTTGGCTGCAAGACCAGGCGATCGTGTCGCGCCGCGTCGGCTTCGCCTCGCGCAAGGACGGCGGAATGGCGCGTTCGGAAAGATCGTAGATCTTCTCGAAGCCGTCGCGTTGGAGTACAGCCAGCTCACCGGTGCGCCAGAGATATTCGAGCGCAGCTTTGGCCGGACCCCAACCCCACCACGGTCCCGTGCGGCCGCCCAAATGGGCAAAGTCGCGCGCCCGTGCGGCGCCATGTGCGGCAATGTGGTCTCGCACCGTTTTGAGCACGCGGTCGTCACCGAAGCGTTGACGCCATAGAGCAATGCGCGAGCGCACGAACGCAAAACGGTGCCGCCAATGCGGATAGTGCTCGAGCGGGATGAGGGACGAATCGTGCGTCCAATGTTCGAACAGCTCCGGTACTTTGGCCTGCAACTTCTCGAGATGGTGCGGCCGGTAGGTGGTGTGGCGCGAGAACAGGATGTGATGGTGCGCTCTTTCGACGATGCGGATGGAATCGAGCTGCACATAACCAAGTTTTCTTATGAGCGGACCAAGAGCCCGCGTGCCGCCTTCCTGACGCACACCGGATAGTCCGCTGCGCGCGAGAATCAGCGCCCGCGCGTTTTCGTTGGTGATGACAAACGGCGTGTTCATTTGGAATGCGGTGTGATGTGACTATCCGGCCGAGGAAACTAAACCGGAATCAGCCGCAACGTGAATAGCCGCAGGCAAGGCATGTGTCGCAACCCTCCATGCGCACGAAGCTCGCCGAACTGCAGCGCGGACAAAAGCGGGCCGGCGCTCCCTCGGCCGCCACCGCGACAGCGCGGCGTTCTTCTGGCACCAACAGCGACTCATTGGGCGTGATGAAGCCGATGTCGATCATGTGCTTCTCGATCACTTCGCCTATTGCCGCCATCAGTGACGGCACATAGCGGCCCTGGCTCCACTGCCCGCCACGTGGGTCGAAGATGGCTTTCAGCTCATCGACCACGAAGGAAACATCGCCGCCGCGCCGGAACACGGCCGAGATCATGCGCGTGAGCGCCACCGCCCAGGCATAGGCCTCCATGTTCTTGGAATTGATGAAGACCTCGAACGGTCGCCTGCGGCCGTCTTTCTCGATGTCGTTCACGGTGATGTAGAAGGCGTGGTCGCTGTCGAGCCATTTGATCTTGTAAGTCTGCCCGATCAGCACCTCGGGACGGTCGAGCGGACGCGTCATGTAGACGACGCCGCCGCTGGTCTCGCGCGGTCTAGGCGGGTTCGGCGCGGCGGCCGGTTCCTCACGGATTTCAGAAGCCGGAGGGTCTGTGGTTTGCAGCACCGCGCCCGTCACCTCGTTCGGGCGGTAGGTTGTGCAGCCCTTGCAGCCGAGTTCGTAAGCACTGAGATAAACACCTTTGAATTCCTCGAACGAGATGTCGCCCGGTACGTTGATCGTTTTGGAAATCGAACTATCGATATGGCGCTGGGCTGCCGCCTGCACGGCGAGGTGATCGGCGGGCGAGAGTGTTTGGGCATTGACGAAATAGTCGGGCAGTTTGGCGTCGCTGCCGAAACGTGCCCGAAACGCGCGGTAGGCATAGTCCTCGACGATCTCCTGGCGGGCGGAGCCGTCGGCCTGCAAAACCTTTCGCGTGAAGCTGTAGGCGAACACCGGCTCGATGCCGCTCGACACGTTTCCGGCGAACAGCGAAATCGTGCCGGTCGGCGCGATGGAGGTGAGCAGCCCGTTGCGCATGCCGTTCTTGGCGATGGCGGCGCGAATGTGCTGCGGCAGGCGCAGCGTGAATGGACGCGAGAGGAATTCGTGCGCATCGAACAACGGAAAGGAACCTTTTTCACCTGCGATCTCGGCGGACGCGAGATAGGCCGCATCGCTCAACGTCGACAGCCACGAATCGATCAACGCCACGCTCTCGCTCGAGCCGTAGCGGGCGCGGCAGAAGATGAGAGCGTCGGCGAGACCCGTCACGCCGAGGCCAATACGGCGTTTGGCGATTGCTTCGGCGCGCTGCTCCGGCAGCGGAAAGCGGGAAATGTCGATGACGTTGTCGAGCATGCGCACGGCTGTGCGCGTCAGGCCTGCGAGTTCGTCGAGGTCGATATGCGCATCGTCGTCGAAGGGTTGCTTCACGAGCTTGGCAAGATTGATCGATCCAAGCAGGCAAGCCCCATAGGGCGGCAACGGTTGTTCGCCGCAGGGATTCGTCGCACGGATCGACTCGCAATAGCCGAGATTGTTTTCGTCGTTGATGCGGTCGATGAAAATCACGCCTGGCTCGGCCGTTTCATAGGTCGCGCGGACAATGCGATTCCACAAAGTGCGTGCCTTCACTGTGCGATAGACCCTGCCGCCGAAGATAAGCTCCCAATCCGCGTCGGCATTGACCGCATCCATGAAAGCGTCGCTCACCAGCACGGAAAGATTGAAGTTCGTGAGGCGGCCGGGTTCGCGCTTGGCATCGATGAACGTCTCGATGTCGGGGTGATCGCAGGAGAGGGTCGCCATCATGGCGCCGCGTCTGGAGCCCGCGCTCATGATGGTGCGGCACATCGCATCCCACACATCCATGAAGGAGACGGGTCCCGACGCATCTGCGCCGACGCCTTTCACCAACGCGCCCTTGGGTCTCAACGTCGAAAAGTCGTAGCCGATGCCGCCGCCCTGTTGCAGGGTCAGCGCCGCTTCGCGCAGGTGCGAGAAAATGCCAGCCATCGAATCCTCGATGGCGCCCATGACGAAGCAATTGAAGAGCGTGACGCTGCGATCTGTTCCCGCGCCCGCGAGGATGCGTCCGGCGGGCAGAAATCGAAAATTGGTGAGTGCTCGCGCGAAGGCGACGGCGTGCTCGCCCCGCTTCTCGGGCGTCTCGGCGGCCGCCGCCGCGAGCGCCACACGCGCCCACGTCTCGGCCACGTCGCCGTCCACGGGCGTGCCGTCGGCCTTTTTCAGCCGGTATTTCATGTCCCAGATCTGGCGGGAAATATCGCTCATGGCCCCGGTCTCAATACCCGCCCGTGGCGGGTAAGAGAGCTAACGCCTGGAACGGTTAAAGTCAAGAAAAGTTCTTGTTTTGTTCCAGATATTGCGACGTTCATGACACCGATTAACCCAAGGGACGTGCAACACAATTCGACAGGGGGTCGCGCAAACGCCGGCACTCCCGAAACCACACGCGAATGCGGCGCGTTCCGTAAACGCTGGGATGGCCGATGGCTGAATGGAGACACTCGTGCCCAATCCACAATCGACCGCAAAAATTGCCGGACACCCACTGCACCCGATGCTCGTGCCGTTTCCGATCGCGTTCTTTGCAGGAACGCTCGTCGCCGACCTGGCATTTTGGAAGACAGGCGACACCTTCTGGTTCCTCGCCACCGAATGGATGTTGGGCGCCGGCGTCGTGATGGCATTGCTAGCGGCAGTCGCCGGCTTTACCGACTTTCTCGGTGACCAGCGAATTCGAGAGCTTTCGGTGGCCTGGTGGCATTTACTCGGCAATCTCTTTGTCGTCCTCGTCGAAGCGTTCAACTGGTATCGCCGATATGAAAACGGACCGGATGCCGTTGTCCCGACGGGCCTGCTTTTGTCGCTGGGCGCCGTCCTGGTTTTGCTGGTGAACGGCTGGCTCGGATGGGAAATGGTCTATCGCAAGCATGTCGGTGTCGCCGACGAGATCATGTAGCCACAGCAACCGCATCTTCTGAAAGCTGGCGCTGCCCCTCTTCGACCAGTTTCGCTGTTGCCTCTTCGATCTCGGCCTGAAGACGTGCCATGAAAGCGCGGCGCGGAAGACCGGCCGGAATTGGCGGCAGGAACTCGATCACGATCGTGCCTTTTCTCTTCACAAAACCCATGGAGCCCGTCCAGTACAGACCCGAATTCAACGCCACCGGATAGCAGGCGACGTCGAGTTGTCCATAGAGTCCGGCGACACCCGATTTGTAGTCTGCCGGCGCTCCCGGCTTCTTGCGCGTACCCTCGGGAAAGATCGCGATTGAACGATCAGATGCGATTTCGGCGCGCGCCGCGGCGGCCATTTCACGCAACGCGCCAGCCTTGCCGTCGCGATCGATGGCAATCATGCGCGCGCGCGAGAGATACCAGCCATAAAACGGTATCCGCTTCAGGCTTTTCTTGAAGACGATTGCTGGGTCGTCGAGCAACGCGTAGATCGCCATGGTGTCCCACATGCTCATGTGCTTGACCGCGACGAGCACGCCATTCGGCGGCCTTGTGCCGCGCACTTCGAAGCCGGTTCCGGCCAGAACGCGCAAACCCCAGAGACTGAGCAACGACCAGTGACGGCCGACCCACGCGGCACCGCGAGGCAGCGCGAGCAGAGGTAGGCAGATGATCGCCATCATTGCGGAGGTCGCTGCGAACCAAAGGAAGAACAGAGCCGAGCGCAAAAAGGTCATTGCGGGCTCAGGATTGCGCCGCGGGTTTGTCTTCGTCCGCGTGATGGTCGACTGCCGTCATGACAAAGCTCGCCATGTATTTCAGATATTCATTGTGCAGCAGATGCAGTGTGCCTGGACGCCACCAGGCTGAAAGATTCACGCCTTCCGGCTCGACCGGATAGGGCACGAGCTTCACATCGGGCATCAAACTGTGAAAGAGCCTGAGGCTGCGCGGCATGTGGTAGCTCGCGGTGACCACGACCAGGCTTTTGTAGTGATGCGACGCCGTCCAGTCCGCGGCCTCGACGGCATTGCCAAACGTATCTTCCGCCGCATAGCCGAGATCGGCGCAACAGGCAAAGCGCACCCCGCCCCTGGCGCGGCGCTGCAATTCCTCCTTGGTGGAGGTTTTGTTGACTCCGGTGATCAGAAGTCGCTTTCCCGTTCCTTGTTCGAAAAGGTTGACCGCCGCTCTCAGCCGCGCATCGCCGCCGGTCAATGTGACGATGCCATCCGCTGTCGGCGCGCGCGCCGGCTTGCTCGGCAATGTCGCCACGAAGAGCGCAAATCCCGCGACGTACAGCAAGACCAAACCCACGATGACTCTCAGCAGTCTCATCGAATCCGATTATGCCATCAAAGCAAGACGATGCGGAACTGGGCGGCCGGCGAAGCTTAGTTCGCGCCTCTCAATAGATTTTGCGCACGACCGCCAATACCGAAAGCCTGGCCGTGATCCACGCGATGAGCGCGGCGGCAAGCGGCACCGCCGCGAACCAGGCGACTTCGCGCAGCTTGAGCGCAATGGGCGGCAGGAACGGCACGGCCTCCATGCCGAAGACTTCGAGACTGCCGGCGGTCAGGAACAACAGCGCGGCAACGGTTGCGCCAAGCGCGCTGGCCGCAAAGGTGGAGAGTGCGAAATGTTGTTCGAATGCGCGCGCGATGAAGCCGGCACGAGCGCCCATCTGATGCAGAAGCGACACCATCTCATGATGGGCGGCGAGTCCGGCGCGCGTTGCAAACGTCACGCTTGCCGCCGTCGCGACCGCGATAAGGATCAAAATGGCATAGGCCGTCCAGGTGATCGTGTCGGCGAGGTTTTTCAAACGCGCAAGCCAGCGGCTATGGTCGTCGAGTTGGGAATCGGGAGCCACTTTTTTCAACCGTGCCGTCAAGGAGATGAGATCCACCGGCGCGCCGGGAATGACCTCTGCATCGATCAGAGCGGGCAACGGCAGTTCGGCCACAAGCGAACCTTTGCCCAGCCACGGCTCGACCAGATTTTGCATTTCAGTTTCGCTGAGAGCCGCCGCGTGGGCAATTCCGGGCGTTGCCCGCAACACCGCGAGTGCGGCGGCGGTCTCGCGGACGAGTTCGCGCGGCGCATCGCCATGCGCAGGGACCAGGATTTGCACAGTCAGCCTGTTCGATAGGCCGGCGCGCCAGCCCAGCGACGCACGATCAGCCAGCAGCGATGCTCCAAGCGCCAGCGCGGCAAGAAACGCCATGATGCCGATCATGACATCGAGTGGCGCGGCACCTTTTTCGCGCGGCATGAACTGGGCGGGACCGCGGCTCATGCGCGTATCGCCGTTCGCAACTCGACAAGGCGTCCGTCCACCAAGCGCATTTCGCGCGCCTTGGTGCTTTCGATCAGAGCGCGGTCATGTGTTGCGATCAAAACGGTGGTTCCCAGGCGATTGAGTTCGGCGAACAAACGGATCAGCCGTGCACCGATTTCGGCATCCACGTTTCCAGTCGGCTCGTCGGCAATCAAAAGGTCGGGGCGCGCGACGACGGCACGCGCAATCGCGATGCGCTGCTGCTCGCCGCCCGACAAGGTCGCTGGCTTTGCATGCATGCGGTCGCCGAGCCCCACCCAGGAAAGCAGTTCTTCGACGTCATGCTCATAGTCGCCCTCGTGGCGACCCGCCAGACGCAGCGGCAATGCCACATTGTCGAACGCTGAAAGGTGTTCGAGCAGCCGGAAGTCCTGGAACACGACGCCGATGCGCCGGCGGATGGCGGGAAAATCCCTGCGCCGTGTCGTCGCCATGTCGTTGCCAAACAAGGTGATGAGGCCGCGCGACGGCGGCTCGGCGACATAGATCAGCTTCAAGAGCGTCGTCTTGCCTGCGCCAGAGAGGCCGGTCAAAAAGGTGAAGGAGCCGGCATCCAGGGAGAACGTGACGCCGCGTAGGACTTCCGGTCCTGCGCCATATCGCATGCCGACATTTTCAAATCGAACCATGGGGTTGGACCATAACCGCCGGGCGCCAGCCTTGCGAGGACTTCAAGCTTAAAGCTATTTTCCATCGATCGGAGAAACGTGCGTACATGATTCTCACCTGCCCGCAATGTGCAACACGCTACCAAGTGGATGCGGGCAAGTTTCCCCCTGCCGGCCGCAACGTCCGATGCGCGAAGTGCGGACATGTCTGGCATCAGCTTGGCCCGGCGCCCGAGCCTGATCCAGACGCGGAAATCATGGCGCGGAAACCGCCGGCAGCGTCCCCTCCTGAGAGCCAGGCGCTGGAGGCAAAGGGCATTGCGCATGCTCCGATGGCGGCGATACGCGCACAACTCGCGCAGGAAGAACATGATGAGGCGCGCGTATCCCCGCTGGGCCGTGTCGCGGTGGCGGCAGGCTGGCTTCTCTTAGTGGCGCTGGTTCTCGCGTTCGGCTGGGCGGCGGTCACGTTTCGCGACAATGTCGCAACTTGGTTGCCCCAAACTTCGCCCCTTTATGCCGCTGTCGGTCTGCCGGTGAATCCGCGCGGCATGGATTTCGCCAACATCGCCTATCGACGCCAGATCGAGGATGGTCAGGTCGTGCTTACCGTGACCGGCAATATCGTCAACCGCAGCGCACATGAACTCAGTGTGCCGCTTGTTCGCGTCGCGCTGTTCGACGCGGACAAGCATGAGCTCTATCACTGGACATTCGTTCCAGGCGTTTCGACGCTGAAGCCAGGCGAAACTGCGCGCTTCCGCACGCGGCTCTCCAGCCCTCCAGTCGGCACGCACGATCTGGAAGTCCGTTTCGCCAAGGCGGGCGAGTGAGCACGCCCGAACTTCTGTTTTCCGAAACCGAAATCGCATCTCGCATAGATGCGATGGCGCGCAGAATTGCAGCGCTCGCAAGGCCGCCGGACCTTCTTGTCGGTATTCTTGCCGGCGCGTTTGTGATGACCGCGGATTTGGCGCGTGCCCTGGCGCGCGAAGGCGTGCCGCTGTCGGTCGAATTTCTCTGGCTGCGCAGCTATGGCGATGATCGCAGGGGCACAGACGTCAAGGTCGTGGTCGGCGCGACAGAGGCCGTGCGCGGAAAACACGCCCTGGTCGTTGATGGCGTGCTCGATGTCGGCAAAACACTGGCAAAAGCGAGGGACCTTTTGCTCGAACAGGGCGCTCTCTCGGTGACGACCGCTGTTGCGGTCGACAAATTGCGGGCTGACGCTCTGCTAACTGCCGACTTTGCCGCGTTCCAGGGCGTGGACGCCTTCGTCGTGGGCTATGGCATGGACGACGGGGGCAAGGGCAGGGCGCTCCCCTATATCGCCAAGGCGACTGCGTCACCCTGATCGACGCGTGCGGGACCCTCAGAACTGTTTCAACAGTCGGTCGATATAGTCGAGCTCCTGCTGCGGACGGCCGCGCTCGCCGGCGCGGCGGCGCAGCTCCAGCAGGATTCCGCGGGCCCGTTGCAGATCGGATTGTGTCGGCATCTTCACATCGCTTCCGAACGGATTGCCATTGGCGCCCTCTTTTCGGCCCAGGGGATCTTCTTCGCCGTCCCTGCCTTGTTCCTTTTGCATCTGCTTCATCAATTGGTTTTCAAGTTCGGTCGCCGCGCTGCGCATCGCGTCGAGAGCATTTTTTTGATCGACGCTGGAGCCCGGAAGATCGTTCGAACCGAGATCGCGCCCGGACTGTTCCATCGACCGGCCGGCACGCCCGAGATCGCTGGGCGCTGGAATTTTTTGCGTACCGAGACCCTTCAAAATTCCACCGAGTTGATTCTGCAGATCGCCTTGCTGCCTCTGCAGATCGTTGGGTTTGACTTGCCCGCCTTGCTGGCCGCGGAATGTGCGATCGAGCAGACCGCGTTGCTTGCCCATCAGATCGCTCAAGCCGCGGATCGCGTCGCTGAGCGCCTTGTTCTGCGGATTGTTCGCGTCCCCGTCGCCACCGGATCCACCGATGCGCAGATTCTCGAGCAGGCTCTGCAGGAGCGCGAGCAACTGCTGGGCCTGCGCCCGGTTGCCGGACTGGGCAAGCTGCTGAATCGCCTTGAGCAGATTTTCCAGGTCATTCTGGCTCAGAACTCTGCTTCCGGCCGGCGGCGGCCCAGGGCTCTCCTGCGGATTGGCCGCCAGCGCCTGCATGTAACGCTGCATCGCCTCATTGTAGCGGCGCAGCAATTCGTCGATTACGCTCTGCGGGGCGCCATGGGCGAGCGCCTGCGCCAACATCGCCTGCAGCCGGCGCAGTTCCTCGGCCGCCGACAAAAGTCCACCGCGCTCGAGCCCGATTGCGATCTGCCACAACAGGTTCTCGACATGTTCGATCTCTTCGCGGTGTTTGGCGTTGGCCAATCCCCAGCGTGCCGCGCGCAGGCCGGTATAGACGCCAGACGCATTGGCATAGAAGACTTGCGGCGCGATTGTCAGCGCATCGAGCAACCGCACCACGTGACTGCGTTCCTGCGGCGAGGTGCCGATGGCAAGCTTCTGGCGCAATTCGATCAACGCGCGCGCCAACGGATTTGTGAAGACGCGTTCGGGAAGCTTGTACTGCACCGGCTTTGTTGACGCCTTCTGACCGGCGCCGTCGCTCGCTTCCAAGACGATGTCGACATTCAATCCGGCATAAGGATGGGCAGTGAGGTCTCGAAACGTGGTTTCGGAGACCGTTTTTTCGGACGTGCTCGCCAACGGCAGATCGATGACCAAAGGTGCGCCATGCTTGGCGTGCGGCCGGATTATCGCCCTGACGGCCGCGACGCCATAATCATCGCCCGCCTTGAAGGAGAGTCTCAGCGCGGCATGTTCGGTCTTGCCAGGCGGCGCGGTGAATGCGATGGACGGCGGCTCGTCCGCGACGGCTTTGATCGACCAATCGCCGATGGCGCGTCCACCGCTTCGCACGCGGACATGCGCGTCGTTTCGCACCGTCAACGTTGCCGAATATTCGCCGTGAGCGCCTCTGAAGCCGGTTTCAGATTCGCCAAGTGTGTCGAGCGCAAGGCCCGGAGTGTGGCCGGCGCCATGCACGCGCAAATTCAACGTCGAACCGGCGGGTACCGCGACCGCCATGCCCTTGGTCAAATAAACCGGCGCCAGGCCCGTATAGGGCGGCGGATCGATCCAGGCATCGACGGTGGAAAGCGCGCTGGCCGATGAATCGTTGAAACTGGCCCAGAGCCGGCGACTCCAATCCGATCCGGCAACGACGAGGGCAGCCGCGAGCAGGGCTACGACCGCAAAGCGAACATGGCGCGGGTCGCGCGCGCCCAGACCTGGGGAGGGCCAAGCGACGCGGAAGCGGCCAATACCGGCCAAAATCTGCGCGAGGTGCAGCTTCCACAACTCTTCCGCCCAGGCATCGCCCTGGCCCGCGGCCAAGCGGTCATTGGCTTCGGAAATCGGACGGTGGGCGAAGCCGCTGTCGCGCTCCAGACGCCGCGCACCGTCCGTCCAGCTCGGAAGCTTCAGTCCGCGAAGTCCGAAATAGAGCGCAAGTCCGATCGTCGTGAGCGTGCCGGACAGGATCAACGCATGCAGGATCCAAGGAAGAGGCGAAAAGACGTCGAACAATGCCGCGGCGACGAACAGACCTGCGATGCCGCTTGCCGGCCATAAGGACAGCCACACACGTTCCCAAAAGAGCGCCGCGCGCGACAAAACCACGTAGCGTGCGGTTTCCTCAGTTCGCGAGCCAGTCTGGAATTCTTTCGGAGCCAAATAGCGCGTCATCATCCTGTCGTGGCCGCACCACACTCCATTGTTCGCCTTTGACGAGCACTTCAGGGGCCGGCGGCCGCGCATTGTAGGCAGAAGACATCACCGCGCCATAGGCGCCCGTTGTCAGGATCGCCACAAGTTCGCCAGATTTTAGTTCCGGCAAATCTCGGTCTGCGGCGAATATGTCCGAGGTTTCGCAGACCGGGCCCACCACGTCATAGGGCCTGCGCGCCGTATCCAGTGAAGGCTCGTTCACGCGCACAATGTCGTGATGGGAGTCATAAAGCGCGGGGCGGATCAAATCGTTCATTGCGGCATCGACAATCGCGAACGTCTTGCGCTCGCCTTCCTTGATGTAAAGCACGCGCGTCACGAGGATTCCGGCGTTCGCCGCAATCAAGCGGCCCGGCTCGAGAATCAGCCGGCAACCGAGCGAGCCTGTGAGTTGCTTCGCAATCCGACCATATGCGGACGGATCTGGCGGCGGGTCGTTGTTCGCCGCATACGGCACGCCGAGACCGCCGCCGAGATCAAGACGCGAAATCGCATGCCCGTCGGCGCGCAACTGGCCGGTGAGTTCGGCAATTTTGCCGAAGGCAATCTCGAATGGCTCCAGGGCGACGATCTGGCTCCCGATATGCAGGTCGATGCCCACGATCTGGATTGACGGCAATTGCGCCGCCAGTGCATAGGCGCTGCGCACGCGGCCCCAGGGGATGCCGAACTTGCTCTCGGCCGTGCCGGTCGTGATCTTCGCGTGCGTCTTCGCGTCGACATCGGGATTGACGCGCAGGGCTATCGGCGCGGTTTGCCCTAGCGCCGTCGCCACTTCGCTCAGGGCCAGAAGTTCCGACTCGCTCTCGACGTTGAACTGATAAATTCCCGCTTCGAGCGCGAGTTTCATTTCCGCCTTGGTCTTTCCGACACCGGAAAAGACGATGCGCTCAGCCGGCACTCCGGCACGAAGAGCCTTCTTCAATTCGCCGCCCGAGACGACATCGGCGCCCGCGCCAAGGCGCGCCAGCGTTCTCAGAACGGCGATATTGCCGTTGGCCTTGACCGAGTAAGCTACGAGCGAGTCTTGCGGCAGAGATTCTGCGAAGACGCGAAAATGTCGCTCGAGTGTCGCGGTCGAGTAGCAATAGAAGGGCGTGCCAACTTTTTCCGCCAGCGTGTTGAGATCGACGGCTTCTGCGTGAAGCGTGCCGAGGCGATAGGCAAAGTGATTCATCGTTCTTGCGGTTGCACGGGCGGCTTGGACGGATCCTTTTGGCCCTTGGGCGTTGGCTTGCCGTCGGGCAGAACGAGATCGTTCTTCACGCCGCAACCGGAAACGGCCAGCGCCAATGCAAACGCCAAAATTATTCGCAACTTCACTTGAGCTTTTCTTTCCAGAATTTGAGCTGTTCGCGCACCCGCTCCGGCGCCGTGCCGCCATAGCTCGTCCGCGCCTTGACCGAGGCTTCGAGCGAAAGCACGGCATAGACATCCTGGGTGATCGCCGGCTCGATCGCCTGCATCTCCGCGAGCGGCAATTTTGCGAGTGTCACACCCAATTTCTCGGCGCGCGCGACGATGGCGCCCGCACTGTGATGGGCTTCGCGAAACGGCTTTCTGAGCGTCTTGACGATCCAATCGGCAAGGTCGGTCGCGGTCGGATGGCCTTGTTCCGCGGCTTTACGCATGGCATCGGCATCGACTTTGAGATCGGCGATCATGGCTGCCATCGCGGCCAGCGAGATCTCGATCGTATCGGCGGCGTCGAAGACACGCTCCTTGTCTTCCTGAAGATCGCTGCCATAGGCGAGTACGAGTCCCTTCACCACAGTGGCGAGCGCCACGAAATCGCCGAGAACGCGCCCGGTCTTGCCGCGGATCAGTTCGGCGGCGTCGGGATTGCGTTTTTGCGGCATGATGGAGGAGCCGGTGGTGAATGCGTCCGACAGGCGCACGAAGCCCAGCGCCGGCGACGACCATTGCACGATCTCGCCTGCGAGCCGCGACAGATGGGTCGCGGCGATCGTGGCCGCGGCAAGGTATTCGAGTGCAAAATCGCGTGCCGACACTGCGTCGAGCGAATTTCGCATCGGTCGCGCAAAGCCCAACGTCTTGGCCGTGCCGTCGCGGTCGATGGGAAACGGAGTGCCGGCGAGCGCTGCTGCGCCGAGCGGCGATTCGTTCAGCCGCTTGCTCGCATCGGCAAAGCGGCCGCGGTCACGATCGAACATTTCGGCATAGGCCAGGCAATGATGGCCGAACGTCACCGGCTGCGCCGGCTGCATGTGCGTGTAGCCCGGCATGATGGTCGCGAAATGCGTTTCCGCCTGGACCTGAAGCGCGCGTTGCAATGCTTGCAGCGCCTGATCTGCGCGGACACAAGCCTCGCGCAACCAGAGGCGAAGATCGGTCACGACCTGGTCGTTGCGCGAGCGCGCCGTGTGCAGGCGCCCGGCCGCATCGCCAATCAACTCCTTCAGCCGCGATTCGATGTTGAGATGGATGTCTTCGAGTTGGCGGCTGAAGGTGAATTTTCCATCCGTGATTTCTTTTTCAATCCTGTCGAGGCCTTGAATAATCATTTCACAATCGGACTGGGAAATGATCTGCTGCCCCGCGAGCATGTGCGCGTGCGCCCTGGAGCCGGCGATATCTTGGGCCGCCAGCCGTTTGTCGAAATCGATGGAGGGCGTTATGACCTCCATGATGGATGCAGGACCGCCCTCGAACCGTCCGCCCCACATTTTGTTCGTAACCATGAGACGCCCGTGACGCTCTTTCGTTGGCCTTATATTGTACTAGGCGCTGCAGTCCTGAGTGTAGCGCTGTGGGCAGTTCTATATGGGATGCCGGGCCGGACTGTCCACGCGTACGCTGCTCCGCCCGCTTCACTGGCGCCTTTTACCGCGCATGCAACACCGCTGGCTGTTCCCCAGGTCGCCTTCAGCCGTGGCGGGGGGACCCGTATCGCGCTTTCCCAGCTGAAGGGCCGCTATGTCCTGCTCAATCTCTGGGCGCCTTGGTGTGCGCCATGCGTGCGCGAACTTCCCGCGCTGGCCCATCTGCAGTCGTCGATTCCGAGCGACCGTTTGAGCGTCATTGCCGTCGACGTCGGGCGCGGCACGCCTTCCGATGCGCGACGCTTTCTCGATGCGCACGGTTCCAAGGCGTTGGCGACCTATGTGGATTCCAATCTCGCCTTGCTGCGCGCCTTCGGAGCTTTCGGACTGCCGCTCACGATTCTGATCGACCCCAACGGTCGCGAGGTCGGCCGCGCGCTCGGCGCTGCGACCTGGGATTCGCCCGAAGCGCTGGATTATTTTCGCGCGCTGACGTCGCCACGCGCCGCGTCGTAGTCTTCCCACATCTGAGTGCAGTCGATCATCACGCGCTCGCGCATTGCCCGATCGATGGCCATGACGGTCAGCCCGGCCTCGAGCGAGTCGTAGGGCGTCACTGGAAATGTCGCGCGGCCCTCGAGCGAGGCGAGAAGGTCCGTTGCCATCGCCTGATCGGCACCGTTGTGATTGTCATCCGTGCGATTGGCATAGTCGATTCGTTCGGGCTTCCGTTTGTCCATTGCTGAGCGCACCATCAGCTTATTGCGCACCAAATCGGCAATCAGCGTTCCCTGGGTGCCGGCGATGTACCAGCGCCGCTCGCCTAAACTGACATGACTGTTGGAGTGGAAGGAAAGCTGCAGGCCGCTCGCATACTCCACGATTGCCGTCTGGTGGTCGGCGACATCCATGTCGGAGTGGAACGCGTCATTGGCGCCCGCCCAGCCTGCGTCGCGCATCGCATAAGCCGCTTGGCCGTCGCTATAGGCATGCGGCACGTCCTTGCGGCCGGAATGGAAGATGCGCTTGCCGCCCAAGCTGGCGACCCGCCCGGCGCGCGCGCCTGCGAGCCGCGCGAAGATATCGAAATCGTGGCAGACCTTGTCCAGGAAATAGGAGCCGCCCCATTCCTCCTTGCGCCGCCAGTTGCGTGCCAGATAGGCGCCATGTTCGGGCGGCAGATGTTCGGTGGCGTCCATAGAAACCAGCTCGCCGAGCTGACCGGAATCGACGCGCGCAATCGTTTCGCGCACGATCGGCATGGAGCGCATGACGAGACCGATATACAGAGGCGGAATATTCCTCGTTGCGAGATGGCGGGCGAGCGCAAGGCTCTCCTCCTGCGTGCGCACAATCGGTTTCTCGGCGAAAATCGGAAATCCTGCCTCGAATGCGGCAAGCAAGTGTTGATAGTGAAGATGGTTCGGCGAGCCGATCATGACGAGATCGAATGGCCCGTCGGCGAGGAGCGCGGCTAGGCTGGCATAGGATCTGCCGGGTGAGATGTCGCGCTCCGCAAGAATGGGCAACCCGACGGGCGCGGGATCGACATAGCCCGCGACGTTCAGCTTCCACCCGACCTCCTCCATCGCGCGCAACACATGCGCGATTCGCTGGCCAAGACCGATGACGCCGATCCGGTAGCTCTTCATGCGCTATCTACCTTCATTCATAGTGCTTCAACTGCGGCCATAGTGTTTTGAGCGACAGACGCGGTCGGCGCAAAACATAGATCGGCATGTGCGCTTCCCAACTTTGTGCAAAGCGATTGTCGATTCTCCCGACGACTTGAATGCTCTGATAGTTCCTCATCAGCGGGGTAACATCTCCATCGAGCACGATCACCACGGTGCCATCGAACTCCTTCGGTCCCCACAGATAGTAGTTGTTATTGCCCGCTACGACGGGCGGGCCGTGCGACGACGGACCGTAAATGTCGAGTGCCGCAGCCTCGCCATAGTCACGGCCGTAGAACACGGCGCGCGCTCGTTCGCCCGGCGGCAGCGCGTTGTAGACGGCTGAGACCGTGGCGGCCATCTCGGGCCATCCGAACATCCCGGCCAGTTGCGGCGGCAAGGTTGCATGCTCGCCGCGTTCCGACGATGCCGCTCCGGCCGGTATTCCGAGCGACGCTGCATAGGACGCGTATTTCTCAGGCGGGAGTATCGGCAAAGCCAGTGGCGCGAGCACGATGCCAATCGCCCCGACCGTCGCTAACGCGACGCCGCGCAGCGGTCGCCACACAAGCCACGACTCGATAGCGACGGCGCCGCCAGCGAGCAGCACGGGATAGATCGGCACGATGTAATAAGCCTTGCCGTGCAACGTCAGAAACATCACCGCCATGACGATGTAGGCGATGGAAAAGACGCGAAGTTCGGGAAGCGGCGGCTTGATCGAGAAGCGCCAAAGACCGGCGAGCCATATCGGGACCGCCGCGGGTCCGACGAAGAGAACTTGCTGCCCGAAAAAACCGAGCGGCGTGAGCCTCAGATTCTTTCCATTCACCCCCGCTTGTCCAAGCTCAAGGAAGGGCCAGCCATGCATCGCCTGCCAAATGAGACTCGGCGAAGCGATCGCCAGCGCTATCACCGCACCGAGATAGAGCGCGGGGTGACCGAATGACCGTCTAAGAGGGGTGACAACCAAGCCGACGGCAAGGCCAGCCAGAAAAAACAGGATGAGATACTTGGAGAGCAGGCTGATGCCTGCGATGACGCCAAAGACCAGCCACCAACGCTCGTTTTTGGTTTGCGCAAGACGCAGGATGCACCAGCCGCAACCGAGCCAGGTCAAAGGCTGCAGACAATCCGTCAGCAGCAAAAGTCCGTCGACCAGGAAAACGCCGCCAAGAAGAACCGTAAGCCCGGCCAGCCATTGTGCGAAGCGTCCACCATCGACTGCACGGGCGAATTCCGCCGTCAGGGCCACGGTCGCCGTCATTGCGAGCGCCGGAACGAGCCGCAGAGGTAGAAGCGCCGTACCGAACAGCGCATGCGAAATGCCGGCGATGAACGGCACAAGCGGCGGCTGATCGACATAACCCAGCGCCGGATGCTGTCCGCAAACGATGAAGTAGAGTTCGTCGCTGAAAATACCGTAACGATTGTTGACGGCGAGATGGATGAGCAGCGTGACGACGCCAAGCACGATCGCCGGAAAAGACCTTTGCCAGACGTCGCGCAACAGCCGCTCCCCGGGGACTGCGCGCTAGCGCGTCGGGACGGGATGATCCCCGCGATAATCGTAGAAGCCGCGCCCCGTCTTTTGGCCGAGCCAACCGGCCTCGACGTATTTCACCAGCAGCGGACAGGGCCGGTATTTCGAATCCGCAAGGCCTTCGTAGAGAACTTGCATGATCGAAAGGCAGGTATCGAGTCCGATGAAATCGGCAAGTTGCAAGGGGCCCATGGGGTGATTGGCGCCGAGCCTCATCGCAGTGTCGATGGCTTCGACGTTGCCCACGCCCTCATAGAGTGTGTAGACGGCCTCATTGATCATGGGCTGCAGAATGCGATTGACGATGAAGGCGGGAAAATCTTCCGCATAAGCAGCCGTCTTTCCCACATGCTTGACGACTTCGAGCGCCGCTTGGAACGTGGTGTCGTCGGTGGCGATGCCGCGGATCACCTCCACCAACTGCATCATCGGCACCGGGTTCATGAAATGAATTCCGATGAAATGCTCCGGACGATCCGTCGCCGTGGCGAGCCGCGTCACCGAGATTGATGAGGTGTTTGTCGCGACGAACGCGTTGGGTCCAAGGCGCGGGCAGAGTTCCTGGAAAATCTTCTTCTTGACCGCCTCGTCCTCGGTCGCCGCTTCGATGACGAGGTCGCGATCTTTCATGTCGTCGAGCGCCTGGGTGACGCGGATGCGCTTGAGAGCCGGTTCGATCGCATCGCTCTTGATCAACCCCCGCGCAGCCTGGCGATGCATGTTTTTGTCGATGCGCTCGAGCGCCTTTGCGAGCGTCTCCTTGTTGATGTCGTCCATCACCACATCGTACCCGGCCAGCGCGAGGACGTGCGCGATGCCGTTACCCATCTGGCCGGCGCCGATGACGCCGATGCGTTCAATAGTCATCCACTCTATTCCTCGGGCGTTCTAATAGCCCAACTTCGTCAGCTCTTCGTCCATCTCGGGCACCGCCTTGAACAAATCCGCGACCAGGCCGTAGTCGGCGACCTGGAAGATCGGCGCTTCCTCGTCCTTGTTGATCGCGGCGATGACCTTCGAATCCTTCATGCCGGCAAGATGCTGGATCGCACCCGAAATGCCGACGGCAATGTAAAGTTCCGGCGCGACGACTTTGCCGGTCTGGCCGACCTGATAGTCGTTCGACACAAAGCCCGCATCGACGGCGGCGCGGCTGGCGCCGACCGCGGCATGGAGCTTGTCGGCAATCTTGTCGAGCAGGTGGAAATTCTCTCCCGACTGCATGCCGCGTCCGCCGGAGATGATGATCTTGGCTGAAGTGAGTTCGGGACGCTCCGACTTCGACAGCTCCTCGCCGACGAATTTCGCAAGCCCGGGATCGCTGCCTGCCGAGATTTTCTCGATCGCGGCCGCCCCGCCTTCGCCGGCGCCCTTGAACGTGGTCGTCCGCACGGTGATGACTTTTTTGCCGCTTCCGATCTGAACGGTGGCAATCGCATTTCCGGCATAGATCGGACGCTGGAAGGTGTCCGGACTCTCCACCGCAATGATTTCGGAAATCTGCGGCACATCGAGCTTGGCGGCAACGCGCGGCATGTAGTTTTTGCCGTTGGTCGTGGCCGGTGCGAGGATCGCGTCATACTTGTCGGCGACTGAGAGGATGAGCGTCTCCATCGTCTCGGCGACCATTTTCGCGTAGAGCGCATCGTCGGCGAGCAGGACCTTTTCCACGCCCGCGAGTTTGGCCGCCGCCGCGGCGACCGCGCCAGCATCCTGGCCGGCGACGAGGACATGAACCGGAGCACCCAGCTGGGCCGCGGCGGTTACGACCTTGCCGGTCGCTTCCTTGAGCGACTTGTTGTCGTGTTCGGCGATGACGAGCGAAGTCATGTTCAGATCACTCCCGCTTCGTTCTTCAGCTTGTCGAGCAATTCCGCGACCGTCTTGACCTTGATGCCGGCCTGACGCTTGGGCGGTTCGCTGACTTTCAGAACCTTCAGCCTGGGAGCGATGTCGACGCCGTAGTCGGTCGGCGACTTCTCGTCGATGGGCTTCTTTTTTGCCTTCATGATGTTCGGCAGCGAGGCATAGCGCGGCTCGTTGAGGCGCAAGTCCACGGACATGACTGCGGGAAGCTTCACTTCGACGGTCTGCAGTCCGCCGTCGATTTCACGCTCGATTTGCGCGGTTCCCTCACCAAGTTCCAACTTGTGCGCGAATGTGCCCTGCGCCCAACCCAGCAGAGAGGCCAGCATCTGGCCAGTCTGATTGCTGTCATCGTCGATCGCCTGCTTACCTGTAATCACGAGCGTCGGTTTCTCAGCGTCGCAGATGGCTTTCAGGATCTTGGCGACAGCGAGCGGTTCGACCTCCGTATCGCACTTCACAAGGATGCCGCGATCGGCACCCATCGCAAGCGCGGTGCGAATCGTCTCGGACGCCTGCTGCGGGCCGATCGACACGGCGATCACTTCCGTCGCCTTGCCTTTTTCCTTGAGCCGGACCGCCTCTTCGACGCTGATCTCGTCGAACGGGTTCATCGACATCTTCACATTGGCCAAATCAACACCGGACTGGTCGGCCTTCACGCGAACTTTGACGTTGTAGTCGATCACCCGCTTGACGGGCACCAAGACCTTCATGGCTGTCGAATTTCCCTGATCGATGGCGGTTGATTTAGCTTGGGCGCGCGCTGCACGCGCCGCGTTTTTAGGCGACCGCCCCCTGTTGTGCGGCGCAAAAACTAGGACCGGCTCTTGGCCCTGTCAACGAACCGTCATTCCGGTTTCGCTGAGGAAACAAGGCCGCCGAAGTATTGGACCATTTGGTTGCGCTGCAGCATTCTGATGGTGATCTGCGTCATTCCGCCGCAACCATCAGTGAGCAATGATGGCGAGCCCGCGCTGCCGTGCTCTCCCTTATTTCAGGGTGGCGAGATAGGCCACGACGTCATCCGCCTGCTTGGGATTGCTGATCCCGGCAAATGCCATTTTGGTGCCGGGCACCGTTCTGGCGGGGCTCGTGACCCAGTTTTTGAGCTTGTCAGGCGTCCAGGTAATTCGCGAATTCTTGAGCGCGGCGGAATAAGCGAACGTAGAGAGCGAGGCGGCCTTGCGGCCGACGACACCGAAGAGGTTGGGTCCAAGTCCGTTGGCACCGCCCTGCTGGACCGTGTGGCAGATCGCACAGCGCGAAAACACGGTCTTGCCGCTCGATGCGTCGCCGGCGTCGGCCGAAGTCGCCAGCAGCGCGAACGAGACAGCACAAATCATGAAAAGGCGCATGAACATCTCCTGACTGGCGGCGCGAATCTCGCGCAAAATCTTATCTTTGCAAGCGCCGGTACGCCCCAATACTCGGGTTCAGCGCGTATAGGTGCGTGACTTGGCCGTCTCGATCGCGGCGCGAAAGGCAATGGGATCTGCGATATCGGGCAGGTCGACATGGTCGACGCCAGTGCCCTCGATGCGAAGATGCCCATAACCCAAACGCTGGCCCCAGAAGGTTTGCGTCACACTGACGCCTTCGATGTTGGGCAAGGCCACTTCGAACGTCTTCAGCGTCAGCCAGCCTTCTTTCTCGACGAAGCGATGCGTGGTGACGCCGATCTCGGTGGTCCATCGGCGAATCATCATGCGCGCGAAGATCACGATGCCGATGATGAGCCAGCCGAGAAGGATCAACGCTGCCCACGCCTTGAAGCTGTACCACCAGTGAAATCGCGCGCGGGCGATCAGCGTTTCACCGGCCCCGAGCGACTGTTCAATGTAGGACATGCACCCCTCCGCCGATCGTCCGCCCAGGCGCAACGTGTCGCAATCTGGCTCAACCCTCGTCGTGATCGGGCAGAAGGACTTCGCGCAACCCCTTGTGATTGGGCTTAGAGACGACGCCGTCCTGCTCCATTCGCTCGATCAGACTGGCGGCGCGATTATAGCCGATCTGCAGGCGGCGCTGGATGTAGCTTGTCGTGGCTTTGCGTTCGCGCGCCACGATGGCAAGAGCCTTGTCGTAGAGATCATCGCCCGAAGTTCCGTTGCCGGCGCCCATGAGCGCGTAAGGATCATCGTCGTCCTCGTCGGGCTCCTCGGTGACCGCGTCGAGATATTCCGGCGTGCCCTGGGTCTTGAGAAAGCGTACGACCTCTTCGACTTCGCGGTCGGTCACGAAGGGGCCATGGATTCGGCGAATGCGCCCGCCGGCCATCATGTAGAGCATGTCGCCCTGGCCGAGCAGCTGCTCGGCGCCCTGTTCTCCCAAAATGGTCCGGCTGTCGATCTTGCTCGTCACCTGGAAGGAGATGCGCGTCGGGAAGTTCGCTTTGATCGTGCCGGTGATGACGTCGACGGAAGGACGCTGGGTCGCCGCGATAAGATGGATGCCGGCCGCGCGCGCCATCTGCGCCAGACGCTGCACCGCACCTTCGATTTCCTTGCCGCTGATCATCATCAGATCGGCAACCTCGTCGACGACGACCACGATGAACGGCATGAAGTCGAGCTCGAGCAGTTCGTCTTCGTAGATTGGCTTACCGGTTTCGCGATCAAAACCCGTCTGGACCGTGCGTTTGAGTTGCTCGCCCTTTTCCTTGGCGCGCCGAATGCGGTCGTTGAAGGCTTCGACGCCGCGTACGCCGAGCTTCGACATCTTGCGGTAACGCTCTTCCATCTCGCGCACCGCCCATTTGAGCGCCACGACCGCCTTGCGCGGATCGGTAACGACGGGCGAAAGCAGATGCGGAATACCGTCATAGACCGACAATTCCAGCATCTTGGGATCGATCATGATCAGGCGGCACTGGTCTGGCGGCATCCGATACAACAGCGACAAGATCATTGTGTTCAGTCCGACGGATTTTCCCGATCCGGTCGTACCTGCGACCAAAAGGTGAGGCATCTTGGCAAGATCGGCCATCACCGGTTCGCCGCCGATGGTCTTGCCGAGCGCAAGCGTCAGTGGCGCGCGCGCCTTGTCATATTCGCCGCTGGACAGCATCTCGCGCAGATAAACCGTCTCGCGTACCTGATTGGGAAGCTCGATGCCGATGACGTTTCGTCCTGGAATGACGGCGATGCGCGCGGCGACGGCGCTCATCGAACGCGCCACATCGTCGGAGAGCGAGATAACGCGACTGGATTTGACGCCAGCTGCCGGCTCGAACTCGTAGAGCGTGACGACGGGGCCGGGACGCACCGCCATGATGCGGCCCTTGACGCCGAAATCCGCCAGCACCGCTTCCAGCATGCGGGCGTTCTCTTCCAGCGCATCGTCCGAAAGTCCGGTTGTGTCGTGAATATGGACGGGCTCGTTCAGAAGGCTGAGCGCCGGAAGCTGATAGTCGCTGGAGACGAGATCAAGCGCAGGCTGTTTGCGCAACCGCGCCGGCGCTTGGGCCTTTCGCGCTTCCTCGCGCTTGACGCGGCTCTCGCGCCGCTCCGCGAGGCGGGTTGCCGCGATCGGTTCCGGCGCCATGCTGAGCGAATAGCCTTCCGCGTCCGATTCTTCGTCGTGCTCGAACTCGCTCTCTTCTTCGTCATAGACGGGGGTGCTGCGCACCGAGAATCGCGGAATTCTGAGTCTTGACCCGAGCCAGTAGAAGAGGGCGGCAACATTGGCGAAACCGAGCAGAATCGGCCGAAAACGCAAACCCGTCGCGACAAACGCCAGCGGCAATCCAGCCGCAAGCAGGAGCAGCGGCAGGGCCGTGGCAACCCAGTGCGCGGCATAGACCTGCCCCACATGAGCCGATAAGGCTGCTGCGGCAATTCCGATCAATCCCCCCGTTCCGGCAGGCAGGTTCAGCGGCGCGGGAAGAATTCCAAGGCCAGCCGCGAACAACACCGTGCCAAGCGGCCACGCGAAGGCTCTGCCCATCGTGTGGCTCAAATGCCGTCCCCTCAGCGCACGCAGGCCCCACACCATCGGGGGCGCCAACGCGGCAATCGCCGCGATGCCGAAGGCTTGCAGCAGCAGATCGGCAGCCGTCGCGCCCAATCCGCCCAAAAGGTTCGATGGCTCGACGCCTGTCGCATTGTTCAGACTCGCATCGCGCGAATCGTAACTGACGAGCGCCAGCAGTGCCGCAGTCGCGCACAGGAACAGCAAGATGCCGGCGCCACGCATGATCAACATTTGAATCAGTCGGGCGAGCGAACGGCGCGCGTCGGCGAGCGCGTCGGCCATTGCCGCCCCTTTGGAACGTGGCTGATAAACGCCCGCCGTCATGCGCCGCGAGGCCTGGCTCATGCCCGCTCCGTATCCAGCACTTCGACCATCCTTTCGAGTGCCGCCATAATGGTTGACAGATCGTTAACAAGCGCCACCCTGATGTAGGAAAACCCTGGGTTTGTGTGCCTTTTCCCGGGCTCTGTTTCGCGCCCCATATAGGCGCCTGGCAGCACACGGATGCCGGCATCGCGCCACAGCTTCAGGGCCGTCTGCTCGCCGTCGCCGACATCGAGCCAGAGAAAGAAGCCGCCCTCGGGCAGACGGAATCCCGCACGGTTCCCGAGCATGCGTTGTGCGAGCCTGAACTTCTCCTGATAGAGGGCGCGATTTTGCGCAACATGCGTCTCGTCGCTCCAGGCTGCGGCCGAAGCGGCAATGAGCGGCAGCGGAACCTGCGGGCCGGCATAGTTTCGAAAGGCACGGAAGCGCTCGATCATCGCCGCATCGCCGGCAACGATCCCCGAACGCAATCCAGGCAGTCCCGAACGCTTCGACAAGGAGTGGAACGTGAGCAATCGCTCATAGGGCGCACCGCGTGCTGGCAGCGCGCTCTTGGGCGGATCGCTCAGATAGATGTCGGCATAGCATTCGTCCGCGAAGACGGCGAAGTCATACTGATCAGCGAGCGCGAACAAGGTGCGCCAATACGCTTCGCTCGCACAAGCACCTTCGGGATTGGACGGCGAACAAATATAGACGGCGGCCGTTCGCTCAAGAGTCGCGCGCGGTAGTGACGCGTAGTCGGGCAAGAAACCAGTTGCGGCTGTGGCAGGCACGAATATGGGCTCGCCACCGGCGCTCAGCGCCGCGGCGGCGTAGCATTGGTAGAATGGGTTCGGGAGCAGAACGACCGGCCTTTGCCCCGCCTTGGTTTCGGGCATCACGGTGAACAAGGCCAGGAACAGTCCTTCGCGCGTGCCGTTGAGCGGCAACAAATTCTTTTCCGGATCGATCGATGCGTTCGCCAGGCCGAAGCGCCCGACGAGCCATGCACTCGCTGCATCGCGCCACTCCTTGCTGCCGTTGATGGGAGGATAGACGCCGAAATCCTTTGCGTGTTTGGCAATGGCGTCCAGAACGAAAGACGGCACCGCACCATTGGGATCACCGACCGAAAGACTGATCGGTGTCATGCCCGGCTGATACGGATCGAGCAACGTCGCGAGTTTGGCGAACGAAGAGGGCGGAAGCTCCGAGAGACGGCCGGGGAACATCCGCGGAATCTAGTCGCCTTGTCCCGTGCCGTCCAACATCAAGCGTGATCGAGTAAAAATTGGGGCGTCCCTTTCGGAACGCCCCAGTTGGGGGACTCAAATATTGCGCGTCAGCCGTGGATCGTTTCGCCGTGAAGATTGAGGTCGAGACCTTCAACCTCAACTTCTTTGGACACGCGCAGACCGATGACGAGGTCGATGAGCTTCAGAATGACGAAGGTCACAGCGCCGCAATACACGAACACGATGGCGACGTCGTAGAACTGGATCAGCATCTGGTGGCCGTTGCCGTCGATCAGCCAGCCTTTTGAGGCCGAATTGATCGCGTTCGAGGCGAACATGCCCGTCATCATGGCGCCGAGTGCTCCGCCCACGCCATGCACGCCCCAGGTGTCGAGCGCATCGTCATAGCCGAACCACTTTTTCACCCACACGGACGCGAAGTAACAGACGATGCCGGCCGCCACACCGATGATGAGCGCGCCAATAGGATTGACGAAACCCGATGCCGGTGTGATCGCAACCAACCCTGCCACCGCGCCGGAAATCATGCCGAGCACGCTCGGTTTCCGGTTGACGACCCACTCGGAGAACATCCAGCCGAGCGCGGCCGCCGCGGTTGCGATTTGCGTCGCAGCCGCCGCCATTCCTGCGTTGTAGCCCGCCGTGACGGCAGAGCCGGCATTGAAGCCGAACCAGCCGACCCAGAGCAGCGATGCGCCGATCAATGCGAAGAGCAGATTGTGCGGCGCCATGTTCTCGGTGCCGTAGCCGGTGCGCTTGCCGAGCATCAGGCAGGCGACAAGGCCGGCGGTTCCCGCGTTCAGGTGCACCACCGTTCCACCCGCATAATCGAGCGCGCCCCAGGTGCCGAGGAAGCCGCCGCCCCACACCCAGTGCGCAATCGGGCAATAGACGAAGAGCAGCCAGAGCGACATGAACCACATGAACGCGGAAAACTTCATGCGGTCCGCAATGGCGCCGGCAATCAGCGCCGGTGTGATGATCGCGAAGGTCATCTGAAAGAACATGTAGACGGACTCTGGAATCGAACCCGCCAGAGGATTGATCGATTTCAGCGTCACGGGGCCAAGCAGGAAGGAATTGAAGCTGCCGATATATTGGTTGAGGCTGCTGTTGGCATTGGTCGTGAACGCGACGGAATAACCGATGATCATCCAAAGCACGGTGATGATGCAGGTGGCGCCAAAACTCTGTGCCGCCGTCGCCAGGATGTTCTTCTTGCGAACCATGCCCGCATAGAAAAGCGCCAGACCCGGAACCGTCATGAGCAGCACGAGTGCACTGGACGTGATCATCCAGGCGGTGTCGCCTGAATTAAGCGGGTCCGGCGCCGCCGCGGCGAACGCTGGTGCGACGGTCAGTGCCGACGCGCCAAGCGCGGCGCCGACACCAAGCGATATTCTTGCAATGCGAGAAAAGTTCATCGTGATGGTCCCCTGATTGTTCACACTCTGTTGTCGGCGCCTGGCTCTACAGCGCATCGCCGTCGGTTTCGCCGGTTCGGATTCGCACCACCTGGTCGAGCGGCGTGACGAAGATCTTTCCGTCTCCGATCTGGCCGGTCTTTGCCTTGGACGCGATGGCCTCGACCACCGCGTCGGACATTTCGCGTTTGACGGCGACTTCGATTTTCAACTTGGGCAAGAAGCTCACGGCATATTCGGCGCCGCGATAGATTTCCGTGTGCCCCTTCTGGCGCCCGTAACCCTTGACCTCGGTGACTGTCATGCCTTGAACGCCAAGCGCAGACAGCGCCTCGCGGACCTCGTCGAGCTTGAAGGGTTTGATGATCGCCGTGATCAATTTCATCGGCCGTCCTTCCATGATTGTTCGCGCCCGGATCCAGCCCAGGCGTTAACGCTTCATCAAGAACCGTGCCGCGATGCAGCGAAATGGTGAGTCATTGATTCTAAAAGATTATTGGCCGAATCGAGCCGATTGCGGCCACCGCAAAATGCTCAATCTGTCGGCGTTTTTTCCGAGTCGCCCGTTTTTTGGGCTGATGGCCAAGATGACGAGGGCGAATCACGCGCCTGATGGCGCGCGTGGCGAAACCAGGAGCTTTGGGGCATCGTCCGCCGCACACGGGGTAAGCAGTCGGAGCAAGAATGGGCAACCGGATTGTCAGCCGTCTCGTCATCCTGGCCATGGCCTGGATCGCGGCCGCATCGCTCACCTGGTACTTTTGCCCGCCGCCAAATCCGCCGTTCAGTCACCCCGATGCACCCGACTCTTCGGCGCGGATCGAATATCCCATCTATTGCTTGGGATTTTGGCCGGTGATTGCGTATCAAACATTCGTCGAGAAACGCTGACGAGGGCACGACGTGACGGCATCCGCCGCAAGACGCGAGCGAGATTGACAGTATGACGCATTGTGACGTGATCATCGGCGGCGGTGGTATGGTGGGGCTCAGCCTAGCGCTCGCGCTCGCCAGAGGCGGTCTCGCCGTCGTCGTCGCCGATCCGGTGCCGCAGAGTGCTGCAACCGAGGTCCAATTCGACGGGCGAGTCTGTGCGCTCTCCTATGCATCGGTGCGAATGTTCCAGGCGCTGGGGGTCTGGGACCGTTTGGAGAAACTCGCTCAGCCCATCACCGACATTTTGGTGACGGACGGCAGGTTGGGCAAAGAACCCTCGCCCTTCTCGTTGCATTTCGATGCCGCGGAGGCGCAGACCAACGCCCTCGGCCATATCGTGGAAAATCGTCATACGCGCACCGCGCTGTTCGCGACCGCATCGACGCTTTCGAATTTGCGCCTGGTTGCGCCGGCGGCATTGACCAATCTTGCGTATCAGGGTGGCGGCATCGTCGCCACGCTTGCCAACGGCGAGACGGTCAAGGCCAGCCTTGCGATTGCCGCAGATGGTCGCGACTCGCCGATGCGCGAGCTCATGGGTTTGCGGATCATTTCCTGGTCGTATGCACAATGGGGCATCGTTGCGACGGTCGCGCACGAAAAGCCGCACAATGGCGTGGCCTACGAGCATTTCCTGCCAGCCGGTCCGTTTGCGGTCTTGCCCATGACACCGGCTGGCCCCGGAGGCGACGGAAATCACGTCAATCGCTCGTCGTTGGTGTGGACGGAAAAAGACTCGCTTGCGCCGGTCATGATGAAGCTCGACGACGATAGCTTCGCCGCCGAGCTCGCGCGCCGCTTCGGAGACCATCTTGGCGCCACGAAAGTCGCGGGAGCACGCTGGTCCTATCCGCTGAGATTTCATCTTGCGCGCGGCTATGTTGCGCCGCGCTTCGCGCTCGCCGGCGACGCGGCGCACGGTATTCATCCCATCGCCGGCCAAGGGTTCAATCTCGGCCTCAAGGACGCGGCGGCGCTCAGCGAGATCATTCTCGACGCGGCCCGCCTCGGCCTCGACATCGGCAACCTCGACACGCTGAAAAAATATGAACGCTGGCGGCGCTTCGATTCGCTTGTCATGTCGTTCGCGATGGATGGACTGAACAGGCTCTTCTCTAACGACAGTGCGCCCTTACGCATAATTCGCGACGTTGGGATCGGCCTCGTCGATACGATCGGGCCGGCGCGGCGCTTCTTCATGCGTCATGCCGGCGGCGACGTGGGCAAGTTGCCCCGCCTGATGAAGGGCGAAGCGGCTTAGTTCAGCTTCCCGTCCTGTTTGCGATTCGCCAAGGCCCTCGGCAGCTCGACATAGAAACCGCGGGCGATCTCGCGGATCTTCTCTGCGCGCACGCGTTCTGCCTCGAAGCGCGATGAGAACTGTTCGCCCTCGAAGACATAGCGCGTCACAGGCGTGCCCAGCCGTTCATCGGCCACTGTAATCTCACTCACATCTTCGACTTGTTCCTCGGCCACCTTCAGCGTGTGGCGAAAATGGGCGATCGGATCGGTGCGGTCGCGTTGTTCTTGTTCGATGCGCTTGACGTTGCGCGCGTCGAAACGCGCCAGCGCAGCTGCGATCTCATGGCGATAGCGAAAAATCACGAGCAACGCCGCGATGATGAGGCTTGTGGTCAGAAGGTCGCGCAGCAATGCGTTGTTCCGCGAAGACGGCTGTTATTGATTCAGAGACTATCACGGGTTCGGTGTCCGCGTTCCAGATAGTCGGCGCTCTGCATTTCGTGCAGGCGTGAAATTGTCCGGCGAAAAGCTTCCGAGGAGTCGCCGTCCGGGTACAACTCGTCGGGGGGCGCAGCGGCGGAACAGATCAGCTTCACATTCTCGTCATAGAGCGTGTCGATCAGAATGACGAAGCGGCGTGCTTCATTGCGCTGCTCGGGACCAAGCCGCGGAATGTGATCGATGAGAACGGTACGGAACGCATGCGCAATCGCGAGGTAGTCGGCGGCGGCGAGCGGGCTGACGCAAAGATCGGCGAAACTGAACCGCGCGACGCCTCTTGCCGCTTGCGGCACCGCCAGCACGCGTCCGAGCACGGTCAATGTCGATGGCCGACCGTGCGCGCAATCGGTCAGGCTTTGCCAGGCGGCATTCATCGCGGCATCGGATTTTGGTCCAAGCGGCTGCAGATAGACGTCGAGACCGGCGAGGCGCTGAAGGCGAAAATCCAAGGGGCCGTTCAACTCGACGATCTCCAGACGTTGCCTGATCATGTCGATGAACGGAAGAAAGAGTTGGCGGTTGAGACCGTCTTCGTACAAACGGTCAGGCGGCGTGTTGGATGTCGCAACGATGACCACGCCCCGATCGAACAGCTGTTCGAACAACCGGCCCAGGATCATCGCATCGGCCACGTCACTGACCTGGAATTCGTCAAAGCAGAGCAGACGTGCCCGCTTCGCGATGGTCTCTGCAACGGGCGGGATCGGATCGCTGCTCTCTTCGCGCTGACGCTCCGCGTGAATTTGCGCATGCACGTCGGTCATAAAGGAATTGAAATGGACGCGCTGTTTGAGTTTGACCGGCGCCTCGGCAAAGAACAGATCCATCAGCATGGACTTTCCGCGCCCGACATCACCCCAGATGTAGAGACCCCGCGGTGCAGGCGTGGCAGAAAAAAACAGACGCCGCCGTGGCCGGTAGGTCGCCAAGGCTTTGGCCAGCGCCTCAAGGCGCGCCGCCGCGCGCCGCTGCGCGTCATCGTCCTTCAGCTCGCCTCTGGAAACGGCGGCGCGATAGCGATCGAAAAACGTCATGCGCGCGGCAGGATCGCCCAATAGTCGAAATCGAGGATGACGTTCTCGGGATAAGCGCCCTTCTCGTCTTTGTCGGGAAAGTCGCCGCAGGGAAGATTCTTCGTCGCGACCAGACGAAGTCTGAGCGCGCCGACGTCCTTGCGATGGCCGAACGTTTGCTTGTCGAGCACCTGGCTCCAGGCGAAGACAGTGTCGCCCGCGAAAAGCGGATTGACGTGGCGCCCGCCGTTGATCGCTGCGATCGTGAATGCGTTCGCCAGACCGTTGAACGAGATCGCTCGGGCAAGGCTGATCGCGTGGCCGCCGTAGATCAGTCGGCGCCCGAAGCGGCCCTGCGCTTCGACGAACTGGTTGAAGTGCACGCGCGCGGTGTTTTGGTAGAGGCGCGTCGCCATCATGTGCTCGGCTTCCTCGACGGTTACGCCATCGCCATGGTCGATCTTCTCGCCGACTGCATAGTCGCCCCACATATGCGCGCTGCCCGACTGCACCGGATCGAATAGCGTGTCGAAATTCATATGCGGAGGGACGTGCAGATCCGGCACGGCGACCGCTTCGGCAAGTTTCGGGACATGTTGTTCTGCGACTTTGGCATCGGCATCGCGCTTTCGCACCATCACCCAGCGCACATAGGAGAGAACCTGCTCGTCCTTTTCGTTCATGCCGTGCGTGCGCACATAGACGACGCCGGTCTGACGGTTGGAATTCTCCTTGAGCCCGATGATTTCGGAATGCGCTGTCAACGTCTCGCCGGCATAGACCAGCTTGAGAAAACGCCCTTCCGCATAGCCGAGATTGGCGACGGCGTTGAGGGAAATGTCCGGAACCGTCTTTCCGAACACAGTGTGGAAAACCAGCAAATCGTCGAGCGGACTGCGCGGCAAGCCGACCGTCTGGGCAAATACGTCGGAGGACTGCAGCGCAAAACGCGATCCATACAGCGCGCCGTACAGCGCGGCATCGCCGTTCGTCAATGTGCGCGGCGTGGCATGCGAAATCTTCTGGCCGACATGGAAATCCTCGAAGAAGTTGCCGGAATTTGTCTTGGCGATCATCTGTCGTCCTGCTCCAGCGCGGCGATGGCATCGGCCATGGCCACGGTTGCGCGCGCGATTTCGGCGTGGAGCAGCTCGACCATGCGCCCATCGAGCTTGATCGCACCCTTGCCCTTGTTCTCCGGCAGCGCGAACGCGGCGATCAGCTTGCGCGCGGCTTCCACGTCCTCCGCGGATGGCGCGAACACGGCGTTGCAAGGCTCGATCTGGCTTGGGTGGATGAGCGTCTTGCCGTCGAAGCCAAAGCTCCTGGCTTGCGCGCACGCCGCCTTGAAACCATCGGCGTTCTGGATGTCGTTATAGACGCCATCGATGACCGCGATGGCGTTGGCGCGCGCGGCGAGCACGCTAAGCCCCAGCGCTGCTGAAAGGTTGGCGCGGTCCGGTGTGTGATTGCCGTGAATCTCCTTGATGAGATCGTTGGTGCCTATCACGAAGCAAGACAGTCTTCCCCCGGCCGCGGCGATCGCGCCGACATTCAAAATGGCGATCGGCGTCTCCACCATCGCCCACACGGTGATCGCACGGTCGGCGTGACCTCGAAGCAGGTGCTCCTCGACGCTGTGCAGGTCCTTGGGCGAGGATATCTTCGGCACCAATATCGCATCGGGTTTTGCCGCGGCTGCGGCCGCAAGATCCGCCTCGCCCCATGGCGTCGACAAGGCATTGACGCGGATGATGATCTCGCGCTTGCCGAAACCTCTCGCTTCGACGGCTGCGCAAACCTGCTGGCGCGCCAATTCTTTGGCATCGGGCGCGACCGCATCCTCGAGGTCCAGGATCAATGCGTCCGCAGGCAGCGTGCGCGCCTTTTCCAAGGCACGGGCGTTCGATCCCGGCATGTAGAGCACGGAGCGGCGGGGGCGGAGGGTCGTCATGCAGTTCCCGGCAAAAAAGGCTGATTGAGACTTACGACAGACGCGCGAGGTGTCCAAGTTCAGTGCTTGGCATAGCGGGCGCGAACCGCTGCGGCATAGGATTCCACATCGGCCCTGGCGCGGAAATTGGCGGCCCAGCGGCTCATGACCTTGGCCATGCGCTCCGGCGGGACGCCCAGTTGCGCCTGCGCCACGCCGCCATTGACGCTTTCATGATACGCCGCAACCAACCCGTCCTTCAGGATGAACCGGCTTATGCCGTCGATCACCACTTCCTTGTCCTTGAATTGCGGGATCGTCGAAACAAATCGCGACAGCGACCAGGCATAGCCGATGCGTCCATCCGTGACGGGATCGAAGAAGCGCCAATCATATTCCGAGGCATCGCGATGAAAAAGATTCTCGAGCATGTCGGCGATCGCCTCTCGACCGGCATGCGGCCCATAGATGTAGTCGTGATAGACGCCATCTACGGTAAAGCATTGAGCCAACGCTTTGCCGTCGCCCGCGGTCGCAGCCGATGAGAAACGTGCCACGAGGTCTGCGAAGTCCGCCTGGGTCATGCTGCAGTTCTCAGAAGCTTGCGGTTGATCAGGCATTCGGCGATCTGAACGGCATTCAGCGCGGCGCCCTTGCGCAAATTGTCCGAGACGATCCACAGCGAGAGCCCGTGCTCCACGGTCGGATCCTTGCGGATGCGGCTGACATAGGTCGCATCTTCGCCGGCACATTCGACCGGGGTGACATAGCCGCCGTCTTCGCGCTTGTCGACGACGAGAATGCCGGGCGCCGCGCGCAAAAGCTGGCGCGCCCGCTCGGCCGTGATCGCGCGCTCGAATTCGATCGTCACGGCTTCGCAGTGTCCGATAAACACGGGCACGCGCACGCAGGTGGCCGTGAGTTGAATGTCCGGATCGAGAATTTTCTGCGTCTCGACCATCATCTTCCACTCTTCCTTGGTCAGGCCCGAGTCGAGAAAATCGTCGATATGCGGAATGACGTTATAGGCGATCTGTTTGGTGAAACTCTCCACCTCGATCGGATCGGCGACGAACACTGCGCGGGTCTGGCGGAAGAGTTCGTCCATCGCTTCCTTGCCGGCGCCCGAAACGGATTGATAGGTGGAAACGACGACGCGCTTGATCTTCGCCTCGTCGTGCAGTGGCTTCAACGCCACGACGAGTTGCGCCGTCGAACAATTGGGGTTGGCGACGATCCCTTTCTTGATGCCACTCAGCGCATCGGCATTCACTTCGGGTACGACGAGCGGCACGTCGCGGTCCATGCGCCAGGCGCTGGAATTATCGATGACGATGGCGCCTTGCGCCGCGATCTTCGGCGACCAGGTCTTGGACACGGCGCTCCCCGCGCTCATCAGCACGAGGTCGGTCCCCTTGAAGTCGTAATGCTCCAGCGCCTTCACTTTCAAAACGCCATCGCCGAAGGAAACCTCCGTGCCGACGGAGCGCGGCGAGGCAAGTGCTACGACTTCTTTGTAAGGAAATGCGCGCTCGGAGAGGACACTCAGCATTTCGCGTCCAACGTTGCCGGTCGCGCCGGCCACCGCCACCTTGTACTGCATACGTAAATTTGCCTCGGGTCCGATTGCGGCGGCTCACATACGCCAAACCGACGAGGGTGAAAAGCGCTCTACCAGTTCAGCTTGAGTTTGATGCCCGCGCCGTCGATCTGGCCGCGCAGCTCCGTCGCACTCGATGGCGCGTTCTCGAGCCGGAAGCGGAACAGCTGGGCACTGCCGTGCGCAATACCGAGTTTCATGGCGATGATGTCGCCGATCGGATGTTCGACCAGCTGGGGTTCCGGGCGCTGCGGCGCCCAAGGCCGCTCGATCGGTTGGGAGGCATAGGCCGAGTAGGCGGCGTTGAAGTCGTTCGGAATGCTCAGGGTTGCGGCGCAGGCGGGAGCTTCTGCGAGAACGGCAGTTCCGAAAAGCAGGCTGACATATAATACCGTGCGCATGTCAGGCTCGTGCGACACAGCCCAAACGATCTTCCTGGATCGTTGGTTGCACAACGCGAGTCTGATTCTTCGGTTTATTTAACTATACGACTCCGGCTTTGCGCAGGCTTGCCAGCTCGTCGGGGCCTATGCCGAGCAGACCGCTCAAAACCTCCTCGCTGTGCTCGCCTAGAAGCGGCGGAGCATTGCGGTATTCCGGCGGCGTTCGCGACAGGCGCAGCGGGCTCGCGGGCAGGTGCAATTCGCCGACTGCCGTGTGCTGCATGGCGATCGTCAGCCCGCGCGCGACGGCCTGTGGATCGGAAAAGACTTGATCGACGCGATTGATCGGGCCGCAGGGAACATTGACCTTCTCAAGATCGTCGATCCATTGCGCGCTCGTGCGCTGCGCGAAGACCGGCTTTAGCGTATCGACGACCAGCTGCCGGTGCGCGACGCGTTCGGCATTCGTTGAAAAACGTGGATCGGTCGCCAAAGCGTCGAGGCCTGCGACCTTGATGAAGCGGCGGAACTGATTGTCGTTGGATACCGCCAGAATGATGTGACCGTCCGTCGTGGCAAAGACCTGATAGGGCACGATATTGGGGTGCGCATTGCCGAGGCGCCCAGGCACGATGCCGCCCGCGAGATAGTTTGTCGCCTGGTTGGCGAGCGCGGCCGCCTGACAATCGAACAGAGCCATGTCGATGGCTTGCCCTTCTCCGGTTCGCGACTGGTGGATGACGGCGGCGAGGATGGCGACCGCCGTGTAGAGGCCGGTGACAAGGTCGCTGACGGCGACGCCGACCTTCATCGGTTCGGCGCCCGGCACGCCATCCTTTTGGCCCGTTACGCTCATCAATCCGCCCATTCCCTGGATGACATAGTCATAGCCGGCCTTGTCTTTGTAAGGCCCGTCATGGCCGAAGCCGGTGAGCGAGCAATAGATCAGCGCGGGGTTCTCCGCGGCCAGGCTCTGATAGTCGAGCCCGTATTTGGCTAACGCGCCGGTTTTGAAATTTTCCACGACGATGTGCGCACGCCGTGCCAGGCGTTTTACTAGCGCCGCGCCATCGGGTTTTGCAAAATCGATGGTGACGGATTTCTTGTTGCGATTTGCCGTCAGGAAATAGGTCGCATCGCCTTTCGTTCCGTCGGCGGCGGTCAGGAACGGCGGCCCGAAGTGTCGCGTCTCGTCGCCTTCGCCGGGCCTTTCGATCTTGATGACTTCGGCACCGAGATCGCCGAGGATTTGCGTCGCCCATGGCGCCGCCAGCACGCGACCGAGATCAAGGACGCGCAAGTGTGACAGCGCCCCCACCTAGATCTCGCTCCTGACCGCCCAAAGCTCCGGATAAAAGGTCAGATCGAGAGCCTTCTTGAGATATTTCACGCCCGACGTCCCACCCGTGCCCGGCTTGGCGCCGATGATGCGCTCTACCGTCTTCATATGACTGAAGCGCCAAAGGTGAAAACGGTATTCGAGATCCACGAGTTTTTCCGCAAGCTCATAGAGATCCCAATATTTCTCGACGTCGCGATAAACGGTCCGCCATGCCTCGGTCACACGCTGATCCTCGACATAGGGCTCGGCAAAATCGCGGCTGAGCTTCGAATCCGGGATCACGATGCCGCGGCGCGCCAGCAGTGCAAGCGACTCGTCGTAGATACTGGGCTCGGCCAGCGCGGCCTGGACTTGGACAGCGAGTTCGGGATCGGACTCGAACACGCGCGCCATTTTCGCGTTCTTGTTGCCTAACCGGAACTCCAGCATCCGGTACTGGAAGGACTGAAAGCCTGAAGACTGGCCGAGACTGCCGCGAAAGCCGGAATAATCGAATGGCGTCATGGTCGAAAGGATTTCCCACGACTGAATCAACTGCATCTGCACGCGCGCGATGCGCGACAGCATCTTGAAGGCCGGCCCAAGTTCGCCTTGACGGATTTGCCGGATCGCCGCCGTCAGCTCGTGCAGGCAAAGCCTGATCCAAAGTTCGCTCGCCTGGTGAATGGTGATGAACAGCATTTCGTCGTGCTGAGCGGAGCGCGGACGCTGGCACGTAAGAAGCGTCTTCAACCCAAGATAGTCCGCATAGGACATGGCATCGCGGAAATCCCAGTGAACATTCTCGCCGGCAAGATCGATGACGGGCGGAATTTCAGGCTTGTCTTTCTTGCGAGACGGCATCGGTGCGATGGAACTTTTCCTTGGGGCCATGGCGGCGTTAAGGGATTAGCAGCGTTAAAAAGTGGATGCTATGGTTCTGTCAGTAGCCAGACAATGAGCCATACCAACATGGAAAACGCATGGAAGGCAGGCGCTTGCGCGCTCGCCATGGCCGCCGCTCTGATCTCGGATGCGCAAGCCGCCCGCCGTCCAGCGCTCAAATGTGCCGAGCCCGATGAGGCCGCGGCGATCCAGACCACCGTCGTCGATCAGCAGCTGGTGGACGCGGCGTTGACTTGCGGCGATGTCGTCCGCGCTGCGTTCAACGCCTACCGCACCACCTTCGGGCCCGAACTGCGCTTGTCCGACCGCGCGCTCCTCAACCTGTTCACGCGCGTCTATGGCAGCACCAAGGGCGATGCGGCCTACAATCTGTTCAAGACGGACATGGCCTCGAAGGCCGAGTTGCGGCGCATTCACGATTCAACCAGCTTCTGCCGTGCTGCGAACCTGGTTCTTGCCGCCGCCAATGCGCCCGCAAAGCCGAGGCTCAAGGATTTCGTCGCGGGCGTACCGATCTCCGACACGGAGACGCCGATCAGCAGTTGTTCGGTCGAGGTCAATTTCGGCTTCAAGGGCGTACAGGCCCAGCCGAATGTCGTTCCCCAGCCGCGCCCGCCGCAACCCGGCGAAACTCCGGCTGGAACAACGGTGGTCGCCGCCGTTCCCAGCAATGCGGGTGTGAAAGTGGGCTCGCTCACCTGCAACGTCAGCGGCGGCTTCGGTCTGCTGTTCGGTTCGTCGAAGGAATTGCGCTGCACCTACTCGCCGAACTCGGGCACGGGCGAACACTACACTGGCACCTTCTCCAAATATGGGCTCGATATCGGCTATGCCGACAAGGGCGTGTTGGTATGGGGTGTGGTTGCGCCGAGCAGCGACGTGCGCAGCGGCGCCCTCGAAGGCGACTACGCAGGAGCCACGGCCAATGCGACGATCGGGATCGGGCTTGGCGCCAATGTCCTGATCGGCGGGCTCGACAAATCCATCGCTCTGCAGCCGCTCAGCGTCTCAGGAAACACCGGCCTCAATATCGCCGCCGGCGTCGGCGTCATTTCGCTGAAGCATGTGCCGTAGCGGCGTCGTGAGACTCTGAGGATCGAGCAGAAAAGGGCGGGTCTTTTGGCCCGCCCTTTCGCATGCTTGGAACAATTTCCGCGCTCAGCCGCCCAGATCGATGACCGCACGGCGGTTCTGCGGTTCGCGAACGCCAGGTCCGGTCGGAACCAGGGGATCGTGGAAGCTCTTGCCCTCGATCGCGATACCGTTTCCGTCGAGCCCTTCGCGGACCATCTCGTCCTTGACGGATTGGGCACGGCGAATGGAAAGCGCCTGATTGTAACGATCCGAGCCGACCGTATCGGTGTGACCGGTCACAAGAACTTTGACGAAGCCGTTCGACTTCGCGGTCCTGACGGCTTCCTGGACCACTTCCTGCGCCCTGTCCGTCAGGTTCGACTTATCGAAGTCGAAGAAGACGATGAACGTCTTCACCGCCGGAGGAGGCGGCGGAGGCGGTGGTGGTGGAGGTGGCGGCGGAGGAGGAGGCGGTGGCGGCGGTGGCGCGGCATGACCGAGGAACCAGCGGATGCCGAGCAGAGCGACGTGCTCGCTTTGTTGCGAGACATGGATCGAATCGTCGGCACCAAGGCCGTTAAAGTCGTTGCCGACATCCGCCTGACGAAAACGATAGTCCGCAAACAATGCCAGGTCGTCGGCGAGAGAGAAGTCCAGGCCGGCAATTCCCTGCCATTCAAATCCGACTCGCGAGCCACCGACCGCCGACGCGCCACCGACACGCTCATAATGGTTGACGTCGCCGACCCCGATGCCGCCGCCCAGCGAAACACCCCAGCGATCGGTGATATTCCAATCGTAGATGACGTTGAGTAGCGCGGTACTGGTGGACGTCCCGCCGGTCAAATCTGGCTTTGTAACGAATATGCCACCAGCACTCGCCTTTGTTGCGTCATGACTGTCGAAGCCGAGTTCAAGCTCGGTGCGAATGCCCGATTCCCACTTGTAGCCAGCCGACGCCAGATAAATCGCGTCACCGGAGTAGTTCGCGGTCAGATCAATCGAGGGAGCAGTCACGGTTCGCGCATGAACCCTTTGAAGCTGGTCGTAGCCTGCGCCGAAGCCAAGATACCAACCGGGGTTGTCGGCCAACGCGGGGGTGCCAAGGGCAAGAACCGCTGCTCCGGCCAATGCGATCGAACGGACTTTCATAGTGTTCCTCATGAGAAAGATGGCTATGGACAACAGTCCCCTGCCCAACGCGCGAACGACAAAAACCTATAACGCGACTTTGCCGGTTCGGGGCCCGCCAAGTCCATGGCTGGCATTAATTTTCAATGTAATATCATGGAGTTAGGTTGAGTCTGTGACTCAAGCGCAACAGGTTAGAAGGACTTGTTTTGCAGCCTTGCCGCCTCGCAGGACAGCACAAAGGCATAGCGGCCCGGAAGAAGAACAAGGCCCTCCCGGGCGCCAAATTGCCCCTCGAGCGCGCTCAACAGCTCCTCACGAGGGGCGACGTGAAACAAGCTCAGCCAGCCGCGCAGGAGAGATTCACCCAATGGACCCAAGCCCTTAAGGTCCCCGAAATCGACGATGTTCAAGCTGCCGTCCGGCGCCAGCGCGCGGATCGCCGCGCGCAAGGCGGCTCGCCAATCCGGAATCATTGACAGCGAATATGAGAACAAAATCACGTCAAAGAGGTCGGGTTCGTCGAACAGGCTAGGCGAGAGATGCTCCGCATAAGCCTGGACAAGCTTGGCCCTCACCGCCGCGCCTGAGAGTACCCGTTCGGCCGTGATCAGCATTTGCGACGAGGCGTCGAGTCCAAAGAGTCTGGCGTCGGGATGACGCCTGGCGATGCGGACAAGATTGCGCGCGGTACCGCAGCCCACTTCCAGAACGCGCGCTCCAGGTTTCAAAGCGAGGCCGTCGACCAACCGGTCGCGCCCGAACAAGTAATATTTTCGCGTGAAATCGTAGATGTGGCGCTGGCGCCGGTAGACCCGGTCCATCAGCGCGGCGTGGCTGTCACCCACCGGCACGATCAGGAAAGCGGGCGACGGACATAGACATGAAACCCGCCATAAATGGACGAGCGGTCCTGCCCGTGGCCCGCCCGGCTCTCTGCTTCCAAGTACATCCAGGGCGCCAGCAAGTCTGCCGGAAGCTTTCGCGGCAGGGGCGAGTCCGCGCCGGCCGTGCGGAAGATCACGCGTGCGTCGCGCGTATCGGCGGTGCGGTCGATCTCGCGCCAAAGGGCAGAGATCTGCTCGCTGTTCATCCAGTCCTGCGCATCCAACAGAACATATCGGTGCATCGCGTGTGCCGGTTGCTTCGCCAGGAAATCGGTCAGCGCAGCATGATGCACGTCGACCTTCTCCGTCCGTGTACGAATGAATTCATAGGTCTCGCGCTGCAGATAGGCCGGTACGGCGGCACGATGTTCAATGTCGTAACCGCGGCCGAACGCCTGCCAGGCGAAGTAATTCTCGTGAATCGGGAAATCGCATGCGAGACGCTCGACCCGTTCGCGCAGAACGGCGACAGGATCGCCGGCAGCGACCAACTCATCGTATTGCGCCGGCGGGATGCCCAACGCATAGAGCGAAACCGGACTCTTGGAAAGCAGGCGGATCGACTTGTAATCGAACAGCGGCGCGATATGGCGTTCGAACAACCGGCGTTGTTCGGCGGGCGAACGCGCCGATAGAATCGGTTCAAGCTTCTTGCCGTGCAGCCGCGCGACGGCATGCAACACGCCGATGAAACGGCCAAGCAGCCCGTACCGATAGAGATTGCGTGCGAACATGTTGATGCGCCGCCCGCGCAGCGGAACATGCTTCTCCCAATAGCGGCGCGTTGTTTTGTCGAGGCGCTCGCTCAGGAAATCATCATAGGCGGCGCGGTTGGCCCGGTCGTTGGCCTGACCGAAGAAGCGGAAGAATTCCTCATACGAGGGAAGATTGCGAAGCGCCGAGAGCTTCAGCTTGGTCAACGCGACATGGTTGGGATTGAGATCGACTGCGACGATCTTCGCCGGATCGGCCGCGAGATAGTTCAAAACGTTGCAGCCGCCCGAGGCGATCGTCAGGACGCGGTGATGCGGTTTGAGTTCGAGGGCTGCCAGATCGACCTCCGGGTCCTCCCAGATCTGGTTATAGACAAAGCCTTGAAACATAAGCGTAAAGAGCCGCTCCAAGGCACCGCGGCGCGTGGTGGCGGGCCTTTGATGGGCGGCCTTCTCTAAAAGCGGATTTGCCATTGGGTTCCTTGGGACACCCCTTGGTAGTGCACGAAGATCACGGAATGGACTCTTTTTATGACGGAACGGCAAAGACTGGCAAAGAAATTCAACGCATTTGTCATGGCTGGGATGTCTTGCGCACGAATGTTTGTCCCTCTATGGGAGCGCCATGACCAGCAAAACCAAAGCGCCCATCGCGGAAGTTCTCGATTTGCTCGATCTGGAAAAGATCGAGGAAAATATTTTTCGCGGTCAAAGTCCCGAAGACCGCATGCAACGCGTATTCGGCGGCCAGGTGCTGGGCCAGGCGCTCGTGGCGGCAAGCCGGACGGTTGAAGGGCGCATCTGCCACTCGTTCCACGGCTATTTCCTGCGCGCCGGCGATCCCAAGATTCCGATTCTCTATGAAGTCGATCGCAGCCGCGACGGTGCGAGTTTCACGTCGCGTCGCGTCGTTGCGATTCAGCATGGCAAACAGATCTTCACGCTCGCGGCGTCTTTTCAGGTTCAGGAACAAGGTCTGGAACATCAGTTCGAAATGCCCAAGGTTCCCGATCCGGACCAGCTCCAGGATGAACATGAGCTGCGCAAGAAGTTCCTGGACAAGATGCCCGAAGAGCAACGCGCCTGGATGAGCCGGCCGCGGCCGATCGAGATGCGCCCTGTCATCGTCGACGATTGGACGAACCGCAAGCCGCGCGAACCTTTCGACAATGTCTGGATCCGAGCGACAGGACCGGTTCCCGACGACATCATCGTGCAACAGTCCGTGCTCGCCTATGCCTCGGACATGTCGCTGCTCGACACCGCTTTGCTGCCGCATGGCCGTTCATGGAATTCACCCATCCAGATGGCGAGCCTCGATCACGCCATGTGGTTCCACCACCGCTTCAAGATGGACGACTGGCTGCTCTATGCGCAGGATTCGCCGAGTTCGTCGGGCGCGCGCGGCTTCAACCGGGGTTCGGTCTATACCCGCCAGGGCAAGCTCGTGGCGTCGGTGGTGCAGGAGGGTCTGATGCGTCCGCGCGACGGCCGGGCCAAGAGCTGACGGGCTGCGGCGGAAACTTTCGCGTAAGCAATGACCTCTAGACTGACCCTGCACGTCGGGGTTCCATATGCCTTTCTTCGTCGAAGTTGTTGCCGGCTACTCGCACACTTTGCTGCGCTTCGTGCCTTATCTCGTCGGGATGGGCGTCGTATTCGCGGTCCTTTCCGCGTTTTCGCCATGCAACGCGGGAAAGCCCTGGTGGCGCAAGAAAGGTCTTGTCACCGATCTTTGCTACTGGTTCGTGGTGCCCGCGCTGACGCGCTATGGCCGCATCGGCTTTACGGTTCTGGGCACGATCTATCTGTTCGGGATCAACACGTCGCAAGGCATTCTCGCCTATTACGATCACGGCCACGGCCCCATCTCGCACCTGCCATACTGGTTTCAGGTGGCGCTCTACCTTGTCGGCACTGATCTCGTTCTCTACTGGATTCACCGCGGCTTCCATACCTCGCGCCTTTGGCGCTTCCACGCCGTGCATCATTCCACCGAAGATCTGGAGTGGGTTTCGGCGTCCAGGTTTCATCCGGTCAATCTGTTGCTGGGTTCGATCCTGGTCGATGTCGTCGTGCTGATGTCGGGTTTCTCGCCGGAAGTCTTCCTCATTGTCGCGCCGCTCAACCTCGTCGCTTCGGGTCTGGTGCATGCCAATCTCGATTGGACGTTCGGGCCGTTGAAATACGTCATCTCCAGCCCGGTTTTCCATCGCTGGCACCATGACAAGAAGACTCTTGGCAAGAATTTCGGCGGAACGCTGTCGCTCTATGATTGGTTGTTCGGCACATTTTACATGCCGGAAGGCGAGCGGCCCGGCAATTACGGTCTGATCGAAGACACCATGCCGAAGAGTTTCGGCGCGCAGGTGCTTTATCCGCTGGTCAGCTGAATAAAGTGCCAGAGCCGACTAGTGGGCCTTGGTGCCCATCTGATCGTGAACGGCGGACTCACCCATCACTTCGCCGAAGCGTGCATCGCCTGGAACAGGCGATTCCTCGCAGCGCACGCCGGTGCATGACAGGGTCGTTTGCGTCGCGGGCTTTGTCGGGGTGGCACCTTTTGTCAGCGTCACGATCGCGCCGTTGGAGCCCGACACGCTGACATAGGTGTTGGCGACTTCATGTCCGGAATTGTCGAGCGCGATGATGTTGGTCGTGCCGAAGCGCTTGCCGAGGACGAAGGCATGGCGCGCATCGATCATGTTGATGTCGGCGATGGACGGGTTCCCGACATAGACCGTCGCCACGGGTTTCGCGAAGGCGACGGTGCGCACCTCATCGAGCGGAACGGCGACACCGCCTGCAAGCGCCTGGCTGGTGGTCAAACCGGCGGCGACGGCAAAGGCGAGGGCGGCAGTGCGGCGCATGGCGATCATCCTATGAATACGCGCGCAAAATTTAGGCCGGGCGATGTAAAAGAAGATTTAACTCACGAATGACGTTTGTCTTGAATGTGAATGACCGCGAAGCGGTCGGCATAAAGCCGGCGCCAACCGGAAAGGCGATCCATGACGCCGACCACCGGCGAGTGCGGGTCGAAGATGGTCCAGCGAATGTCGTAGGTTTTCAGGGTGGAGCGGATGACGCTGGAATCCGGTTCTGTGATCTTCGCATAGCGCTCCAGGAATGCGTCGCCATAGAGTTCGACGCGCGAATCCACGAAGGGTTGCACGCCGGAGAAAACGAGATAGCCGCCGAAGGAGTAATCGTTCAGCACGTGCTCGGCCCGCAGTTCAGGCGGGACGCGCTCCAAGGCGATGATCGGCGCGACCGGGCTGTCGACGCGAACTGCCGGTACGAGGAGACGCATCCATGTCGCCGCAATGACGAGCAGGATGGCGGCAAACGATAAGAAAGCAGCCAGCGTGCTCGTGCCGTCCTTGTCGCCGCTAGCCGGAAAATGGAGCGCGATCGGTTCCGCGAGAAGCAGCGGCGCCATCATTGCGAAAACGATCTGGTGGCGCTGATGCTGCAAGGCCAGGTAAAGCAAGCCCAGCACGATGAGCGCGCGCCAGGACGGAATTTTCACGCCGCGCGTGGTGAAAAGGTAGATCGCGGCCAGGAGAACGAGTGCGAAGGGCTGAACTTGCGAAAAGTCGGTGGGCTGCCACTCCGACACATGCGCGAGGCTGGTCGTTGCCGTCATGTGGAGCGGGAAGAGTACGCCCTCCAGTCCATGCGGATTGAGCAGTGCTGCAGCAACTGCGCCGGCTGCGAACAGGCCCCACTGCCGTAGAGCCGTGACACGGTCTTTGTCGTTCGCGATCGCCTCGACGCCAAGCCCGGCAACGAGCCCAAGACCGAGCAGAAAACTGCCGTGGATATTGACCCAAAGTGTCATCAGCGGCAGCAGGAGAAAAGACGGCGCGCGGTTCTCTGAGCGCGCGATGACAAGTCCGGCGGTCCAAATCTCCAGCAGCGGCAGTGCCAAGAGATGCGGCCGCGCCAACAGGCTCGGCGTCATGCAGGAGAGAGCGAGAATCGTGACCAGCGCTTGCGTACGCCAATCGAGCCAGCGCCCGAGATGGTGCGCCAGCAAACCCGCAGAGCCGGCGGCGACAGCGGCGAACAGAAGGAGAAGAAGGCTCCACCCACCCCACTGATACGAAGCCGCCATCACGATCTCCGCCAGCCACTCATGCGCTTCCCAGGACGCGCCGGCAAAGGTGTAGGAGAAGGGATCGCGATAGAGAACCGCATGATCGGCGAGCATGCGTGCACCCGCAGCGATGTGGAAAAAGGTATCTCCGTCGTTCAACACCTGCGGCGCAAAGAGGGTGCCGCAAAATGCGATCGCGGCTGCGACAAGGGCGATGGCGGCACTCAGATCGAGGCGCAAGTCTGCGCCCGGCGCCAGCGGGCGCGTTTGGACATCATCGCTCATGCGACCGCAAATTAGCGCGCAGACGTGAGCGAATGATTGATCCAAGACGACGCCCCCGGCAGACGAGATCGCTTCGAACGGTTTTCAAGCTTTTTGCGCCCGTTTCGGACGACATGGTTAAGGAAGGGGAAAGATTGCGCACCAAATCGCGCGCATCGCGCCGATTCCGTGTCACGGCGAAACAGGTCTCAAGCTAATCAAATTGTAAATTTAAGTAGCCGTTAAGCGAGCGCTCCTAGTCTCGCCATCGTCCAGGTTGGTCTCTCGCAAATGGTGCCGGCCGGACGTCCTAGGGTGTCACTATTGTGGAGGCTTATATGAACAACCTTTTCGCTCGCTTCGTACGCGACGAATCCGGCGCCACGGCCATTGAATATGGTCTGATCGCCGCTTTGATTGCAGTCGTCATCATCGGTGCGGTTACCGCTGTTGGTACCAAACTGTCGACGACCTTTACGTCGGTTTCGACCGGGCTTCTCTAAGCATCCGCTTCAAGCGAATGCTTGTGCGCGGCCGCTTCCAAAAGAAGCGGCCGTTCGCGCATTTCAGGACTTAAGATGGCAGCCGAATTTCTCGTTCTCTTCGTCTTTCCGCTGTTGCTGGTATTGGCTGCCGGCTGGGACATCGCCAGCTACACGATTCCGAATTTCCTCCAGATTAGTTTGCTTGTTTCGTTCGTCGCCTTCGTCGTTGCGACCGGCATGGCTCCGTCTGTGATCGGGGCGCACATGCTCGCGGGCTTCGTCGGCTTTGCAGTCGGTTTCACGTTGTTCGCATTGGGCTATATCGGAGGCGGCGACGCCAAGCTCTTCGCCTGCATCACGCTCTGGCTCGGATTCCATAGCCTGCCCGAATATGCCTTGATGGCTTCGATCCTCGGCGGCGCACTGACAATCGTTCTGCTTGTGGTGCGGCGTCTTCCGTTGCCTGAAGCGCTCAGCGGTCAATCCTGGATCTTGAAATTGCATGACGCGCGCGGGGCCATTCCCTATGGCGTAGCGCTTTCAGCCGGCGCTTTTCTTATTTTGCCGCAGGCTGAAATTTTCCACATGGCCGCAGCGCTCTGAGCTCCCGCCGACAAGCGCGTGCATGCTTCATTTGCACAGTATTTTGTTAAGCAAATTCTAAAGGGTTCTGTGGTGGTATGCCGCCAAAGGAGCCGCTTCCCATGAACATGCCGCGTATGCTCATTCTTGCAGTGGCCGCTATCGCCGCGGGCGCCGCAGCGCTTCTCGCGCGCAGCCTTCTGGGTGGCGGAACCCCGGCCGCAGTCGCAAAGCCTGCGCCGATGATTGCGACCAGCGAGGTGCTCGTCGCCGCTTCTGCGATTCAGCCGGGACAGAAACTCAATCCGATGCTCGTGCGCTGGCAGAGATGGCCGACGTCGAACATCGATGCCAGTTTCATTACGCATCGTCAGCAGCCGAGCATTGAACTGGCTGTCCGCAACACCGTCGCGCGCACGCCGATCATGGCGGGTGAGCCGCTCAGCGGCAGCAAGATCGTGCATTCCGACTCGGCCGGGTTCATGGCCGCGACTCTTGGCGTGGGCATGCGCGCCGTTTCGATTCCGATCACGACGGAGTCAGGAGCGGGCGGATTCATTCTGCCCAACGATCGCGTCGATCTCATGATGAGCGTTCAGATTTCGGACAATCCCAAGCGCTACCAGGCTCGGATCGTCCTCGCCAACATCCGCGTGCTGGCGGTCGATCAGACCATCAAGCAGGACCAGAATCAGAAAGTCGTTCTCGCCAAGACCGCGACGCTCGAACTGACGCCGGCGCAGGCGCGCGCGGTCGTTCGGGCGCAGTCGACGGGCATGCTCTCGCTGGCGCTGCGTTCCTTGAGCGACAGCAATGTCGCGGTCGCGGCTGTGCAAAATCCAGTCGCCGCCGCACCGGCACAGTCTCCGCAAGCAGCGGAGGAGGACCAGCCCGGCGACAGCATCACAGTCATTCGCTTCGGTGTCGAAGGCAGCGTCAACGGAAAGAAGGATTAGGCCATGCGCAGAACTATTCTGGCCATTGCGCTTTCGACGCTTGGCTATTTCGTCGGCACGGCGGGGGCCGCGCCGGAGAAACCACCGGCCGACGAGTCGCGCATCATCACCATCTCGACGCATGCGGGCGCCTTTGCGCAGCGCGTCACGCTGGGCGTGAACAAGGCGGCGATCGTTCAGCTTGACGGCGATGCACGCGACGTTCTGGTGTCCAGTCCTGACATCGTCGACGCCGTCGTGCGCACGCCGCGCCGCATCTTTCTGCTCGGCCTCAAGACCGGACAAACCAACGCCTTTTTCTTCGACGGCGGCGGCCACCAGCTCGGCTCGCTCGAGATCCGCGTTGAAAAGGACACGGCCGACTTGTCGAACATGATGCGCACGGCCTTGCCGGGCTCCAACATCAAGGTCGCGGCCGTCAACGATCATGTCGTGCTTACGGGCACGGTCGCCAGCGCCGAGGCATCGGCGCGCGCGCAGGACATGGCCGGTCGCTTTGCCGGCGATCCGACCAAGGTCGTCAACATGCTGAAGGTGCCCGGCAGCGAACAAGTGATGATCCGCGTCCGCATCGCCGAGATGCAGCGCAACATCGCCAAGCAATTCGGCATCGACCTGGCGAGCGCCGCCGTCATCGCCGGCGTGCCGCTCGCCGCCTCGTCGACACCGGCCTTCGGACTGGTCGGCCGCGCCCTGAACGATCTCTCCGGCGGTCAGGCCGGTCAGGTGTGCAATCCGTCGAGCACGACGCTCAATCCGCTCGATGCGCTGCAAGGCGGCGGCATCTGCAATATCGGGCCGAACAATCTGCAGGGCACGATCAAGGCGCTCGAAACGATCGGCCTCGTCCACCTCCTGGCTGAGCCCAATCTCACGGCTGTCTCCGGCGAGACGGCGAAGTTTCTCGCCGGCGGCGAATTTCCCGTGCCGGTCAGCCGCGACCGCGACGGCAACGTGACGATCGAGTTCAAGCAATTCGGCGTCGGGCTTTCCTTCACGCCTGTCGTGCTCAGCGCCGGACGCATCTCCATGCAGATGTCGACGGAGGTGAGCGAACTCACCAACACCGGCGCCTTCACGCTTCAGGGTTCGACGCCGTCCAACGGCTTGACAATCCCGGCACTGACGGTTCGCCGCACGCAGACGACGGTCGAGCTTCCCTCAGGCGGCAGCTTTGCCGTCTCCGGCTTGATGCAACATACCTCCAAGCAGGTGATCGAGGCGTTCCCGGGCGTAAAGGACCTGCCCATCCTCGGCGCGCTCTTCAGGAGCCGCGACTTCGAGAATGACGAAACCGAACTCGTCGTCATCGTCAGCGCCTATCTGGTGACGCCGACGGTCGCGTCCAATCTCGCGGCGCCGACGGACGGTTTCGTCAATCCGACCGATCCCGAAACGATCCTGCTCGGCCGGGTCAACGCGGTCTACGACAAGCCATCGGCTCCGGCCAAACCCAATCCGTCGGGTTCGGTCGGGTTCATCGTGCAATAGGGAGCCGGACATGACGTCCAACACCAAGGAGTTCTTTCGGATCGCGTCTCTGCTCGCCGCGCTGGCGGCGGGGAGCTGCGCCACGCCGTACAACAGCAATGACGGCCCCATGGAAGATCCGGCGGTCAATCACCCGATCGTGGTCGAGCCCAACTATCGCTCGCTCAAGCTCGCCTTCTCGGCTCCGAACGCCGGCCTGATGCCCGACGATTCGCAGCATTTCGACGACTTCGTCGCCGACTTCATGCAGCACGGCAGCGGCTCCATCTCGATCACGGTACCGGCGGGGCGCGACTCGTCTGCGACCATCGCCTATTTCGGCGAGCGCATTGCGTCTTCCGGTGTGCCGCGTGATCGCATCCTGGTCGGCACCCGCGAGGCGGCCGGCGGAGACACGCGCGTCGAACTCGGCTTCATCAGCTATCACGCATCGACGGCGCCATGCGGCGACTGGTCCGCCAGCTGGACCGACACCGCCGCCAACCACGTGACGCCGAATTTCGGCTGCGCCGTGCAGCACAACATCGCCGCGCAGGTCGCCGATCCGCGCGACCTGATGGGATCGCAGCCGCTTGCGGCGAGCGATGCCGCGCGCCGTGCCGTCGTCTACGACAACTACAAGAACGGCAAGCCGACCGGTGCCACCAAGACCGAAGAACAGTCCGGCGCCGTCACTGACGTCGCCAAGTAATCGAGGTTCGTCATGTCAAAGTCGAAAGCGCAGGAGAAGGAAGAGACGTTCGGCGCAGCGCCTCACGAGAGGCCGGTGCCGCGCATTTCGATCTCCGCCTTCGTGGAGTTTCCCGACACTGGCGCGGCCTTGCAGCGTGCGGGCTCGGATCGCCGGCTTGCCAAGGCCCATGTCAATGTCCAGCTTGGCGGCATCCAGGGTGCACTCGACCACTTTCACGGCCAGGTCACACCTAACCTATTGATCGTCGAGACGCGGCTCAAAGGCCAGGAAGCGCTCGACGAACTCGATCGCCTGGCGGAAGTCTGCGATCCCTCGACCAAGGTGATCGTCGTCGGGCGGGTCAACGACGTTGAGCTCTATCGCGAGCTGATGCGTCGCGGCGCCTCGGAATATCTCGTGGCGCCACTCAATCCGCTTCATCTCATCGAAGTGGTGTCGGGTCTTTATCTCGATCCGGACGCCCAGCCGATCGGTCGCATCGTCTCTTTTGTCGGCGCGCGCGGCGGCTCAGGTTCGTCGACCATCGCGCACAATGTCGGTTGGTGCGTGGCGGAAGAGTTGAACATCAACACCACGATCGTCGATCTCGATCTGCCGTTCGGCACGACCGGGCTGGACTTCAACGACGAGCCGGGGCAGGGCATCGTCGATGCGTTGTCTTCACCGGAACGCCTCGACGACATCCTTCTAGATCGTTTGCTGGTGAAGCGCGGCGAGCATCTGTCGATCTTCGCGACGCCGGCCTCGCTCGATCGCTCGTATGACGCGCCGCCGGATGCCTTCGAAGCCGTCCTCGATGCGGTCCGTCAGTCGACGCCCTGTGTGATCGTTGATCTGCCGCATGCCTGGACGCCTTGGATCCAAGCGACGTTGATTGGGTCGGACGAGATCGTTCTGGTGGCGACGCCTGATCTCGCAAGTCTGCGCAACACCAAGAATATCATCGAGCTGATTCGCCAGGCACGTCCGAACGATGCGCCGCCGAAGCTGGTGATCAATCAGGTCGGCGTGCTCAAGCGTCCGGAAATTCCGGCCAAGGACTTCGCCGAAACGGTCGGTCTCGAACCCGCGTTGATCATGTCGTTCGATGCAGCAGTATTCGGACAGGCCGCGAACAACGGCCAGATGCTGAACGAAATCGCGCCCAAATCTCCGGCGGCGGAAGGTGTTCGCCGCATCGCCGAACTCGTCACCGGGCGTACGCCGCAGGTCGTCGAAAAGGCCTCGCCGATCCTGTCGTTCCTCAAGGGGAAGAAGAGAGCATAAGGCATGTTCGGTAAGCGTTCCGCGACCAACGAGGCGCTGGCGCAGAAGGCGCCGCCTCCGCCGGCTCAAACGGGGTTGCCGCCGAAGGCGGACACGCCGCCGCCGGCGCCGCGTTCTGCTGCGCCCGCCAACCAGGCGCCGCCACGCGCCGAAGCGCTCAAGCCGTCGCAGCCGGCGCGCGTTGTCGTCACCGACAACAAGTCGGAAGACTATTACCAGATCAAGACGACGATTTTTTCCGCGTTGATCGACACGATCGATCTGGCGCAGCTGGCCCAGCTCGATCCCGACTCGGCCCGCGAGGAAATCCGCGACATCGTCAACGAGATCATCTCGATCAAGGCCGTCGTGATGTCGATCGCGGAGCAGGAACATCTGCTCCAGGACATTTGCAACGACGTCCTCGGCTATGGGCCGCTCGAACCGCTCCTCGCGCGCGACGACATCGCCGACATCATGGTCAATGGCGCCAGCCGGGTCTTCATCGAAGTCGGCGGCAAGGTGCAGCTCACCAACATCCGCTTCCGCGACAATGCGCAGCTGATGAACATCTGCCAGCGCATCGTCAGCCAGGTCGGCCGTCGCGTCGACGAATCCTCGCCCATCTGCGACGCGCGGTTGCTGGACGGTTCGCGTGTCAACGTCATCGCGCCGCCCTTGTCGCTCGATGGCCCCACGCTCACCATTCGTAAGTTCAAGAAGGACAAGCTGACGCTCGACGATCTCGTCAAGTTCGGGTCGATCAATCAGGCCGGCGCGCGCGTGTTGGGCGTGATCGGCCGCTCGCGCTGCAACATCCTGATCTCCGGCGGTACCGGTTCGGGTAAGACCACGCTCTTGAACTGCCTGACCGCCTATATCGACGCGGAAGAGCGCGTCATCACCTGCGAAGACGCAGCCGAACTTCAGCTGCAGCAGCCGCATGTGGTGCGCCTCGAAACCCGGCCGCCGAACCTCGAGGGTCAGGGCCAGATCACCATGCGTGATCTTGTCAGGAACTGCCTTCGTATGCGCCCCGAGCGGATCATCGTCGGCGAAGTGCGCGGACCGGAGGCGTTCGACCTCCTGCAAGCCATGAACACGGGCCATGACGGCTCGATGGGCACGCTGCACGCCAACTCGCCGCGTGAAGCCATGTCGCGTCTGGAATCGATGATCACCATGGGCGGCTTCCAGCTTCCCACCAAGACGATCCGCGAGATGATCGTCGGCTCGATCGACGTCATCCTGCAGGCCGAGCGCTTGCGCGACGGTTCGCGCCGCATCACCAAGATCACCGAAGTGGTCGGCACCGAAGGCGATGTCGTCATCACCCAGGACCTCTTGACCTACGAGATCTCGGGCGAAGACGAAACCGGCCGGCTCAAGGGCAAGCACATTGGTACCGGCATCGTCAGGCCCAATTTCTGGGAACGCGCCCGTTATTACAATCTGGAGCGCGAACTCGCCGAGGCGCTCGACGCCGTTCAGTCATGAGGCGGCCATGGGCATAGCCATCATCGTCACCTTGCTCGTTCTAGCCGGCGGCGCCGGCTACTTCTATTACGCCGAGGCGACCAACCGCTCGGGCAAACGGCTCAGCGCGATCGCCGCCCCGCAAGCGACGGGACGCAGCGTCAAGTCTCCGGTCGACGGCGCGGCCAAACGCAAGAACGTCCAGGCGTTGCTCAAGGAAATCGAAAAGAAGTCGGCCGACGCAAAAAAGAAATTGACGTTGCGCCAAAGACTGCAGCAGGCAGGCTTTCCCAATGCGACGCCACGGCAATTCTGGATCGCGTCAGGTAGCCTGGCGGGAATCATCGGGCTCCTTTGCCTGGTCACGGGTCAAACATTGCTCGTCACCGCTTTGGTCGCCTTCAGTGTCGGCCTCGGTCTGCCGCGCTGGGTTCTGGGCTTCCTCAAGGGCCGTCGCGAAAAGGCCTTCACCGCCGAATTCGCCAACGCCATCGACGTCATCGTGCGCAGCGTCCGCTCGGGTCTTCCGACCAACGAAGCGCTGCGCATCGTGGCCCGCGAGCTGCCCGATCCCGTCGGCAGCGAATTCAACACGCTGTGCGAAGGCTTGAAGGTCGGCGTCACACTCGACCAAGGTGTCAAGAAGATGCTGGAGAATATGCCGACGCCGGAGGTCAACTTCTTCGGCATCGTGATGACCATCCAGCAGAAATCGGGCGGCAATCTGTCCGAAGCGCTCGGCAACCTCGCTGGCGTGCTGCGCGACCGCAAACGGCTGCAGGGCAAGATCAAGGCGATGTCGTCGGAAGCCAAGGCCTCGGCCGGCATCATCGGCGCGTTGCCGCCGGGCGTGATGTTCATCGTCTATCTGACGACACCGGCCTACATCAGCCTTCTGTTCACCGAACGAATGGGCAATCTCATGCTCGCCGGTTGCGTCATTTGGATGAGCATGGGAATCGGCGTCATGCGCAAGATGATCAATTTCAAGACCTGAGGCGCCCATGCTCAACACCGGCATCTTCGAGATCCTGTTCGATCCGACGTTCCTTGCCACGATGGCGGCGGCGATCTTCGCATTCGCTACGATCATCACGCTTGGCTTGCCGTTGGCAGAGCGCGATCAACTCGGCCAGCGCCTGAAGGCAGTCTCGGAGCGACGCGAGCAGCTGCGTGCCGCGCATCATGCGGCGTTGAACGCCAAGCGCATTTCGCTGCGCAACGAGCCGATCGGCTACATGAAGATGACGCTCGACCGCTTCAAGCTCGGCAATCTTCTGGAATCGGAAGACACGCGCGACAAGTTGGCGCGCGCCGGCTACCGCGGTCAGGGTCCCGTCGTCACCTTCATGTTCTTCCGCTTTGTCATGCCGTTCGTGGTGCTTCTGCTGGCGCTGGTCTATCTCTTCGGCATCAGCAACGTGGCCTGGGGTTCGTTCATGAAGATCAACGCCTCGGTCGGCGCGGCGTTGCTCGGCTTCTATCTGCCGGACCTCTTTCTCAACAACACCATCGCGCGGCGCCAACAGTCGATCATGCGGGCTTTTCCAGACGCGCTCGATCTGCTCCTGATCTGTGTGGAATCCGGCATGTCGATCGAAGCGTCGTTTCAGCGCGTCGCCTCCGAAATCGGTTCGCAGTCGTCCGAACTGGCCGAAGAGCTCGGTCTGACGACGGCCGAACTGTCCTATCTGCCCGACCGGCGCATGGCCTTCGAGAATCTGGCCAAGCGTTGCGGCCATGCCGGCGTCAAGGCTGTCGCGACTGCGCTGAACCAGGCCGAGCGTTACGGTACGCCGATGGGCCAGGCGCTGCGCGTCGCGGCGCAGGAAAATCGTGAGAACCGCATGGCGGAAGCCGAAAAGAAAGCAGCCTCGCTTCCCGCCAAGCTTACCGTGCCGATGATCCTGTTTTTCCTGCCGTGCCTGTTCGTCGTCATCCTGGGCCCGGCGATCATGAAGATCATGCACATGTCGCATCACTGATTTGCGTCCGCGCAAATCGGCACGATGCTAGACTTGCGGTTCACACCGCAGGGATACCCGCATGCAGTTCATGATCATCGAGCGCTTCCGCCATCGCGATCCCTTGCCGATCTATCGGCGGCTGCGTGACAAGGGCCGCCAGATGCCCGATGGGCTTCGCTACGTCTCGAGCTGGATCGAGGCGAATTTCGAGCGCTGCTTCCAGGTCATGGAGTGCGACGACCTGGCGCTGCTGCAGCAATGGATGGCGCAGTGGAGCGATCTGATGGAGTTTGAAATCGTGCCGGTTCGGACGTCGGCCGAAACCCGCGCGACGGTCGAGCCTTTGCTCTGACGCTTAGGGCTTGGCGGCGTCGGCCGTCATGCGCAGCGCCGGGATGTGATCCAGGGCTGCGGGCTTGGCGGTCTTGTCCGTCTTGGCAGGCTTCGCCGGCGTGGCGGCCGCCACGTTGACCGTCGGAACGGCAGCCTTGACGGGCTTGGCCGGCTTCCAAACAGCGACCGGGCCGGCTTTGGGATCGACAGGTACGGCCTGCATCACGACGGGCACGCCATTGTGGGTGATGCGCGCCGGCGCTGCGTTGGCTGTGCTTGGCGCTGCAACCGCCGCCGTCGTGACAGGCGCGATCGGCTTGGTGACGACCGGCGTCGGCACATGGCTGACGGCAGGCGTTGCCGCGTGGCTGACGACGATCGGTTTCACGACGCTGGCAGGCATCGTCGCGGGCGCGATCGAAGCGGTCACCGGAGCCGGCGTCGGCTTCATGGCTGCCGTGCTCTCGAGCAGCGCCAGATTGCTTTCGATTTTGGGGTCGGTCGAACCGCTGGCCTTGGCCTGCAGCATGAGGGCGCGGGCGCCGGCCGCGTCGCCCGCCAGCAGGCGCGACATGCCATAGTTGTTGAGGATTGCGGCTTCGCCGGGCTTGAGCGTCAGGGCGCGCTCATAGGCAAGCTTGGCATTGGCGGAATCGGCCAACTGGTCGTAGGCCACGCCAAGCGCGGAATAGAAGGTCCAGTCGGAGGGCGCCAATTCGACGGCGCGACGCAAGAACTGCACCGCATCGTTCGAGCGGCCTTGCTGAACGAGAAGCTTGCCGTATTCGCCCACCACGCGCGAATCGTCGGGCTGGGCCAGCATCAACTGGCTGATGACGCGCAATTCGCCGTCGAGGTCGCCTTTGGCGCGCAGGGCCTGCGCCTGGTGGAGGACGCTCGTCACGTCGGCCGCGATGGCCGTCGGGCTGGTCTCGGCGGGTCTGGGAGCTGCAGCGGCAACCTTGTCGCCTCCCGTCATCATACTGCATGCCGACAATGCGCTTGCGCTGAGCGCCAGAGCCGCGACCCGAAACAGCGTCCGTTGCATGTGAAAAATCCTTTCCCCAGCCAAAGAGAACTGGCCTAAGAATGCACGGAGGCGGGTCAATAAACCCTTAAGTATATTCGGCCATAAAGAGACAAAGTCGCGCAAAGACCGAGGGCAGCAAGTACGGCCTCAAAAGGGTTCGGTTCATGCGTGTGTGACGGTCCAATTCCTGACGCAATGATGGGATGGATTTCGGGCATGAGTTTTCGCCGCGCCGCGATTTGCGTCGGGGCTGGCCTGGGCGTCCTGGTCCTGGCGGGCTTGTTCGTGGTCGTCAGCTTCACCTCCGCGCAAACGCTGCCGGCTCGCATTTCCTTTCAAATCGTGACCGGCTCCACGGCCGGCACCTATTTTCCGATCGGCCAGTTGATCGCCGGTCTCATCAGTCATCCACCCGGAGTCGACCGGTGCGAAAGTGCGCCGGTCTGCGGTCCCACCGGCCTCATCATCAGCGCGCGTACGTCGGAGGGCGCGATCTCCAACGTGCTGCAGGTCAATCAGGGTGGCGCCGACTCGGGTTTCGCGCAGACCGACGTGATCACGCAGGCGATCGCCGGCGAAGGCCCGTTTCGCAAGCTCGGCAAGCAAAGCCGCATTCGCATCATCGCAAATCTGTTTCCCGAAGACGTTCACCTCGTGGTGGCGCGCAAATCCAAAATCGTCGGCGTACCCGATCTGAGAGGCAAGCGCGTCTCGATCGGAGCGGAGAGTTCGGGAACAAGCGTCACGGCGCGCGCCATTCTCGCGGCTTTCGGTGTCTCGGAGCGTCGTCTGAAACTGCGCCACGACAGCCCGGATGTCGATGCGCAACTGATGCAGCAGGGCCGGCTCGACGCTTTCTTCTTCGTCGGCGGCAGGCCGGTCGGCTTGATCGATGATTTGATCGCGCGCGGCGTGGCACGTCTGGTTCCCATCGGCGGCACTGGCCGCGAGCAATTGCTCAAGGCCGATCCCGACCTTGCCGCCGACACGATTCCGCAAGGCACCTATCGCGGCACGCTCGCGATCGAAACCGTCAGCGTGCAGGCTCTTTGGATCGTCAATGCCAGCGAACCCAATGACTTGATCTACGGCATCACGAAATCGCTCTTCAATCCGACGAATCGCGCGGCGTTCGACGGAGAAGGCGGGTCGGCCGCCTCGATCCGAATCGGCAACGCGACGCGCGATCTGCCCGCGCCTTTGCATCCGGGTGCCGAACGCTATTTCCGCGAGGTGAACCGGCTGCAGCGACCCTTCATCCGGTCCGGACGAAGCTAGTCACGACAGTCCTAGTCCCGCATCGATTTCCTTTTGCGCCGCTGCGCCCCAATCGCGCATCGCAGGTAAGGCCATCATGCGCTCCATGTAGGCGTTGACGATTTCGGGGACGTCGACGCCGTAGGTCACGAAGCGCGAAACGACTGGCGCGTACATGCAATCGGCGACCGAGAGGCCGCCGAACAGGAAGCCGCCATCCTTCTCGAAGCGCGACAAGGCCGACGACCAGGCATCGATAATGCGCGCCACCTGCGCCTTGGTGTCGTCGCGCAAGACCGGCAGCGGCTTTCGCCGCGCGAAGTCCATCGACAATTGATCGCGCAGGTCCGCAAAACCGGAATGCATCTCTGCCGCGTAGGAGCGCGCCTCCGCACGAACCAGCGGATCGGCGGGCCACAGCTTCGCGTCAGGGTGCCGTTCCGCCAGCGTTTCGCAGATGGCAAGACTGTCCCACACGATCGCGGTGCGGCCATTGTCGTCGATCTTCAGAATTGGAACGCGGCCCGCCTTCGAGTGTTTGCGGATCGCATCGCCGGTCAGCGGTTCCTGGCGCAGCGGCACCAGAATTTCTTCGAAGGCTGCACCTATCGCGCGCAAGGCCACATATGGCCGCAGACTCCAACTCGACCAATCTTTGGTTCCCACAATCAGCGTATAGCGGATGGACATCGGCGCTCCGACAAATCTCGGCGACGAGTGTTGCAGACTTCAAAGTCCCTCGACCACGGCCTTGCACGCACGCCGGGTCTGCTGTCCTTGCAGCACCGCGTCCTGCCGCGTTGCGCCGCATGCGGCGTCGGCCTATCCATGGAGTCGAAAATCGAACGTCAGGACACTTCCGATGCATGCGAGCTTCAGCAAGGTTGCCCGCAACGCCATTCCGCTTCACGCCGCCCTCGCCGGGGACATGAAGCGCTTTCTGGCGCGGCGCAGCAAACGCGAAGCGACTTACTTGAAGAGCACCGGTTTTGCCGGCCGCGACGGCGAGTTTCGGCTGGTGCCGAACACGTCGGGCGACATCGCCTGCGCCGTGCTCGGCCTCGGCAAAGGCGATGACAGCCTGGCACTGGCGCATTTTTCCGAACAGCTTCCTGCCGGAATTTATCGCTTGGCCGATGTGCCGGCTGCGCTTGGCGGCGCGAACGGGGCGCTCGCCTGGCTTCTCGGAACCTATCAGTTCGCGCGCTATCGCAAGGCGAAGGTGCGCGGCGCGAGACTGGTTCCGCCGCAAGGCGTCGATGCCGAGGAGATCACGCGCATTGCCGAAAGCGTCTTTCTCGCCCGCGATCTCATCAACACGCCGCCCAACGACATGGGTCCGGAAGAACTCGCCGCCGCGACCCGCGATCTCGCCAGGAAGCATGGCGCCAAATATTCGCAGGTTGTCGGCGATCAGCTGCTGAAACAGAACTATCCGTTGATCCATGCCGTCGGCAAAGGCTCTGGCCGCGCGCCGCGCCTGGCAGGCTTCACCTGGGGACGCGCGACTGCGCCGAAAGTGAGTCTGGTGGGTAAGGGCGTCGTGTTCGATACGGGCGGCTACGATCTGAAGCCCGCTGCCGGCATGGCGGCGATGAAGAAGGACATGGGCGGCGCCGCCACCGTTTTGGCGATCGCCGGCATGGTGATGGGCGCAAAGCTCGATGTGAGACTGCGCGTGCTGATTCCGGCGGTCGAGAATTCTGTCTCCGGAACAGCTTATCGGCCGAGCGACGTGTTCCCCTCACGTAAGGGTCTGACGGTCGAAATCGGAAACACCGATGCCGAAGGCCGCCTCGTCCTCGCCGATGCGCTGACGGAAGCGGACAGTGAAAAACCGGAACTGCTGATCGATATCGCCACGCTCACCGGCGCGGCGCGCACCGCGACCGGTTTCGAACTGCCGCCCTTCTTTACCGACGATGATGTGCTTGCCGGCGAGCTGATGAAGCACGCCGAGATGGCAAACGATCCGATGTGGCGCTTTCCGCTCTGGCGCGGTTACGAATCGGCGCTCAATTCCCAGGTCGCCGATCTCAACAACAATCCCAATTACGGTTATGCCGGAGCGATCACGGCGGCACTCTTCCTCAATCGCTTCGTCGTCAACGCGAAAAGCTGGGTCCACTTCGACATTGCGGCCTGGGTCGATAGGCCCAAGCCAGGCAGACGTGCCGGCGCAGAGGCGATCGCCGCGCGCGCCATCTATTCGTTGCTCAAGGCCCGCTACGGCAGATGACGGACCCGCGCACCACGCCGCTGCAAGAGGGAAGGGAAGTGACTGGCGGGTCGATGCACTCGATCGCGCGCGGCCGCGCGGCGTTGCGCGCGGCGCCGTCGCAGGACGCGGTACAGAATGATGAGCTCTTGTTCGGCGAACCCGTCACCGTCTTCGAGAGCAAAGACGGCTGGTCCTGGTGCCAGTCGGGCGTCGACCGCTATGTCGGCTATGTGCGGGACATCGCGCTCTGCGAGCCGGTGGCCGCCGATCATCACGTCACCGCACTCTCGACCCCGATGCTGAGCGGGCCCGACATCAAGCGCGCCACGCGCGATATGCTGCCGTTCAATGCGCGCGTGAAGGTGCTCATGCACGCGAACGGCTATGCCTTGATCGAGAATGGCGGTTACGTGTTTGCCGGACATTTGGCACCCATCGAGCGCACCACAGCCGACTGGGTGGAAACGGCGGAACGCTTTATCGGCACGCCTTATGTCTGGGGCGGCAAGACCCATGCCGGAATGGATTGTTCGGGGCTGGTGCAGACCGCGCTCGCCGGCTCGGGCATCGCCGCACCGCGCGACACCGACATGCAGGAGAATGCGCTTGGCCGGGAGTGCTCGGTCAACCCACGCCGGCGCGGCGACATCGTGTTCTGGCCGGGCCATGTCGGCATCATGCTCGACGCCGAACGGCTTCTGCATGCCAACTCTTTCCACATGCAGGTCGAGATCGAACCGTTGGCAGAGGCACTGGCGCGCATCGGCGACAAAGTGACGGCGATCAGACGGCTCTGACAAACCCCTATTGTCATGGCCCGCCACCCCGATCCGCGCGGGAGCGCGCTCGGAGTGTAAACTCCGTGCAGTCCCCAGGTGAGGCTAATACCCGCGCGTCATGTCGACGACGTTGTCGAGCGTCTCGCCGCGTTCCATCGCCGCGATGCCGTCGATGATATAGCGCGCGGCTGCCGCAGGCGACGTGATCGCGGCGATGTGCGGCGTGACGACGATCTTGGGATGTTTCCAGATCGGGCTCGTCTCGGGCAAAGGCTCGCGCTCGAACACATCGAGCGTCGCGCCTGAGAGATGTCCGCTGTCGAGCGCCGCGATCAGATCGGCCTCTACGAGATGTCCGCCGCGAGCCACGTTGATGACATAAGCGCCCTTGGGCAAGGTCGCGAACAGCCTGGCGTCCAGGATATGGCGCGTCTGAGGTGTCAGGGGCAGCACGCAAACGAGATAATCGCATTGCTTCAGGAAGGCATCGAGTTCGCCTTGACCGGCGCAGCTCGCGATACCGTCGATCGTTTTCTTCGTGCGGCTCCAGCCCGAGACGGCGAAACCCAAATCGCGCAGACGCCGCGCGGCGACAGAGCCGATCTCGCCCAGTCCCAAGATTCCGATCCGCGTGTCTTCCGTCCGCCGCGCCAGCATCGCCTGGCGCCATTGGGATTCGCGCTGCGCGGCCGCGAACTTCGCTTCGGCGCGGTGCTGGATCAGAACATGCATGACGATGTACTGCGCCATTTCGCGCGACAAGGTGTCGTCGACAAAGCGAATGAGCGGCACCTGGCGCGGAAAATCGGGATCGCTCAGGAAGCCGTCGATCCCGGCACCGAGCGAAAAAATCGCCTTCAGCTTGGGCAGCGTCTTGAGAAAACCGGGCGGCGGGCGAAAGCCGAGCGCATAGTCGATCTCTTCGGCTGCGTACTGGTCCTGTCCCTCGATCAGCGTGCGCACATCGGCTGCCGCAAGCGGCTCGTCCCAATAGCGGCCCCAGCCGGGCGGAAGGATCAGGAGAAGATTGGGGCGCATCGCGCCACGCTCGTGCGTTTATGGCTGCTGATCAAGGCGAATCTACTTCGCTGCGGGTTTGGTCGCAGCTTGCGGCTTTGCCGGTACCGGTGCCGGTGCCGGAATCGGTGCCGGCGAGTCCGCTTCGGTGCGCAGATAAGCGAGCAGGTTGATGCGGTCGTTGGCGCTGCTCAAACCGGCGAAGCTCATCTTGGTTCCGGGAACCACGCCTTGCGGCGACTTCAGATATTTGAACAACGCCGCATACGTCCACGGGCTGTGATCGCTCATCATCGCGCTCGAATAGGAGAAGCCGGGCTCGGTCGCACGCGGGCGTCCGACGATGTCCCACAGCTCCGGACCGATCTTGTTTGGCCCACCCTTGGAGATGTCGTGACACTGCTCGCACTTGCCGGCGACGGTCTTGCCGGCCGTGACATCGGCCGCTTTGAGCACTGTGCCGAAGTCCGGCAGCGTTTCCTCGGCCGGCGCCGCTGCTGTGCTCGCGGACGCGACCACGCCCACGACGTGATACGCTTCCTTCGCGGGCTTTTGCACTTCAAAGACGGCTTCGGCGGCGAAGCGGACGACGAGCACAAAGATCAGCGTGCCCAGCACCGCGCCAGCGATCTTGTTCCATTCATAGGAATCCATAAGGTCAGGCTCCGCTGGCGATGGGCGGGGGGACATTACTGATCGACCCGGTGTCGTCATTGTGGCGAAGCGTCGCAGAAATCAAGGAATTCAAGGGTTTCGATGAAGCCGATTGTTCTCATCCCTGCGCGCATGGCGTCGCAGCGCTTGCCCGGCAAACCGCTTGCCGACATCGCAGGCGTTCCGATGATCGTGCGCGTGTGGCGGCAAGCGGTCGCAGCCGAGATCGGCCCTGTCGTCGTCGCCGCGGCAGAGCGCGAGATCGCACAGGCGATCGAAGCGGCAGGCGGTCGCGCGGTTTTGACCAAGCCCGATCTTCCTTCCGGTTCGGATCGCATCTTCGCTGCGCTCGAGTTGATCGATGCAGCAGGCCAACACGATGTGATCGTCAACCTTCAAGGCGATTTGCCCGATCTCGATCCTCGCTATGTCAGACGCGTCGCCGACATGTTGTCCGATCCCAGTGTCGACATCGCCACCTTGGCGGCTGAAATCGACAATGCGTCCGATCGCGACAACGCCGCGGTCGTCAAGCCGGTCGTTGCCTGGCAGGGCAATGTCGGCCGCGCGCTTTATTTCAGCCGCGCGACTGTTCCAACCGGAGCGGGCGCACACTTTCACCATCTCGGGATCTATGCTTTCCGCCGCGCGGCGCTTGCGCGCTTCGTCGCCCTTCCGCCTTCGCCGCTCGAGATGCGCGAAAAGCTCGAACAATTGCGTGCGCTCGAAGCGGGCATGACCATCATGGTGGCGCGCGTGGACAGTGTGCCGCTCAGCGTCGATACTGCAGCCGATCTCGAAAGAGCGCGCGCAATTCTGGGAAAGAAGACTTCGACATGAGCGGTACGGCCGTCAACAACGCCAAGCGCGTCGCCTTCCAGGGCGAGCCCGGGGCCTATGCGCACCTCGCCGCGCGCGAAGTCCTGCCACATGCGGTCGCGGTACCGTGCCCAACCTTCGAGGATGCGGCCGAAGCGGTGCGCAGCGGCGAGACCGACCTCTGCATCATCCCGGTGGAAAACTCGCTGATGGGCCGCATCGCGGATATCCATCATCTCCTGCCTGAGGCGGGCCTGCACATCGTCGGCGAACATTTCCTGCGCATTCGCCACCAGCTTCTCGGCCTGAGAGGCGCCAAGCTCGCTGGCGTCAAGCGCGTCTTCAGCCAGGGGCCGGCGCTGGCCCAATGCCTCAAGGTCATCCGCACGCTGAAGCTCAAGGCGGAGAATTGGCACGATACGGCGGGCTCGGCGCACCACGTTGCCGAGTTGAAGGATCCCACCGTTGCGGCCATCGCGTCGTCCCTGGCGGGTGAGCTTTACGGTCTCGACGTGCTCAAGGCCAATGTCGAAGACGAGTCGCACAACATGACGCGCTTTCTCATCATGGCGCACGAGCCGGACGATGCGCCGAACGAGGGCAAGATCATCACCACCTTCGTTTTTCGCGTGCGCAATGTTCCGGCAGCCCTTTACAAGGCGATGGGCGGCTTCGCCACCAACGGGGTCAACATGACGAAGCTCGAGTCCTACCAGCTCGGCGGCTCCTTCAACGCGACGCAGTTCTACGCCGACATCGAAGGGCATCCGCAGGACAGGAGCGTCAAGCTTGCGCTCGAGGAACTGGCCTTCTTCACCTCGAAGCTGACGGTCCTCGGCATCTATCCGGCCTCGCCCTTGCGCGACGAGCTGCCGTGAAAAACGTTCCTCCCCCGTAACGGGGAGTGGGTTGTACTTGCGCGGTGCCTGATGAAATTTGCTGCGTACCGATCAGGAAAGTCACGATGAAGTATCTTCTCACCTCCGCCGGCATCAAGAACGCGAGCATCCATGACGCGCTGGTCGGCCTCCTGGGCAAACCGATTGCCGAGTCCAACGCCCTCTGCATCCCGACTGCCGGCTACGGCCACCCTCAGGGCAGTCCTGCCGGAGCATGGCGCTTCATAACCGGACGTGCCACGACCCCCATGTGCGAATTGGGTTGGAAGTCCATGGGCGTGCTGGAGCTCACGGCGCTGCCGAGCGTCGGGAAAGAGCGTTGGGTCCCTTGGGTGAGAGAGACGGACGTCCTGTTGGTGAATGGAGGCGACGCCCTCTACTTGTGTCACTGGATGCGGCAGTCCGGGCTGGTCGATCTCCTGCCGTCGCTGCGCGAGACAGTGTGGGTAGGGCTGAGCGCCGGGAGCATGGTGATGGCGCCGCGCATCGGAGAGGAGTTCGTTGGCTGGAAGCCTCCCACGGGCGGCGACAGCGCATTGGGCATCGTCGATTTTTCAATCTTCCCACATTTGGACCACGAACTTTTGCCCGAAAACACCATGGCCGATGCGGAGAGATGGGCGGCCAAGATCGCAGGTCCCGCGTATGCGATCGATGACGACACTGCCATCAAAGTGACCGACGGTTCCGTCGAAGTCGTCTCCGAGGGACACTGGAAGTTGTTCAAGCCCTAGCCGTCGGCCGGGTCTTCAAATTTGCAGTCTTATCCCTAGGAACGGCAGGCCGAGGCGCGCGATGACACGCTGCGACGACGTATTGTCGCGATGGGTGGCGTAGAACAGCGGCCGCGTTTGCAATGCCGGAATAGCGCTCCAGCCTGCCGTAACCGCGGCTGCCAGGCCGCGACTGCGATAGGCCGGCAGCGTATTCACGCCGAGCTCGGCACCTTTCTCGCCCAACCTGACCGCGAAGGCGAGCGAGGCGATTTTGTCCTCGACAAGCGCCACGCACCAAGGCTCCCAAAAGTGCGAGAGATCGACGAAGCCTGCGTCCATCAGATCGTCCGGCATGCCGTCACGCGCGATTCTGGCGACGAGCGCCTCGCCCTCCGGCGTACCGTGACAAACGAGCGTCACCTCGCCGTTCCACGGGGTTCGATGCGGCAGATGGTGAATCACGCCGAAATGGTGATCGGTCAGTGGCTCGTCCACCTCCAGCAATTGGCGATACTCGTCGCTGAAGCGCGGGCTCGCCGACGGATTCGTCAGCGGAAATTCGCGCGCCGCCAGGGTTTCGATCTCGTCTGCGATTCTGGGGTCTATATCGTCGCGCACCCTGACGATCGCGCCACTCGCGCCGAGCGCGAGATGAAGACGGGGCGCAGGCGCACGGTCCGGCCCGGCGCAACGCATGATGCGCCCGCTCCGTGACGTCACGAAGAGGGTATCGACCTGAATCTGCAACAGGTGTTGCTGCGGGATGCCCTTCATCCTTCGGCGAACGCCTTGATGAGGTGGTGCGCAATCGCGACGGCAGGTGGCACCGAGATATCGGGCATGCGCTCGCCTTTGATCAGCCTTTGTGCGGTGTCGCGGTTGAGCCAGCGCGCATCGGAAATTTCCTCGCCGTCCGGCTTGAAGTCGCGGTTCTCGGCTTCGGCGAGGCAGCCGATCATCAGCGAGGAGGGGAACGGCCAGGGCTGCGTCGCGTGATAGTGCACCTTGCCGACCTTCAGGTTCACTTCTTCGAGCAATTCGCGCCGCACCGCCTCTTCGATGGTCTCGCCCGGCTCCATGAAACCTGCGAGCGCGGAATAGAAGGTGCCGGGAAAACGCTTGTTGCGGCCGACGAGGCACGCATCGCCGAGGACGGGATCGCTATGCGTCGCGAGCATGATCACGACGGGATCGGTGCGCGGAAAATGCTCCGTCTTGCACGCTTCGCAGAGGCGCCGCCAACCACCGTCGACGAGTTGCGTGACATGGCCGCACTTGGCGCAATAGCCGTGACGGTTGTGCCAGTCGATCATCGCCTTGGCCTGGCCCATGATGGCGGCGTCTTTCATCGGCAAGGTCGCGCCCGCCACCCGAGCGTCGCGGAAATGGCCAAGCCCGGCAATGGGACCTTCACTTGCCGGATCGCTTGCAGCCGAGATGTCGAGCGCGAACATCGCATTGTCGCCTTCGAGGCCCAAGAAAATGCACGGCGCGTCAGGCGCCGCGAGCGGCTCGGCGAGTCCGGGGCGCAAAAGTCCGAGCTCCACCGGCGGTTGCGCTTTTTCACTCCCCAGAATGAAAGGCTGCAAGCGCCACATCGGCAGGATCAGCGACGAAGACGCGTTCCGCCGCGCAGCGATCCAATCGGCGTCGGTGCGTTTGACGCTCGCACGATCGAGCGGATTGCCGGAAAATGGGATCATCAATCACCTGCGGCGAACGAATATCGGGAGAGCACAGAACAATATTTTGCTTCGCCGCGCCAGCAAAGGTGCTCGATTCGCAATTTCCGCTGCGCCGCTCTATATCCCTCCTCGGGAGGTTGGTGCGGACGTGGTGCTCGCCAACCCGGTCAGGTCCGGAAGGAAGCAGCCGTAACGAATCCGCCGCGGGTCGTGCCAGCCTCTCACTTACCCCCAATTGATCGCGACAATACCCGCGCGAGGGCCGGCTCCGCTTGCTATAGTCGCAAGGCACCCCATTTACCGGAACGATGAGCGACGAACCGTCCCTGAAACTTGATCCCGCGCCAGCGAAACGTGACGTGGCCTATCGCGTGCTGGCGCGCAAATATCGTCCGTCGGATTTCACCGGGCTGATCGGGCAGGACGCGCTCGTGCGCACGCTCTCGAACGCCTTCGTCACCGGCCGCATCGCGCACGCCTTCATGCTCACCGGCGTGCGCGGCGTCGGCAAGACGACAACGGCGCGCATCATAGCCCGGGCGCTCAATTGCATCGGACCGGACGGCCAGCGCAAGGAGCCGACCATCCATCCCTGCGGTGTCTGCGAACCCTGCATCGCCATTGCCGAGTCGCGTCATGTCGATGTGCAGGAGCTCGATGCCGCGTCCAACAACGGCGTCGAGGAAGTGCGCCAGATCATCGACGCGGTGCGCTATGCGCCGGCATCCGCGCGCTACAAGGTCTATATCCTCGACGAAGTGCACATGCTCTCGAAGCCTGCCTTCAACGCCATTCTCAAGACGCTCGAGGAACCGCCGGCGCATGTGAAGTTCATCTTCGCGACCACCGAAATCCGCAAAGTCCCGGTGACGATCCTGTCGCGCTGCCAGCGTTTCGATCTGCGCCGCATCGAATCGGCTGAACTCGTCGGATTGCTGGCGTCGATCGCCGAGAAGGAAAACGTGGCGATCGCCGACGAGGCGCTCGGCTTGATCGCGCGGGCCGCCGAAGGTTCGGCGCGCGATGGGCTCTCGCTGCTAGACCAGGCGATCGCGCATGGCGAGGGCGGTGGAATCGAGGCCGATCTGGTGCGCGACATGCTGGGTCTCGCCGACCGCGGGCGCGTGCTCGACCTCTTCGAAAAGGTGATGGCGGGAAAGATCGGCGAGGCACTCACAGACTTGGGCTCGCTCTACGATCATGGCGCCGATCCCTTGACGGTGATGCAGGACCTTCTCGAGATCGTGCATTTTCTCACGCGCATCAAGGTTGCACCGGGCGCCGAAGGTTTCTTCGACGGGAGCTCCGGCGAAGCCAAACGCGCCGCCGATATGGCGGCCAAGCTGTCGGTGCCGTCCTTGACGCGCGCCTGGCAGATGCTGCTCAAGGGCCTGATCGAAGTGCGCGATGCGACACGTCCGGTTGCGGCGTTGGAGATGGCGCTGATCCGGCTTTCCCACGCCGCCGATCTGCCACCGACCGACAAGCTGGTGCGCGATCTGCTGGACGCTGACCAGGCGCCACGTCCGCAAGCCTCGCGTCCCACGCCTGCGCCTTCCGTCGGCGCCAGCACGCGGGCACCAGTTCAACGTGGCGGCGAAGCTGCGGCCGCACCGGCCAAGGCAGAACCGACCATGTCGGCTCTGCCTCAAATCCTCATTCGCTCGCTTGAGGATATCGCGGTCTTGGCGCAGACGAACGGCGCGCCGGTGCTCAAGGTCCACATCGAGAACGACATCCATCTCGTCCATCTCGAACCGGGCAAGATCGAGTTTCGCCCCAGCGCGCGGGCGCCGCGCACGCTGGCCGGCGATCTGTCCCAGAAGCTCAAGGACTGGACGGGTGTGCGCTGGTCGGTCTCGATCGCGCGCGAGGGCGGCGCGCCGACGCTTTCCGAGCAGAAGAAATCCGCCAAAGCCGCGAAGTTCGAGAGTGCGACGCAAGAGCCCGTGGTGCGCGAAATCCTCGATCGCTTCCCTGGCGCCGAAATCATCGCGGTGCGCAACATTGCGCAGGAAGACGAGATCGCTGCCCCGGATGAAGAAGCCTGATGGCGTCGCTTTCGGCCGGTCCGCAGATCGAACGTCTGATTCAATTGCTGGCGAAACTGCCCGGCTTGGGGCCGCGCTCGGCACGCCGCGCCGCACTGGCCTTGCTCAAGAAGCGCGATGTGTTGCTCGAACCGCTGGCGGCCGCCATGCGCGACGCCGCGACCGCGATCAAGACCTGCGAAGTGTGCGGCAATCTCGACACCGTCACGCCGTGCTCGGTCTGCCGTGACGCGCGCCGCGACACGCATGTGCTCTGCGTCGTGGAAGATGTTGCCGATCTTTGGGCGCTCGAGCGCGCCGCGGTTTTTCGCGGCAAATATCACGTGTTGGGCGGCGCGCTTTCGGCACTCGACGGCGTGACGCCGGACCGCCTCAACGTCGCGCCCTTGATCGAGCGCGTAAAGGCGGGCGTCGACGAGGTGATCCTGGCGATGAACGCCACCGTCGAAGGTCAGACAACGGCGCATTATCTGGTCGATACCTTGTCGAGTTCGGGCGTGAAGGTGACGCGGCTGGCGCATGGCGTGCCCGTCGGCGGCGAGCTCGATTATCTCGACGAGGGCACGCTGTCGGCGGCGTTCAAGGCGCGCCGTTCGCTGTAGCCCGCAAACTTATCCAACACTTTCTCCAAATTTTTTCAGGCGGAGTGCGGATCGTTGCGCGCGAAGTGTTGGATAAGTTGGCGCGGCGCGCAGAAAGTTTGAAATTTCTCTTGTAAAAATCGAGGCGGCCCTTGAACCGTCACGGTCCAATTCCCAATTGCGCTATATCCCCATCCGTGCGCGCTGAATTCAACCGTCCAACGGCAGTTGCGGCGCTTCGCCCGACGAGAGCTCGACATTCTCGATTTTCTCGGCGCGCGTGACGATGCGCGTTGAACGGGTGGCAATGTCCTTCATGTCGGCCTCGGCCTGGTTGAAGTGGCGTTGCAGTTTGTCGGTCGCGTCGGCGAGGAGCTTGACGTCGCGCAACAAGGCTCCGACCTCGTTTTGGATGCGATCCGCCTGTTCGCGCATGCGCGCGTCCTTCATGACGGTCTGCACCGTGTTGATCGCGAGCATGAGGATATTGGGAGAGACGATGATCACGTGGGCGCGGTGCGCCTTCTGGATGAGATCGGAGAAATCGTCGTGCAACTCGGCGTAGATCGACTCCGACGGGACGAACATGATGGCCGGCGTCTGAACTTCGCCGGGTATGAGATATTTGTCGGCGATGTCGCTGACATGCTTGGAGACGTCGGTGCGCACGCGCGAAAAGGCAAGTTTCTTCTCGTCGTCGGTGGCGGCATTGCGGAGCAGGGTGAAGCCTTCAAGTGGAAATTTCGAGTCGATCACGATGCACGCCTTCGCGCCCGGGAGAATGATCTTGCAGTCGGGACGATTATTGTTGGAGAGCTTGCCTTGGAACTCATAGAGATTGGTTGGAAGTCCGTCGCGCACGATCTCTTCCATCTGCACCTGGCCGAAGGCGCCGCGCGCCTGCTTGTTCGACAAGATCTGCTGCAGGCCGACGACCTGGCCCGACAGCTGCGTGATGTTCTTTTGCGCGTCGTCGATCGCACTCAACCGCTCGCCGATGCTCGAGATCGTCGCTGCGGTCTTGGTCGCGCTGTCGCTCAGCGATTGGCTCACGCGGTTGTTCAAGGCGTCGATGCGATCGGAAATCGCGGTCTGGGCGGCTACGGTCTGCTTGAACTGGCCAGCGATGTCGCCCTGCGCCTGAAGGACGCTGTCGAGGCGCGGATCGGGGCGCTGACGGCGCAGCGCCAGGAAGACGATGGCGGCGGCGATGACGATGCCGCCCGCCAGGATGATCAGCGCTGTTTGCATGCGTTTTCCGGCATTCTCTTGACCCCAAAGGCCTCCAAGACTATCTCCCGCACATGACCATTCGCCCCATCCTTACCGCGCCCGATCCGCGCCTCAAAGCACTGTCGAAAGTTGTCGACAATGTCGATGCGGCGACCCGCAAGCTGATCGACGACATGATCGAGAGCATGTACGAGGCCGACGGAATCGGTCTCGCTGCAGTCCAGATTGGCGTGCCCGAGCGCATCATCGTGATGGATCTCGACCAGAGAGAAGGCAAGAAAAATCCGCGCGTCTTCATCAACCCGGTGATCACCTGGGCGTCGGAGGAGCAGGCCACGTTCGAGGAAGGCTGCCTGTCGGTGCCTGAAATCTGGGAAGAGGTGGAGCGCTCGGCGCACATCAGGGCGGAATATCTCGATCGCGACGGCCAGAAACAGCTTCTCGAGGCCGATGGGCTGCTCGCGACCTGTCTGCAGCATGAGATGGATCATCTCGAAGGTGTGCTCTTCATCGACCATCTCTCCAAGCTCAAGCGCTCGATCGCGCTGCGCAAACTGCAAAAGGCCAAGCGCCTGAAAGAGACGGGGTGACTCTCCGCCTCGCCTTCATGGGAACGCCCACGTTCGCGGTCCCGACGCTGGTCGAACTGATCGGGCAGGGCCACGATATCGCCTGCGTCTATAGCCAGCCACCGCGACCCAAGGGCCGCGGACTGGAAACCGAACCGTCGCCGGTTCATGCGCTGGCGCTGAAACACGCCATCGCCGTGCGCACGCCGGCGTCGCTGAAGGAGAAGGCTGAGCAGGAAGAGTTCGCGGCGCTCGGGCTCGACGCGTCGGTTGTCGTGGCCTACGGCCTGTTGTTGCCGAAGCCGGTTCTCGCTGCGCCACGGCTCGGTTGCTTCAATCTGCACGGCTCTCTTCTGCCGCGCTGGCGCGGCGCCGCGCCGATCCAGCGCGCCATCATGGCGGGCGATGCTGAGACCGGCGTGATGAGCATGCGCATGGAAGAGGGCCTCGACACCGGCCCTGTGTTGATGGCCGAACGCACGGCCATCGGGCGCAAGACCACGGGAGAACTGGAGGACGAACTCTCGCGGCTGGGCGCCGAGCTGATGGTGCGCACGCTGGCGGCGCTCGAAGGTGGTTCGCTCGTCGAACAGCCGCAACCGGCCGCCGGCGCGACATATGCGAAGAAAATTGCGAAGGAGGAGACTCATATCGACTGGAGCAGATCCGCGCGCGAGATCGATTGCCTGATCCGCGGCCTTTCACCGTCACCGGGCGCATGGAGCGAGGTGAAAGGCGAACGGCTGAAACTGCTCAACTGCGAACCGGTGGAGGGAGAGGGGACAGCCGGCGAAGTGCTCGACGAGGCGCTCAGCGTCGCCTGCGGCGGCGGTGCTTTGCGCATCACGCGGCTGCAGCGGCCCGGCAAGGCCGCGATGGACGCACGCGAGGTGTTGCGCGGCTTTCCGCTGCCGCGCGGCACGAAGTTCACCTGAAATGCCGCGCTATCGCTTGACCTTGGAATATGACGGCGGCGACTTCGTCGGCTGGCAGCGCCAGGACAACGGCCGCTCGGTTCAGGGCGCGCTGGAAGACGCGATTGCGCAACTCTGCGGCGAACGCGTCACCGTGCACGGGGCCGGGCGCACCGATGCCGGCGTGCATGCACTGGGACAGGTCGCCCATTTCGATCTCGAGAAGGAGTTCACGCCTGAGCGCATACGCGATGCGTTGAATCATTTTGTGCGGCCCGCCGCCATCGCGGTTCTCGAGGCGCACGTTGCGGCGCCGGATTTTCACGCGCGGTTTTCCGCCACCAAACGGCATTATCTCTACCGTATCTTGGTGCGCCGCCCGCCGCCCGTACTGGAGAAGGGCAAATTGTGGCACGTCGTGCATGCGCTCGATGCGGAGGCCATGGATCACGCCGCCAAGACGCTTGTCGGCAAGCACGACTTCACCACGTTTCGCGCCGCCGAGTGCCAGGCGAAGTCGCCGGTGAAGACACTGGACCGGCTCGAGGTCAAGAAGGTCGCCGATGAAGTCCAGATCGAAGCGTCGGCGCTCTCGTTCCTGCACCATCAGGTACGCTCGATGGTCGGTTCGCTGAAGCTGGTCGGAGAAGGAAAATGGCGCGCGCGCGATCTTGCCGACGCGCTCGCCGCAACGGACCGCGCGCGCTGCGGGCCCGTCGCGCCGCCCGACGGCCTTTATCTCGTGAAGGTCGAGTACTGAGTCGTCAAGTCTGCAAGTCGATCAATTCGACGGCGCCGGGATCGATCGGCTGGCCGAAGAAGATCTCGCCAACGCGTGCGAAGCGGTCCGGTGAATCGGTCGCGAGGAAGCGCGGCGAATGAACGCCGCTGTTGTTCGCGAGATCGCGCGTGCGCAGCAACAGCGCCACGGCTTCGGCAGTGGTGAGCGCGCTGTCGACAAGGGCGACGTCGTCGCCGGCAATGCGCGCGATCGCTTCTTTGAGTACGGGATAGTGGGTGCAGCCGAGGAGCAGGCACTTCGGCTTGGGCACGGTGGACAGGAGCGGATCGAGATAGCGATGGACGACGGCGTCGACGATCGGTCCCGCGACGAGTCCCTCTTCCGTCATCGGCACGAAGAGCGGACAGGCTTGCTGCGCAATGGGCACGTTCGAGCCCAAGTCGCGGATCGCGCTGCGATAGGCGCCGCCCCTGACCGTGCCTTCGGTCGCGATGACGGCGATCGGACCGTCGGGTGCCACGCCGAGCGCGGCGGACGCGCCGGGTTCGATCACGCCGATCACGGGGAGTGGCGCGAGGGTCTCGCGTAAGGCGGGGAGCGAGACTGAAGCGGTGTTGCAGGCGACGACGAGAAGCTTGACGCCGCGCGCGACCAGCGCGGCCGAGGCCTGCAGCGCATAGCGGCGCACCGTGTCCGCGCTCTTGGTGCCGTATGGCAGCCGCGCGGTGTCGCCGAGATAGATGAAACTCTCGTGCGGGAGCCGGTCGCTGAGCGCGCGCATGACGGTGAGTCCGCCCATGCCGGAATCGAAAACGCCGATCGGCGCGTTCATCTCGGCGGCGCGGCGAAATAGGCGTTCAGGACTTGCGTGTAGATATCGGCGAGCAAGCGAATGTCCTCGATTTTCGCGCACTCATTAGCCTTGTGCATTGTGGCGTTTGAAAGACCGAGTTCGGCAACCGGGCAATAATCCTTGATGAAGCGTGCATCCGAAGTTCCGCCGGTTGTCGAATATTGCGGCACCTTGCCGGTGACGGTCTGAACCGCACTAGAGAGCAAGTCCGTGAAAGGTCCCGGAGCAGTCAGGAAGGAAGCACCGCCGACGTGAAAATTCGTCTCGATCTCGCAGCCGAATTCTCTGCGGATCGTATCGACGGCGTTTGCGATGCGCGCTTTCAAGGAGTCAGGCGTGTGCTGATCGGTGAAGCGGATGTTGAAACCGGCTTTCGCCTCGGCTGGGATCACGTTCGTCGCCGTGTTGCCCGTATCGATGGTGGTGAAGGCGAGCGTGGAGGGATCGAAGTGTTCGTTGCCTTGGTCCAGCACCTCGGATGACAGCAGCGAAACCAGAGCCGCCATGGCGGGAAGGGGATTCGTCGCGCGCTTCGGGTAGGCGACATGGCCTTGCGTGCCGCGCACGGTGACGCGCGTGTTCAAAGAGCCGCGCCGGCCGATCTTGATGGTGTCGCCGGCGCGTACGTCCGACGTCGGTTCGCCGACGATACAATGGTCGAGCCGCTCGCCCCTCTCGGCGAGCCAGCCGAGAACTTTTGTTGTGCCGTTGATCGCGATACCTTCCTCGTCGCCGGTGATGAGAAGGCTGATCGAACCGTAGGGCTTGCCCGACGCGAGATAGCGTGATGCCGCCGCGACGAAGGCGGCGATGGCCGACTTCATGTCGGCTGCGCCGCGGCCATAAAGCGTGCCGTTGTCGATGACGGCGGCGAAGGGATCGTGGCGCCACAATTTCGCGTCGCCGGGCGGCACGACGTCGGTGTGTCCGGCAAAACAGAAATTCGGTCCCTGCGTTCCGATCCTGGCGTAGAGATTTTCGATTGCTGCCGTACCCGCTTCCTCGAACCGGAGGCGATGACAGGCGAAACCGAGCGGTGTCAGCGCCGCCTCAAGCACCCCGAGAGCGCCCGCATCGGCTGGCGTCACGGACGGACAACGGATCAGGGCTTGCGAAAGCGCGATCGGATCGGGCGGGCTCATCGGTTGCGATGTAGCGGCACGCCTCGCTATGGTCAATCAACGAACGCGGGAGGAATGCATGACGGGTCGCCTCGAAGGCAAGGTCGCCGTGATCACGGGAGCCGCCAGCGGCATCGGCCGGGCGACGGTCGATCTCTTCGTGTCGGAAGGCGCGCGCGTCGTCGCCGCCGACATCCAGGACGACAAAGGCGCGCGCATGGAAGAGGACCAGAAAGGCATGGTCCGCTATGTGCGCTGCGACGTCATGCAGGAAAAGGATATCGCCCACGCGATCAACGCGGCCAAGACGCATTTCGGCCGGCTCGATGTGTTGTTCAACAATGCCGGTACCGGCGGCGCGAGTGATCCGGCCGATGCCGTCACGGCCGAAGGCTTCGACTCGGTCATGCACCTGCATGTCCGCGCCGCGCTCTTCGGGATGAAATACGCCGTGCCTCTGATGCGTGCTGCGGGCGGCGGTTCGATCATCTCGACAGCATCCGTCGCCGGCATCCGCACTGGCTACGGCCCGATCCTTTATTCGATCGCCAAGGCGGCGATCGTCCATATGACGCATGCCGCGGCGGCGCAGCTCGGACCGGAGAAGATCCGCGTCAACTGCATCTGCCCCGGACTGATCGCGACCAATATTTTTGCGCAGGCCTTCGGCGTGCCGAGCCAGCTGGCCGAAACGCGCATCGAGGCGATCGCGGAATCGACCAAGGGATCGCAGCCCATCCCGCGCGGCGGGCGCGGGCGCGACATTGCCGAGGCTGCGCTCTATCTCGCAAGCGACGGTTCGGGCTTCGTCAACGGTCATGCGCTGGTCGTGGACGGCGGACTGACGCTGGGTGCCACCGGCATGGCGCAGATGGCGGTGTTCGCGCCGATCGTGCAGGCCTTGGGCGTCGATCTGGAAACGCTCGCTGCGGCGTTGCAGGGCGGACGGACTTAGGCCCCCAGCGGATCTGATCCGAAGCGGTTGTCGCCCGGGGTGCCGCGCAGGCAATAGAGTTCGACGAAAGCCCAAAGCTCGATCAGCGTCGCCACTCCGCGCGTGATCACGACGAAAGGCGGTTCGACGGGCGGAAACGGCGGTTGCGCGTGCGTACGCACCGCCTCCATCACGGCGGAGAAATGCGCGAGCATCGCCGGCATGAACATCAGCGCCGGGATCTGCAGGACGAAAGGCAAGGCAATGAAGACCAGGAGCCACCAGGCGCTCTTGTTGCGGTCGTGCAACCGCTTGGCCGTGACGGCGAGACCGATATAGAGACCGAGGATATAAAGAGCGCAAGCGATCAAAAAGAAGAGGTGCGCCTGAGGGGTTGTGAACACGGCCTCGAAGGTGGTCTTTCCTTGACCAGCTGCGATGATTGCCGCAAAGCCGATCATGCTCGCGAATAGAAACGACACGACGATGCCGTTGGCGAGGACGACGAGCAGATAGGCCCATTGCTTGGCGCGATTGATCCGGCCGCTGAAGCTGAAAAGATAGTGACCAAGACCCATGGCGCGCCCCGCATTGGTTCGTCGCAGTATCGCCCGGGCGCGGGGCGCGGAGAAGCGCGAAGCCATGCTGCGATGCGTCAATCACCAGGAGTTCATCGCGTGCGTGCTGATTGCATCTCGGACGTTCGACGGCCATAGTCGATGCTCCGCTTTCGGAGGTGACGTATGAGTGCGGTTCTGAAGCCGGTACCCGCTGCCTTGCATCGGGGTGAAAAGGAATTGCCCTTCGTCCCGTATCAGGACGGCGTTCAGTTCCAGCTGCTCCAGGCCGACATCGAGGGCGGGCTTTGGGTCGTGCGCGTCAAGGCCCAACCCGGCGTGACGATCCAGAAGCACAAGCACACCGGCGAGGTGTTCGCGTTCACGTTGGCAGGTTCGTGGCGGTATCTCGAATATCCGGAGATCAACACCGCCGGGTCCTATCTCTATGAGCCGGCCGGATCGGTTCACACCTTGCACATGCCCAAGACCAACACGGGCATCACCGATATCTGGTTCGCCATCCGTGGCGCCAACCTCAATCTCGACGACAAGGGAAATGTCGAAGCGGTGATCGATGCGGCAGCGGTGCTGGACATCTATCTTGCAGGCTGCCACGCCGCGGGCATGACAAACCCGCCGGTGATCGGCGCCTAGTGGCCGAGAGCTTGCGAATTTCGGAATCGGGACACTAGTCGCGCAACAGTTCGTTTATCGACGTCTTGGCGCGCGTGCGCTCATCGACGCGCTTGATGATCACGCAGCAATAAAGTGCCGGCTTGCCGGGGCCGCCGCCGAGCGAACCCGGCACCACGACCGAATAAGGAGGGACCTTGCCCTGGAATATTTCGCCTGAGTGACGATCGACGATCTTCGTCGATTGCCCGATGAAGACGCCCATCGAAATCACCGAACCTTCGCCGACGATGACGCCTTCGGCCACTTCGGAGCGCACGCCGATGAAGCAATTGTCTTCGACGATGGTGGGCGCCGCCTGCAGGGGTTCGAGCACGCCGCCGATGCCGGTGCCGCCGGAGATGTGGCAGTGCTTGCCGATTTGCGCGCAGGAACCGACCGTCGCCCAGGTGTCGATCATCGTGTTCTCGCCGACATAGGCGCCGACATTCACGAAGCTCGGCATCAAGACGACGCCCTTGGCGATGTATGCCGAACGGCGCACCACCGCGCCGGGCACGGCGCGGAAGCCGGCGGTCTGGAACTCTTTCTCGCCCCAGCCGGCGAATTTGGAATCGACTTTGTCCCACCAGTAGGCATCGCCAGGCGCGCCGCTGATGCGCTTCATGGCGTTCAGCCGGAAGGAAAGGAGCACTGCTTTTTTGAGCCATTGATGGACGAGCCATTCGTCGCCCGATTTCTCGGCAACACGCCGCTTGCCGCTGTCGAGGTCGGCAAGGACGGTTTCGACGGCGTCGCGCACCTCGCCTTTGGTGTTCGGGCCAAGCGCCTCGCGCGTTTCCCAGGCTTCGTCGATGATCGTTGCGAGATTCATGAGTCAGACCCTGATGGATTTGAGGAAGTGGGCGAGATCGCAGGTTTGGTAATCGACATGGTTCTGGACATCGTCGATCGTCCAATAGGATTGACCCGCGCCGTTGTTGAACCAGATCGTCGTCATACCGAGAGCGCGCGCAGGCACGAGATTGCGCACGCTGTCGTCGAACAGCGCCGCGCGGCTCGCCGTTACGTCGCAGCGTTCGATCAGGGCGTCATAGGCCCCTGGCCGCGGTTTCGGAATGAAGTTCATCGCTCGCGCATCGACAATGTCGTGGAACAGATCGCCGATGCCGAGCCGCTCAAGCACTTGCGTGGCGAAGCGGCCGCAATTGTTGGTGAACACGAAGCGGCGTCCGGGCAGGCGGCAAAGACCGGATCTGAGCTCCAGGTCGGTTGAAAGCGCGAGCGAATCGATATCGTTGACGAATGCGTGATAGGCATCGGGGTCCGCGCCGTGGTGGGCCACAAGCCCGCCGAGCGTGCTGCCGAACTCACGCAAATAGCGTTTCTGGATCACCCAGGCGGGATCGCGCGCGATGCCAAAAAAATCCTGCACGAACGTGCAGATTCGCTCTTCGACGAAGCGGTGTCGAACTTCGTCCATGAGGTAAAGCGTATGGTCGAGGTCGAAGATCCACGCATCGACGTGGCGCAAATCAGGGCCCAAGACAACGTGATCAGCCGCTTCTTGCATGGCGCACGAAGATGGTCGATCACCGCGCCGGGGGCAAGCGGCGCTAGCGTCGCGCCGCGCGCAGCAGTCCTGTTTCACCGACGTGGGCGGCGAAACCGGACAGTCCTTTCACGGGCGTCGCCGCGAAGCCCAGTTCGCCGAGGCCGCGATCCCTGCAATGCGCACGGTCCTGGATGTCGAACTCGATGTCGGCCACGCAGAATTTGTCCTTGCCGCTGACCAATGCAGGTCCACCCACGCGTTGGACAAAAAGATAGAGCGCGTCTGTCGCCAAGGGCGCCGTGATCGCCCTGGCGCAGCTTCCCGGCGCGATCTTCCACCAGCCATGGGAGAGCCATCGGTCGGCGGCTCTTTCGCCAAGCGCCGCAGCGATCGGTTTCGTCGTGTCGTTGCAGATCGAATAACCGGCCGGTGTCGCGACTTTGGAGGCATTGGTCTCGAGCGCGTCGAACAGATCCGCCGCGCTCGCCTCGGGCTTGACGTGCTGGCGCTTGCGGAAATCGGCCAAAGCCCTCTCGGCCTCCTTGTCGGGTTGGCCGTCGATCGCCGCGATGGGGTAGCCGAGATCGTGCAGGAGCCGCTTCAATCCGGCTATGCGCGCGTCGGTCAGGCTGGCAAGCGACGGTGATTCGCTCAATGTCGATGTCCATGACGCCAGGCGGTGCGTGTCGATCCGCGCGAAGGAGACGAGATAGTAATTGTCGGAGGCGCAGTCATGAACGGCGCTCGGCGTGTGAATGGCGAAATCGAGGTCTTGTACGCACACTTGGCGATCGCCGCCCCAGGCCCGCGCCGGGCCGGAGTGTGCCTGCGATGTTTTAGCATAGACGTCGAGGGCAAGCGCGCTGAGATCGCCGCCCAAAACGTTCTGACACGTGCCGGGCACGAGACGTGACCAGCCACGGCTGGCAACATCGCTCGTCGTCTCGGTCGCCGTTGCGGCATAGAGGATGTAGGAGGTGCGATTGCAGAGTGTCAGCGCGGCCGATGCCGAGCTGGTGCCAAGACACAGCAGGACGACGGCGAGCGCAAAAGTGCGCGCCATCGTATCATTCCGCCGTGATCAATGTTCCCGCGCCATGCTCGGTGAAGAGTTCCAGCAGCAGTACGTGCGGGATGCGGCCGTCCAGGATGACGGCGGCGTTCACGCCGGCTTCCACGGCATCGATCGCGGTCTGGATCTTGGGGATCATGCCGCCGCCGATGGTGCCGTTGGCGATCAGGGCGCGCGCTTCGGCGACGGTGAGGCGCGGAATCAGCTTCTTGTCGCCGTCGAGCACGCCTTCGACGTCCGTGAGCAGGATCAGACGTTCGGCCTTCATGGCACCGGCAACGGCGCCCGCCACGGTGTCCGCGTTGATGTTGAAGGTCTCGCCATGCGCGCCGACGCCGATGGGCGCGATGACCGGGATGATCTCGGAGCGCATCACGGTGTGAAGCACCGCGGGATTGACCTTCTCCGGCTCGCCGACGAAGCCGAGATCGATGCCGTTTCTGGTCAACTTGCGCGCCAGGATCAGCGTACTGTCCTTGCCGGAGAGCCCGACCGCGCGTCCGCCGGCGGCATTGATGCAGCTCACGATCTGCTTGTTGATCGAGCCGGTCAGAACCATCTCGACGACGTCGATCGCGGCTTGGTCGGTGACGCGCAGGCCGTCGACGAAGGTGGAGGGAATTTCGAGCTTGGTCAGCATGGCGCCGATCTGCGGACCGCCGCCATGGACTACGACGGGATCGATGCCGGTCTGCTTCATCAGGACGATGTCCTGGGCGAAATCCGCGGCCGTTCCGCCACCCGCCATGGCATTGCCGCCGAACTTCACGACGATCGTCTTCTGGTCGTATTTGAGAATGTAGGGTAGTGCTTCGACCAGAACGCGCGCGGTCGAACGCCAACGCGCCATCACGCGCAGATTGCGTTCGTGTCCGAACTCGTCCTGAAGCGCCATGCCGAAAACCTTTGCGAAGTCGCGGGCCTTATAGACCAATCGTCAGTGCTCAGCCAGCGCAGCGAGTTGCTCCTTCAAGGGATCGAGCCCCACACCGCGCAGCGCGGATGTTGTCACGATCTCGGGAAAAGCAGCCGTGTGCCGGCGCGCGTCTTCGCCGACGACGGCGAGCGTCGCGGCAAGCTCGCCGGGCGTCAGCTTGTCGCTCTTCGTCAGCACGAGCGCGAACGAGACCGCGGCTTCGTCGAGGAGACGCATGACGTCGCGATCGAGGTCCAACACGCCGCGCCTCGCGTCGATCAAGAGCAAGACGCGACGCAGGCTCGCGCGACCGCGCAGATACGCGAAGATCAGCCTCTGCCATTCGGCTGCCATCGCCTTGGACGCCTTGGCGTAGCCGTATCCCGGCAGGTCTGCGAGCATCAGACGCTCGCCGAGTTTGAAGAAATTGATCTCGCGCGTGCGTCCGGGGGTGTGACTGACGCGTGCCAGCGTCTTGCGGTTGGTGAGCGCGTTGATGAGGCTCGACTTGCCGACGTTGGAGCGCCCGACAAAGGCGATCTCGGGCAGGCTTTGCGGAGGCAGGCTTTCAATGTCGCCCGTGCCCCAAACGAAGTCGCAAGGGCCCGCGAAAAGCTTGCGCGCAACCGCCAGCTTTTCGGTCGCGTCGTCTTTCTCGCGAGTCACTCGCCAGCGGCCGGTTTGGCGCTGCCCTTGAGTCGCCCAATCAGCCGGTCGAGGCGGAGGTTCTTGAACAGGTGAACTTCCACGCCTTGACGGCTCATGATGTACCACTGTTGCGCGATGCCGAGCAGATTGTTCCAGGTGTAATAGATGACGAGGCCGGCCGGGAACGTCGCGAACATGAAGGTGAACATGATCGGCATCAGTCCGAACATGCGCGCCTGAATGGGATCGGCCGGCGCCGGATTCAGTTTGGTCTGCACCCACTGAGTGATCCCCATCAAAATCGGCCAGATGCCGATCGATAGGAAGGCCGGGATGAAAGATGGCGGGTGGAACGGCAGAAGACCGAAGAGATTGATGATCGATGTCGGATCGGGCGCCGCCAGATCGTGGATCCAGCCATAAAATGGCGCTTGCCGCATCTCGATGGTGACGAAGAAAACCTTATAGAGCGAGAAGAACACCGGAATGACGAGCAATTGCGGCACGCAGCCGGTCAAGGGGTTCACCTTCTCGCGCTTGTACAGCTCCATGATCGCTTGTTGCTGTTTGACCGGATCGTCCTTGAAGCGTTCCTTGATCTTTTCCTGTTCGGGCTGAACCTTCTTCATCTTCGCCATCGTCTTGGCCGATGCATTGGCGATGGGGAAGGTGACGAACTTTACCGCGACAGTGAGGAGAAGAATGGCAAGGCCGAAATTGCCGAGCAGTTTGTAGAACTGGTCAAGCACCCAGAACAGCGGCTGGGTAATGATGAGAAACCAGCCCCAGTCGATGGCAAGATCGAAGCGTGCAATGCCGAGCGTGCGTTCATAATGGCGCAACGTATCGACGACCTTGGCGCCGGCGAAAAGGTGGTGGACCACCTGCACCGTTCCGCCTCCGGGGGCCGCCGTACGCGCGCCAAGCCGATAGTTGGCTTCGTAGGCTTTGGTGCTGCCATAGGGTGTCGCGAGATAGGAGCCGTCGAAATTCGTATTCTGCGGCGGAACCACCGCGGCCATCCAATATTTGTCGGTGATCCCGACCCAGCCTCCGGTTGAGGAGAATGTCTTGGGCGGCGTGCCTTCGTCTTTGAAGTCGTCGTAACTCGCGTCCTTCAAGGTGCCGTCGGCGACGCCGACGAAACCTTCGTGCAAAACCCAATAGTGCTGGCCGGGTGGAACGCCGTCACGCACCACCAGCGCATAGGGATAGAGTGTTGCAGCGTTGGCGCCCTTGTTCTCGACGCTGTCGGTGATCGTGAACATGAATTGGTCGTCGACCGCAATCTGGCGCGTGAAGACGAGACCGTGGCCGTTGTCCCATTGGAGTGTGACGGGGCTTCCCACCGAAAGCTTCTCGCCTTTGACCAATGTCCATACACTTTTGTCGTCGGGCACTGGCGCTTTCACGCCTTCTGCATTGGTCCAGCCGAAGTCGACGAAGTAAGGATAGTTCATACCCTTGGGCGCGAGGAGGACAATTTCCGGACTCTTGGGATCGGAGGTCTCGTGATAATGCTTCAGTCGCAGATCGTCGAAGCGTGCGCCGCGTAACATCAGCGTACCGTCGACCGACGGCGTGTCGATCTTGATGCGCGTGCCGCCCAGAGCGAGCGCCCTCTCGCGCGGCAGTTGCGCGGGCGCGCCTGGCACCGGCGTCGCGGCGGGCGAGCCCTGTTTGTGTTCCTTGGCGAGAAGCGCCTGCTTCGCCTGATCGGCTTTCATCGCCGGCATCGCAACGAAATATTGCCAGCCGAACAGGACGGCCGCCGACAGTGCGATGGCGAGCATCAGATTGCGATTGGTGCCGGTGTCGTTCATCAACAAACCTATCGGGGCGGAACGGGATCGAAGCCGGACGAGCCGCCAAGCCAGGTGATGGGATGGCAGCGCGCCAATCGGCGCACAGCGAGCAGAGCGCCTCTACGCGCGCCATGGGTCTGAATCGCCTCGATGGCATATTGCGAGCAGCTCGGTTGGAATCGGCAAGCAGGTGGAAACAGCGGCGAGATGAAAAGGCGATAGAAGCGGACCGGCGCGATCAGCACCGTCGCGGCCCAGCCGCGCTGTCTCATCTTGCTCTCGCTCAACGGGCTTCTCCTGCTCGGCCAAGCCTCACATGGGCCGCACGCAACGCCTCTGCAAGGTCTTGAACGAGGCTATCGAAGGGCCTTGTGGCCGTATCGCGGCGCGCGACCAATACATAGTCGGTGCCGGGCAGCCCTGAAAGGGGAAGCACTGCCGCGGCTGCCGCGCGGAGCCGGCGCTTGGCCCGATTGCGTATCACGGCGCCGCCGACTTTTTTGCTGGCCGTATAGCCGACGCGCAGCGAATTCGCGGTTCGCTTGATCTCAGGGCTGGCGCATACTTCCAGCGTGAGCCCGGGGGTAACTCTGCGCACACCCTTCTGCGCGCGCAGGAAATCGGCGCGAACCCTCAGGTGCTCAAGCAAGAGCCCCTGGTCCGGGCTGGAACGCTCCGTCTTCAGGCAGAAAGCTTCGCGCGACCATGCGCGCGGCGGCGTGCCAAAACCTTGCGGCCGCCCTTGGTCGCCATGCGGGAGCGAAAGCCATGGCGGCGCTTGCGGACGATCTTGCTCGGCTGATAGGGGCGCTTCATGGCGGCTCTCGAATATGTTCGAAAAGAGCGCGGTTTCTAGGGTTTGGCTAGTTGACTGTCAACCATTGCGGGCAGGGCCGTTCCAGGCCGGGCAGCCCTGTTTTTTGCCGTTCAATTGAGGCTTTATGACGTCCATGCCTGGCCGCACACGCGCCCGACTTGTCGAAGCCTATGGGCTTGTCGCTCATAGTCTTTCAGGGCGTCTCCTGCTCTTGACCATCCTCTATGTGATGGTCGGCGAAGTGCTCATCTTCGTTCCGTCGATCGCCCGCTATCACCGCGAACTGCTCGAAAATCACATCCAGTCGGCGGAACTGGCGATCTTGCCCTTCACGGAGCCTGGCGGCGAACGGTTGTCGGCCGCACTGCGCGAACAGCTGCTCAAACGCGCCGGCGCGGCGGCGGTGCTGCTCAAGCGCGCCGAACAGCGCGAACTGTATCTGGTCGAAGGCATGCCGCATTCCATCGACAAGACGATCGATCTCACGCGCATGATGATGGCCGGCCGCATGAGCGATGGACTTGATTGTCTCTTGAACGGCGGCAATCGCACGCTGCACGTCATCGCTCCGACTCACATCAAGGGCGCCGAGTCGATCGGCATCGTTCTGGGCGAGACTCCGATTCGCGTCGCGCTGGTCGATTTTGCCTGGCGCGTGATCATCACCGGTTTCCTGGTTTCGCTGGTGAGCGGCATTCTGGTTTTTGCGAGCCTCTATTTCGTCATGGTCCGTCCGATGCGGCGGATCACGGGCGCCATGGTTTCGTTTCGCGACAACCCTGAGGATCCTGCGCGCATCGTCAGTGCCGGCGCGCGCAAGGACGAGATCGGCATCGCCGAGCGCGAGCTCGCCGCGATGCAGCGCGATCTCTACGGCTTTCTGCAGCAGAAGACGCGGTTGGCCGCTCTCGGCGCCGCCGTGGCGCGCATCCAGCACGATCTCCGGAATATCCTGTCGACAGCCCAGCTCGCCTCCGATCATCTCTCTTCGGTAGAAGATCCGGTCGTTAAACGCCTGGCGCCGCGCCTGGTCGCCTCGATCGACCGCGCCGTGTCGCTGGCGACGAGCACTCTGCGTTATGGCCGCGCGGAGGAGCAGCCGCCCAAGCGAAAACGCCTGCCGCTGGCTCCCCTCGTCGGGGAAGCGGGCGATGCCGCAGTCGATGCGCGGATCGCGCCGGTCGACATCAATTTCGACAATCAAGTCGCGGTGGATCTGGAAGTCGATGCCGACCCCGAACAGATCTACCGCATCGTGCTCAACTTGATCCGAAATTCCGTCGAAGCGCTGGTCGAGCGCGGCACGCAAGGCTGGATCCGGGTGACCGCGATCCGTCAGGGTCAGCGTGTCCGTATCGATGTCTGCGACAATGGTCCGGGAATTCCGCCCAGCGTGCATGCCAAGTTGTTCCAACCCTTCGCCACCGCGGCGCGCAGCGGCGGGTCCGGCCTCGGCCTTGCGATCGCGCGCGATCTCGCGCGCGCGCATGGCGGCGATATCGTCCTGGTGTCGACGGGGGCGGACGGCACGCTGCTGCGTATCGAAATCCCCGACAGCGAGATGGCCTGATGGCGTGGAATCCATCGATTTATATGGCCTTCGGTGGTGAACGTACGCGTCCGGCAGTCGAGCTTGTCGCGCGCATTCGCGCCGAAAATCCGTCGCGCGTCATCGATCTCGGTTGCGGCCCGGGAAACTCAACCGCCGTCCTCGCGGCGCGCTGGCCTGAAGCCAAGCTCGAAGGTCTGGACTCTTCACCCGACATGCTGACCAAGGCGCACCAATCCGGCGTGCGAGCCGAGTGGATCCAAGCCGATCTCGCCTCCTGGTCGGCGAAAGAGAAATATTCGGTGATCTTCTCCAACGCGACGTTGCAATGGCTCGAGAGCCATCAGGTGCTGATTCCGCGCCTGCTGAGCTTTGTCGAACCAGGTGGCACATTCGCGTTCCAGGTGCCGCACAATATGACTGCGCCCTCGCATGTTCTGATGCGCGAGGCGGCAGCAGACGGCCCTTGGGCGTCAAAGCTGAGAGACGTGCGCGAGGTTGCCGTGTTGTCGGTGGACGACTATTTCAACATTCTTCACGCGTTGGGGGCCGAGTGCGACATTTGGGAGAGCGAATATCTTCACGTGCTCGACGGCGAGGACGCGGTCTACAAATGGGTGAGCGCAACGGGTCTTCGCCCGTTCGTTCAGGCGCTCGAGGGCGACGAACGCGACGCCTTCATCGCCGACTATAAGCGAAGACTGAACCGAGCCTATCCCCGACGAAATGACGGCAAGACCTTGTTCCCGTTCAAGCGTCTCTTCGCAGTCGCGCAGTTCTAGTCGCCGAGCGCGACGCCATCGCGCCTGGGGTCAGCGCCTCCGACATACCCTCCGGCAACGCGTTTGACGATGTGCAATCCGCTTTCAAGATCGGCTTCGACCACGGCGTGACCCATGGCGGTCAGCTGCGGCGTCAACGCATCGAGAGCGGTGCCTCTTTCGAGTACGGTTCGGCCGTTGAGATTGAGAGAATGGGGCGCCGACGCGGCTGCCTGAGCACCCATTCCGCCATCGAGCATGTCGATCAGTGATTGGGCGACGAAATCGATGATTGCCGGTCCTCCGGGCGACCCGGTCGCGATGGCGAACTTGCCGTCCGGAGCGAAGACGATCGTCGGCGACATCGCACTCATGGGTCGTTTTCCGGGGGCGGGTGCGTTGGCGACGGGTTTTCCGTCGCGTACAGGTTCGAATGAGAAGTCGGTCAGTTCGTTGTTGAGGAAAAAACCGTTGGCCATCACTTCCGAACCGAACACGGATTCCACGGTCATGGTCATTGCGACCACCTGACCGCGATCATCGACCACGGAAAGATGGCTTGTGCCGGGAAGTTGGGGAGTGCGCTGCGGCGCGAACTGCGCATGCTTCTGTGGCGGCGTGCCTGCGACCGCCACGCCCATGTCTTTCGCCGGGTCAATCAGGGCCGAGCGTTGGGCGAGATAGACGGGGTCGAGAAGCCCCGCGACGGGAACATGAATAACGTCCGGGTCGGCGAGATACATGGCGCGATCCGCGAATGCGAGACGACTTGCCTGGGTGAAGAGGTGAACTTGGTTGAGCGTGCCGGGCTGCAGGTCCGCTTGAGGAAACCGCTCGAGCATGCCGAGAATCTGCAGCACTGCGACGCCGCCGGAACTGGGCGGGCCCATTGAGCACAGTCGATAGTGTCGATACGCGCCGCAGACCGCCGGTCGTTCGACGGCGTGGTACGATTCAAGATCGGCGAGCGTCATGCCGCCCGGATTGACAGGCGCGTGCTGGACGGCGGCAACGATGTGCTCCGCAATGGGTCCGCTGTAGAACACCTTCGGACCATTTTTCGCGATGAGACGCAGCGTATTCGCCAGTTCGGGATTTTTCAGTATGTCGCCCTGCGCCAACGGCGTGCCGTCGGCCTTGTAGAAGTAGCGCTTGATGTCGGGCATTGCGGCAAGTTGCGGATACGCGCGCAGAGTGGCCGCGAGTTTGCGTCCGACGGGAAATCCATCCTGCGCCAGCTTGATGGCAGGGCGGAACAACTTCGCCCAGGGCAAGCGGCCATATTCCCGATGCGCCATGTCGAACATCGCAATGACGCCCGGCACACCGGTCGAGAGCCCGCCGGGGATCGCATCGAAATGTCCGCGCGGCTTGCCGGTCGAATCCAGAAACATTCCGGGAGTCGCCGACGCCGGCGCGGTTTCGCGGCCGTCGAAACTTGTGACTTTTCCCGTTTTAGGGTCATAGACCATCATGAAGTCGCCGCCGCCGATGCCTGACGACTCCGGCTCGACCAGGGTCAAGACGAGCTGCGCAGCGATCGCCGCATCAACCGCGGAGCCGCCGGCGCGCATCATCTCGCGTCCCGCTTCGGCGGCGTAAGGATTGGCGGCCGCGATCAAATGATGCTTGGCGACGGTCTCGGCTGCGTCGACGGGCGGGGCTGACGCCAGTGCCAAGATGACAACATAAAGCACACGGCGCGCGATGTTCATGAGACCTTCTCTTTCCGGCTGCAGACGCTAACGTGACACATATGGTACGGCCTGGCCCACGAAATCTCATCACCGACGTAGCAGGGTTGCGCGTGGGTCATGCCGAGGACCACAAAGTGCTCAGCGGCACGACGGTGCTCGTTGCCGACACGCCCTTTCTCGCGGTCGCCGATTTGCGCGGCGGTGCGCCCGGTTCGCGCGAAATCGACGTGCTCGATCCTATCAATCTGGTTGGTCACGCAGACGCGATCGTACTCTCGGGTGGTTCGGTGCATGGATTGGACGCTGCTTCGGCTGTCGTTGCCGCATTGCGCGCCAAGGATCGCGGCTATCGCATGTCGACGCTCGCGCCGTCCGCACCCATCGTGCCCGCTGCCGTACTTTTCGACCTCGCCAATGGCGGCGACAAGGAATGGGGCGAGGAGTCGCCCTATCGCGCCCTTGGCCATGCCGCATTCGCCGCCGCAAGCGAGAGCTTTGCGCTCGGCAATACGGGCGCCGGTCTTGGCGCACGCGCCGGCATCTATAAGGGCGGCCTTGGAAGTGCCTCGGCGATGACGGATGACGATTTCATGGTCGGAGCGCTGGCGGCGGTCAATTCCGTCGGCTCTCCCCTGATCCCGAATACGAATGTGTTTTGGGCTTTTCCGTTCGAACAGAATGGCGAGTTCGGCGGTCGCCCTTTCAAAGACCAACCAAGTGGTGAACTCGATCTTCCCTCCGACATGAAAGTCGCCGACCCCGGAGCGAATACCACGATCGCCATCGTCGCGGTCGATGCCGAGGTCACTGCGGTCGAGCTTAAGCGCATCGCCGTTATGGCGGCCGACGGATTTGCGCGCGCGCTACGCCCGGTGCACACGCCCTTTGATGGCGACATCGTGTTTGCGGTAACGACGGGACGCCGACCGCTCGGCGAGCCGCGTTCGCGCGCACTCATGCGGCTCGGCAGCATCGCGTCCGACTGTTTATCTCGCGCCATTGCACGCGGCGTATACGAAGCTCGATCGGTCGGGACGATGGCGAGCTATCGTGAGTTCTTCCCGTAAAGCGTATTTCGCCAACCAGGAGAAAAAATATGGATAGGCCTGCCGAACACAACCTGCCGCCGATCGCGCGGCGCACCTTCGTGACCACGTTGGTCGCCGGGTTCACGCTTGCCGCAGGACCCGTGCGCGCCGACGCGATCGTCACGGACACGACCGGCCTTGACGCGGGCGCGGTCGACGTCGCGGTTTCGGATGGGAAGATTCCCGCCTATCGCGCGAGGCCCGCGGGCAAGTCAGGCGCGCCGGTGATCCTTGTCGTGCAGGAAATATTTGGCGTGCACGAGCACATCAAGGATCTCTGCCGTCGCCTTGCGCACACCGGTTACTACGCCATTGCGCCATCTCTCTATGCGCGTTACGGCGATCCGGGAAAGTATGACATGCCGCATATCATGGATCTGATGAAGGATGTGGTGGCCAAGGTTCCCGATAAGGAAGTGATGAGCGATCTGGATGCGACGGTCGCTTTTGCCAAGGGCGAAGGCGCACAAACCGCAAACCTCGGCATCACGGGTTTCTGCTGGGGCGGCCGCATCGTGTGGCTTTATGCGGCGCACAATCCTGCCTTGAAAGCAGGCGTCGCGTGGTACGGCCCGCTCGCCGGAACCGACAATGAACTCAGGCCGCATACGGCCATCGAACTGGCCTCGCAGATCAAAGCGCCTGTGCTGGGTCTCTATGCCGGCCTCGACCAGAACATCACCGCGGCGGATCGAGAAAGCATGAAGAAGGCCTTGGCCGATGCCGGAAACAAAAAGTCGACCATCGAAGTCTTTGCCGACGCGCAGCACGGCTTCAATGCGGACTATCGTCCGTCTTACAACGAGAAGGACGCGAAGGAGGGCTGGACCCGCATGCTGACGTGGTTCAAGGCGAACGGCGTGGGGTGACGGCGAGCTTCCGCGTCAGCGGATGAAGACTCGCACTTCGCTCGAGGTGGCGTTGGGATCGGTTGCGGAGGCGACCGCAAGACGCGTCGCAGGCACGCCCATATCCGTCATCGAGCGCAGCACCTCCTGCGCGTGATTTTTCGCCGACGTCTGCGCCAACTGCACTGCTGCCGCCGAGCCGCGTGTGGGCGACACCGCGACGACCGAGAAGCCGGCATTCGGTCTCGTCTGCAGCGCCTGGCTCAGCGCCGCATACAGGATCTGCTGGTAATCGACGCCGGGACGATCGAAGCGGATCACCACCAGGGGCGTTCCGGCATAAGCGAGCGTCGCCGCCGACATCGGTCCACCGGCGGACGCGACGGCCGGCGAACCAAGATCTGAACCATAGAGTTCGCCGTTCTTGATCGCGGCAGCCAACGTCGTCAGGTTGGCGCGTTCGTTGGCGGCATAGGCTGTCTGGCGCTGCGTATCTTCGGACACCGAACTCAGCAGCCGGTCGATCAAAACGATCGTCTGGTTGGTTTCGTCTTCGAGCACACGCAATTGACGATGATCTTCGTCGACTGCGCCCGAGACAGCATAGGTTGACTGGATCTGATTGAGCGCGAAGTGCGCGGACGACGAGTCGGTGGCGATCGTCGCGCCCAGGGCATTCATGTTGTTGATGTTCGTGGCAAGGGAATCCAACGCGCTCTGCGCCACATTCCATTCGGCCACCAACTCGGGATTACCGCGTGTCGTACCCACCTGGAGCCGGGTTGTGATGTTCGCTTTGGCATCCTGGTAGGTGCGCGCCGCATCGGCGCCCTGATTTCTGAGCTCTGTCAGGTGTGAGGCGTTGGCCGCGACATGATCTTCGATCGTGACAATTTCGCTTCGAAGTGTCGCGATGGTCGCGCTGACGGCCGTGCCGGTATTGCTGCCCGGCTCGATCGTCACGGGCGTGATCGCGATGACGGGGGCCGAGCCGCCCGCAGCGGAGGCTACCGGCGCCGGCGGGAGTGTTCCTGGAGTCCCCGGCGGAGGCACATTGCCCGGTGGAAACTGGTCCGCCGTGGCGGCAGGTGCGCCGCCCGTGTCCGTGTCCTCGCCGAACAAGGCGTTGTCGATGTCCGAGCAGCCCGCGAGACCAAGACCGGCGGCAAGCGCCAACGCACTGAAAAGGCGAGACTTCGTTCTTGGCTCTGCCGCCAGTATGCCCCACATCTGCCGATCTCCGCCCAACCGGTCATCACTTCGTCAGAGAAGGTGTCCGGTCCTGTCCAGCCCGCCCGCGCGCATTCAGAAGGACGACGCGAGTCTGGTGCGCAGTCTTAAACACCGAGCACGACGGGGACAAGGGTGCCTGGGGATGCTTTCTGGAGAGATTCTTGTGGGCGGCGGAAGGACTTGGCCAAAGCCGCGGACACGGAATTGGAGCCTGACATCGCTTGCCTTTGGCGGCGCCCCTGCATAGGTTCGGCGCCCTCAAATGCACCCGTAGCTCAGCTGGATAGAGCATCAGACTACGAATCTGAGGGTCGGGCGTTCGAATCGCTCCGGGTGCGCCATCCCTCCCACATGATCCGGCTTGGGGATGGCTACAGAGTAAAGACGGGGCCACTAGCTGGGGATTCGGACCGGCATGGCTTCGAAGCCCTTCACGAAATTCGAATTCATCCGCCTGGGTTCGCCGACGACCTCGATGCGCGGGAAGCGCTTCAGGATTTCTTCCCACATGATGCGCAATTGCATCTCGGCAAGGCGCATACCGACGCAGCGGTGAATTCCGAAGCCGAACGAGACATGCTGACGCGGGCGGTCGCGATCGATAAGGAACTCGTCGGGCCGCTCGATCGCGTCTTCGTCGCGGTTGCCCGAGACGTACCACATGATGACCTTTTCACCCTTGGCGATTTTCTTGCCGCCGATTTCGGCATCTTCCAGCGCGGTCCGCCGCATATGGGCGACCGGGCTCTGCCAGCGGATGATCTCGGGCACCATGCTTTCGATCAGGCCCGGATTGGCGCGCAGCTTGTCATATTGTTGTGGATTCTGATTGAGCGCGAGTAGACCACCGCTGATCGAGTGGCGCGTCGTATCGCTGCCCGCGACGATCAGAAGGATGATGTTGCCGAGATAGTGCTGGGGATCATCGCGCCTCGTCGCTTCGTTGTGACAAAGCATCGAGATCAGGTCGTGCTGCGGCGGTTTCGCCAAACGCTCGTTCCACAGTCCAGTGAACATGCCGAAGGTGTGGAAAAACTCGATCTGGCGTTGCTCCTCTGTCTCGACCAAGCCGCCGGGTCCCGGCTGGGTAAGGATCAGATCCGACGCGCGCGGCAATAAGCGCCGGTGCTCGAAAGGAAAATCGAACAGAGTAGCCAGCATCTGGCTTGTCAGTTCGATGGCGACCTTGTCCACGAAGTCGAAGGTTTCGCCGCGCGGAAGTTCGTCGAGTATTTTCGCCGCGCGCGTGCGGATAAGCGGCTCCAGCACGAGAAGACTATCAGGCGCGAACATCGGCGCGATCACTTTTCGTTGCTGATCGTGCGCCGGCGGATCGAGTGCGATGAAACTCGATTGCTCGCGCGGCTGGCGTCCCTCGAAGATCGTGATGCCGCCGATCTCGGAGTCGGACGAGAACACGCGGTGATTGCTGTCGACAGAGATGATGTCGCGATGCTTGGTCACCGACCAATAGGGTCCGAACTGGCTCGCCGCGCAGTAGTGCACAGGATCCTCGCGGCGCAGGCGTTCGAACCACGGCCACAAGGTGTCGTTGCGGAAGAGTTCGGGATCGGATACGTCGAACTTGTCGAGAGGCGTGGCCAACGCTTGGGCGCGCGCACCCCTTGCCTTCTCGTTTTCCGCTAAGCCCATGCACACACCTTCGCGATTGCGACCATGAGAGCCGAATTCGTTCGCGCGGCGCAAGGGCGCAGCGCGATTCAGGCATGCCAGGTCGAAGGAATGTGCTCGGGATCTTCCTGCGCCGTGCGCTCGGAGGAGAGGAAGTCGTAGTAACCGCAGCGTCCACCTGGGTAGGTCCGGCAAATTCGAGGTCGCGCCTTGTAGATCGTGCAGCTGCGCTTGTCAGTGTCGAAGAAGCGGCAGACCTTGCCGAAATGCACATCTGCCTTGCGGCGCATGGCATAGTCCTCATCGCCATCGACCTTGGTGAACTTTCGTCTGGCCGTCTCGAAGCTTAGATTAAAGTGCTCGGCGATACGGTGGACGTCGCGCTTGGTCAGCGGAATGACGGGATAGGAACAGCAGTAGCCGGGGCATTTTGCGCAATTATACATGTATGGCCTTGGAACAATGCTCAGGCATCATTCGATAGCGGATTCATCGCATGCAATGCAAAACGTTTGAGCCCTTGGCTTGCGGAACAATGTCACGATAGTGTCACACCATGTCGGAGTTCAAACGCCTGCAACTTGACGATGTGCGTTTGCGCGCAGCCGTTCGTGGCAAGGGCCCGCTCGTTGTGATGGTCCATGGTTTTCCGGAGTCTTGGTTTTCGTGGCGTCATCAACTGGCCCCCGTGGCGGAAGCGGGGTTCACAGCTTGCGCTATCGACGTGCGCGGTTATGGCGGATCGGACAAGCCCAGCGCGATCGCCGACTATTCCATGGAGCGGATGATCGGCGACGTGGTTGGTGTGATTGAAACATTGAGTCCTGACAAGTGCGCCATTCTCGTCGGCCACGATTGGGGCGCGCCGATTGTCTGGAACAGCGCACTGATCCGTCCGGATCGCGTTCGAGCCGTCTGCGGCCTGTCCGTACCTTATCTGGGCCAGGCAACCCGACCCTTCACGGAGACATTCGACGAGATTTTCACCAAGCGCGGGCGTTTCTTCTATCAGGCGTATTTCCAGAAAGTCGGCGAGCCCGAGGCTGAAGCGGAAGCCAATCCGCGCGATTTCCTGCGCAAGTTCTACTATGCGCTTTCGGGCGACGCGCCGGACGGCACTTGGCCGACCAACAAGACGTCGCAGCAGCGGCTGCTGGACGGACTTGTTGATCCCGATCCGTTTCCGGCATGGCTGACGCCTCAAGAGCTCGATTACTATGTCGGCGAGTTTGAGCGTTCAGGTTTTCACGGCCCCATCAGCCGATATCGCAACCATGAGCGCGACTTCGAGTATCTGCGTGCTTATTCGACGCGCAAGATCGAACAACCGGCCTTGTTCATCGGCGGAAGTCGCGATCTCGCTTTCAACATGCTTGGGCGCGGCGATCCCATCGCGACGATGCGCCAGCACGTGACGGATCTGCGCGGCGCGGATGTGCTCGAGGGCTGCGGCCACTGGACCCAACAGGAACGTCCTGCCGAGGTGAATGCGCGCTTGATCCCCTGGCTCAAGTCGCTCTAGCCGATCTCGTCCTGGTATGCATATTCGCCGTCCAGCCAGGCGATGATTTCGCGCGCCACGTCGTGGTCGATGCTGCCATAGCGACGGCGAAGACGTTGCGCGGCTTTGCCGAGATGCTCCAGCCCCACATCCTGGAAAAAAAGGATGTCGTCCTGAAGCAGGCGTGCGAGTTCGGTTCCGGCGACTGCCGTCGCTGCGTTTGAGAAGGCGCGGCCATACTCGTAGCCGTCAGCGAGCCTGTAGCTTTCTGTCAGGCTGACAGCAGGAATACGCGACAGGACGGGCTGCAGAGCAGGATTGACGCTGTGCGCGCTCAAGTGAGGGCCGATGCTCGCGGGTCTTCCAGTCACGGCTCGTACATGCAGATACGGCGACATGCGCCGTCCGTCATTGACTGGGTAGTTGTCCCAGAGAAATGGCCTTCGCCGAAGCTGTTCGGCCACGCGTTGCAGATGGCCCGGCGAGTATTCGCGCGAGCACACCTCTTCGCCCGTCCAGAAGACCTCGATGGAAGGATCAAGCAGGCGCCCAAAGTCCTCCAGATAGTTTGCAGGGCGCTGGCCGAAAAAGCGGTCGAGCATTGGATCGTCGCTGTAATAGCTCGGGCAAACGATCAGCTTCGTTGCCCGTGTTCGCGCCGCGACCCAGTGCATGATCTCCACCTGAGTGGGTGCAAGTTCGGCGAGATCGCCGCGCATATCGTCGAAGAGAATAGCGAGATACTCCACACCCCAGGCATCGAACTGAGCCAGCTTGTCTGTAAGAGCGGCCCGCGCATCGTCATCAAAGTCGCGGTAGAGCTCGAAAGGACTCAATCCCACGCCGAAGCGCACTTGAAGCGCACGACAGCGCGCCGCGAGTTCGCTCAATGCAGCCGCCTCTTCGGAAGGATGAGCTTCGCGCCAGCGCTTGCGCAGGAAAGCGTCCGCTTTGGGAGCGTAGATGTAAAAGTCGTAACGGTGCTGCTTCAGGAACGCGATCGTCGCTTCGCGGGCATGCCAACTCCATGGCTTGCCGTAATAACCTTCGATCAGTCCCATTGCAGGCGTCATGAGAATCTTCCTTCCGGCGCGCCGCCAGGCGGCTGGGGAGCCGGATTCTATCCGAACTTCGACCGGCGTCGAGTTTGCCGCAGGCTCTTGCCCGCGGCTCGGTCAAATTCCCGCCATATCTGCGCGGCAAGTGCGCCGCGCGATGGCAAGCGGTTTGATTGTCCAGCTTTGTCATCGGCGGCGCGATTGAGGTAGTGTATCGGCGCCGTTGCGATGGGGCATCGCGATGCGCATGGAGCAGAAAATGACCATCGATGTTCGGGCGACCGAAGCTGCCGAAGGGCGGCGCGGAAAGCGGTAGGATATGTCCGACAAGCCTGTCTTCTTCGACGCCAGCGGCAGGCGCGCGGTGCGTGCATCCGTGGCGGGCTGGACTGCGGCGGTGGTCAGCCTGGTGCTGGGTGCAGTGTTCGCTGCGAGCCTCGTTGCTGCACCTCAAGTGAGCCAACTGCGTCTCCCCGGGCGTTTGACCGCGATCGCAACGCAGGTTTTGGAAAAGAAGGCGCTTGATCCCGGGCTGCTGCGCTCGGCGGCCCGCCTGGCGGCCGAAGCGCAAACGCGCCGCAAAGAACGCGCCCGACTGCGCTTGGAACGCGAGCAGCGCCACCTCCCGACGCGGATCCTATCCGCCATCCTCAGGCCTCAGCCTGGCCGTCCGCTCTCGATCGCCTTTTATCCGAATTGGGAAGCCTCGGCCTACTCTTCATTGAAGAGCGCGCTGCCAAAACTCGATTGGCTGATGCCAACCTGGCTTGCCTTGCAGGGCCCCCAGTTGAAGTTGAAAGCCATCCAGGATCCGCGGCTCCTAAACGAAGTGCGCGGTCTCAAACCCAATCTGGCGATACTGCCTGTCTTGCAGAACGCGACATTGGGTAAGTGGGACGGGCCTGGTCTGGCCCGTCTTCTCGCCGACAAGGAACGCAGTGCTGACCTTTTAGACAAACTCGTCGCCTACATATCAGCCCACAAGTTGCAGGGCCTCACGGTCGATTTCGAAGAAGTGCCGCAATCTGCGCATGGGGATCTTGGCGTTTTTCTGAAAAACCTTTCAGGCGCCTTCGCGCCCAGAGGCTGGATCGTCGTAATGGCCGTGCCGTTCGACGACAACCAGTGGCCGTATGGCACGTATGCTCAACTCGTCGACTACACCTTACTCATGGCTTACGACGAACATGACGATTCGAGCGAACCAGGCAGCATCACAGGCCAAAGTTGGTACGAAACGACTTTGGACAAACGCATGCGCGTGTTGGCGCCGGGACGCACGATCGTTTCGATCGGAAGTTACGCTTATGACTGGAACGGCGGTCGTGCCGACAATCTAACGTTTGAGGATGCGGTCGTTGCGGCGCACGACTCCGATGCCAAGATCGTGTTCGACGACGCCACGAACAACCCGCACTTCTCCTATATCGAAGATGATCAGACCAAGCACGATGTTTGGTTTCTCGACGCTGCGACCGCCTACAATGAAATTCATTCCGCCGATATCTATAGGCCGGCCGGTTATGCGTTGTGGCGGCTTGGCAGCGAGGATCCGTCGATCTGGACGGTGATGGGACAGAAGTATGGTGCGAGCGCGCCAGCCGGCATTCGCAACATTCCGATCAGCGCCGACATCGACTTCGAAGGCGAGGGCGATTTTCTCAGCGTCGAAGCAGATCCGCAGTCGGGAACGCGCAATATTGAATTCGATCCCCTGACCGGCGACATCGCCGACGAGACTTACGTCAAAGTGCCAACCAACTATGTCATCCGCAAATATGGCAGTGGGTCAAAGACCGTCGCGCTGACCTTCGATGACGGACCGGACAGCGAATGGACGCCGCAGATCCTCGACATCCTGAAGGCCAAGCACGTGGTTGCGACGTTTTTCGTCATTGGCGCCAATGCTCAGGCCAACCCGGATCTTATCCAACGCATCGTCGCCGAAGGTCATGAGCTCGGAAATCACACCTATACCCATCCCAATCTCGCGGACACACCTCAACAGGTCGACTCGCTGGAGCTCAATGCCACGCAACGCCTGGTCGAGGCGCTGACAGGGCGGTCGATGCGGCTGTTCAGACCGCCCTATCTGGGCGACAACGAACCTGGCGATCCGGGCGACATCATCCCGGTCGAGATTGCGCAAAGCCTTGGCTATCTGACGGTCGGTGAGCGCGTCGATCCGATCGATTGGGCGTTGCCGGGGGCGGAGGCCATCGTCCAACGCACGATTGCGCAGGTCGCGCGCGCGCCGGAGGGCGGCAATACGATTCTCCTGCACGATGCGGGCGGCGACCGCTCCCAAACCGTGGCCGCTCTGCCAGGGTTGATCGATCAACTGCGCGCCCGCGGCTACAAGTTTGTTCTGGCATCGAAGCTCGCGGGACTTTCGCGCGATCAGGCCATGCCGCAACTGCCGCTCACGATCGCGTTGTTCAACGATCGCGTCGTGTTTCTGACGATGAGCTGGGTCGGACGACTTCTCTATTATGCCTTTGTCGCCGCGATCTGGCTTGGCGTTTCGAGATTGCTGTTTCTCGCCGGCTTGAGTGTATGGAACGCGCGCAGGGAGCGCGCGCAAAGCGTTGCGGCAAAACCCGATCCTCGCCACGTCTCTGTGATCATACCGGCATTCAATGAGGAAAAGGTCATCGCGAGCACGGTGGAACGCATTCTCGACAGCGACCATCGCGATTTGGAAGTGATCGTCGTGGACGATGGCTCGAAGGATCGTACCGCCGCGGTCGTTCGCAACCGATTCGGCAACGATCATCGTGTCGTTCTGCTTTCGATTGCCAACGGTGGCAAGGCCAACGCACTCAATGCCGGCCTGAAACTTTCACGCGGCGAAATCGTCGTGGCGCTCGATGCGGACACCCAATTCCAGACCGACACGATTGCCCGACTGGTTCGCTGGTTCAGCGACGAAAAAGTCGGCGCCGTTGCCGGTAACGCCAAAGTCGGCAATCGCACCAACATGGTGACCCGCTGGCAGGCGCTGGAATATATCGTCGCACAGAACCTCGAGCGTCGCGCCCTCGCGGCGCTCGGAACGCTGACGGTGATACCGGGAGCCGTCGGCGCCTGGCGACGCTCGGCCCTTATGTCGCTGGGCGGATTTCAGTCTGACACGTTGGCCGAAGACCAGGACCTGACGATCGGTATGCAGGAACACGGTCTACAGGTCCGTTTCGACAGTTCCGCGATCGCCTGGACGGAGGCACCTTCGACATTCCGCGCTTTGGCGAAGCAGCGTTTCCGTTGGGCGTACGGTACGCTGCAGTGTCTTTGGAAGTACCGTCATCTAACCTTCAACCCTCGGTTCGGCGCGCTCGGTATGATCGCCCTGCCGCAAGTCTGGCTGTTCCAGATTGCGCTGACTGCCTTTGCGCCGATCGCCGATCTGCTGCTGATCTGGCAGCTAATCAGTCAATGGATCGCCTATGCCCAGCATGGCGCGGAATTCAGCAACAACGATCTCGTCACCGTGGGCATCTACTATGTCGTCTTCGTCGTCGTCGACCTGCTGGCGGCCATATTCGGATTCCTGATGGAACGCAACGAACAGTGGAGTCTGCTGTGGTGGCTACCGCTGCAGCGTTTCGGCTATCGCCAGCTCATGTACTATGTCGTCGTGCGCTCAATCTCGACCGCGATTCGCGGGCGCTTCGTCGGCTGGGGCAAACTGGAACGCACCGGTACGGTCAGAGTGGCGCACTAGCGGGGCGACAGGAACACGCGCTCGTCATCGCGTCGTACAATCTCGTAGTTGCGCATGAGCGCCTGTTCGGCCTCTCCGGCGATCGGAAAGGGTTTCAGCACTTCAAGCTCGACCATCGCAAAGCGTCTGGTCTCGATCATGCGCACGAGCGGCACTTCGCTTCGGATGTCGGCGCGAATGCGTTGATCGATGTTGAAGACGTCGACTTCAGCAGTCTTGCCGGCCCAATAGCACAATGAGAGCATTTCGCAGAGTACGGGTTCAGGACTGGACCGCAGAAGCAAGATCTCTGATGTCGCCTCGCGCCGCTCGTCCGCCATGGGATGCAGCCAGTATGGGAAGTTTGTCCAGTCTCCATCGACGTTTCGCAATAGGAGCCCGAGGGGCACGACATACAAGATTGCTGCCACTACGATCCAGAGTTCCCGATCGAGTCGATCAAGCAGCAGTGCTGCGCACAAGACGAGGGCGATATCGGCATCGAACATGGCGTTGGCGTCGACGCCCGCACCGCTCGAGAACAAGAGTCCGCCGACGATCGCAGCCACCGCATATATCAGCGCCAGTCTGGCGTCGCGTTCACGTCGGGCGATCAAATAAAGAGTAAAGGCGCCACAGAGCGGAACGGCCGCCCAAGGCAGCCAATTGACAAGCGCGCTCGCCACATTGGCGAGCGAATAGGTACGGGATGAAGCAAGTTGTCGAAACAGATCCGTGCCGAAGGCGTCGCGAAACAAGCCAAGCCCGATCAGCAAAAAGACCGTACCGGCGGCGACGAAGGTGAACGCCGAGCGTCGATTGGCCAGCATCAGCCAGAGTGCGAGCGTTAGCGGCAAAAGAACCAGATTGTGCTTGATGAAGAATGCAATGGTGAGAAGAAGCGCTGCGATCACCATGCTTCGTCGGCTGCTCGGCGCACGAAGAACTGCGACAAGTCCCCAGATGGCGACGGCATGACCCAGCAGTTGCGGATCGTCCATTGCGACATAGTCGCTTGTCAGGAGGAGACAGGCGATGAAAAGGAGCGCTGCAAAAGAGGCCTTGCGCGTGGAGCAGCCCATGAGCCGGGCAGCGCGCAATATTCCGTAGGACAGGACACCGAGCGCCAGCAACGAGATGAGCCGACCGGTGATGATCGCATCCCCGGTGAGGCGCGAAATTTCGCCGATGAGATAGAACGACAGCGGGGGATAGTTGTTGACGAGCAGTCCGCCCGCTGTCGGATAGGGGCTTCCCGTGCGCGCCGCCAATTGAGCAAAATAGGCGTTCCAGCCTTCGTTGGGATCGAACGGAATCTGAAAACCAACAACGGAAATTGCATGAATGAGACCAGCGGCGCAACCAAGGGCAAGTGCGCTGAACCCAAGCGAAAATCCTGCCGATCGCAGCGCAACGCTCATGAACGCGGACACTTTGCGTCGGGCGAAATGTCGTAGAGCGAAAAGAAACTGCCTCGGTAGCGCAAGTGCAGCATCGGCGGCACGCGCGACGCGCGACCGTCGCCCCGTATGACGACCGCTTCGTCGAAGTGGCATTGGAAGTAGAGGAGATACGGGAAGATGTCGCTGATATCTTCGTCGGCATCGATGCGCCCAGCGGCTAGATCGTTCAACTCGTCAATGTCGGGGGGCGATCCTTGCTGAGCGGTCGCGGCGGCATAACGATCAACTGGCGCCAAGACGCTGACGATGTGCTGGCCTCGCGTTGTGAAGACAAGCGGCGTAAAGGCGCCGCGGTCGATCACCGCGAATTCCGCCATGTGCCAATAGGGTTGGTCGGCGGCCCAGCCGAGTGAGTCGCCGTCAAGCACGGTGAGAAGGCGCGTGGCCGGCGCGATCCTGTTCTCGACGGCTCTGAATTCGCCGTAACGCGCGTCGATCTTTCTCCAGTCGTGAGCGAGCACAGCCGCCTGGACTGCAAACAGTCCGAGCGCGGCGGCGATGCCACCCATGAGCCATCGGCGACTGAGCCGGAAGTCCGATGACGCGAGTGCCACCGAACCGAGTATCGCAGGCAGACGAAAATGCACGCCCCATCCGCCGAGAGCCCATTCCGGCGCAAAAACCGTGCAGGCCAACAGGATGGCGAGGCCCACTCCCATTCGAGCGGCGATACGCAACCTCTGTGTCATCGCGGCGCCAAGGAAGAACGCGAGAAGTGCGCCAGTGATGATGTAGGCGGGCTGGTCGAAGCTGAATTGGATCGCCGCTTCGAAGCGTTCGGCCAAGGTGTCCAGAAGATTGAACTGCACGGCCGTGTCGCCTCCCGAAGGCCTAAGGAGGAAGTAGAACAGCGCTGCGGGCGCGCCGAGAATGGCGAGTGTTGCGAGTCGTTTCGCAATTCGCTTTGCCGTTGTTTGCTGTTCTTGCAGTTCGGCGGAGATTTCATAACTGCCGATCAAAAGCATCAGCACAGCGAGGGCGAACAGATGCGAGAAATAGATGATGGTGAAGGCGGCGGAAAATCCGGCCAGATAGAGTGGCTGGCGCCTGCCGTCGGTTGCGATCCATGTCGCAAGAACGAGGAAGCTCAATCCGGTGGCGAAGGCAAAGTTGAAGAAGCCCCACATGAACGTGGCGTTGTAGGTAAAGGCGGCGCCGAGGACACCGCCAAGGCCGAATTGGCCAAACAATGCGCGTTGGATGACGGCCGGTCCCAGTACCCACAGCCAGACGGTGATCGTCAGAAAGATCTTGGTAGCGGTCTCGAGGTCCACCAGTTTGGCCAGTGGAGGAACGATCGCCTCGCCCGCAAGATTGGGCAGGAAGGCCCAGGAAATCCGATAGTAATGTGAAGCGCCACCGCCGATCAGGTAGAAGTCGGCGAGGTGCGCGGGGTAGTCCGGCATCGGCGGCGAGGCGACGCGCCACAGCGGCGCAGCGAGCAACGCGCATGCAACGAGGGATGCGAACAGCGGCCAATTCGGGCCGCGAGTACTGGTCATGCGAAGTCGAGTGCTCTGCCCCGGAGCCAAAGCGTATAGACCCGTAGGGCTCTAATGAAAATCCCGCGATTTGGGCAGGATCCGTACCTGGCGCGGATGACGGGGTGCGCGGGAATCAGGCCGCTGATAGGCGAGATCCTCGAGGTGGCCGCGGAAGGGACGCAGCGTGTCTTCCGAGAGGCGGTCCAGTTCCTGCGTGCGATCGAATACCCGCTCAGCCACCAGATGCACGACGCCTTCGCTCTTCTGGACCTTTCCTTCCACCAGGAGCAGCCGTGCGCCCATGATTTCGCGCCGGAATTGTTCTACCAGCTTCGGCCACACGACCACATTGGTGATACCGGTTTCATCGCTCAGCGTGATGAACACCACGCCTGCATCGCCGGGCATTTGGCGGACCAATATGACGCCGGCGCAGCGCGCCCGCTTGCCATCGTCAGTCGCTTCCACCTCGGCGCAGCTTTTCACTTTTTCCGCCGCAAATAGTTCGCGCAGGAATTGCATCGGATAGCCCTTGAGCGACAGACGCAGCGTCTGGTAGTCGGCGAGTACATGTTCGCTGAGCGGCATCTCGGGCAATGGCGCGGTATGTTCGGCGGGAAGCTCCTTGATGCGCTGCGCTTCGAATAGCGGGAGCGTGTGCTGATCGGGCAACCGCCTAACCGCCCATAACGCTTCGCGCCGATCCATGCCGAAGGAGCGAAAGCTGTCGGCTTCGGCCAGCACCATCAAAGCCTTTTTCGGCAACTCGCTGCGACGGAGGAATTCCGCGAAAGTGGCATAACCATAACCGCGATTTTCCGTGAGCAGTCGCGACCATTCCTCGTGGAAGCCATCGATCTGGCGAAAACCGAGTCGCATGCAAAGCGCTTGGTTGCGTTCGAGCGTGTTGTCCCAGTCGCTGAAATTGGCGTCGGGAGCCAGCACCTCGACATCGTGCTCGCGCGCATCGCGCACGATCTCGGCCGGCGCATAAAAGCCCATCGGCTGCGAATTGAGCAGCGCGCAACCGAACGCGGCCGGGTGATGACATTTGATCCAGGCCGAGATGTAAACGAGCAACGCGAAGCTTGCCGCGTGGCTTTCCGGAAAGCCGTAAGAGCCGAAGCCTTCGATCTGCTTGAAGCAGCGTTCCGCGAAGTCCTGCGCATAGCCGCGGCGCATCATGCCGCCGACCATCTTCTCTCGAAATGTGTCGATGGTGCCGACATTGCGGAACGTCGCCATGGCGCGGCGGAGCCCGTTGGCTTCTTCCGGGGTAAATTTCGCAGCCACGATGGCGAGCTTCATCGCCTGTTCCTGGAACAGCGGTACGCCCTTGGTCTTGTTCAACACCTGATAGAGTTCGTCCGGCGGGCCATGTTCGGGCGATGGCGACGGATATTCCACTTTCTCCTTGCCGCTGCGCCGGCGCAGATAGGGATGTACCATGTCGCCTTGAATCGGTCCGGGGCGGACGATCGCAACTTCAATGACGAGGTCGTAGAAGCAACGCGGCCGAAGCCTGGGCAGCATGTTCATCTGCGCGCGGCTTTCCACCTGGAACACGCCGATAGCGTCGGCCCTGCACAGCATGTCGTAGACGGCCGGATCCTCGCGCGGCACGTTGACGAGATCGAAGTCCTTTCCCTCATGCAGGCGGATCAGATCGAAGGCCTTGCGGATGCAGGTCAGCATCCCGAGCGCCAGAACATCGACCTTCATCATGCCAAGCTTGTCGATATCGTCCTTGTCCCATTCGATGAAATAGCGGTCCTCCATCGCGGCCGGGCCGATGGGCACGATGGTGTCCAGCCGGTCATGCGTCAGCACGAAACCACCGACATGCTGGGAAAGATGACGTGGAAATCCCATGATCTGGTTGGCGAAGCTCACCGCCTGCACGATCGCCGCATTTTGCGGATCGAGCATGCCTTGACGGACCTGGCTTTCCTTCACCGCATGGCCCCAGCTGCCCCAGACGCTGTTCGCCATCGCAGCCGTGATGTCCTCGCTGAGGCCGAAGACCTTGCCGACTTCGCGAATGGCGCTGCGCGGGCGATAGCAGATGACGGTGGCGGTCAGCGCCGCCTTGTCATGGCCATAGCGCTTGTAGACATCCTGGATGACTTCTTCGCGCCGCTCATGCTCGAAATCGACGTCGATGTCAGGCGGCTCCTTTCGCTCCTGGGAGATAAAGCGCTCGAACAGAAGATCGTTCTGCGCCGGATCGACGGCCGTGATGTCGAGCACGTAGCAGACTGCCGAATTGGCGGCTGAGCCGCGGCCTTGACAGAGGATGCTTCGCGCGCGCGCAAAGCCGACGATATCGCGCACGGTGAGGAAATAGGGCGCATATTCGAGTTTTTCGATCAAAGCCAATTCTTTTTCCAGCGTGCTTCGCACGGTCGGAGGAACGCCACCCGGATAGCGCCTGTTCGCGCCAGCCCAGGTCAGCTCGCGCAGATATTCGTCCGGCGACTTTCCGTGTGGCACCGGTTCTTCCGGATAGTTGTATTTGAGATGGCTGAGCGAAAAGGAAATGCGCTCGGCAAATCGCACCGTCTGCGCAATCGCGTCGGGCGCATCGGCGAACAGCCTTGCCATTTCGTTCGGTAGCTTCAGGTGGCGTTCGGCATTGGCCTCCAGAATCTTACCGGCTTTATCGAGCGTCAGATGTTCGCGAATGCAGGTGACGACATCCTGCAATTCCCGTCGTCCCGGCTCGTGATAGAGCACGTCGTTGACGGCAATCAGCGGGACACGCGCTTCCTGTGCCAACGTCCTCAACCGCTTCAATCGCCGCCGGTCATCGCCACGATGCGGCATTGCTGCGGCAAGCCATGTTCGATCCGCCGCGACGTCCTGCAACATCTGAAGAGTCGCGTGAACTTTCGTGAACGCAGCCCGTGCCGGCGGGATAACAGCCAGCAGCAATCCGTCCTGCCATTCGAGCAGATCGTTCCGACAAAGCGTGCACTCGCCCTTTTTCGCGCGAAGCTTTCCGACCGTCAGGAGGCGACAGAGATTTCCATAAGCCTTGCGGTCGATGGGATAGGCGAGGATGTCCGGCGTGCCGTCGTCGAACACCAGGCGTGCACCGACCAGGAATTTTGGTTTTTTTTCCGGCAGGTGCGGCTGATCGAAGCCCGCATAAGCGCGCACCACGCCGGCGAGCGAGTTGCGGTCGGCGATGCCGATAGCGGCGTAACCAAAAAGGCAAGCTTGTGCGATCAATTCCTCCGGCCGCGATGCACCGCGCAGGAACGAGAAATTCGACGTCACCGCGATTTCCGCATACGAGGTCATGCGAAGAGCCCATGCACATACCAACGCGGCGCGAATTGTTCGCGTCCGTAAAGGCCGTCCCGGTAAAGCCAGAAGCGCCGGCCTCCTTCGTCTTCGACGCGGAAATAGTCGCGCGTCGGTTGCGGCTCTTGGTTTTTCCACCACTCCATCGCAATGCGCTCGGGACCTTCGGCCCGTGCGACCGCGTGCAGCGCCCGGCGCCAGCGAAAGCGCAGGGGCGGCCCGTCCGGAATCTGTGCCATCACCTCGATGGGTTCAGGCTTGGCAAGCATCCGCAAAGGACGTCGTGGCGCCTCGCCCGGAATGCGCGCTTCCCAGTCGAGTTTCATCTCCGGCGCATGCTGTGCCGGAACGGCGACGCCGGCTGCTTCGGGAATGTGCGTGTCCTGCGGCTGGAAAGCGAGAATGCGATGCGAACCGAACCGCGCCGCCAAGCGATCGATCAGGAAAGCGATCTCCTTGTCGTCGTCCGGCATGGCTTCCAGACCGACACTCTCGGGCACGAGGCATTCGGTATGCAGCGCTGAAAGCCGGATCAGGTCGAAGCCGAAGCCGGGATCGATCGGATCCGAGAGCGCATCCAATCGTTCGCGGAACAGCCGCGCGATGATGTTCGGTTCGCGTAAGGGTCGCGCCGTTTCGAGCGCGATGCGGCTGACCTGACCGTCGCTGCGAAAAAAACTAGCCTCCAGCCTGCGGGCGCCCTGGCCGCGCTCCTCGAGAAGACGACAGAGCGATTGTGCCAGCGACAGGATCGATCCGGCGATAAAATTCTCCGCCACCACCGGATCGGCAAAGCGGTGCTCTGTCATATAGTCCGGCAGGATGCGGCGTGGCGAGATCGGCTTCTCGCTGAGGCCGAGCGCGCGATCGAGCTTGAACACCATCTCCTTGCCGAAGCGTGCCGTCAGTTCGCCGCGCGTACGGCTGGCAACCTGGGCGATGGTCTTCAATCCGGCACGGCGCAGAGCATGCGTGTCCGCCGCATCCAGATTCAGCGCGGCGACGGGAAGAAGCGCGACCGCTTCCGCCTCCGCGCCAGGAGCGGCGATCGTTGTGTCCGCAAAACGGGCCAACGCGCGCGCGGCTGCCGCGGTTCCGGCGATTGCCGCGCGCACCGTGAAGCCCTGACGTGTCATGGCGGCGCATACGGTTTTAAGCATCGCAGCTTCGCCGCCGAACAGATGCGTTGCACCGGTGACATCGAGCAGCAAGCCATCGACGCCATCGATCGAAACGAACGGTGTGTAGCGATCGCACCAGTCGGCGATTGTCGCGAGGAGCTTGGCATCGGCCGGTCCATCGGCCTCGACGACGTTGAGTTCGCGCACCATGGCGCGGGCGCTTGCCAGCGGCATGCCCGGCGTCAACCGCAGTCGTGCGGCCTTACGATCAACTGCATAGAGGATGCGTGCATTGTTGCTCTTGATCGAAAGAACAAGCGGCCGGTCATCCGGCGATGCGCATCGCCGCTGCAAGCGATCCGTCGGCAGGCGCGCGAACCACAAAGCCAGAATGCGCCGCCTGATCGTCGGGCTTACGGAAAACTCCATCGTCACAATTCCACTCCATCACCCAGTGCCCGGTCTTTCCTTGCCGGTTGCGAACAAGTTCCGCAGCGAAACGCGGCGTTCCCCAATCGTCCGTGGCAGTCGAGCGATCGCTGCGAATTTGCCAGCGCGTCTGTGCGGCGCTGGGTTCTGCCACTGCACCCTGACGCAGCAGAAATATCGTCACGGTTTTGTGCTGGGCCGCGAGCACCAGCCGGCGACTGGCGACGAGATCGAGCACTTTGGGATTGCCTGCGATCTCGAGGATCACTGTGCCAAGGCCATAGCAGGACAAAGCATCGACAGCGGCGCGCAAGGCATCCTCTGCATTGGCTACGCGCAGCATAAGAAGACGTGACGGATCGATCCCCAGTTCGGCAAAGCCGGTCGGCGCCAGCGTTCCATATTCCAGCGCGGAAAAATCCTGAATGATCCAAAGCATTCGTTTTGTGCCGCTCACGCGTTGCGCGGCGCAGACAGCAAAGCCCGAAGCGGCGGCATCGTCCGCGAAAATCTCGTGCAATGCGCCAATGAGAAGTCCACCGCCAAGAACCGAATCGGCATCTCCGTGGCCGAGCGCCCGGCGCATGCGGCTTCGGCTCTCACTCAGAATGGGGTGAAGGAGCTGACGCGCTTGTTCCAGTTTTTTGATGGCAGGGGGCATAGTGTTCACTTTTTGTTCTATTATGCAGAAGCCCCAAGAACGGAGTCAATCTCCAATTAAGTGGCTGGTTCAGAAAGCTGTTTTATAATCCCGCGCTCGGCCTGTCGGGCACAGACGGCACGGAAGCCTTCGGCACTGTACTTCACCAGCCGAGACTCGATCTGCTCGAAATCCCCCGAACGGCAAAGACCGCCAGACAAACGTTCGATTACACCGGCGGCCGCGTTCAGGATCGCGAACGAACCGCAGAACAGGTGATAGCTCCAAAACAAATCCGCCTCATCGGCATCGGGTAGCGCCTTGCGCAACATAGCGATGAACCGCTTGACGGCAGGGTCGAACTTTTGCGTGGAAATCTCGACCAGCTCTGGGGCTGACGTCAGGTTTCCGATAAAGCCGAAAAAATTGCGCCAACCCTGACCACCCTGGCGAATAAGGCTGAAGACCGGCCGAAGATATGCGGCAACGACCGGTTCCAATTCGTAGCGACCTTTATTCTCTGCCTCGTAGCGATCCATCTCGCGCATGCGCTCGGAAATCAGAACGTCGGCGCGACGCGCGAAAACCGCGTCGAATACGCCGCGCTTGGACTCGAAATAGTAATGCAGGAGCGCGGTATCGACGTCTGCAAGCTCGGCGATCTCCCGCATAGTCACACCGTAGATTCCATGCTTGGCGAACAATTCCTCCGCGGCGTCGAGAATGCGTTCACTCGTCGCGAAACTTCTTTGCGCGCGCCTGGCAGGCTTGTCGTCCAGGAGTGCTCGACGCAAAGGCCGATGGCTTTTTCGCGCGCCGCGCTCTTTGTCTCTGCGCTCGGGGATTGGAGAGGCTGTGCCGTGAATACTCATGCGGCTCACCAAAGTGCGGGTACAAGGTCGGTGTTTAATTTACATCATTTGGTAAACCAGCCAACCCTTATTCGAATCCGATAGGTGTTCATCGACGAGTCGTCCCTGTGGGCATTTAATATAACTGTGTAAGCCAGTTAGTTGCTCTGCAGACACACCAAAAGCCATTTACTCGATGCGCAAGGAATTGTCTTTGACAACAAAATTGCCCCTATGCATCACTCATTGATCAATGAATTAGCCAAGGGGAGGGTTTGTTCGTGGTGACAAAGCGCAATTCTGCAACGTTTCTCGGTGCACTTCTTTTGACGACGGCCTTCTCGGCCCCAGCATTTGCCCAGATCGAAGTTGTCGTGGTCACGGCCGAAAAGCGCTCGCAGGACGTGCAGACCGTCCCCATCGCGATCTCGGTGTTCGGCAGCGAGAAGCGCGATCAGTTGGGC
>Ga0207674_10000052_pt1 | contig 115252 bp, 106 predicted proteins | sample KBSCornC72_FD_184303 | JGI IMG/M metagenome (GOLD analysis project Ga0207674, IMG submission 184303) | Corn rhizosphere microbial communities from Kellogg Biological Station, Michigan, USA - KBS Corn C7-2 (SPAdes) (version 2) | ecosystem: Host-associated > Plants > Roots > Rhizosphere > Soil ...
TGGCCCCCCCACGCTTGCGGCTTCGCCGCTGCGCTGCCCCCCGCGGGGGCGTGGTTCGCGCCTTGAGGCGGCTCCGCGGCGCTCATTGCGCCCGAATCACGGATTCTCTTCGCCGGGCGGCGGCGCGATGCGTTCGACCTGGAGCGTGTAGAGGCGCCGGCTATCGGCGCGGAGGACCCGGAAGCGGTACGGGCCGACGGTGGTCACCTCGCCGCGCTTCGGCAGGCGGCCGAAAGCCTTCAGCACGAGGCCGCCGACCGTGTCGAAATCCTCGTCGTCGAACGACGTTCCGAACTGCGCGTTGAAGTCGGCGATCTCCGTCTGCGCCTTCACGCGGAAGCGGCCGTTCGCCTCGGGGATGACGTTGTCCTCGCTCTCGTCGAAGTCGTACTCGTCCTCGATGTCGCCGACGATCTGCTCGAGCACGTCCTCGATTGTCACGAGGCCCGATACGCCGCCGTACTCGTCGACGACGATCGCGATGTGGTTGCGGTTCGCGCGGAATTCGCGCAGCAGCACGTTGAGCCGCTTGGATTCGGGGACGAACACCGCGGGGCGCAGCGTCTCGCGCAGGCTGAACGCGTCGGGATCGGCGTAATAGTTCAGCAGTTCCTTCGCGAGCAGGATGCCGACGACGTCGTCCTTCGACTCGCCGATCACCGGGAAGCGCGAATGCTTCGTCTCGATGATCAGCGGCATGAACTCGACCGGCGAATCGTCGATCGACACGCAATCCATCTGGGCGCGCGGAATCATGATGTCGCGCACGGTCGTCTCCGACACCGACAGCACGCCCTCGATCATGGACAGCGCGTCGGCGTCGAGCAGCCGGCGCTCGAAAGCGCCGCGCAAGAGCGCGATCAGCTCCTCGCGATCTTCGGGCTCGCGCGTGAGGAGCGCCGACAGCCGCTCGAGGAGCGTCGGCTTGTCGTCGGGAGCGTCGAACGGCGTTGCCATCACGAGCCCCAACGGGTGAGCGGCGCGCAACGGGCGCGCACGCACGTGACGATGCGAGCTCGAGCCGCGGACGTCATGCGTACGGGTTCGCGAATCCCAGGTCGCGCAGCAGCGCGATTTCGCGCGCTTCCATCCGCGCGGCGTCGGCGTCGCGCTCGTGGTCGTATCCCTGCAGATGCAGCATGCCGTGGATCACCAGGTGCGCGTAATGCGCTCGGAGTGTCTTGTGCTGCTCCCGCGCTTCCTTTGCGATGACCGGCGCACACAAGACGATGTCGCCCGTCAGCGACACGGCATCATCGTACACGAATGTCAGGACGTTGGTGGCGTAGTCGCGGCCGCGATAGCGCCGGTTGAGCGCGCGCCCCTCGCGGCCGTCGACGAAGCGCAATGTCACGTCGGCATCGCGCTCGAGCGCGGCGCTCGCGATACGCGCAAGCGCCGGCCGCTTCGGAAGATCGGCGCTGTCGACCGTCGACTGGATTGCAAGCGACAAATGCGGGTCGGCGCGTGGCTCGCGCGCGGCCGTTGCCGTCGCTCCGCGTGCGCGGCCAGGCGGGCGCGACCGGGGAACGTTACGCGCTCGTGTCGCGGTCGTAGGCATCGATGATCTTCTGCACGAGCGGATGGCGCACGACATCGGCGCTCGTGAAGCGGACGAAGCCGATGCCGCGCACGTCCTTCAGCACCCGCTCGGCTTCGATCAGTCCGCTCTTCTGTCCGCGCGCGAGGTCGATCTGCGTGACGTCGCCGGTGATCACCGCGCGCGTGCCGAACCCGATGCGCGTCAGGAACATCTTCATCTGCTCGGGCGTCGTGTTCTGCGCCTCGTCGAGGATGATGAACGAATGGTTGAGCGTGCGGCCGCGCATGTAGGCGAGCGGTGCGAGCTCGATCGTCTGCCGCTCGAGCAGGCGTGCCGCCTTGTCGAAGCCCATCAGGTCGTAGAGCGCGTCGAAGAGCGGCCGCAGATACGGATCGACCTTCTGCGCGAGATCGCCGGGCAGGAAGCCGAGCCGCTCGCCCGCCTCGACGGCGGGGCGCACGAGCACGATGCGCTTCACCGTGTCGCGCTCGAGCGCGTCGACGGCGCACGCGACGGCGAGGTAGGTCTTGCCGGTGCCGGCCGGACCGATGCCGAAGCTGATGTCGTGCGTGCGGATCGCATCGAGATAGGCGATCTGGTTCGGCGTGCGGCCGTGCAGGTCGGCGCGCCGCGTGCGCAGCAGCGGTGGCGCTTCGGCGGGCAGCGCCGCGGAAACGTCACCCGCCGGTTCGGCATCGCGCGCCTGCGCCGGGACCGCATCGGGTGCAATGTCGGGATCGAGCGCCGCGATCTCGACGAGGCCGAGCTGGATGTCGTCCACCGACAGCGGCTTTTCGGCATCGCCGTAGAAGCGCTGCAGCGCGCGCGCGCCATGCGCCGCCTGGCGCCGCGGTCCGCTGACGCTGAACGACGCGCCACGACGTGCGATGGTGACGTCGAGCGCCGCTTCGATCTGGCGCAGGTTTGCGTCGAGCGGTCCGCACAGGTTGGCGAGCGCACGGTTGTCCACGGGTGCGAGCGTCAGTGTTTCGGTGATGCGACGGGTTTGATCCCCCCACGCTGGCGGCGGGTTGGCCGGGCCGCGCGCTTCGCGCCCGGCCGCCCGCGCTCGGGGCGCCTCGTCAGGCGCGCGCTCGCCGCGGGATGCAGTGCGCCCCGCGGCCTTGGAACGATTCGCAGGCGAGGTCAAACCGCCTGGCGAACGATCGGCGCCTTCTGCGCTTCGTCGAGCATGGCCGCCATCTCGAGGATGTGCGCCTTCGCCTCCTCGGACATCCGGCGCGTCGGTGCGCGGAGAAGATCGGCGCGAAGACGCGTTGCCTCCACGCGCAGGAGTGCGCGCGCGTCGGCGGGCATCGAGCCCGATGGGCGGAGCAGCGCGTCGGCGACACGCGTCACATATTCGCGCTGCAGGTTGCGCCGGAACAGCGTGATGTCCTTGCCGGTCGCAAGCTCGCTCCACACCGCGTTGTGCAGCGTCGCGTAGAGCTCGGGAAGCTTGAGCGCGTTCTTCGGATCGTCGACCTTCGCCGCGTTGTTCAGAAGCCGCTGCGCGATTGGCGGGCTCATCAGCGTATCGAGCACACCGCGCTGCAGCCCGAGAACCTGCTGGTCGATCGACAGGTCGAGCGGCGGCGCCGGCCGGCCGAGCTCCTGTGCGTCGTCGATGTCGAACGTCGAGATCGTCATCTTGCGCAGGAACGAAGGCGAGAAGTCGAAGCTGCCGGCCGACAGCACTTCGTTCGCCAGCATCGCGAGTGCGGCGCGCTGCTTCGTCGCGTCCACCGGCGTGAACGGCTGCCTGCCGCTGCCCGCGTGATCGCGCAGCGTCGTGAGGCCGCCGATGTACTTCGACGCGTAGAGCGCGCCCTGTCCCGCTTCGTTGAGCCCGCGCGTGAAGTTGCGGCGCAGGATCGAATAGCTGTCGCCGGGCGCAAGCGTCATGCTCTCGGTGCGCTGCCACAGCTCGTGCACGAGCGCGAGGCGCTTTTTCGCGTACGCGAGCGGATCGCTGCCGAGATCGAGCTGGTTCACCGCCGGATCGATCGCGAAATAGGCGACGTCCTCGTCGGTGGAGTAGGCGAGCCAGGGCTCGCTCGAGCGCGCGGCGATCTTCGCGAGCTCGGCCGTCTCCTGCGCGGGATCGACCGGCTTGTACCCGTATTCGATCGCCCAGTAATCGTACGGGCCGAGCGTCGACATCGCGTACTCGCCCTGGCGTTCGCCCTTCACCGCGAGATTCCACGGGTTGTATTCCATCACCGAGCCCGAGATGCCATGCGCCGCCGTGAACGCCGGGTCGGACAGCTCGGCTTCGTCGTACACCGTCGACGCGCGGAAGTTGTGGCGCAGGCCGAGCGTGTGGCCGACCTCGTGCATCGTGACGTTCTTGAGGAAGAGAGCGACGAACTTGTCGACGTCGGGGCCGTTGGGATCGAGCTCGCCGCGCGCCTCGAGCAGCGACATGCCGAACGCCGATTCCTCGGTGGCGGCATCGTCGTAGTCGCAGCTCTCGGCATTCGTCATCGCCGGCGCATTGCCGCTGGTGGCCGCCGCGAACGCAGCGAACGCATCCTTGCGCGCCGGCAGGTATTCGTGGCGCAGGTTGCGCACGACGCGCACGTTGTTTGCGTCGATCGCAATGTCGGCGTCGAGGATTTCTCCGGTGCGCGGATCGACCACCGACGGGCCGATGGCACCGTACGACGTCTTGGCCACCGTCTGCCAGCGCACCGAAGCGTGGCGGATGTCGGAGGTGTCGAAATCGGCGTTGTCAGGCTGCACCTCGACGTGGATCGCATCCTTGAAGCCGATGCGCTCGAACGCCTTGTTCCATTCGAGGATGCCTTCCTTGATCGGCTCGCGGTACTTCACCGGGATGTTGCGGTCGAGCCAGAACACGATCGGGGTCTTCGGCTCGGACAGCGCGGCTGACGGATCCTTCTTCTCGAGCCGCCAGTGATTGGCATAGCGCTCGACAGGCACGCGCGGGACGTCCGACGTGAAGTCGAGCACTTCGGTCGTGAAGTAACCGACACGCTCGTCGGCGGGACGCGGGTGCATCGGCTCGTCAGGCAGTTTCGCGAACGTGTAGTGATAGCCGATGAAGAGGCTGCGCGGATCGGGAAGCGTGATCGGCTGCGTCGGCTGCTGTGCGCCGGGCGCATGGCTCGGACCCGGCGCAACGAGGCGCGCGGCCGCGTAATGTGCGGACACCTCGAGCGTCACGTTGTCCGGTTGCCCGCGCGTCGTGCCGATCGACGAGTTCCGCGAGTCGAAGGCGTAGGGCTGATGATAGGTGCGGTCGAGCATCGACGCGGCGGCCGGGATGTCGGACAGCAGCAGCGCGTTCGCGTCGATCAGGACCGACTTGCGCTCGTGCGACGGCTGCGATGCGATCGGTGCCACGGCGAGCAGGCTGTCGGAGAAACCCGCCTCGACGGCGCGCGCCTCCGGCGTGCCCGCCCTGGCCGTGTACTTCACGTTCTTTGCGATCAGCTGGACCGTCTGGCCGTGCTTGTGGAACACGATGATCTGCGCGACGCCGATCGGGTAGGTCATCGCGCCGCCGAAAATCCGGTGCTCGCCGATGCCTTGATTCACCGCCGACTTGAAGAAGAACGGATGGTCGAACTGGTCGGGGCCGATTTCGAGCCAGACCTTGTCGTCCTTCTGCCAGATGTTGAAGAGACCCGACGTCTCCTTGGCATCCTTCACGACTTCGGCGAACGGCTTCGAATATTGCGCCGCCTGCGCGGCGGCGCTGGCTGCCGCGGCCAGCGGGCTCGGGCGCGCCGCGCCGGGCGCCTCGCCGCGGCCGTTGCCCGCGGGCTCGTCGCGGATCTCGGCGCTTGCAGCGGCGGCCGCCGCGATCGCGGCCGCGTCGAGCGGCTTCGCCGCATTGGCCTGCGGCAGGCTCGCGCAGCCGCACATCACGAAAGGAGCGAGGATCGCGACGGCAAGGCTCGCGCGGGAAAGATGACGATGCAACATGAACGAGGTGTCTCCAGAATCCACGAGAGGTCGTGCGCCGGTCGCAACAGCGACGCGTCGAAGACCGTTCACGCGAGCGTAAGTTCGCCGCGCAACGAGTGCGGCAGCGCCGCCGTAATGTCGACGTCGACGTAGCGGTCGATCGCCGAGGGGTCGCCCGCGAAATTGACGACCCGGTTGTTGTCTGTGCGCGCGGCCAGCTCGCGCGGATTCTTGACGGCGGTTCCGGTGACGAGCACGCGCTGGCGCGTGCCGACCATCCGCTCGCTGTTGTCCCGATACTGACGATCGAGCAGCGCCTGCAATCGCGCGAGGCGCGCCTGCTTCACGCCGGCCGGAACCTGCTCGCCGAGATCGGCGGCCGGCGTGCCGGGGCGCGGACTGTACGCGAAGCTGAACGCGCCGTCGAACGCGACGTCCTCGACGAGGCGCAACGTCTTTTCGAAGTCGTCGTCGGTTTCGCCGGGAAAGCCGACGATGAAATCGGACGTGAGCGAAAGATCGGGCCGGCGCGCCCGCAGCTTGCGCACCGTGGACTTGTATTCGATTGCCGTGTATCCGCGCTTCATCGCCGCGAGCACGCGGTCGGATCCCGATTGCACGGGCAGGTGGAGATGCGAGACGAGCTTTTCAATCGTCCCGTACGCATCGATCAGCCGCGGGGTCATCTCCTTCGGATGCGACGTCGTGTAGCGCAGTCGCTCGATGCCGGGGATGTCGGCTGCGTATTCGAGGAGCGTGGCGAGGTCGGCCATTTCGCCCGACGCCATCGGACCCCGATAGGCGTTGACGTTCTGCCCGAGCAGCGTGACCTCCTTCACTCCCGAAAGTGCCAAGTCGGCAAGCTCGGTCAGCACGTCGTCGAACGGGCGCGACACTTCCTCGCCGCGCGTGTACGGAACGACGCAGAACGAGCAGTACTTGCTGCAACCCTCCATGATCGACACGAAGGCGGACGCGCGGTCGACGCGTGGCGGCGGCAGGTGATCGAACTTCTCGATCTCGGGAAACGAGATGTCGACCTGCGGCACACCCGATTCGCGCCGCGCGCGAATCATCGCCGGCAGCCGGTGCAGCGTCTGCGGACCGAACACGAGATCGACGTACGGCGCCCGTCGCACGATCGCGGCACCCTCCTGCGACGCGACGCAGCCGCCGACACCGATCAGGACCTCCGGCCGCTCGACCTTGAGCGCGCGTACACGGCCGAGATCGTGGAACACCCGCTCCTGTGCCTTCTCGCGCACCGAACACGTGTTGAAGAGGATGACGTCCGCGTCGTCGGGACGATCGGTCAGCGTCAGGCCTTCGCCTGCGAGCACATCGGCCATGCGATCCGAGTCGTACTCGTTCATCTGGCAGCCGAACGTGCGAATGAAGAGCTTGCTTGCCACAGGGGTGTCTTTGGAGGGGGGCGAATTATAACAAACGGCAGTAGAATCGCGGGTGCAGGTGTCCGCCGGACGGCGTTCTGAAGCGACCGGCGGGTGAAACGGGAATGCGGTGCCCGCGCATCATGCGCGAAATTCCGCAGCTGCCCCCGCAACGGTAGGGAAAGCGCAATCGCTTTCCAAGCCCGGAGACCGGCCTGCGAACCAGGGATCAGAGGTCAGGGACCAGGCATCGGTCACTGCGCGCCGAGCGTGGACCGCTGCCTCTCCCGCTCCCTGGTGCGACAAATAGCCGTCAGGAAACAGCTTCGCGACCGAGGTTCGCGATCGGCGTCCTGTGCCGCTTTGGCACCGGAGGCCGATCGCCGATCCCTGGTCTCCGATCCCTGTTGCCTGATCCCTGGTAAGCCGTGCGGGGCACTCACGGCATGACGCGGATCGATCCCAATGTCTCCTTTCGAAGCATCGCCGTCACGGCCGTCATCGCCGTGGTGGCTCTTCCCCTGCTTTGCCATGCTGAGCGTCGCGTCGCACGCGCAACCCTTTTCCCCCGCGGTGCTCGATCCGATCGTCGTCACCGCGTCGCGATCGCCGCAGCGCTTGCTCGATCTCGTGGCCGACGTGACCGTGATCGACGCCGACGAAATTGCGCGCGGCGCCGGACAGGGTCTCGTCGCGCTGCTTTCGCGGCAGCCCGGTGTCGAGATCATTCAGAACGGCGGTCCCGGGTCCACGTCGGGCGTATTTCTGCGCGGCGCCAACGCGGCGCAGACACTGGTGCTGATCGACGGCATGCGCGTCGCTTCCGCGTCGAGCGGCGCCACCGCGCTCGAAGCGATACCGGTCGAGCAGATCGAGCGCATCGAGATCCTGCGCGGACCGGCATCGAGTCTCTACGGTGCCGATGCGATCGGCGGCGTGATCCAGGTGTTCACACGACGCGGTGGGGCCCGCATGGCCGCCAACGCTTCCGTCGGCTACGGAACGTTCGATAGCTGGTCGGGCGCGGCGGGCGTGTCGGGCGGGCGCGGCCCGCTGCATGGCAGCGTGGAACTCGCGGGCCGCGGGAGCGCGGGCTTCAACGCGATCGTCAATCCGGCGAATCCGAGCTATGACCCCGATCGCGACGGCTACCGCAACGCGAGTGTCAGCGCGCATGGCTCGCTCGAGGCCGCGGCCGGCCAGACACTGGCGCTGCAGTACTTCAAGAGCCGCCTCGACGATCGCTTCGATGCGGGCGACGATTTCGACGATCGCACGGTGACGACGCTCGAAACGTGGCAGATCGCATCGAGCAACCGGATTGCGCGCAACTGGACCTCGCAAGTGTCGTTCGGCGACGGAAGCGACCGGTCCGTATCGAAGACCGGGTTCGGTGAATTCCCGTTCGACACGCATCAGCGCCAGTTCACCTGGCAGAACGATTTAACACTGCCGCGCGGCGCGCTCACCACGGCACTCGAGCGGCGCGAGGAGCGCGTCGATGCGGGCGCCGGCTTTCCGGTCACCGGGCGCGACACGAACGCGATCACGGCGATCTATCGCCTCGACGCCGGCGCCAATGCAGTGCAGGCCAACGTGCGCCATGACGATTCGAACCAGTTCGGCGGCAAGACGACCGGCGCGCTTGCGTGGGGCTATCGGCTCGCACCCGCGTGGCGCGTGACGGCGAGTGCCGGCACGGCGTTCAAGGTGCCGACGTTCAACGATCTGTACTTTCCCGGGTTCTCGAACCCCGCCCTGCGGCCCGAGACGTCGCGCAACGTCGAGGCCGGCGTGCACTGGACATCACGCGCCGGCGAATTCGCGTGGCAGGCGCATGGCGTCGCATTTCATCAGCGCGTGGACGATCTGATCGTCTTCCAGTGCGACGCGAGCTTCAACTGCGCACCGAACAACGTCGCCGATGCGACGCTGAAAGGCGCGAGCTTCTACGGCGACGTCGAATGGCGCGACACGCTCGTGCACGCGTCGGTCGATCTGCAATCGCCCACCGACACGGCGAGCGGCCTTCTGCTGCCGCGGCGCGCACGCCGCCATGGCGTGCTGTCGCTCGCACAGGCGCTCGGCCGCGCACGCATCAGCGCCGAGATCGTCGGCTCGTCGGCCCGCTTCGACGACGCCGAGAATCGGCGCCGGCTCGGCGGCTACGGCATCGTCAATGTCGCCGTGGAATGGACGGTCGACCCGTCGACGACGCTGTTTCTTCGCGCCGACAACGTGCTCGATCATCACTACGAGCTGGCCGCCGATTTTGCGACCGGAGGCGCGCGTGTCTTCGGCGGAATGCGGTGGCGGCTTTGACCCGATTCCGGATGCTGGCGCTGCTCGCGCTGCTGATCGCGCCGCCGGCCGTCGCAGTGGTGCGCGTCGTCGACGATACGGGCGCCGTCGTCGAGATCGCCTCGCCGGCGATGCGCATCGTCACGCTCGCGCCGCATGCGGCGGAGCTCGTGTTCGCCGCAGGCGCCGGCGCGCGGATCGTCGGCGTGATCAGGGGGAGCGACCACCCCGAGGCCGTGCGCAATTTGCCGGTCATCGGCGACGTTGCGGCGCTCGATGTCGAGCGGATCGTCGCACTCGCTCCCGACCTGGTGGTCACGTGGCCGTGGACGACGCCGCGCCAGGTGGCAACGCTGCGCGAACGCGGGATCGCGGTGTTCGAGACCGATGCGCGGTCGATCGACGCCATTGCGAGCGACATCGAGCGCATCGGCCGGCTTGCCGGCACCGGCGGCACCGCAAGCGTGGCGGCGCAGCGCTTTCGTTCCCGTGTGGCAGCAGCAGCGAGCGCACGCACGCCGGGACCGCCGCTACGCGTGTTCTACGAGGTGTCCGACGTGCCGCTGTTCACGCTGGGCGGCACGCACCTCGTCAGCCAGGCCCTTGCACTTTGCGGTGGCGAGAACGTGTTTGCGCGGCTCTCGATTCCCGCCCCGCAGGTGAGTATCGAAGCGGTGCTCGCCGCGAATCCGCAGGTGATCATTGCCGGCACCGATGACGCGAAGCGGCCGCCCTGGCTCGATGCCTGGTCGCACTGGCCGGTGCTCGCGGCCGCGCGTCATCGCACGCTCTACACGGTCGATGCGAACCTGCTGCACCGGCCGGGACCGCGATTCGCCGACGGCATCGAACAGCTGTGCCGCACACTGGCGAACGCGCGACGCGCCTACGCGTCGAACGCGTGGGGAGAGCTTTCCAAATGAGCAAGGCATTCACCAGCGAAGAAGCGGCCGAGAGCGACGACGGCGACATCGTCGAGGCGTCGCCGCTGCCCGCGGGCGCACGCAATTACATGACGCCCGGCGGATTCGCGCGCATGCGCCGGGAACTCGACATGCTGGTGTCGAAGGAGCGCCCCGAGCTCGTGGCCACCGTCGCGTGGGCGGCCGGCAATGGGGATCGATCCGAAAACGGCGATTACATCTACGGCAAGAAGCGCCTGCGGGAAATCGACCGGCGCATCCGCTTCCTGGTGCGCCGCCTCGACACCGCCGAGGTGGTCGACCCGGCGATGCCCCGCGACGACGACGCCGCGTCGCGCGTCTATTTCGGCGCAACGGTAACCGTTGCCGGCGGCAGCGGCGGCGAGCGAACCGTCAGCATCGTCGGCATCGACGAGATCGACACGGCGCGCGGCTACATCAGCTGGATATCGCCGATGGCGCGCGCGCTGCTCAAGGCGCGCGAAGGCGATACGGTCACCGTGCACACGCCGGGTGGCATCGAAGAGCTCGACGTCGTCGACGTTCGCTACGTGGCGCTCGCCACCGATCCCTGATGCGCGGTGGTTGACTCGCCGATCGTGCGCCTTCTATAGTGCGGCAACCGTGGACGCCGATCTCGCCGCACTCGAAGAACGTCTCGAAACGCTGATCACGTATGCGCGTGAGCTGCGCGCGGCCAACGAGCTGCTGCGCGGCGAGCTGCTCGCGTCGCAGGAGCGCAATCGCGACCTGACGGCACGCGTGATGCAGGCCAGCGAGCGTCTCGACGCACTGATCGCGCGGATGCCGGTGGAATGACGCGCAAGGAGGCCGGGGAATGACGCAGAACGCAGCGCGCACCGTAACGCTCGACGTATCGATCCTCGGGCGCGATTTCAAGGTCGCGTGCAAGGAAGACGAGCGCGACGAACTGCTGGAGGCCGTTGCGTTGCTCGATCGGCGCATGCGCGAGATCCGCGACGCCGGCAAGGTGAGCGGAACGGATCGCATCGCCGTCATGGCCGGGCTCAACATCGCGCATGAGCTGCTGCGCGAGCGCCGCGCGTCGGCAATCGCCGTCGACGCACGGCCCGCGACGGGCGGCGAATCGTTCGACGCCGAAGCGGCGCGGCGTAGAATCCAGGCGATGCAGGCAACCATCGACGAGACGCTCGCCGGACAGGAAAATCTGTTCTAGCTTGAAAGCGTCGACGCCTGGCGCCATTTCACGACGAATCGCTTTCAATCCCCTGCGGTGTTCGATCCGGCCTTACGTTCTTTGAACCAATGCTCTCGTAGCGAGGTTGCCAAGCCAGCGGACCGGTGTGCGTTCCCACGCGGAAGCGCCTGATGGTCCCGGCAGGCGACCGATCTTGAACCCCGGTTCAGGATGACCGGTCGGAACGGCACAGGCGGGGGGCCTATTCCTTCGGGATCACGTCGCTGATTCCTGTTTGCGGGATCGGCTGCACGCCGGCGTGCGAAACTGCGTTTCCCTGCACTGAAGAGACGCCGTGCGACGCTACTGGCTGATGAAATCCGAGCCCGACGAGTTCTCGATCGATGATCTCGTCGCCGCGCCGTCGCAGAGCACGCCGTGGGTTGGCGTGCGCAATTACCAGGCGCGCAATTTCATGCGCGACGACATGCGGGTCGGCGATCGCGCGTTCTTCTATCACTCGAGCTGCGCCGAGCCCGGCATCGCGGGCATCGTCGAGATCTCGCGTCGCGCCTATCCCGACGAGACGCAGTTCGATCCGAAAAGCCCTTACCACGATCCGAAGTCTCCACGCGAGTCCCCGCGCTGGGTGCATGTCGACGTGAAGCTCGTGCGCAAGACGCGGCTCGTCACACTGCCGATGCTGCGCGCGACACCCGGCCTCGAGCACATGGTGGTCCTGCGCCGCGGCAATCGGCTGTCGATCACGCCGGTGACGCCGGCCGAATGGAAGATCGTCGAGAAGCTCGCGCGGTGACCGACTGGATGCTGCTGCCGGTGTTGCTCGCTTTCGGCGCGCTGGTCGGCTTTCTCGCCGGGTTGCTCGGCATCGGCGGCGGCATGACGCTGGTCCCGCTGCTGACGATCCTGTTCACCGCGCGCGATTTTCCTGCCGATCACGTCATTCACATGGCCGTCGCGACGGCGACGGCCACGATGGTGTTTACCGCCATGTCGTCGATGCGCGCGCATCAGCGCAAAGGCGCCGTGCTGTGGCCCGTCGTGGTCGCGATGGGTCCGGGCATCATCGTCGGATCGCTTGCCGGCCCGCAGATCGCGAGTGCGCTGCCGACGCGCGTGTTCGCCGCGCTGTTCGGCGCGTTCACGTGGTTTTCCGCCGCGAGGATGCTGGTCGCGCGCGAACCGAAGGCCGGACGCGAACTGCCGGGGAGAACCGGACTGTTCGGCGTGGGCGCCGGCATCGGCATCGTTTCAAGCCTGGTCGGCGCCGGCGGCGGCTTCCTGTCGATTCCGTTCCTCGGCCGGCACAACGTCAAAATCCACCGCGCGGTCGCCACGTCGGCCGCACTGGGGCTCCCCATTGCCGTGGCGGCCACGCTTGGATTCATCATCGCCGGCCTGCGCCAGCCGGGGCTGCCGCGATGGTCGGTCGGGTATGTCTATCTGCCGGCGATGTCCGTGATCGTCGTCGCGAGCATGCTCGCCGCACCCGCCGGCGCGTCGCTTGCACACCGCTGGCCGGCCGTCAAGCTGCGCCGTGCGTTCGCGGCGCTGCTCGTGAGCCTCGGCGGCTACATGTTCTGGAAGTCGATCCGCGGTTGATCGCCGCTCGGCGCCGAACCGCGCTCGCGACGCCAGCGGATGCGCCGACTTTCAGTAGCCCCGGCCTTGCCCCGGCGCCGGCGCGCGCCGGATGCCGGTTTCCGGCTTGAGCTCCAGCGTCCATGCGGCGTTGGCATGCGGCCCGGGGATGACGTCGACCGTTTTGTGCGTCGTCTCCTCCGCGACACTCATCTGCGGATGCCAGACACGCACGACGTAGGCGCGCGGCGGCAGGTTCGCGAGCACGGCCGTGCCGTCGGCGCGCGTCTTCGCGAAGTACGGCGATTCGGACACGTAGATGTAGCCGATCATCCAGTCGTGGATGTTGCAGCCGAGCACGACGATGCCCGGCTTGTCGAACAGGATGGGCTTTGCCGGCACGCCCGCGTACAGCGGCAACTCGAAGCGCCTGGCCGGCGAGAACGAATACACCTGGTGTCGCACATGGTCGTTGTTCGGAAACGTGACCGCCGTGCCCACCTCCACCACCTGCACCCGCGGGACGAACTGCTTGTCGATCTGGTCGACCACGTTCCCCTGCGCGAGCCTTGCCGGAAGGCGCACGTTCGGATCGGCGGGCACGGCGACGACAACGGCGTCGGCGACCGGCGTTCCCTGCCGATCGACGACCCTGACGTCGATGCCCGGCGTCTGCCCGCGCGCTGCGCCGGCGATCGCGACGAACAGCGCCAGCGCTGCAATTTTTTCGAGGTCACGCATCACATTCCTTCGTCAGAGGCGATAGGCAAGCAGAAGGGCCACATTGCTGGTCCGGTATTCGAGAGACTGCGGTGAACGCGTCGACGCGTAGCGGTAGCGCAGATCGACCGACGCATGGTCGTTCAGTGCGAAGCTCAACGTCCCGCCCAGCGTCGCCGTCGTTCCGCGCAGCCGATACGCATAGAGCCGCTCGTCGCCGAATGCGGGATCCTCGGCAATCGCGCTCGATGCCGCGAAAACGGCGGCACCTTGCTGCGACGTCGATTCGACATCACCGCGGCGGATTGCGGCGTCGAGCACGAACAGCCACTGCTCGCCGAGCGCATAACCGGCCTGCACGTAGACGCGCTGGCCGGCAAGGGCGAACGGGTTGCCGGGAATGCCGGGCACCTCCGGACGCTCGTTGGGCGCGTAGCGCCGGTCGCAGGCGATACCAATCAACGCGTCCACGCGCTCGGTGAATCGGCGACCGGCTTCTGCGCGAACATCGAAACTCGCGCCGTCGCGAATCTCGCTTCTGTATCGCTCGTACGAGCCATCCACTGTCAATGCCGCCCACGGCGCGGCCCAGCCGACTCCGAATTTGTGCCGGTACACGGCCGTTCCACCGATGCCCGCGACGTCGAGTCCGTGGTAACGGACGTGGCTTTCAGCGCGCGCATGCGCGGTCAGCGTCACGCCGTCATTGCCCGTGATCGCGATGAAATCACCCGCGCTTGCGTCGAGCGCCGCCGCGAAGCCCGGCCGCACATCGGGACCGTTCGCGGCGCGCGTCAGGTTGCTGTCGTACTTCACCGCGGCTGCCGCGTCGAGCAGCCATTCCGCTCGCACCGGCGCGCCGAATACCGTGAAAAGGATCATTGCCGACCATGTGCTCCAGCCCGGCGGGCAACGTGCCGGCCGCCTCAGCGCGCCCATGCTCGTGCGCACTCGGCAAACAGAGGGCAGGGATCTTGCTTTGTCATGCGGCGTGCATCGCAAGATGCGTACCCACAGAGTGATCGTTACAAGGCAAGGCCGATTCCATCACCCATTTCATCGACGCCTGTCGTCGAGCGAGCACCGCCGCGATGTCATCACCGCCCCTTCGATGTACAGCACATGCTGTTCAATGCATGTGCGTGCCTGCGCGCTGCCTCTTCGTGGCAGGCGGTGCCCTCCATGGACACACGGGCGTGCGTCGGGTGTGAAACGCTGGCTTTCATGGCCTTCCCCACCGTAGCGATCCGCAGCCTCCAGTCGCGCATCCTGGCGCTGTTTCTGCTGCTGTTGATCGTCGTGCAGGGGGGCGGCTACCTGCTGATCAAGACGGCCGGTATCGCGGCGGCGCGCAAGTCGGTCAGCGCCGAAATCGCCGCCGGAACGCTCGTTTTCGACCGCTTCCTCGAGCAGGACACCGACCGCATGATCCAGGGTGCACGCCTGCTCACCGCCGATTACGCGTTCCGCGAAGCCGTGGCGACGGGCGACAGCGAAACGGTCGCGTCGGTGCTCGCCAATCACGGCAAGCGCATCGACGCTGCGTTGATGATGCTGATCGGTCTCGACCGGCGAGTGATCGCCGACTCGATCGCCAGTACGACCGGGAGGCCGTTCGGATACCCGCAGCTGCTCGACCAGGCGCAGGCAGCTCAACAAGCGCGGGCGATGGTGTTGCTGGACGGCGCGCTCTACCAGCTCGTGATCGTCCCGGTGCTTGCGCCGCTGCCCGTTGCGTGGCTCGTGGTCGGATTCAGGGTCGATGATGCGCTGGCGCAGGACCTGCACCGCCTGACGCGCCTTCAGATTTCATTCCTGACCCGGCAACGCGATGAACCGTGGCGCGTCCAGGCGAGTACCTTGCCGCAGCGCGAGCGCAGCGTTCTCGTCGCCGATGCCGGCCGCCTGCGCAGCACGACCGGCGACACGCCGGCCTACAGCGATGACGCGGTCATCCGCGTGCGCAATCTTGCGGTGCAGGCCGGCGATTCCGTTGTCGCCGTGCTGCAGGAGCCGTTGGCGGTGGCGCTCGAGCCGTTCTGGCAGATGCAGCGGCGCCTCACGTTGATATCGCTGCTCGGCGTTGCCGTGTCGATCATCGCAAGCATCGCGATCGCCCGCAGCGTCGGGCGGCCGATGCGCGATCTTGCAGGCGTCGCCCGGCGCATTGCCGCAGGCGACTACTCGACCGTGCCGCCGCGCACGCGAAACGACGAGCTCGGAGACCTGGCCCTCGCGTTTCGCGCGATGCAGGAAGGCATCATGACGCGCGAATCACGGATCACCGACCTTGCATATCGCGATGCGCTGACCGGACTTCCGAACCGTCTGCTGTTCGCCGATCGTCTCGACCAGGCGCTTGGCGCAGCGGCTCGTGCCGGTTTGCCGCTCGCGGTGCTGCTGATGGATCTCGACCACTTCAAGTACGTCAACGACACGCTCGGCCACCGTATCGGCGACCTGTTGCTGAAGGAAGTCGCCCGGCGGCTGCAGACGGTCGTCCGGCGCGCCACCGATACCGTGGCCCGCCTCGGCGGAGACGAGTTCGCGATCCTGCTCGCCGGCGCGTCCATCGGCGACGCGCAGCGCCTTGGCGAGGCGATCCTGCGCGCACTCGAGGCGCCGATGACGCTCGAGGAGCAGATCGTGGACATCGCAGCCAGCATCGGCATTGCGACGTGTCCCGATCATGGCAGCGAGTCGTCGACGCTGCTGCGATGCGCCGACGTCGCGATGTACGAGGCGAAGCGGAAAAGCGCGGGTATCGCGATCTGGGACGACAACTATGATCAGCACAGCCTCGACCGGTTGTCGCTGATGAGCGATCTGCGCAAGGCGGTCGACCACGACCAGCTCGTGCTCGTCTATCAGCCGAAGCTCTCGTTGCGGCCCGCGGGCGAGCTCCATGTCGAGGCACTCGTGCGCTGGCAGCATCCGTCGCGCGGCCTCGTGCCGCCGTCCGAGTTCATTCCGTTCGCCGAACAGACCGGCTATATACGCGTCATCACCCAATGGGTCATCGCGCGCGCCGTCGCGCAGTGCACGGCGTGGCGCCGCCAGGGACTGCCGGTGAACGTTGCGATCAACATCTCGGCCCGCGACCTGATCGATGCGCAGCTGCCCTCCCGGTTCGAGGCGCTGCTCGCGCGCGAGCGCTGCGCCGCGAGCTGGATTTCGCTCGAAATCACCGAAAGTGCGATCCTCGACGATCCGGGCCACGCGATCAGAAACCTCGAGCGCATTGCCGCGCTGGGCTGCAAGGTCGCGATCGACGATTACGGCACCGGATACTCGTCGCTGTCGTATCTGCGCCGCCTGCCGCTGCACGAGCTCAAGATCGACAGGTCGTTCGTGAAGTCGCTGGCGCACGACGCAAACGACGCGATCATCGTGCGCTCGACGATCGAGCTCGCGCACAACATGGGGCTCGTCGTCGTTGCCGAAGGGGTCGAGGACGAGGCGACTTTCGATGCGCTGCGCCGCCTCGGTTGCGACACGATGCAAGGTTACTGGATCAGCCGGCCGCTCGGACCGGTCGAAGCCGAACAATGGCTGCGTGGATCGGCGAATGCGACCGTCAGGTCCGCCGCTCGCGAGAATGGTCGGCGCCCTCCAACGCGCGCTCGATCCGGCGATCGGGCACCAGCCACATGAGCGCAACCGCCGCGTAGATCGCCTGCGCGATCCAGTGCGAGACGAACGCAAGCACGATCGCGGAAAAATACAGCACCGGCGAAAGCTTGCCTTTCCAGTCGCTGCCGACCGCCCTGTGCAGGAGCGAATCCGGTCCCTCGACCGCGATGATGCACTGCTGCAGCAGCCAGTAGGCGATCGCGGCCATCAGCAGGACGAAGCCGTACAGCGCGGAGGGTGCGGGTGCGAAATGGTTTTCGCTCATCCACGCCGTCGTGAATGGAAACAGCGACAGCCAGAACAGCAGGTGCAGGTTCGCCCAGAGAACGGCGCCGGTCACCTTGTGCGTGGCGTGGAACATGTGGTGGTGGTTGTTCCAGTAGATGCCGACGTAGACGAAGCTCAGCACGTACGAGAGGAACACCGGCACGAGCGACGCCAGTGCGTGAATGTCCTCGCCGTGCGGCGCATGCAGCTCGAGCACCATGATCGTGATGATCACGGCAATCACCCCGTCGCTGAATGCCTCGAGGCGCCCCTTGTTCATCTCGAGACGCCCGGTCCGGCGGGCCGATGGCGTTGTGGCTCGCTGGTCGCCCGCTAATCGGCGGCCAGCGTCGCCTCTTCGCGATAGCCGGGCGTGGCCACCGGTGTGCCGCCTGCCGTCACGCGCACCGCGCAATACTTGAACTCGGGAATCTTGCCGAACGGGTCGAGCACCGGATTGGTCAGCAGGTTCGCCGCCGCCTCGTAGTAGCAGAACGGAATGAACACGCTGCCGCGCGGCGTGCCGTCGTCGGCTCTCGCGTACAGAGACACGCTCCCTCTGCGCGAGGCCACCGTGATGGCGCCGCCCGGCGCGACGCCGAGATCGGCGAGATCGGCCGGATTGACCGACGCCACGGCGAACGGCTCGATCGCATCGAGCGCGCGGCTGCGCCGCGTCATGCTGCCTGTATGCCAATGCTCGAGCTGGCGCCCGGTGATCAGCACGTAGGGAAACTCGGTGTCGGGCTTTTCCGCCGCCGGGATGATCTGCGCGGGCACCAGACGCGCGCGCCCGCTCGGTGTCGGAAAATCGTCGATGAACACGACCGGCTCGCCGGGATCGCCGACGTTCTCGCACGGATAGGTGACGCCGCTTTCGCGCTCGAGGCGCTCCCAGGTGATGCCGGCGATCGACGGCATGGCCTGGCGCATTTCGTCGAACACCTCGCTCGGATGCGTGTAATGCCAGTCGAGGCCGAGCTCGCGCGCCATCGCGACGATGATGTCGAGATCCTTGCGCGCATCGCCCGGCAGCGGCAGCGCTTCGCGGCCGAGCTGCACGATGCGGTCGGTGTTGGTGAACGTGCCCGTCTTCTCGGGAAACGCGGAGGCGGGCAGGATGACGTCGGCGTGATAGCAGGTTTCGGTGAGGAAGAGATCCTGCACGACGAGCATCTCGAGCTTCGCCAGCGCCGCGCGTGCGTGCTCGACGTCCGGATCGGACATCGCCGGATTCTCGCCCATGATGTACATGCCGCGGATCTTCCCGGCGTGCGTCGCGTGCATGATCTCGACGACGGTGAGCCCCGGGTTCGGATCGAGCCCGGTGCCCCACAGCGCTTCGAATTTCCGGCGCACCGCAGCGTCGGCGACGGGCGCGTAATCGGGGTACATCATCGGGATCAGTCCGACGTCGGATGCGCCCTGCACGTTGTTCTGTCCGCGCAGCGGATGCAGGCCGGTGCCGGGACGCCCGACCTGGCCGGTGATCATCGACAGCGCGATCAGGCAGCGTGCGTTGTCGGTGCCGTGCACGTGCTGCGAGATGCCCATGCCCCACAGGATCATCGACGCGCGCGACTTCGCGAACATCCGCGCGACGGTGCGCAGCGTCTGCGCGTCGATGCCGCAAACCGGCGCCATCGCCTCGGGACTGAAGCGTGCGACATTGTCGCGAAGCTCGGCGTACCCGCTCGTGCGGTTTTCGATGAACTTCGGATCGACGAGATCCTCCTCGATGATCGTGTGCATCATCGCGTTCAGCATCGCGACGTCGCTGTCGGGCTTGAACTGCAGGTAATGCGTGGCGTGGCGCGCGAGCTCCGAGCGCCGCGGATCGGCGAGGATCAGCTTCGTGCCGTTCTTGACGGCGTTCTTCATCCATGTCGCGGCCACCGGGTGGTTCGACACCGGGTTCGCGCCGATCAGGAACACGACCTCGGCCTGCAGGACGTCCATCACCGGATTCGACACCGCACCCGAGCCGATGCCTTCGAGCAGCGCGGCCACGCTCGATGCGTGGCAAAGCCGCGTGCAGTGATCGACGTTGTTCGTGCGAAAGCCGGTGCGCACGAGCTTCTGGAACAGATACGCCTCCTCGTTGCTGCCCTTCGCCGAGCCGAAGCCCGCGAGCGCGCCGGGGCCCTGCGTGTCGCGGATGCGCGCGAGCGCGCCGCCGGCGAGCGCAAGCGCCTCGTCCCACGTCGCCTCCCGGAACACCGACAGCGGATTCGCCGGGTCGACGGTGAAATCGGCCGACTTCGGGAAGCCCGGCTTGCGGATCAGCGGCTTCGTCAGGCGCTGCGGATGGTGGACGTAATCGAAGCCGAAGCGGCCCTTGACGCACAGCCGCTCGCGGTTGGCCGGACCGTCGCGTCCTTCGACGTGGACGATGCGCTCGTTCTCGATGTTGTACGTGATCTGGCAGCCGACGCCGCAGTACGGGCACACCGAGGCGACCTTGCGGTCGATCGGCGCGAGGAACGCCTCCTGGGCCGGCGCCAGCGCACCGGTCGGGCACGCCTGCACGCATTCGCCGCAGGCGACGCAGGTGGACAAGCCCATCGGATCATCGAGGTCGAACACGATCTTCGAATGCGCCGAGCGAAACGCGTAGCCGATCACGTCGTTCACCTGCTCCTCGCGGCACGCGCGGACGCAGCGCGTGCACTGGATGCAGGCGTCGAGATTCACGGACATCGCCGGATGCGACAGATCCGACGGCGGTTGCGTGCGGCGCGCAAAGCGGGGCTTCGCGATGCCGAGCGCGTGTTGCCAGTAGTCGAGCTCCGAATCCTTCTTGTACGAGCGCTCGGGCATGTCCGACGCGAGGAGCTCGACGATCATCTTCTGCGAGTGCACGGCGCGCGCGCTGTTGGTGGTCACTTCCATGCCTGCCGCCGGCTGGCGGCAGCAAGACGGCGCGAGCACGCGCTCGCCGTTGATCTCCACCATGCAGGCGCGGCAGTTCCCGTCGGGACGATAACCGGGCTTGTAGCAAAGGCGCGGAATCGATACACCGATGCGATCGGCGACCTCGATGATCGTTTCGCCGGGTGCCGCCAGCACCTCCTGGCCATTCAGGCGAAACGCGATGTCGGGTCCCGGCGAGAGCGGCGCATCGGGGGCGACGCGGCGTGCGCGTGCGCGCGCCTTGGGGCTCGGGCCGTTGCCCGCGGTGAGGAAGCCGAGCGCTCCGTCGTAAGGTGCATTCATGTCGTCGCCTCCTGTGCGCCGCCCGGCGCGCCCGCCTGCAGCTCGTCGGGGAAATACTTGTAGACACACGCGATCGGATTCGGTGCGGCCTGGCCGAGACCGCAGATCGACGCATCGGCCATGGCCTGCGACAGGTCATCGAGCAGTCGCTTGTCCCAGGCCGGCCGTTCCATGAGGCCGACCGCCTTCTGCGTGCCCACCCGGCACGGCGTGCACTGGCCGCAGGATTCCTCGGCGAAGAACTCGAGCAGGTTCAGCGCGGCGTCGCGCGCACGATCGTGCTGCGACAGCACGATCACCGCCGCCGAGCCGATGAAGCAGCCATAGGGTTGCAGCGTGTCGAAGTCGAGCGGAACGTCGCCAAGCGATGCGGGCAGGATGCCGCCCGACGCGCCGCCGGGCAGGTAGCCGTAGAACATGTGGCCCGGCTGCATGCCACCGCAATATTCGTCGATCAGCTCGCGCACCGTGATGCCGGCGGGGGCCAGATGCACGCCGGGTTTGGCGACGCGTCCGGACACCGAGAACGAGCGCAATCCCTTGCGGCCGTGGCGGCCCTGGCTTGCGAACCAGTCGGCGCCGCGCTCGAGGATGTCGCGCACCCAGTACAGCGTTTCCATGTTGTGCTCGAGCGTCGGCCGCCCGAACAAGCCGACCTGCGCGACATACGGCGGACGCAGGCGCGGCATCCCGCGCTTGCCTTCGATCGATTCGATCATCGCCGACTCTTCGCCGCAGATGTAGGCGCCGGCGCCGCGCCGCAATTCGATGTGCGGCAGCGGGCAGGGCGGATCGGCGGCGAGCGCGTCGATCTCGCGCTGCAGGATCGCCCGGCACCCGGCGTATTCGTCGCGAAGGTAGATGTAGATCGCGTCGATGCCCACCGCCCAGGCGGCGATCAGCATGCCGTCGAGGAAGCGGTGCGGGTCGCGCTCGAGATAGTGGCGATCCTTGAAGGTACCGGGCTCGCCTTCGTCGATGTTGACCGCCATGAGCCGCGGTGACGGCTCGGCACGCACGATCTTCCACTTGCGTCCTGCAGGGAATCCCGCACCGCCCAGACCGCGCAGCGACGAACTTTCCATTTCGGCGATCACCGCGTCGACGCTGCGCTTGCCGTCGACGCACTCGACGAGCGTGCGGTAGCCGCCGTCGCGCCGATACGTGGCGTAGTCGACGTACGGCGTGGCCGCGGGCTCGAGCGCGCCGGCGCGAATCGCGTCGAGAACGCGCGCGGGTGTGGCGCGATCGATCGGGTTGCGCCCGACGACCGCGGCGGGGGCCTGCTCGCAGCGGCCGATGCACGGGGCGCCGAGCACGCGCACATTGGCGTCCCCGTGCGCAACGAGCGCTGCGCGGAGCGCGTCGGCCCCGGCCATCTTGCACGACAGCGTTTCGCAGACGCGCACGGTGATCGGTGGCGGTGGCGCGTCGTCGGCATCGACGACGTCGAAGTGGTGATAGAACGTCGCCACCTCGTATACCTCGGTCATCGCGAGCTGCATCTCCTGCGCGAGCGCAACGAGATACGACGCCGGCAGGTAGCCGCGCGCGTCCTGGATGCGATGCAGGAACTCGATCAGCAACGAGCGCTCGCGCGGCGTGTCGCCAAGCAGGCGCTGCACGTCGGCCAGCGCTTCCGGATTGACGTGGCGGCCCTTCGGCCGGGCTTTCACGCCGCGGCCGCCCCGCAGTTTCGACGTATCGACGACAACCGGGTCGTTCATGGCATCTATTCCAGGAAATCGCAGTTTTTCTCGACGAACGCGGCGAGGTCGAGCGAATGTTCGCGCACGAGCCGCTCGGCGAGCTCGGTATCGCGGCGCTCGAGCGCCTCGATGATGCGCATGTGGTCGACGATCGAGCGCGCTGCACGGTCGCTTTGCGAGATCGTGAGCCGGCGCATGGCGCGCACGTGAATGAAAAGGTTTTCGATCGTCTTGCCCATCAGGTGCGAGCCGGACAGCCCGATGATCGCCTGATGGAACGCGATGTTCGCGTGCGAATACTCGTCGATATGCTCGGCCGGCGTCGAATTGCGAAACTCGTCGAACATGGTGCGCAGCGTCGCGATTTCGGCGTCGGACGCGTTGAGCGTCGCCAGCCGCGCCGCCATGCTCTCGAGCGCCGCCCACATTTCGATCATCTCGACGATCTGGCGCTTCGTCTTGCGCACGATGAAGATGCCGCGGCGCGGGACGGTGCGCAGGAACCCTTCCTGCTCGAGCACCGTCATCGCCTCGCGGATCGGGGTGCGCGACACGCCGAGCGAGCGCGAGAGCTGGCGCTCGTCCAGGCGCAGCTCGTGCGGATGTGAATAAATGTCCGCTTCCGTGATCGCCTGCTTCAGCGCGGCGTAGGCCTGGTCGCGGAAGCTGACGTTGGCGGAGAGCGGTCGCAGCGCGAGCGGAATCGCATGGGTGCCGGCGCCTGCCGGGCTCGTTGACACCGTTATCGGTCCTCTGTTGGCGGGCGGCGTTCGTGCCGCCGCGCCGGTTCGATAGGTTGTTCGATATGTTATATACCAAAAACCAGAAGCGGGGTAGCCGCGGCGGCGCGATCCGCGCGGCTCGCGCCTGGAACGGCGCCATCGCCTCGTTCTCTTCGCAGCACAGGCGTCCAAAAACCGGCCATTGACGGCGCCTGATATATCACATACTTTACGCTCGTGTTCGCGGAAGCCCGGCTTCCCCCGAACCCGCATTTCCCGCGACGGCGGCGCACGGCGGAGGGCCCCCTGAGGTCCAACACGCCAAGGCCGCCTCGAATCAGGAGATCCCCATGGAAAGCGTCACCGCAACACGCAAGGGAGCGGCATCGGCGGCTGTCCCCGGTACCGGCGCCACGCAGGCGAACGTGCAATCCCAGCAGGAGACCGATGGCTTTCACCTGCTGATCGACGCCCTCAAGCTCAATGGCATCGATACGATCTTCGGTCTGCCCGGCATCCCGATCACCGACCTCACGCGGAAGGCCCAGGCCGCGGGCCTGCGCGTGATTTCGTTTCGCCATGAGCAGAACGCCGGCTACGCCGCATCCATCGCAGGGTTCATGACGCAGAAGCCGGGCATCTGCCTTACCGTGTCGGCACCGGGCTTCCTCAACGGCCTGACGGCGCTCGCGAACGCGACGACGAACTGCTTCCCGATGATCCTCATCAGCGGCTCGAGCGAGCGCGAGGTCGTCGACCTGCAGCAGGGCGATTACGAAGAGATGGACCAGCTCGCCATCGCGAAGCCGCTCGCGAAGGCGGCCTTCCGCGTGCTGCATGCCGAGGACATCGGCGTCGGCGTCGCGCGAGCGATCCGCGCCGCCGTTTCGGGCCGTCCCGGCGGGGTCTATCTCGACCTGCCGGCGAAACTGTTCCCGCAGGCGATCGACGCCGAAGCCGGGAAGCAGTCGCTGATCAAGGTCGTCGATCCGGCGCCGCGCCAGATTCCGTCGCAGGACGCCGTGCGGCGCGCGCTCGACCTGCTGAAGGGTGCCGCGAAGCCGCTGATCATCCTCGGCAAGGGCGCCGCGTATGCGCAGGCCGATGCCGACATCCGCGCGCTGATCGAAAAGACCGGTATTCCCTACCTGCCGATGTCGATGGCCAAAGGCCTGCTGCCCGACACGCATGCGCAGTCGGCCGCAGCGGCACGCTCGTATGTGCTGCCGGAAGCCGACGTGGTCATGCTGATCGGCGCGCGGCTCAACTGGCTGCTGTCGCACGGCAAGGGCAAGACGTGGGGCGGCAAGGGCGCGAAGGCGTGGGGCGGCCAGAAATTCATCCAGGTCGATATCTCGCCGACCGAGGCGGACAGCAACGTGCGCATCGACGCGCCGGTGGTCGGCGACATCGGCTCGTGCGTGTCGGCGATGCTGGCCGACATCGACGCGAGCTGGCGCAAGCCGCCGTCGGCATGGCTCGATGCGATCGCCGAGCGCAAGAGCCGCAACGTCGCGAAGATGGCGGAAACGCTGGCGAAGAATCCGTCGCCGATGAATTTCCACAGCGCCCTCAACGTCGTGCGCGACATCGTCAAGGCGAACCCCGCCGCCATCCTCGTGAACGAAGGCGCGAACGCACTCGACTTCACGCGCAGCATCGTCGACATGTACGAGCCGCGCAAACGGCTCGACGTCGGCACGTGGGGCGTGATGGGCATCGGCATGGGCTTTTCGGTCGGCGCGGCCGTCGTGAGCGGCGAGCAGGTGATTGCCATCGAAGGCGACAGCGCGTTCGGTTTCTCCGGCATGGAAGTCGAGACGATCTGCCGCTACAACCTGCCCGTCTGCGTCGTGATCCTGAACAACAACGGCGTTTACCGCGGCGACGAAGTCAACGTGACGGGCGGCGCCGATCCGGCCCCGCTGGTGTTCGTCAAGGACGCGCGCTACGAAAAGCTGATGGAGGCGTTCGGTGGCGCCGGCGTGCATGTCACGACGCCAGGCGAATTGCGCAAGGCCATGGAAGAGGCGATCCGCTCGCGCAAGCCGACGCTCGTCAACGCGGTCATCGATGAAAAGGCCGGCACGGAGAGCGGTCGCATCACCGGGCTCAACCCGACCGCGAAGAAAACGTGAACGCGCCGGGGCGCGCCGCGCCCGCCTCCGGGCATCGCGCGATGCCGGGCGGGTCGGCTTGAACGGCCGATACATTGACGAAGCTTGGTATATCACATACCTTATTTCAATCCCTGGGGTTTGCAATGGCGAAAGCACTAGACGGAGTCAAGATCCTCGACTTCACGCACGTGCAGTCGGGTCCGACGTGCACGCAGCTTCTCGCATGGTTCGGCGCCGACGTGATCAAGGTCGAGCGCGCGGGTGAAGGCGACATCACGCGCGGGCAGCTCCGCGACATTCCCGATGTGGACAGCCTCTATTTCACGATGCTGAACCACAACAAGCGCTCGATCACGATCGACGCGAAGAACCCGAAAGGCAAGGAGATCCTCGAGCGGCTGGTCAAGGAATGCGACGTGCTCGTCGAGAATTTCGCACCGGGCGCGCTCGACCGGATGGGCCTCACCTGGGAGCACATCCAGGAGCTCAACCCGAAGATGATCGTGGCCTCGATCAAGGGCTTCGGGCCCGGTCCCTATGCTGACTGCAAGGTGTACGAGAACGTCGCGCAATGCGCGGGCGGCTCCGCGTCCACCACCGGGTTCGACGACGGCCCGCCGCTCGTGACCGGTGCGCAGATCGGCGACAGCGGCACCGGGCTGCATCTGGCGCTCGGCATCGTCTGCGCGCTCTATCAGCGCAAGACGAGCGGCCGTGGGCAGAAGGTGAATGCGGCGATGCAGGACGGCGTGCTGAACCTGTGCCGGGTGAAACTGCGCGACCAGCAACGGCTCGACCGCACGGGCGTGCTCGAAGAGTACCCGCAGTATCCGAACGGCACGTTCGGCGAGGCCGTGCCGCGCGCAGGCAATGCATCGGGCGGCGGCCAGCCGGGCTGGATCCTCAAGTGCAAGGGTTGGGAGAAGGATCCGAACGCGTACATCTACTTCATCACGCAGGCGCCGGTGTGGAAAGACATCTGCAAGGTGATCGGGCGCGAGGAATGGCTGACCGACCCGCGTTATTCGACGCCGAAGGGACGCCTGCCGCACCTTTCCGAGATCTTCGACGAAATCGAGAAGTGGACGATGACGAAGACGAAGTTCGAGGCGATGGAGCTGCTGAACAAGTACGACATCCCGTGCGGGCCGATCCTGTCGATGAAGGAGATCGCCGAGGAGCCGTCGCTGCGCAAGACGGGAACCGTCGTCGAGGTCGACCACCCGAAGCGCGGCAAATATCTCACCGTGGGCAATCCGATCAAGCTGTCCGACAGCCCGACCGAGGTGAAGCGCTCGCCGCTGCTCGGCGAGCACACCGACGAGGTGATGAAGGAGCTCGGCTACACGCAGGCGCAGATCGAAGAGCTCCGTTCACAAAGGGTCATCTAGGAACAACCATGGCGCACGACAAGACGGCGGTCCGCAACATCATCGACAAGGTCAAGGCCGAGGGACGCACGTCGCTGACGGCGCCCGAGGGCAAGCTCGTCTGCGACGCGTACGGCATTCCGGTGCCGCAGGAAGGAGTCGCGAAGTCGGCGAGCGAGGCCGTGCGCCTCGCCACCGGGATGGGCTTCCCCGTCGTGCTGAAGATCGTCTCCCCCGAGATCCTGCACAAGACCGAAGCCGGCGGCGTGCTCGTCGGCGTGAAGGATGCCGCGGCCGTCGAGCAGGGCTACGCGACGATCATGGCCAACGCGAAGAAGTACAACGCCAAGGCGAACCTCGTCGGCGTGCAGGTGCAGCAGATGGTGGCGGGCGGCCAGGAGGTGATCATCGGCGCCGTCACCGATCCGTCGTTCGGCAAGCTCGTCGCGTTCGGCCTCGGCGGCGTGCTCGTCGAGGTGCTGAAGGACGTGACATTCCGGCTTGCACCCGCGTCGCACGACGACGCACTCGCGATGCTGGACGGCATTGCGGCTGCGGAAATGCTGAAGGGCGTGCGCGGGTCCGAACCGGTCAACCGCGAAGCGCTCGCGCTGATGATCGAGCGCGTGTCGCAACTGGCCGCCGACTTCCCCGAAATCAGCGAGCTCGACTTGAATCCGGTGTTCGCGACGCCGAAGGGCGCGATCGCCGCCGACGTGCGCATCGTCATCGACGCGCATCCGCTGCCCGCGCGCTACCGGCCGTCGCAGCAGGAAATCGTCACGTCGATGAACCGCATCATGAAGCCCGATTCGGTGGCGGTGATCGGCGCGTCGCCCGAAGCGGGCAAGATCGGCAACTCGGTGATGAAGAACCTGGTCAACGGCGGCTACCAGGGGAAGATCTATCCGATCCACCCGAAGGCCGACGAGATCCTCGGCTACAAGGCGTATCGCAGCGTCAAGGATGTGCCGGGCGACATCGACGTCGCCGTGTTCGCGATTCCCGCGAAGTTCGTCGCGCAGGCGCTGATCGAAGTCGGCGAGAAGGCCATTCCCGGCGCCGTGCTCATTCCCTCCGGCTTCGCCGAAACGGGCAACGTCGAGGGTCAGCAGGAAATCCAGGAGATCGGCCGCAAGTACAACGTGCGCCTGATGGGGCCGAACATCTACGGCTTCTACTACACGTGGAAGAACCTTTGCGCCACGTTCTGCACGCCGTACGACGTGAAGGGCCACACCGCGCTGTCGTCGCAGTCGGGCGGCATCGGCATGGCGATCATCGGCTTCTCGCGCTCGGCGAAGATGGGCGTCTCGGCGATCGTCGGCCTCGGCAACAAGGCGGACCTCGACGAGGACGATCTGCTGACGTTCTTCGAGCAGGACGACAATACGCATATCATCGCGATGCACTGCGAGGACCTGAAGGACGGGCGCTCGTTCGCCGAAGTTGCCAAGCGCGTGTCGAAGAAGAAGCCGGTCGTGGTGCTGAAGGCGGGCCGCACGGCGATGGGCGCGCGCGCCGCGAGCTCGCACACGGGCGCACTCGCCGGCAACGACAAGATCTACGACGACGTGCTGCGCCAGTCGGGCGTCATCCGCGCGCCGGGCCTTCGCGACATGCTCGAATATGCGCGCGCGATTCCGCTGCTCGCGACGCCGAAGGGCGAGAATGTGGTCATCATCACCGGCGCCGGCGGCTCGGGCGTGCTGCTGTCCGACGCGGTCGTCGACAACAACCTGAAGCTGATGGCGATGCCGCAGGATCTCGACGCGGCGTTCCGCAAATTCATTCCGCCGTTCGGCGCGGCCGGCAATCCGGTCGACATCACCGGCGGCGAGCCGCCGAAGACGTATCAGAACACGATCCGCCTCGGGCTCGAGGAGCCGCGCATCCACGCGTTGATCCTCGGCTACTGGCATACGATCATCACGCCGCCGATGGTGTTTGCGAAGCTCGTCGTCGAAGTCGTCGACGAGATGAAAGCCAAGGGCATTCACAAGCCGATCGTCGCGTCGCTCGCCGGTGACGTCGAAGTCGAGGAGGCGGCCGAGTATTTGTTCCAGCACGGCATCCCCGCGTATCCGTACACGACGGAGATGCCGGTGGCCGTGCTGGGGGCAAAATACAAGTGGGCGCGCGGCGCCGGTCTGCTGTGATGCGACGGCGGTGACGCAACAGGATGCATGAGGAGAGCGTGGAGCGTGTGGCAAGGAGGAGCGTGGCGGCATCGCTGGTGGTCGTTCGCAAGAGGAAATGCATGCCGCAAGGAGGCGGCATGCATTGTCGATAGCACAATGAGACGCGGTCGATTTTCAATTCTGGAGGAGTCATGAGCCACATTCGTCGTCACGCCCTGGGCGTTGCCCTCGGCGTCTTCGCACTAGCCGCCGTATCGTCGGCGCCGGTCGCGGCGTGGGAACCCACGAAGCCGATTCAATTCATCGTTCCGGCAGGAACCGGCGGTGGCGCCGACCAGATGGCGCGCTTCATCCAGGGCGTCGCGTCGAAGCACAAGCTGCTGAAGGAGCCGATCATCGTCGTGAACGAATCGGGCGGCGCCGGCGCGCAGGGCTTTCTCGACGTGAAGGGCAGCAAGGGTGATCCGAACACGATCATCATCACCCTTTCGAACCTCTTCACCACACCGATGGCCACCGGCGTTCCGTTCAGCTGGAAGGACCTCACGCCGGTGGCGATGCTCGCCCTCGACGAATTCGTGCTGTGGGTGAACGCCGATACGGCGTACAAGACCCCCACCGACTACATCAATGCAGTCAAGGCGAAGCCCAATACGTTCAAGATGGGCGGTACCGGGTCGAAGCAGGAAGATCAGATCATCACGGCCGAGATCGAGCAGCAGACCGGCGCCAAGTTCATCTACATCCCGCTCAAGGGTGGTGGTGACGTCGCCGTGCAGCTCGTCGGCGGCCATATAGACTCGAGCGTCAACAACCCGATCGAGGCGGTTGCGCAATGGCGCGCCGGCAAGCTGCGTCCGCTCTGCGTGTTCGACAGCAAGCGGATGGACTACAAGGAGAAGGTGACGCAGACGATGTCGTGGAACGACATCCCGACCTGCAAGGAGTCCGGGCTCAACGTCGAGTACCTGATGCTGCGCGGCATCTTCATGCCGGCCGGCGTGACGCAGGACCAGGTCAATTTCTACATCGACCTCTTCAAGAAGATCCGTGCAACGCCCGACTGGAAGGAATTCAGCGAAAAGGCGGCGTTCAACCAGTCGTTCATGACCGGCCAGGAGTTCGTGAGCTGGGTGACGCAGGCCGAGAACCAGCACCGCACGCTGATGGAAAAAGCGGGTTTCATGGCGAAGAAGTAAACGCGATCCCGCGCACGGGCAATCCGAACTGACGCGACGAGGCGGCCGTCTGGCAGGGCGGCCGCCGGCGCGTTCCGGATGCCGTTCGGCGCACAAGCACCCGATACCCGATCAGGAGCTCGTTCGTGGATGATGCAACGCACCGAGGCGAAGAAGAACGCAGCGTGATATCGACGCGGCGCATGGAACTCGTCGTCGCCGCGCTCCTGTTCCTGTTCGGCGCCGTGTTCATGTACCAGAGCTACGAGCTCGGCTTCCGCTGGGCGGTCGAAGGCCCGCAGTCGGGGTTCTTCCCGTTCTACGTGGCACTCATCATCTGCGCGGCGAGCCTCGCGGTGCTGATCGGCGCGCTGCGCGGGAAGGTCGGCAAGGACGACGAAAGCTTCGTCGCACGCGGCCAGCTGAAGCAGGTGCTGTCGGTGCTGATTCCGGCCGGCGTCTACATCCTCGGCATCGAGCTCATCGGCACGTACGTCGCGTCGGTCATCTACATCGCGCTGTTCATGCGCATCCTCGGCAAGTACTCGTGGCTGAAGAGCGTCGCGATCAGCGTCGTCATCTGCGTGCTGTTCTTCTTCATGTTCGAGGTGTGGTTCCAGGTGCCGCTGTACAAGGGCACGTGGAATCTCACCGGCTGGACCGGGTACTGAGCGCGGACGGCCAACCCATGGACAACAGGAGAGCCGATTGCAAGACCTGAGCCTGCTTTTTCACGGCTTCGCCGTCGTGCTGTCGCCGTTCAACGTCGGCCTCATGCTGCTCGGCATCGTCCTTGGCGTCATCATCGGCGTGCTGCCGGGCCTGGGCGCCGCCAACGGCATCGCGATCCTGCTGCCGCTGACGTTCACGATGCCGCCGACGTCGGCGATCATCATGCTGTCCTGCATCTACTGGGGAGCGCTGTTCGGCGGCGCCATCGCGTCGATCCTGTTCAACATTCCCGGTGAGCCGTGGTCGGTGGCGACCACGTTCGACGGTTATCCGCTGGCGCAGCAGGGCCGCGCCGGCGAGGCGCTGACGGCATCGTTCACGTCGTCGTTCGTCGGCGCATTCGTCGCCGTGGTGATGATCACCTTCCTCGCGCCGATCATCGCGCGCTTCGCGCTGCAGTTCGGGCCGCCGGAGTATTTCGCGGTCTACCTGCTGACCTTCTGCAGCTTCGTCGGCATGGGCAAAGGATCGCCGGCGAAGATCCTCGTGTCCATGATGATCGGCTTCGCGCTGTCCACCGTCGGCATCGACATCGTCACCGGACAGTTGCGGATGACGTTCGGGTTCACGAGCCTGCTCAAGGGGTTCGACTTCCTGATCGCGGTGATCGGGCTCTTCGGCATCGGCGAGATCCTGCTGTCGATGGAGGAGGGTCTCGCGTTCCAGGGCGCCGCTGCACGGATCAATCCGAAAGTCGTGCTCGAGACGTGGAAGAAGCTGCCGCGCTACTGGATGACGTTCATCCGCAGCACCATCATCGGCTGCTGGATGGGCATCACCCCCGGCGGCGCCACGCCCGCATCGTTCATGAGCTACGGCGCCGCGAAGAAATTCTCGAAGGACGGCGACCGGTTCGGCACCGGCGTGCTCGAGGGTGTGGTCGCGCCGGAAACGGCCGCGCACGCCGCGGGCACCAGCGCGCTGTTGCCGATGATCACGCTCGGCATTCCGGGTTCGCCGACGGCCGCCGTGCTGCTCGGCGGCCTGCTGATCTGGGGCCTGCAGCCGGGTCCGCTGCTCTTTGCCGAAAAACCCGATTTCGTCTGGGGCCTCATCGCCAGCATGTATCTCGGCAACGTGGCCGGCCTCATCGTCGTGCTAGCACTCGTGCCGCTCTTCGCCGGCATCCTGCGCATTCCGTTTTCCATCATCGCGCCGGTCATCGTCGTGATCTGCGGCATCGGCGCGTACACCGTGAACAATTCGATGCACGACATCTGGTTCATGCTCGGATTCGGCGTCATCGGCTACGTCTTCAAGAAGCTCAACTATCCGCTGGCGCCGCTCGTGCTGGCGCTCGTGCTCGGCAATGCGGCCGAGAACGCGTTCCGCCAGGCGATGCTGATGTCGCAGGGCAGTCTCGGCATCCTGTGGTCGAACGGTCTCGTCGGCAGCATCAGCACGCTGGCGCTGATCATGCTGTTCTGGCCGCTGATCTCGAAGCTGCTGCGCAACGTGCGCCCGGCGCGGCCCGACAAGCTGGCCGAGCAGCAGCCGGTCGATTAGGAAAAGCGCTCGCGCAGCACGTTCTTCTGCACCTTGCCCATCGCGTTGCGCGGCAGTTCGCCGACGACATGCACGCGCTTCGGCACCTTGAAGGTTGCGATCTCGCCCTTCAGCGCGCCGATGACCGCGGCTTCGTCGATGGTGTGGTCGGGCTTCGGCACGACGACCGCGGTCACCGCCTCGCCGAAATCAGGGTCGGGCACGCCGATCACCGCCGATTCGACGACGCCGGGGAGCGAATCGATGCGCTCCTCGATTTCCTTCGGATACACGTTGAGACCGCCGCTGATGATCATGTCCTTGGCGCGCCCGACGAGCCGCAGGTAATCCTTCGCTTCGCCGGTGCCGACGAATTCGCCGACGTCACCGGTGCGGAACCAGCCGTCGACCGTGAATTCGTCGCGCGTCTTGTCGGGCATGTTCCAGTAGCCGGCGAACACGTTCGGCCCCCGCACCTCGACACGCCCGACCACGCCGGGCCCGCAGACGTCGCCCGCTTCGTCGACGATGCGCACGGCGATCCCCGGCAGCGGCCGGCCCACGGTTCCCGGCGCCCGCACGCCATCGAGCGGATTGGACGTGATCATGCCGGTCTCGGTCATTCCGTAGCGCTCGAGGATCGCCTGTCCGGTGCGCTCGCGAAATGCGGCGAACGTCTCGGATAGCAGCGGCGCCGACCCTGACACGAAGAGCCGGATGTTCCGCGCGCATTCGCGCGTGAATGCGGGCTCGCCGAGGAGCCGCGTGTAGAACGTCGGCACGCCCATCATCACCGTCGCGGCGGGTAGCTGTTCGGCAACCTCGCGCGCGTCGAATTTCGGCATCCAGAGGAGCCGCGCGCCGGACAGCAGCGCGCAATGGACCGCGACGAAAAGCCCGTGCACGTGGTACACCGGCAGCGCATGCAGCAGCACGTCGCCGCGCGTGAACCCCCACGCCTCGACGAGCGCGAGCGCGTTCGACGCGAGGTTGCGGTGCGTCAGCGACGCCCCCTTCGAGCGGCCCGTCGTGCCCGACGTGTAGACGATGGCAGCGAGGTCGTCCGGGTGCGAGTGCACCGTGGCGAACGCGGGCGCCTCGCCGCGGGCGCGATCGGCGAGCTCGCCGCCCTGTGCGTCGAGGGTGAGGACCGTTGCGTCTCCCGCAATCGTTTCCACCATGCCGAGCGTTTCCGGACGGCAGACAATGACGCGAGGCGTCGCATCGCCGAAAAAATAGTGCAGCTCGCCTTTGCGATACGCGGTGTTGAGCGGCAGGTACACGAGACCGGCGCGCAGGCACGCGAGATACAGCGCGAGCACGTGCCAGTGCTTGTCGGCCTGCACGGCAACGCGATCCCCGGGACGGCAACCGGCATGCACGAGCGCATGCGCAATGCGCGCCGACGCCTGCGCGAGCTCGTCATAATGGACGACGGGTCCGCCGGGAATCAGCAGGCAGGGCTGCTCCGCACCGGGCGGGAAATGCGCTTCGATAAGCGCGTAGAGATTGGCATTCATCTCGTCATCGATCGTGCAGCCGCCGCAAGACGCGCCCGGGGCATTCAAGGCATTATTCCATACCGATGACGCGACGATCGCCGCCCGCAGTGCACGCTTCCGCCCGCACGATGCGTGGCGTCGCGCCCGCCGATCGCATTGCGGCGCTTGCCGACGCGGACAGTGTCACGCGATTTCCGCCGCCCGGTGCAAGCCCGCACCTCGCGCGGTTCGGCATCGCAGCGCGCGAGGATGACGGCATCGTCGTCGCGCGCGCACGCCTGGACGGCGCACCGGTGTTCGTCGTGGCGCAGGACGAGACTTACCTTGCCGGGAGCGTCGGCGAACGCCATGGCGCGGCGCTCCGCGCGATGTTCGAAGCCGCGCGCGCCGAGCGGCCGCAGGCGATCGTGCTGCTGCTCGCTTCCGGCGGCGTGCGGCTGCACGAAGCGAACGCCGCGGAAGTCCAGCTTGCACGCGCGCTGTCGTCGCTTTTCGACGTGCGCATCGAAGGCGTCCCCGTGCTCGCGATCGGCGTGGCAAGCGTGTTCGGCGGCACGTCGGTGCTCGCCTGCGCCGCGGACCGGCTGGCGCTGCTGCCGGGCACGCGATTCGGCCTTTCCGGTCCGAAGGTGCTCGAATCGGTGCACGGCAAATGGCAGCTCGACGCCGACGATCCTTGCGAGGTGGATGCCGTGTTCGGCGCGAGCGCGCGCAATGCCGCCGGCCTCGTCGAGATCGTTGCCGACGACGCCGACGCCATTCGCGCGTGGCTGACGCACGCGGTTCGCGAGCATGACGCGTTCCCGGTTGCCGTCGCCGCGATGCACAAGCGGCTCGGGCAATCGATCGGCGGCGAGACGCCGCATGCGCCGCCGTTCGAGGCGTTGCCGTGCTTCGATGGCGCGGCGCCCGTCGACGAAGCGGGACGGCTGTGGCGTACCGACGCGTGCTGGCTCACGACGCCGAGTCCGGGCACGACGATCGGGCCCGGCGACGTTCACGCCGTCGATTCGGCACTGCTTGGTTACGTCGCACCTTACGCCGACGAGCGGACGTGCGTGGTGCTGCTCGAGGACTCGGCAGGCCATGCCGTGTCGCGCGCAGCGGAAATGAAGCTCGTCTCGCAGTTCCTCGCGCACCACGCTTCGGTGCTTGCGCTGCTCCGCGCGCGCGGCGCCCGGCTCATGGGACTTCTCGTCGGCACGGGACACAGTGCCGCGTTCTTCTCCAACGCGCTGCAGGCGCCGGAGTGTTACGCGCTGCCCGATTCGCGCGTCGTCGCAATGGAGCCTTCTGCCGTCACGCGCGTCACCGGCATCGCGGCGGCCGACCTGATCGAGAACGACGTGCTGCTCGGCCAGCCGGTGCGCCATCTCGTTGCGCAAGGCGGCGCGGTCCTCGTGCCCGAGGCCTCGCTCCGCGCGCTTCGATTGGCGACGTGAGTCAATCGCGGTCGTCGGTCTCGCCCGACGTCGCACGTGCGAGGCGATCGCGGATCGCGGCCCACGTGCTCGCCGCCGGCACCTGCTCGATCAGGATCGTATCGGCATTCGCCGCGTCGAGCGTGCGCAGATTCGCGTAGAGGGTGCGCGCGTAAGCGCTTGCGTCCCCCGGCGCCCGAACCCACACGCCGTCGAACGGCTCGGGCGGCGCCGCACGGAACGCGAGGACGGCCACGCGTTCGTCACGCCCGGCGAGCTGCGCGAGTTCCGCGAGCAACGCGTCGGACGCCACGAGCGAGGCGGGCGTGCGCGGCGCGTAATGTGAAGCAAGCGTGCCCGACGCGCGTGGCGCGGTGGCATCGCGTGCCGCCGGCTCGCAGCCGAGCACGGCGGCAATCGCGTCGAGCGCGATGCCGCCCGGACGCAGCAACATGGGCGTCGCTGTGGCGAACGAGACGATGGTGCTTTCGATCCCGACGTCGCACGCACCCCCGTCGAGAATGAGGTCGACCGCGTCGCCGAGGTCGTCGGCGACATGCTGCGCCGTCGTGGGCGACACATGACCGAAGCGGTTCGCGGATGGCGCGGCGATGCCGCCGCCGAATGCAGCGAGGAGCGCGCGCGCCACCGGATGCGCAGGCGAGCGCAGGCCGACGCTCGCCTGTCCGCCGGTGATCGCGTCGAGCACACCGTCCGCGCGAGGCACGATCAGCGTGAGCGGACCCGGCCAGAATGCCTGCGCGAGTGCGCGCGCGCCTTCCGGCATGTTCGCCGCCCAGCGTTGCGCCGCGTCGAGTCCCTCCACGTGCACGATCAGCGGATGATCCTCGGGCCTTCCCTTCGCGGCGAATATGCGCCGCACGGCGTCGCCGTTGGACGCGTCGGCCCCGAGCCCGTAGACGGTTTCGGTTGGAAACGCGACGAGCCGGCCCTCGCGCAACAAGCGGACCGCAAGCGCAATCGCATCGGCGTCGCTGTCCACGAGCCTCATCGCCGCTCCTCGCCGTCGCGACAGGGGCGTCTGCTAGAATTCGAGGCGGAAAAATCAGCCAAATCGGAGCGCGAATGAACGAATTCCTGTTCACGTCGGAGTCGGTGTCGGAAGGTCATCCGGACAAGGTAGCGGACCAGATTTCCGACGCGGTGCTCGATGCGATTCTAGAGCATGATCCGACGGGCCGCGTGGCGGCGGAGACGCTCGTGTCCACGGGTCTCGTCGTCATGGCCGGTGAAATCACCACCAGCGCGAGCGTCGATTACGCGAAGGTCGCGCGCGACACGATCCGGCGCATCGGCTACAACGATCCGGCGCTGCGCTTCGACGCCGATGGCTGTGCGGTCATGGTCTGCTACGGCAGGCAGTCGCCGAACATCGCGCAAGGTGTCGACCGCGCATCCGACGATTACCTGAACCAGGGCGCCGGCGACCAGGGGCTGATGTTCGGCTACGCGTGCGACGAGACGCCGGCGCTGATGCCGTTCCCGATCTATTACGCGCATCGTCTCGTGCAGCGGCAAAGCGAGGTGCGGCGCGATGGACGACTGCCTTGGCTGCGTCCCGATGCCAAATCCCAGGTGACGGTGCGCTATGTCGACGGCAAGCCGAAAAGCGTCGACACCGTCGTGCTGTCGACGCAGCACGACCCCAGCATGAACGAGCGGCAGAAAGAGCTCGCTGAAGCGGTGATCGAGGAAATCGTGCGCCCGGTGTTCCCGAAGGAAATGCTCACCGGCACGCGCTTTCTCGTGAACCCGACCGGCTGCTTCGAAATCGGCGGACCGCACGGAGATGCGGGCGTGACGGGCCGCAAGATCATTGTCGACACGTATGGCGGTGCCGCACCGCACGGCGGCGGCGCGTTCTCGGGCAAGGATCCGTCGAAAGTCGACCGGTCGGCCGCGTATGCCGCGCGCTACGTGGCCAAGAACGTCGTCGCGGCCGGTATCGCGCGCCAGTGCCAGGTGCAGGTCTCTTATGCAATCGGCGTCGCCAAGCCGATCAACCTTACCGTCTATACCGAAGGCACCGGACGCGTTTCCGACGCGCGGATCGTCGATCTCGTGCATGCGCACTTCGACCTGCGTCCGAAGGGCATCATCCGCATGCTCGACCTGCTGCGCCCGATCTATCGCAAGACCGCCGCGTATGGCCATTTCGGCCGCGACGAGCCCGAGTTCACGTGGGAGGCGACCGACAAGGTCGAGGCGCTGCGCGAGGCTGCCGGCCTGCGCGAGCCTGCGTTCGCAGCCGATTGAAGCTTTTCGATCCGATCCGGCTGCGCGGGCTTGCGCTCGCGAACCGCGTCGTCGTCTCGCCGATGTGCCAGTACTCGGCGATCGACGGCCGCGCCACCGACTGGCATCTCGTCCACTGGGCGCAGATGATGATGTCGGGCGCTTCGATGTTCACGATCGAAGCGACGGCGGTGAATGCCGAGGGCCGCATCAGCCCCGGCGACCTCGGCCTCTACGACGACGCGTGCGAAGAGGCGATCGCGCGCAACCTTGCTCGCGCCCGGGCACAGTGCCCGCCGCTGGCGGTTGCGCTGCAGCTCGCGCACGCGGGACGCAAGGCATCGTCGCGCGCACCGTGGGACGGTGGCGACCTGATTCTGCCCGCCGACGGCGGCTGGACACCCGTCGCACCGTCGGCCGTTCCGCACGCGGCGCACGAGCCGGCGCCGATCGCGCTCGACGAAGCGGGCCTCGCGGCCGTCCGCGATGCATTCGCCGTCAGCGCGCGTCGCGCCGAACGCGCAGGCATCGACGCGCTCGAGCTGCACATGGCGCACGGCTATCTGCTGCACGAATTCCTGTCGCCGATCGCGAACCGGCGCACCGATCGCTATGGCGGTGATTTCGAATCGCGCATTCGCTTTCCGCTCGAGGTGTTCGATGCGGCGCGCGCCGCATGGCCCGGGAATCGGCCGCTCGGCGTTCGGTTGTCGTGCACCGACTGGGTCGACGGCGGGTGGACGCTCGAGCAGTCGGTCGAGTTCTCGCGCCGGCTCGTCGCGCGCGGCGTCGACTGGATCGATGCGTCGAGCGGCGGCGTGTCGCCGCATCAGAGCATCCCTCTCGGCCCCGGCTATCAGGTTCGATTCGCCGGCGAGATCAAGCGGGCAACGGGCGCCACGACGATCGCCGTCGGCCTCGTCACCGACGCGGAACAGGCGGCCTCCATCGTCGCCGCCGGCGACGCCGACATGATCGCGATGGCGCGCGCATTCCTGTGGGAGCCGCGCTGGGCGTGGCACGCGGCCGCCGTGCTCGGCGCGTCCGTCGTCCCGCCTCCGCAGTACCTGCGCAGTGCACCGCGTGGCGCTTCCGGTGCGTTCGGGGCCGCGAAAATCGCGCAGCGCTGAGGGCCCGCAGGCCCGAAGCGAGAGGTTCAGCCGGCGGGCGGTATAATCACCGGTTTTCCGCGCGCCCCGGCCGCGGACAGATCACGAAACGGAGAACCGCATGGCCGAACGCAATCGCACCCGCCGCAACACGCTCGAGCGGCGTTGTCTTCCGAAGACCTTCAAGCGCATGTTCGTCGGCGCGCCGAAAGGCATCTTCAAGATGCTGGAGAAGATCAAGAAGGCATAAGCCTCGCCCGATCGGCGATCGGGCGGCAGCGAGGTGACGCCGGTTTCGCGTCGCCGCATTTGCTACAATCCGGCTTCGAATGCCTCGAGGAGCGTTGCAACCCGGCTTCCTGCCGGGCCAGGCTCGAGGCGGGCACCCGCCCATTGCAACCGCGCTCGTTGAACCGCGACTTCCTTGCGGACAACGGGTACTGGCAATCATCCGTTTCTAACAGCGAAGTCGCCCGTTGACGAACGGAGTGACCGATGAATGCCGTGAACGAAACGAAACGATTCGCCGACTGCGACGTCGCCGATCCTGCGCTCGCCGATTGGGGCCGCAAGGAAATTGCGATCGCCGAGACGGAAATGCCCGGGCTCATGGCCATCCGTGAGGAATTCGCGCCCGAGCAGCCGCTGCGCGGAGCGCGCATCGCTGGCAGCCTGCATATGACGATCCAGACGGCGGTGCTGATCGAAACGCTGCAGGCGCTCGGCGCCGATGTCCGCTGGGCGTCGTGCAACATCTATTCGACGCAGGACCACGCGGCGGCCGCGATCGCCGCACGCGGCACGCCGGTATTCGCGTACAAGGGCGAGACGCTGCCGCAGTACTGGGAATTCACGCACCGCATCTTCGAATGGGGCGGCGCGCAGAAAGCCAACATGATCCTCGACGACGGCGGCGATGCCACGCTGCTCGTGCATCTCGGTGCGCAGGCCGAGCAGGATCGCGCGGTGATCGCGCATCCGGCGAGCGAGGAGGAATTCGCGCTGTTCGCAGCGATCGCCAAACGCCTCGCCGGCAATCCGACGTTCTACTCGAACCTCAAGTTTGCGATCAAGGGCGTGACGGAAGAAACGACGACGGGCGTCAAGCGGCTCTACCAGATGCACCGCGAAGGACGCCTCGGCTTTCCGGCGATCAACGTCAACGATTCGGTCACGAAGAGCAAGTTCGACAACCTGTACGGCTGCCGCGAGTCGCTCGTCGACGGCATCAAGCGCGCAACGGACGTGATGATCGCCGGCAAGGTGGCGCTCGTGTGCGGCTACGGCGACGTCGGCAAGGGATCGGCGCAGGCGCTGCGCGCGCTGTCGGCGCAGGTGTGGGTCGCCGAGATCGATCCGATCTGCGCGCTGCAGGCGGCGATGGAGGGCTATCGCGTCGTCACCGTCGACGACGCCTGCGACCAGGCCGACATCTTCGTCACGGCGACCGGCAACCTCGACATCATCACGCACGAGCATATGCGGCGGATGAAGAACAATGCGATCGTCTGCAACATCGGCCACTTCGACAACGAGATCGACGTCGCGTCGCTCAAGCAATATCGCTGGGAGAACATCAAGCCGCAGGTCGATCACGTGATCTTCCCGGACGGCAAGCGCATCATCCTGCTCGCCGAGGGCCGCCTCGTGAACCTCGGCTGCGGCACGGGTCATCCGTCGTACGTGATGAGCTCGTCGTTCGCGAACCAGGTGATGGCGCAGATCGAGCTCTGGACCGACGCGAAGGAGAACGGCGGCAAGTATCCGGTAGGTGTCTACGTGTTGCCGAAGCACCTCGACGAGAAGGTCGCGCGGCTGCAATTGTCGAAGCTCGGCGCCAGGCTCACCGAGCTCACCGACAAGCAGGCGCGCTACCTCGGCGTCGATCCTGCGGGTCCGTACAAGCCCGACAGCTACCGCTACTAGGTCATGTCGCTGCCTGCCGTGAAAGCGCGCTGACATGCGGATCGCGATATTCGGCAGCGGAGGCGTCGGCGGCTATTTCGGCGCGAAGCTGGCGAGAGGCGGCAACGACGTCGCGTTCGTCGCGCGCGGCGCGCATCTCGCCGCGATGCGTGCAAACGGTTTGCGCGTCCAGAGCGCCGGCGGTGACATCGTGCTGCCGAAGGTCGTCGCCACCGACGATCCATCATCGCTTGCGCCGGTCGACGCTGTCCTGTTCTGCGTCAAGTTGTGGGATGTCGAGGAGGCGGCACGGCAGGTCGTGCCGCTGCTCGCACCCGACGGCGTCGTGATCCCGTTCCAGAACGGCATCGACAGTCCCGGGATATTGAACCGCGTCGTCGGCGATGCGCACTTGCTGGGCGGCGTTGCGTACATCGCCGCGGCGATCGGCGCGCCGGGCGTGATCGTGCATACCGGTTCGATGGCGCGGCTTCGCATCGGCGCATTCGATGCCCGCCTCGCGGATCGCGCACGAGCGTTCGTGAGCACGTGCACGTCGGCCGGCGTCGACGCAGAATTGGCCGCCGACATAACGCACGCGATCTGGGAGAAATTCGTGTTCCTGGGTGCGTTGTCGGGGTTGACCTGCCTCGCCCGGCAACCGCTCGGCGTCGTTCGCAGCGACCCCGAGCTGCGCGCGACGTTCGAAGCCGCGGTGCGCGAAACGATCGCCGTCGCAGCGACGAAAGGCGTGGAATTCCCCGGCGATTTTCCCGGCCGGCAGTTGCGAGCGCTCGACGGGTTGCCGGCGGAAATGCGCTCGTCGATGCTCGGCGACCTGATCGCAGGACATCGCCTCGAAGCTCCTTGGCTGTGCGGACGCGTCGCGGCTCTCGCCTCGGAAGCGGGCATCGCCGCGCCGGTCAACGCGACGATCTACGCCGGACTGAAGCCGTATGTCGACGGCGCGGCTCACTGACAAGGCGGCGAGCCGATGCTGCGCCTGATCGTCACCTGGTTCCTCAACGCACTCGCGTTGTTCGTGCTTCCGTACATCGTGCCGTCGATCCACGTGGCGAGTTATCGCAGCGCGCTCGTGGCAGCACTCGTGCTCGGGTTCATCAACACGCTGATCCGGCCGATTCTCGTGTTGCTCACGCTGCCGGTCACGCTGCTGACGCTCGGCCTTTTCATCTTCGTCATCAACGGACTGCTGTTCTGGTTCGTGGGCTCGTTCATCACGGGATTCACGGTGGACGGCTTCTGGTCGGGCGTATTCGGGGCGATCGTCTACAGCATCATCTCGTGGCTGCTCGCATCGCTGATCCGGCCCCGATCGCCGTGACGGAGGATTGACAGGCAGCAGGGTTGGATCCAGAATGGAGCCACGTATCTTTTATGGAGGCACCGTGCCGGTGAATTTGTCGATCAAGGGAGTGCCGGACGCGGTCGCCACCGCACTGCGGATGCGCGCCGCCAATAATCATCGCTCGCTCCAGCGCGAATTGATGGCCATCATCGAGGTTGCGGCGATGGCACCCGATGCATTCAGCAGGAATGGTGCAAGCACCCAGGTTGCCGCGCGCGGTCAACGGCAAGCGGGCAGGCCTTTGCGGCCGATCGAGGAAATCGGGGCCGAATTGGACAAGCTCTTCCCCCGTGCGCTCACGCGCGGGCCGTCATCCACCGACATCATTCGCGCGATGCGCGACGATCGTTACGGCGAGCGTGCTGCGACACCGCCGGCGCGCCGGCAGTCCGGCTGAACGTGGCGAGCGTTTTCGTTGCCGAGCCGCCCGCCCGCTGGGCGTCGCGGCCCAAGCTGGTCGTCGACGCGAGCATCGTCGCGGCCCGCATCTTCGTCGAAACCGATGGCGAACAGGCCGAAGCACAGATGCGCGGGCGAAAGTTGTGCGCCCCGGCGCTCATCGACTACGAGATCGTCAACGTCGCGCTCTCGAAGGTCCGTGGACGCGGCATTTCCGCCGACGACTCGGCGCGGATGCTGGCCCTTTATGCCGACCTCGACATCGAACGCTTCGATGTCGACCTGCTGTCGACGCTGCGCATTGGCGAATCGTTCGCGTTGTCGGCGTACGACGCGGCTTACCTGTGGGTCGCCGGCCATCTTCGCGCACCTGTCGCAACCTTCGACCGGCGTTTCGCCGCCGCAGCGAAATCGTATCTTTCGCAACTGGGCGAAAAGGATTGATGCAATGAGCGACAAGCCGCTCTACAGTCTCGAATTCTTTCCTCCGCGAACGCCGGAAGGCGTCGAAAAGCTGCGCACGGCGCGGCGCGAATTCGCGGCGCTGAAGCCCGCGTTCTGCTCGGTGACGTTCGGCGCCGGCGGTTCGACGCGCGAAGGCACGCTCGCCACCGTGCTCGAGATCCGCAGCGAGGGGATGGACGGTGCACCGCACGTCTCGTGCATCGGCTCGACGCGCGACGGCATCCGTGAGGTGCTGGCCAAGTATCGCGAGCATGGCATCCGTCATCTGGTCGCTTTGCGTGGCGACCTGCCTTCGGGCAGTCCCGACGTCGGCGATTTCCGCTATGCGAACGAGCTCGTGCGCTTCATTCGCGAAGAAACGGGCGACTGGTTCCACATCGACGTCGCCGCGTATCCCGAAGTGCATCCGCAGGCGCGCAATCCCGAGGACGACCTCGCGAGCTTCCAGCGCAAGATCGATGCGGGCGCCGATTCGGCGATCACGCAGTACTTCTTCAACACCGATGCGTACTGGCACTTCGTGGATGAATGCGGGCGCCGCGGCGTCGACGTTCCCATCGTGCCGGGCATCATGCCCATCGGCAGCTTCTCGAAACTGGCGCGCTTCTCCGACGCGTGCGGCGCCGAGATCCCGCGCTGGATACGCCGGCGCCTCGAAGCGCTCGGCGACGACAGCGCGTCGATCCGCGCGTTCGGGCTCGACGTCGTCACGACGATGTGCGCGTCGCTGATCGAGCGCGGCGCGCCCGGGCTGCACTTCTATACACTGAACCAGCCGGCGTTGACGACGACGATCTGGCGCGCGCTGCGCCTGGGAACGTAGCCGGCGCTATTTTCCCGGCGTGTACGCGACGAGCTCGATCAGCGTGTGCTGCGCGCGGATGGCGCCGAAGCCGTCGAACTCCTCGCCCTTCTCGTAATACTCCGCTTCCTTCTCCTCGCGCACCGGTGCCCCCACCGCAGGCGCATACCAGATCAGGTAGTTGCATGTCGTCGGGTAGCGCCAGAACTCCTCGTCGTCGAGCCGCATCATCACGCGCATGCGGATCGCGTCGAACACGCCGGCCGGCGTCGATACCTTGTCCCAGTCACCGACGCGCACGTAGCGGTTGATCTGCCCGGCCTTGTTCGTCGTCTCGTTGACGTTGTCGATCCACTGGTTCCAGGTCTCGCCCGTCGCGAGCGGGAAGCGGAAGCGCTCGAGCGGCGTTGCGAAGCGGCGCGTTTCGATGTCCATCAGCGAACCCACGCGCACGATGCCGGGCGACGCGAGCAATTCGGTGCGCTCGCCGCTGACCCGATCGCCGCGCGCCGTCACGCGCACGGTGATGCCGCCTGGCCCGATCGCCGTCACTTCGTGCGTCTCCTCCCATACGAGCGGGTCGCGGAAGCCTTCGCGGCCGCGGTAAGTCCAGCTCTGGCCGACCACCAGCGTCGGCGTCGCGGCGACCCGGCCGGCGAGGTCACCGTGCTGATCGAGTCCGGCACAGCCGCCGACCAGCGCGGCAAGCGCGAGCGCTGCGATGCGGACGATGACTCGTGGCGACATGGATTCCCGGATGATCTGTCAACGGCGAACACGCAGGCAGCCGCGCATGTTCCATCGCGTCGGCTGCAACATGGGCAGCGCAGCGGCGGCGAGGTTCCGTCGCCGTCGCGAAACGTCAGGCAGGTGAATCGGTGATCGCGCCGAGGCTTGCGGTCGACACGAGCCGCATGTACTTGGCCAGGAGCCCGCGCGTGTAACGCGGCGGCGGCGGCTGCCAGCGCGCGCGCCGCGCAGCGAGCGTCTTGTCATCGACGCCGAGCTCGATCAGCAGGCGGTGCGCGTCGATCGTGATGCGATCGCCTTCCTCGACGAGCGCGATCGTGCCGCCGACGTACGCCTCCGGCGCTACATGCCCGACCACCATGCCCCACGTGCCGCCCGAGAAGCGCCCGTCGGTGACGAGACCGACCGATTCGCCCAGGCCCTGCCCGATCAGCGCAGAAGTGGGCGCCAGCATCTCCTGCATCCCCGGACCGCCCTTCGGACCCTCGTAGCGAATGACGATCACGTCGCCGGGAAGAATCCTGCGCGCGAGGATGGCCTCCATGCACGCAGGTTCGGAATCGAACACGCGTGCAGGACCGGTGATGGCCGGATTCTTGAGCCCGGTGATCTTCGCAACGCAGCCTTCCGGCGCGAGGTTGCCGCGCAGGATCGCGAGATGGCCGTGCGCATAAAGCGGCTTGTCGAGCGGCCGGATGACGTCCTGATCGGCGCGTGGCGTCGGTGAAACGTTCGCAAGCTCCTCGCCGATCGGGCGCCCGGTGATCGTCATGCAATCAGCGTGCAGGAGTCCCGCGTCGAGCAGCATGCGCAGCACCTGCGGCACGCCGCCGGCCGCGTTGAAATCGACGGCGACGTAGCGGCCCGAAGGCTTCAGGTCGCACAGCACGGGCACGCGTTTGCGGATGCGCTCGAAATCGTCGATCGTCCAATCGACCTCGGCAGCGGCGGCGATCGCCAGGTAATGCAGCACCGCGTTGGTCGACCCGCCGGTGGCCATCACGAGCGAGATCGCATTTTCGATCGAACGGCGCGTGATGATGTCGCGCGGCTTCAGGTCCTGTGCGATCGCGCGCACGAGCACCTGTGCCGACTCGGCCGACGAATCGGCCTTCTCGCGGTCGGGCGACGCGAGCTGCGAGCTGCCGAGCAGGCTCATGCCGAGCGCTTCGAACGACGACGACATCGTGTTCGCCGTGTACATGCCGCCGCACGCGCCGACGGTCGGGCACGCGTTGCGCTCGATGCCGTCGTAATCCTCCTTCGCGAGCTTGCCGGCGGTGAACGCGCCGACCGCTTCGAACGGCGACACGATCGTCAGCGTCTGTCCCTTCCAGTGTCCCGGCTTGATCGTTCCCGCGTAGACGTAGATGCCCGGAACGTTCATCCGCGCCATCGCCATCATGCCTGCCGGCATGTTCTTGTCGCAGCCGCCGACGACGAGCACGCCATCCATGCATTGCCCGTTCACGGCGGTTTCGATCGCATCGGCGATCACCTCGCGCGAGACGAGCGAATACTTCATGCCTTCGGTGCCCATGCCGATGCCGTCGGTGACCGTCGGCACGCCGAATACCTGCGGCATCGCGCCGGCGTCGCGCAACGCGGCCATCGCGCGATCGACCAGCGGCTGAATGCCGGCGTTGCACGGATTCATCGTGCTGTGGCCGTTGGCCACGCCAACGATGGCCTTGTCGAAATCGGCATCGCCGAAGCCGACGGCACGCAGCATCGCGCGGTTGGGTGAGCGGGCGATGCCCTCGGTGATCAGGCGGGAGCGGCGGTTCTGCGGCACGCGGCAATCTCCATGCGAACGGCAAGCGGGAAGGTGTCAATGATACCGGCCGCCCGGTTTGTGATATATCGACCCCGATGCTCGTCCATCCTCAATTCGACCCGGTTGCGTTTCACGTGGGCCCGCTGGCGGTTCGCTGGTACGGGCTCATGTACCTCGCCGGATTCGTCCTCTTCGTCGTGCTCGGACGCCGCCGTGCGCGCGCCGAGATGCTCACCGGATGGCGGATGTCGGATGTCGACGACATGCTGTTCTTCGGCGTGTTCGGCGTGATCCTCGGTGGGCGCCTTGGCTATGTGCTGTTCTACAAGCCGCTCTATTACTTCGCGCACCCGCTCGAGATCTTCGAGGTGTGGCACGGCGGCATGAGCTTTCACGGCGGCTTCCTCGGCGTGCTGATCGCGCTGTGGTTCTTCGCCCGGCGGCGGAACAAGTCGCTGCTCGACGTCACCGATTTCGTGGCGCCGCTGTGCCCGCTGGGCCTCGCCGCGGGACGGCTCGGCAACTTCATCAATGGCGAGCTCGTCGGCCGGCCCACCGACGTTCCATGGGCCATGGTCTTCCCGCAGGTCGACCAGGTGCCGCGCCACCCGTCGCAGCTCTACGAATTCGGGCTCGAAGGCGTGCTGCTCTTCATCGTGCTGTGGATCTTCGCGTCGCGCCGGCGACCGCGCGGCGCAGTCTCCGGCCTGTTCCTCGTCGGCTACGGCACGTTCCGCTTCATCGCCGAGTTCACGCGCGAGCCCGACAATTTCCTGGGTTTCCTCGCCGGCGGCCTGACGATGGGGCAGTGGCTGTCCACGCCGATGATCGTGGTCGGCGCGCTGATGATGGTGTTCGCCTATCGGCGCGCGCGGAAGGACCAGCCGACGCTGCTGGACCGGATGAAGGGCTGACGCCGAAGTCGACGACGCCGAAGTCGATCGCCCGCCCCGTTCGCCAGGAAGCAGGGCGGAACGTCTAATCGATGCGCCGATAGTCGCCGTCGAGCGTGCGGTCAGTCCGGTATGGCGCGCGTCCTGCGGTGGCCGGTTGCGGGCCGCCGAACCCGCCACGCTGGTTGATCGGCAGCAGCAGCAGCAGCAATGCGAGCACGTCGCTCATCACGCCGGGCGCGATCAGCAGGACGCCGGCAAGGACGCGCCGCCCGCTGTCGAGAAGGCCCCGCAAAAGCGCGTCGCGGCGAAACGCGCCCAGGGCGCGCGAGCGGAACTGCACCCGCTCGTTAGCGAGTACCCACAAACCTCCAATGGCCGACCCCGTCAGCCACATCCACATCGGCACGCCGGTCCAGCGGGCGAACCTTGCGGTGACCAGGAGGTCCACCAGCGGGAATATCAGTACAATGGCCAGCATAAGGAAACGCATTACGACTCCTTCTCGCGACGCGGCGATCCTCGTCGTCACTCATGCGCCCGACCGTGCCGTTGCGACGGAACTGGCGAACGCGCTGCTGAACGACCGGCTCGCGGCATGCGTGAACATCGGCGCTGCAGTGGACTCAATTTATCACTGGCGCGGAGGAATCGAAACGGCAACCGAGGTTCCGCTCGCCATCAAGACGCGTTCCGCGTTGTATTCCTACGTGGAGGACGCCATCCGGAAAATCCACCCCTATGACACGCCCGAGATCATCGCAATTCCCATCGTCGCCGGCGACGTGCGGTATCTCGGCTGGATCGCCGCCGAGACGACATCGGGCTGATCGGCGCGTGCGCTCGCTGTTGCCCTTGCTGGCGATCGTATTCGCGACGGCGCACGCCGAAGGCATCGCGTCGCTCGAACCGAAGCTCCTCCCGCCGGAACGCGCGTTTCACCTGTCTGCCCGCGCGCTCGATGCCAGCACGATCGAAGCGCGCTTCGACGTCGCCGACGGCTATTACCTGTACCGCGACAAGATGCAGTTCACCACCGACCCCGTTCCCGCCGCGAAGCTCGACCTGCCGCCCGGCAAGCCCAAGCACGATGCGTTTTTCGGCGACGTCGAAACATACCGCGGCGAAGTGGTGGTCCGCGTGCCGCTTGCCCAGGCGGCCGCCGGCAAGACGATCACGCTGCACGCGAACTCGCAAGGCTGCGCCGACGTCGGCGTCTGCTATCCGCCCAATGCGCAGCAGCTGACGCTTGCGATCCCGGCCGGCGGCAAGCCGGGCCCCTTCGTCGAGGCGGGACGCAAGGGACTGTTTCAGTGAGCGAGGCCCGGTCGCCTGGCGCGTCGAGCCCCGTGCCACCCCAGCGGCGTTCGCGCCGGCGGCTGCTGATCGCCGGTGCGGTCGCTGCCGCGGCGCTCGCCGTGGGCTCCGGCACCGCCTATTTCGTCCACGACGCAAAAGACGCCAGTCGCGACGGCTCGGCCGTGCTTGGCCTCGTGCTTCCCGATCTGCACGGACAGCAGCAGGCGCTTGCCCAGTGGCGCGGGAAGGTGCTCGTCGTGAATTTCTGGGCGACGTGGTGTGCGCCGTGCCGCGAGGAGATGCCCGAGTTCGTGGCGGTGCAGGCGCGCGATGGCCCGAAAGGCGTGCAATTCGTCGGCATCGCCGTCGATGATCCCGACAAAGTGCGCACATTTGCGCAGGAAGTGAAGCTCAACTATCCGGCGCTGATCGGCGGTTATGGCGCGATCGAGCTGTCGAAGACGCTCGGCAACGAGCTCGCCGCGCTGCCGTTCACGATCGTCGTCGACCGGCAGGGCCGCGTTGCGCATACCCAGCTCGGGCCGCTCAAACGGGCCACGCTCGACGGTCTCCTCGCCCGGCTGCTGCCGCAGGCGTGAGCCGCGGCGCGCCAATGCGCGTCGCGCTAGCCGCTAATTGCCGCTAACTTCTGGACAACACCGCGTAACTGCGGCAAACTCACCGCTTCGTTCGCGCGGCCAGCGCATGAGGCAATGCCATGGATTTGCGCAAGCTCAAGACGTTGATCGACCTCGTCGAAACGTCCGGGATCGCCGAACTTGAGATCCAGGAAGGCGAAGAACGCGTGCGCATCACGCGTGCGGTGTTGCAGACGCCGCAACCGCTGATGTTTCATCCGCAGCACCAGCTCGCAATGCCGGCGCCCGTCCCCGTCGGCCCAGTCCCCGAAGCGCCGGTGGCACCCGCCGACGAAGGGCATACGGTCAAAAGCCCGATGGTCGGAACCTTCTATCGCTGCGCGTCACCCGGCGCGGCACCGTTCGTCGAGGTCGGCGATACGGTCGCGCAGGGCGATACGCTGTGCATCGTCGAAGCGATGAAGCTGATGAACGAAATCGAAGCCGACGCCAGCGGAACGATCAAGGCCATTCTCGTGGAGAACGGCCAGCCGGTCGAGTTCGGGCAGCCGCTCTTCGTGATCGTCTGAGGATGCAATCCCCGCGCCCGGTTGGGACGCATCCGCGCGACGGGATGGAATCACGCTGAAATGGCGGCACGCAGTCCCGACAAGCTTTTCGACAAGGTCCTCATCGCCAACCGGGGAGAAATCGCGCTGCGCATCCAGCGCGCCTGCCGCGAGCTCGGCATCAAGACGGTGGTCGTGCATTCCGAGGCCGACCGCGACGCCAAGTACGTGGCGCTCGCCGACGAATCGGTATGCATCGGGCCCCCGCCGTCGGCGCAAAGCTACCTGAACATCCCGGCGATCATCGCGGCCGCCGAAGTCACCGACGCGCAGGCAATCCATCCGGGCTACGGCTTCCTGTCCGAGAACGCCGATTTCGCCGAGAAAGTCGAGCGTTCGGGCTTCGTGTTCATCGGGCCGCGCCCCGACACCATCCGGCTGATGGGCGACAAGGTGAGCGCCAAGGTGGCGATGACCAAGGCCGGCGTGCCGTGCGTGCCCGGATCCGAAGGCGCGCTGCCCGACGATCCGAAGGAGATCGTGCGCATTGCGCGCGCCATCGGCTATCCGGTCATCATCAAGGCCGCAGGCGGGGGCGGCGGGCGCGGGATGCGCGTCGTGCACACCGAGGCCGCGCTGCTGCCTGCCGCCGCGCTCACGCGCACCGAAGCGCACGCGGCGTTCGGCAACGCCACCGTCTACATGGAGCGCTTTCTCGGCAATCCGCGCCACATCGAGATCCAGGTGCTGGCCGACGAATTCAAGAACGCGCTGTGCCTGTTCGAGCGCGACTGCTCGATGCAGCGGCGCCACCAGAAGATCATCGAGGAGGCGCCGGCGCCGGGCGTCAATGCGCGCGCGCTTGCGCGGATCACCGAGCGCGCCGCCGATGCCTGCCGCAAGCTCGGCTATCGCGGCGCCGGCACCTTCGAATTCCTGTATCAGGACGAGGAATTCTTCTTCATCGAGATGAACACGCGCGTGCAGGTCGAGCACCCGGTGACCGAGATGATCACCGGCATCGACATCGTGCAGGAGCAGCTGCGCATCGCCGCCGGCCAGAAGCTGCGCTTTCGCCAGCGCGACGTGCAGCGGCGCGGGCATGCGATCGAATGCCGGATCAACGCCGAGGACCCGTGGACCTTCGTGCCGTCGCCCGGACGCATCACCGCGTGGCACGCGCCGGGCGGCCCCGGCATTCGCGTCGATTCGCACGCCTACCAGAATTATTTCGTCCCGCCGAACTACGATTCGATGATCGGCAAGGTCATCGCGTACGGCGAAACGCGCGAGCAGGCGATCGCGAGGATGCGTGTCGCGCTGTCGGAAATGGTCGTGGGCGGCATCCGCACCAACATCCCGCTGCACCAGGAGCTTCTGCTCGACGAGAAGTTCCTGCGCGGCGGCACGTCGATCCACTACCTGGAGGAGCGGCTCGCCAAGCGAAAGCAGGCGGCATGAGCTACGTCGTGTTACGGCTCGACGTCGATGCGGCGCACGCCGATCGGTGGTCCGATGCGCTGCTCGAAGCCGGCGCGCTGGCGGTCGACGCGGCCGATCCTCGTGCCGGTACCCCCGAGGAAAGCGCCATCTTCGACGAGCCCGCCGATGCGCCTCCCGGCTGGTGGCCGATCACGCGCCTGACCGCGCTCTGCTCGAGCGACTGCGACCCGCCGGCGTTGGCGGGCGCCGCCGCGCGTTCGGCCGCGCAGCCGTTGCCCGTATTCGAAACGCACAGACTGCCCGATCAGGACTGGGTCCGCGCAACGCAGGCGCAGTTCCAGCCGATGCGCATCAGCGACGATCTGTGGATCGTGCCCACGTGGTGCGAGCCACCGCGACCCGACGCGATCAACATCCGGCTCGATCCGGGCCTCGCATTCGGCACCGGCGCGCATCCGACCACGCGCCTTTGCCTGCGCTGGCTCGCTGAGCAGGTTTCGCGCAACGATTCGGTGCTCGATTACGGCTGCGGCTCGGGCATCCTCGCGATCGCGGCGGCAAGGCTCGGCGCGGCGTGCGTCAGCGGCGCGGACATCGACGCGCAGGCGGTTCGGGCGAGCCTCGGCAATGCGCTCGCCAATGGCGTGCACGGCGAATTCAGGCACGTCGACGAGCTTGCGCCGCAGACATTCTCGATCGTGGTTGCGAACATCCTTGCGAATCCGTTGCGCGTTCTCGCCCCTGCACTCGCGTCGCGCGCGCGTGCGGGCGGGCGCATCGCCCTGTCGGGAATTCTCGCGTCGCAGGCGCGCGGCGTGGCTGACGCGTATGCGCGCTGGTTTGCGATGAGCGTGTGGCAACACGACGGCGACTGGGTGCTGCTGTCGGGAACGCGCAACGCGCACGCATGAACACCGACGCAAGCTCGGCGCCGCCTGCAATGACGCAAACGTTCACGCGCTGTCCGGGTTGCGCGACGGTGTTTCGCGTGAGTGCGGCGCAGCTCGCGCTGCGCGAGGGACAGGTGCGCTGCGGGCATTGCCGGGCCGTGTTCGACGCGAACGATCACCGCGTCGCGCTCGATGCATCACGACCCGACGACTATCACGACGAGCTCGCGGCGGGCCGCCCGACGGTGACGTTGCGCAGTGCCGAGGCACTGCAACCGGTGGCGGCGAAGCCCGTGGCGCACGATGCGGCGGACACGCACGACGGCGACGCCCAGCGTGATGCCAGTACGGCCCCGGCAAGCGGCGCAGCCGCCGTCCCCGCGATCGCGGGCCACACGCCAACTGTCCCCGCGATCACGGGAGACGCGCCAATTGTCCCGGCGACGGCGGGCGACCCGGCAAGTATCGCTGCGACGACCGGCGAGTCGGCAAGTATCGCTGCGACCACCGGCGAAACAGTAAACGTCTCCGCCATGGCAGGCATGCAGGCGAGCCAGCCGGCGCCGGCGATCGATGCGGCGAAAGCGCCGATTGCGATCGAAGACGCGGGCCCGCGACCGCCACGCGGCGAGTGGAAGCCGCGCAGGTCGCTGCGCGAGCGTCCGGCACTGCTGTATGCCGGCGCCGTCGTTCTGCTGCTCGGGGCGCTCGGCGCGCAGGCGCTGTTCGAGTATCGCGATGCGCTCGCCGCGCATGCACCGTTCACGCGCCCGATCCTCGCGGCTTTGTGCGCGCCGATCGGCTGCAGCGTGAGCCCGCTGCGCGATGCCGGCGCATTGTCGATCGATGCGTCGGACCTGCGCGCCGATCCCGCGCATCGGGGGCTGCTCGAGCTCAGCGCAACGATCCGCAATCGTGCGCCCTACCCGATCGCGTGGCCCTACCTCGAGCTCACGCTGACCGACCCGTCGGACCATGTCGTGGCGCGCCGCGCATTCGAGCCCGGCGATTACGCTGCAGCCGATATCAGGCAGGGTATCGCGGGCAACGGCGAGCAGGTCGTGACGCTTGTTCTGGACGCGAGTGCGACGTTGCAGGCCGGATACCGCCTCTATCTGTTCTATCCTTGAACCCGTGTTGCACCGTGCTGGGGCGCACGTTATAGTGTGCTGCCCCAAGTTGGTGCGTCCACGCCGCAGCCCGGTGCGAAGGGAATAGAAACGCTTTCGCATTCAATAACTTGCATCGCACGGCGCATGGCACGGAATTGGCTAATCATTCGCGTCCGCGAGCGCGCACAACCATCGCTTGCCGCACTCGATATCCCAGGAGAATTCGCATGAGCATGACCGCCGCCGACGTGTTGAAGATGATCAAGGACAAGGAGGTCAAGTTCGTCGACCTTCGCTTCACCGACACGCGTGGGAAGGAGCAGCACGTGTCCGTTCCGTCGAAGGCGTTCGACGCCGACAAGTTCGAGTCGGGCCATGCGTTCGACGGCTCGTCGATTGCCGGGTGGAAGGGCATCCAGGCGTCGGACATGCTGCTGATGCCCGATCCGGCAACTGCCAATCTCGATCCGTTCATGGACGAGCCGACGCTGCTGCTCACCTGCGACGTGATCGAGCCGTCGGACGGGAAAGGCTACGAACGCGACCCGCGCTCGCTCGCCAAGCGTGCCGAGGCCTACCTCAAGTCGACGGGCCTTGGCGACGTGTCGTATTTCGGCCCCGAGCCCGAGTTCTTCGTGTTCGACGCGGTCGAGTGGTCGGTCGACATGTCGGGCAGCTACTGCAAGGTGTTTTCGTCCGAGGCTTCGTGGTCGTCGGCCGATAAATTCGAAGGCGGCAACATGGGGCACCGGCCGTCGATCAAGGGCGGCTACTTCCCGGTGCCGCCGATCGACTCGCTGCAGGACATCCGCTCGGCGATCTGCATCGCGCTCGAGCAGATGGGTGTGCCGGTCGAGGTGCATCATCACGAGGTCGCGAACGCCGGGCAATGCGAGATCGGCACGAAGTTCGCCCCGCTCGTGCAGCGCGCCGACTGGCTGCAGATCCTGAAGTACTGCGTGCACAACACCGCGCATGCGTACGGCAAGACCGCCACCTTCATGCCGAAGCCGATCGTCGGCGACAACGGCTCGGGCATGCACGTGCATCAGTCGGTCTGGAAGGACGGCAAGAACCTGTTCGCCGGCGACGGCTATGCCGGCCTTTCCGATTTCGCGCTGCACTACATCGGCGGCATCATCAAGCACGCAAAGGCGCTGAACGCGATCACCAATCCCGGCACCAATTCGTACAAGCGCCTCGTGCCGGGCTTCGAGGCACCGATCAACCTCGCCTACTCGGCGCGGAACCGTTCGGCGGCGTGCCGCATTCCGTACGTCAGCAGCCCGAAGGGACGCCGCGTCGAGGTGCGCTTCCCCGATCCGACGTGCAATCCGTACCTCGCGTTCTCGGCGCTATTGATGGCGGGTCTCGACGGCGTGCAGAACCGCATCCATCCGGGCGACCCGATGGACAAGAACCTGTACGACCTGGCACCCGAGGAAGCGGCGAAGGTGCCGCATCCGTGCGCATCGCTCGACGAGGCGCTCGCAAGCCTCGACCGGGATCGCGAGTTCCTGACGCGCGGAGGCGTTTTCAGCGACGACACGCTCGATGCCTACATCGAGCTCAAGATGGAGGAAGTCACGCGCTTCCGCATGACGACGCATCCGCTCGAGTACGAGATGTACTACAGCCTCTGACGGGCGCCGCGGCCGGCCTCGCCCGCATGCGAGGCCGCCGCCCGCTTGGGATTCCCGGGTGGCTTCGATAAACTCCTGCGGATGACAAGACGTGATCCTTCATTCGCTTCCTGGTCCTGGCGCATCGCGACGATCGCCAGTATCGCGCTCGCCGCGGCCATCGCTGCACCGCCCGCACACGCCACGATCTGCAAGTACATCGATGCCGACGGCAACGTCGTCTATTCCAACGTCGCGCCCGGCAAGGGCCTGCGCAAGCTGTCCTGCGAAATCGCCGACGACGGCCCGGCGCGGCCGAATGGCAACGCGCGGGCAGCCGTCACGCCGTCGACTTTTCCGCGCGTCGAGCCCGAGACGCAGAAGAGCCGCGACGAGAAGCGGCGCAAGGTGCTCGACGACGAGCTGGCGAGCGAGCAGAAGCTGCTGGGCGAGGCGCGCGAGGCGTATGACAATGGCGCGCCGCCGCCCCTGCCCGGCGAGAAGGCCGACGCCGAGAAATACCGGCAGCGAATCGCGCGGCTGCGCCAGACGGTGGAGGTGCACCAGCGCAACGTCGAGGCCTTGCGCAAGGAAATCGCCACGATCCGCTGAAGGACGCCGCGCATGACGGTGCACCGTCCCGCGCGGCTTCGTGTCATGCCGGCACCGCTTGCCGCGCCGCCGATCGGCGTGCCCGCACTCGAATGGCTCGCGACGGCGGTGCTGTTGCAGGACGACGAGCGGCGCCTCGTGTACGCGAACGCGGCGGCCGAGAACCTGTTCGAGCTGTCGCGGCGCACGCTCACCGGGCGCACGCTGTCCGAGCTGTTCGGTCCGTGCAGGGCACTCGAGGCCGCGATCGAGCGCGCCTGCGCGAGCGGGGCCTCGTACACCGAGCAGGAAGTGACGCTCACGCCGCCGGGTCGCAGCCCGCTGCACCTCGCGTGCACCGCGTCGCGTGTCGACGCGCCGGGCGTCGCATTGCTGCTCGAATTGCGGCCGATCGACCACGCGCTGCGCATCGCGCGCGAGGAGCGCCTCGCCGAGCAGCAGCAGGCAAATCGCGAGCTCATCCGCAGCCTCGCGCACGAGATCAAGAATCCGCTCGGCGGCATCCGCGGCGCGGCGCAGCTTCTCGAGCGTGAGCTCGACCGGCCCGCGCTGGCCGAGTACACGCAGGTGATCATTACCGAGGCCGACCGGCTGCGCTCGCTCGTCAATCGCCTGCTCGGACCGCACCGCGCACCGGCGTTTCGCCGCATCAACGTGCACGAGGTGCTGGTGCGGGCGAAGGGTGTCGTGCAGGCCGAGTTTCCGGCCATCCCGATCGTCTGCGACTTCGACAGCAGCCTGCCCGAGTTCGACGCCGATTACGAGCAGCTCATGCAGGCGGCGCTCAACATCGTGCGCAACGCGGCCCAGGCGCTGGCGGGCAGCACCACAGCTGCGCCGGTGATCCGCCTCGTCACGCGCGTCGCCCGCGGCGTGACGCTCGCAAGGCAGCGCCACCGGCTCGCCGTCGCCATGCACGTCGAGGACAACGGACCCGGCGTGCCCGACGCGATCCGCGATCGCATCTTCTTTCCGCTCGTGTCCGGGCGCGAGGGGGGGAGCGGCCTCGGACTGACCATCGCGCAGACGCTCGTCGCGCAGCACGGCGGCACGATCGAATGCACCAGCACACCGGGACGCACGCGGTTCTCGGTGCTGTTGCCGATCGTCGCAACGCCGGCGGGAGGCATGGCGTGACCGGGGACGCCGCGAGCGTCGGCGGGCAAGCGGGCGTCGGCGCCCCGCTTCCGGGTGCGACGCTGCGCGACGCGGCGACGCACGCGCAAGCAGGCATGGTGTGGATCGTCGACGACGACCGGTCGATCCGCTGGGTGCTCGAGAAGGCGCTGGCGCGCGAAGCGATTGCGCACCGCACGTTCGCGTCCGCCTATGAGGTGCGGCAGGCGCTGGCGATCAGCGAGCCGCAAGTGCTGATCTGCGACATCCGCATGCCCGGGGAATCGGGCCTCGCACTGCTCGCCGAAGTGAAGGAGCGGCATCCGCAGATCCCGATCATCATCATGACCGCCTATTCGGATCTCGATAGTGCGGTGGCTGCGTTCCAGGGCGGTGCGTTCGAATACCTGCCGAAGCCCTTCGACGTCGACCACGCTCTTGCGCTCATCCGGCGCGCCGCGGCCGAGGCGCGCCACGCGCCGGCCGCCACGCCACTCGCCGCCGACGCGACCGAGATTCTCGGCCAGGCGCCGGCGATGCAGGAAGTGTTTCGCGCCATCGGCCGCCTGTCGCAATCGACGGCGACCGTGCTCATCACCGGCGAATCGGGCACCGGCAAGGAGCTCGTCGCCCGCGCGCTGCACCGTCACAGTCCGCGCGCCGCGGGACCGTTCGTCGCGATCAACACGGCGGCGATTCCGAAGGACCTGCTCGAGTCGGAGCTGTTCGGTCACGAGCGCGGCGCGTTCACCGGCGCGCAGGGCACGCGCCGGGGCCGCTTCGAGCAGGCGGAGGGCGGAACGCTCTTTCTCGACGAGATCGGCGACATGCCGCTCGACCTGCAGGTGCGGCTGCTGCGCGTGCTTGCCGACGGCGAGTATTACCGTGTGGGCGGGCACGCGGTGCAGCGGGCGACCGTGCGCATCATCGCGGCGACGCATCGCGATCTCGACGAGCGCGTGCGGCACGGCACGTTTCGCGAGGACCTGCTGCACCGTCTCAACGTCGTGAGACTGCGCTTGCCGCCCTTGCGTGAGCGTCCCGGCGACATCGCGCCGCTCGCGCGCCATTTCCTGCGCAAGAGCGCCGGCGAGCTCGCGGTCGAGCCGAAGGTGATGTCCAGCGCCGCCATGGAAGCACTGGCCGCGTTCGCGTTCCCCGGCAACGTGCGCCAGCTCGAGAACATCTGCCATTGGCTGACCGTGATGGCGCCGGGGCAGCGCGTCGAGCCCGCCGACCTGCCGATCGAAATCCGCAACGGAGCGCGTGCCGCCGCCGAGCAGGACAGCGGCTGGATCGATGCGCTCGATGCCGAACTCGGGCGCGCGCTTGCCCACGGCGAGCCCGCGGTCGGCGATCGACTGCAGCGTGATTTCGAGCGCGCGCTCATCCGCCGTTCGCTCGCGTTCACCGGCGGCCACCGGATGGAGGCGGCCGCGCGGCTCGGCTGGGGCCGCAACACGCTGACGCGCAAGATCCAGGAACTCGGGCTCGAGACCGAGTTGCGCAAAGGTGCTGGCCCGCGGCGCTGAGCGGGTCCTACCGGTCGGCGTCGGGCATCGGTGTGGCGAGCGGAGCGAGCATCGCGCGCTCGACCATTTCCTCGATCACGACGTCGGGTCTTTCGCGCAGGATGAACGCCGGGTCGAGCCGCTGGCTCGACACGTACACGACGTGGCTGAAATTCTCGGAGAGCAGCGGAATCAGCGGGATCGCCATCGAGTCGCGATAGACCACCGCGCGTGGCAGGCCGGGCCGGTTGCACTCGTACCACTCGTAGCCCAGGTCCTTGCCGGCGTCGGTGCGCTTGCCGCAGCGCGCATCGGCGGCCGCGAGGATCTTCCATAGCGGCGCGTAGTCGGGCTCGGGAAAGCGATCGACGTCACCCGTCATGCGCGCAAGGTCGCCGTGATAGACGTCGACGCCCGGAACGTACGGCGGCATCGTCACGTCGGCGGCCGCGGGTAATCGCGGCGCGACGACGTCGCCGACGCTGCGCATCAGCTCGCCGTAGGCGATGCGGGCACCGATCGAGTTCCAATGCGAGTCGGTTGCGTAATAGACACGCGAACGGGATTTCGCGGCGATCAGCGCCGGGCGCAAGTCGACGAAATGCAGCGCGCCGTCGGCGCGAATCATCGCGGTCAGGCGGTCGAGCGGCGAGTGCTGCGCGGCTCGCGTTGCCCAGTGCGGAAGATGCTCGGGATAGATCGTCGCCTTGTCGGGGGCGACCGTCACGACGTAACCGATGCCGTGCGCGGCCAGAAAGCGCTCGCGCCGCCGCAACTCGTCGACGATGCGCTGCAACTCCGCGTCGGCGACGGGCTGCGTGCCGCGGTAGTAGCGATCGAACGCGCGGCCGTCCTCGCCCTTGAAGAACAGCCAGCCGTCGTTGCCGATCAGCACGTTCGGCGCGGGCGACACGCCGAATACGCGCACGAGCACGCGGTTGTGGAGTCGCAGCAGCAGTTCGCGGCCACCGAAGCGATCGGCGAACGCACGCTCGAACGCCGTGACGAATCCGCGATTCAGTGACCATGCCGGCCAAGGCGCGAGCGGGCGATTCTCGGCGTCGAGCGTTGCGCTCGCCTGCGGCCGGAAGGCGCCGATGCCCATCGCCGTGATCGCGACGACGAAGAGCACATAGGCGGCGACGTCGCGGCGCCGATGCCTGGAGGGTGCCGACGGCGGCACCCGCGGAAGCGCCAGCGGATCGGCCGGCGTCATCAGAATCGAAAGTAGATGAACGGGTTGTACGTGCCGGCGGCCAGCATCGCCGACGCGGCGACGAACACCAGCGCGATCCACGCGCCGTCGGCGGTGACGACGAGCGCTTCGGCGCGCCGCCATTGCATCGCGCGCTCGCGCCAGGCGGCGATGCGCGCCGCAGCGGGGGTCGCGAAAACGACGGCGGCCGCCAGCGTCACCAGCAGCAACGCGTTGACGTATTCGCCGATCGGATGCAGCGCCGGATCGGCCGGCGAAAATCCGCCGAGGGCGCGGTAGTAGTCGAGCGCGTGCGTGAGGCTGTCGCAGCGGAACAGGACCCAGCCGCCCATCACCGCAACGAGCGTATACGCGTGCGCCGCCACGCGGTGCCGCTCGAGGACGCGCGCGAGTCCGGCACGCTCGGCGATCAGGAACACGCCGTGCCATGCGCCCCACAGCACGAACGGCCAGCTTGCGCCGTGCCACAGGCCGCACAGCAGGAACACGATGACCAGGTTCGCGTACGCGCGGGCGGTGCAGGCGCGGTTGCCTCCGAGCGGCACGTAGACGTAGTCACGGAACCAGTTCGACAGCGAAATGTGCCAGCGCCGCCAGAACTCGCGAATGCTGCGGGCGATGTACGGATAGTTGAAGTTCTCGAGGATGCGAAAGCCGAACATGCGCATGAGCCCGATCGCCATGTCCGAATAGCCGGAGAAGTCGAAGTAGATCTGCAGCGTGTAGCAGGCGATGCCGAGCCATGCGAGCGGCGCCGCGAGCCCGGAGCCCGGTAGCGCGAAGATCGCGTCAGCCGTCGCGCCGAGCGTGTTGGCGATGAGCAGCTTCTTCCCGAGCCCGAGCACGAAGCGGCGCACGCCATAGGCGAACTCCGACACGCTCGCGTCGCGCGCGACGAGCTGCGCGGCGATGTCGCGGTAACGGATGATCGGCCCGGCGATGAGCTGCGGGAACAGCAGGATGTACAGCGCGAATTCGCGGACGCTCTGCTGCGGGCTCGCCGTGCGCTTGTAGACGTCGACGACGTACGAGATCGCGTGGAACGTGAAGAAGGAAATGCCGAGCGGCAGCGGTATCGCGCGCAGCGCAACCGGCGACAGCCCGAAGACCGGCGCGATCGCGTCGACGTTGGCGACGGCGAAGTTCGCGTATTTGAAGATCGCGAGCGCGGCGAGATTTCCGGCAACCGCGGCCGCGAGCCTGCGCTTGCGCACCCAGGGCTCGGCCGAGCCCGCGATGCGCAGGCCCATCCACCAGTTGAACGCAACGGACCCGAGCACGAGCGGCACGTAGCGCGCTTCGCCCCAGGCGTAGAACGCGACGCTTGCGACGAGCAGGACCGCGTTGCGAATGCGGCGCGGGAGGGCGAAATACGCGGCGATCGTCGCCGGCAGGAACAGGAACAGGAACAGCGGCGATGCGAAGACCAATTACTTCGGATAGCCCTGACCGGGTGCCGGGGGTGCCGCTTCGCCGGCTGCCACCGGTGCAGCGGCATCGCCCGGGGCCGTACGGGCCGCTGCAGCGGCCTTCGCGGGCACTGGCGCGCGGCGCGCCGTGGGGGCGGTTCGCGGGTACCCGGCATCGTCGAGCCCCGCCTGCCACAGCGTCTCGTTGTAGCCCTGCAGCACCTGCTTGTCGCCGATCGTGAGCACCGGCGCGGTCTGCTTGCCGGTCAGCGCCTTCAATCGCGCCGCGCCTTTTTCCTCGCTGACGATCACCGTGTCGAACGGAATCCCGCGCTTGACCAGCAGCGCCTGCGCATCCCGGCAGATATCGCAATCGAACGTGTACAGCGTCACCGGAAAGTGCTCGGCGGCTTCGCGTGCCTGCAGCGGAAGCGGATCGGTTTCGATCACGTTCTGCGGCAGCTGCTTCGTCTGCGCGTCTTTCGCGCTGGCCGGCGGCGGTTGGTCGGAATACACGACGCGCCCGCTCGGGTCGACGTAGCGGTACAGCGTTTGCGCGAGCGCGCCGCTCGCGACGGCGGCGATGACGACGGCGGACAGGACGATCGGGCTTCGAGCCATGGTGGGACGGGGAGCGCTCAGGACGCGACCATTCCATTATGGCGCAGAAGCGCGTCGAGCGAAGGGGGGCGGCCGCGGAAGGCGACGAACGACTCGAGCGCCGTGCGGCTGCCGCCACGCGCGAGCACTTCGTCCCGAAAGCGCGCGCCGACCTGCGGCGACAGAACGCCGGCCTCCTCGAACAGGCTGAATGCGTCGGCCGACAGCACCTCGGCCCATTTGTAGCTGTAGTAGCCCGCCGCGTACCCGCCCGCGAACACGTGCCCGAACGCGTGCATGACGCGGTCGTACGGCGGTTTCGGGACGACCGCAACTTCGCGGCGCACCGCGTCGAGTACCGCCTCGGCACTGGGGTAGCCGCCCCCGGCACCCGGCACATACGCGGTGTGAAGCAGCATGTCGAACATCGCGAGCTCGACCTGGCGCAGCATCGCCATGCCGCTGCCGTAGTTGCGCGCCGCGAGCATGCGCCCGAAGAGCTCGCGCGGCAGCGGCGCGCCGGTCTTCGCATGTGCCGTCATGTGCGAAAGCACGTCCCACTGCCAGCAATAGTTCTCCATGAACTGGCTCGGCAGCTCGACCGCGTCCCATTCGACGCCCTGCAATCCCGAAACGCCGGCAACGTCGACACGCGTCAGCAGCTGGTGCAGGCCGTGGCCGAACTCGTGGAAGAGCGTCGTCACGTCGTCGTGGGTGAAATACGCGGGAGCACCGTTGAGCGGGCCGGGGAAGTTGCAGGTGAGATACGCGACGGGATGCTGCAGCCGGTCGTGCGCATGCCGGCGGTTGATCGCATCGTCCATCCAGGCGCCACTCTGCTTGCCCTCGCGCGCATAGAGGTCGAGATAGAACTGTCCCACGAGGCCGGCGCTCGCGTCGTCGATATCGAAGAAGCGCACGCTCGGGTGCCATACCGGTGCACTCGCCGGGCGCACGGTAACACCGTAGAGGGTCTCGACGACCCGGAACAGCCCGGCGAGCACGCGATCCTCGGGGAAGTATTCCTTCACCTCCTGTTCCGTATACGCGAAGCGTTGTGCCTTGAGCTTTTCGGCAACGTAAGGAAGGTCGAACGCCTCGCAGTCGCCGATGCCGAGCGCGTCGCGCGCGAACGTGCGCAGCTCGTCGTATTCGCGCTGCGCGAACGGGCGCGCGCGCCGTGCGAGATCGCGCAGGAACGCAAGCACCTCCGCGGGCGTTTGCGCCATTTTCGCGACGAGCGAGAGCTCGGCGAAATTGTCGTAACCGAGCAGAGTGGCTTCCTCGCGCCGCAGCGCGAGAATGCGCCGGATGACGGCCGTGTTGTCCCAGGCAGGCGACGTGCCCAGGTCGGACGCGAGCGTGGCCGATGCGCGATGCATCGTCGCGCGAAGGCGCCGGTCGTCGGCATATCGCATCACCGGCGTGTAGCACGGATGGCGCAGCGTCAGCTTGTAGCCGGCGCGGCCCTCGGCCTCGGCATCGTCGCGCGCGGCGGTAACGACGTCGGCCGGAACGCCGGCCAGATCCGAGGCATGATCGACGTAATGCGCCCACGCGTTTTCGCTGTCGAGCACGTTGTCGTCGAACTTCGCCGACAGCGTTGCGAGATCCTCCTGCACACGCTTGAACCGCGCCTTGTCCCCGTCGGCAAGCTCGGCACCGCCGAGGCGAAAATCGCGCAGCGCGTTGTCGACGACCTTGCGTTGCGCGGCGTCCAGCATTGCGAACGCGGGCGAAGCGGCAAGGTCGCGAAAGCGCGCGAACCAGCGCGCGTCCTGCGCGATGTCCGCGTAGAACGCGGTGACCTTCGGGAGCGCCGCGTTGTACGCGTCGCGCATTGCCGGCGTGCTGACGACCGCATTCAAATGGCCGACCGCACCCCAGGCGCGGTCGAGCTGATCGAAGATCGTCTCCGTCGGCTCGACGACGTTTGCCCATGTCGCGGTACGGGTGTCGCCCGCGACGGCGTCGACAGCATCGCGAGCCGCGTGGAGCAAGGCGTCGATGGCGGGCGCCACGTGCTGCGCACGGATCAGGTCGAAGCGCGGGAGCCCGGAAAAATCGAGCAGCGGATTCGCGTTGTCGTTCATGGCGGCCCTATGCGTTTCAGCGCAGCGCGGCGTCGACGGCCGCGAGGTCGGCCGGCGTGCCGACATTGGCCCATGGGCCATCGTAGCGCTCGCCCGAGACGATGCCCCGGCCGATCCAGTCGCGATAGAGCGGAAGCATTTTGAGCTTGACCCCGCGCGGAAGGTCGCGAAAGAGCGCCGTGTCGTAAACGCCGATGTTGCCGAACGTCAGCCGCTCGGCGCCGTCGAGTTCCACGTGTTCACCGGCAAGTGCGAAATCGCCTGCGGCGTGCCACGGTGGATTGGGCACCATGACGAGATGCACGCGCGACGACCCGTCGGGCGCGTCGCGCATCGCCGCGATGCGCGCGTGCAGCGCCGCGTAGTCGAAGCGGGTGACGATGTCGGACGAGACGATCAGCGCGGGGCCGGGCGCAATGAGATCGATGGCCGTGGCGACGCCGCCGGCCGTTTCGAGCGGCTCCGCCTCGCGCGACCAGCGCAGGCGCACGCCGAGCGCGCTGCCGTCGCCGAGCGCATCGATCAGGTCCCGGCCGCGATGGGCGACGTTGATGACGATGTCGCGAAAGCCGGCGCGCGCAAGCGCTTCGATCTGCCAGACGATGAGCGGCTTGCCGCCGGCGCGAAGCAGCGGCTTCGGCGTCGCGTCGGACAGCGGCCGCATCCGCTCGCCCCGCCCGGCGGCGAGGATCATCGCGCCTGCGAACTGCGGCTTCACGACAGCGACACGTAGCCGGGCGCGCGGTTCTCGAGCGCGTCGAGGAGCGCAAGCAACGGCTCGAGGTCGCGGTAGCGTCCGGCGGCGCGGCGCAGATAGCGCATCACGCGCGGCATGTCGTCCGTGTACCCGGCCTTGCCGTCGCGGTGCTTGAGCCGCGCGAAGATGCCCAGCACCTTCAACTGCCGCTGCACGCCCATCCACTCGAAATCGCGCCAGAAGGCCGCGAAGTCGGTGCTGACCGGCAGTCCGGCCTTGCGTGCCCGTTCCCAGTAGCGGATCGCCCAGTCGAGCTCCTGCCCCTCGCTCCATTCGACGTACGCGTCGCGCAGAAGCGAGACGAGGTCGTAGGTGATCGGGCCGTGCACGGCGTCCTGGAAATCGAGCACCCCAGGGTTCGGCGCGGTGACCATCAGGTTGCGCGAATGGTAGTCGCGATGCACGAACACGCGCGGCTGCGCCAGGTTGTTCGCGACCAGCACGTCGAAGATGCGCTCCAGCGACGCGCGTTCGGCTGCATCGAGCGTCCGCTGCAGATGACGCGCGACGTACCAGTCGGGAAAGAGTGCAAGCTCCCGCCGCAGTAGTGCATCGTCGTAGGGCGGCAGGTCGTCCTCGCAGCGCATCCGCTGCATCAGCACGAGCGTGTCGAGCGCGTCGGCGTACAGGTGCGCCGCGTTGTCCTCGCCGAGGACCGACGCATACGTTGTGCAGCCGAGATCGCTCATCAGCAGATAGCCGTCGGCGACGTTCGCGGCTTCGATGCGTGGAACGTTGATGCCGCCGTCGCGCATCAGCCGCGCGACATGCACGTAGGGCCGACAATCCTCGTTCGGCGGCGGCGCATCCATCGCGATCAGCGTCATGGCTCCTGCCGCCTCGCGCCACGGCGCCGCGAGCGTCACGCGGAAATAGCGCCGAAAGCTCGCGTCGGCCGACGCAGGCGCGATTGCAGCGACGGGCGGCGCCACCATCGACAGCCACTGCGCAAGCGCGACCGCGCGCGCATCGGGCATGCGTGAAATCGGGTCCGGCGTGGTCACCTGCGGCATCGCGAGTCGGAATCTGAATGGCGAAACGGCTAGAATGCGCAAATTTTAGCAATCCCGCGTTGCCATTGCCTTCCACTCGATGAAGCTTCGTGCCGGCCGGATCGTCGCGTGGGTCGCGTTCACCTGTGCGTTATGCGCGCAGACGGCGAATGCGCAGCCGCTGTCGCTCAAGCTGTCGCGCGAGATCGAAGCGACGGCGCCTGCGCCGGCGACGATCACGCCGGGCACGATCGTCACGCAGGTACCGACGCCTAGCGCAGGCGGCCAGGAAGTGCGCGGCGCGCTGTTCCTTCGCGCGGACCGCCTGGAGGGCGACAACAAGCGGATCACCGCGACGGGCAATGTGGAGCTGCGCAGCCGCCGCGAGACGGTGCTGGCCGATCGCCTGTCGTACGACGTCGACAGCCAGACGATCTTCGGTGACGGCCACGTCGTGCTGCGGCGCAATTTTGACTGGATCACGGGTCCCGAGCTCCAGTACAAGCGCGACACCGAGGTCGGGTTCTTCAAAAAGCCGCGCTTCTTCCTCGCCGAGACCGATGGTCACGGCGATGCTTCCGAAATCCGCTTCACCGGGCCGAACCATTACGAGGCGAGCGATGCGAGCTACACGACCTGCATCGCGACCGATCCCGACTGGTATCTGCGTGGCGACGAGCTCGAGGTCGACAACCTGCGCAAGGTCGGGACGGCCCGCCGTGTGTCGGTGCATTTTCTCGGCGCGCCCGTCCTCTATGCGCCGTGGCTGCAGTTTCCGCTGTCGAACGAGCGCAAGTCAGGCTTCCTGACGCCGACGCTCGGCTCGACCGGCGTGCGCGGTTTCGAGGTGACGACGCCGTATTACCTCAACCTGGCACCGAACTACGACGCGACGATCACGCCGCGCCTCATGACGAAGCGCGGCCTCATGCTGGGCACGCAATTCCGCTATCTGCTGGGCGATGCGACCGCGCCGCTCGGAACGGCGAACGGCGAAATGAACGCGGAGATCCTGACCAACGACCGCCAGACCGGCGAGCGGCGCTACGCGCTTGCCTGGGCCCACAACGAGCAGTTCGCCCCATGGCTCTACGGCTACTGGAACGTCAACCGCGTATCGGACGACAAGTACTTTGCCGATTTCGCCGACCGCATTGCGATCACGTCGCAGAAGACGCTGCCGCGCGAAGGCGGGCTCGTCGCGACGTCGGGGCCGTGGACCGTCAGCGCGCGCGTGCAGAGCTTCCAGACGCTGCAGGATCCGAACGCGCCGGTCGTTCCGCCGTACAACCGCGTGCCGCAGATCCTCGCGTCGCTGCGCGACACCGATTGGCTCGGCCTCACGTGGAGCGGCACCGGCGAATACGCGCGGTTTGCGCAGGAGGCGCTCGTGCCGACCGGCGAGCGGGTCGTCGCGTATCCGACCGTGGCGTGGATGCGGCAGGGGTCGGCGTGGTTCTTCAACGCCCGCGGCGGCGTGCACATGCGCGAATACCTGCTCGACCAGACGACCGCCGCACTGCCCGATCGTCATCCGAGCTATGCGATTCCGATCGCGAGCGTCGACACGGGGCTCGTGTTCGAGCGCGACCTCGACGTGCTCAAGACGCCGCTGACGCAGACGCTCGAGCCGCGCGCGTTCTACGTCTACATTCCCTATCGCCGGCAGTCCAACGCCCCCGTGTTCGACACGGCGCTCGACGATTTCAACTTCTCGCAGCTCTTCGCCGAGAACCGCTATATCGGCAACGACCGCATCGGCGACGCCAACCAGCTGACGCTGGCCCTCACGTCGCGCTTTCTCGACCGCGACACGGGGGCCGAGCGGCTGCGCCTCGCCGTTGGCCAGCGCTTCTATTTCGAGGACCAGAAGGTCAGCCTGAACGAGCCGCTGCGCTCGGCGTCGTCCTCCGATTTCCTCGTGTCCGCCGAGGGCCGGCTTTCGAACGCCTGGTCGCTCACCAGCCTGCTGCAATACAACTTCGACGCGCACGAGGTCGAGCGGCTCAATGCAGGCGTGCGCTATACGCCGACCGCCGGCAGCGTGCTGAACGCGACGTGGCGCTACACGCGCTCGATCGTCGATCCCACCGGCGCCATCGGCGAAATCAGGCAGGTCGACCTGTCGGGCCAATGGCCGGTGGGCGGGCGCTGGAACCTGATCGGGCGCTGGAATTACTCGTTCACCGACCGCAAGACGCTGGAGGCCGTGGCGGGCATCGAGTACAATGCCGACTGCTGGGTGCTGCGCGTCGTCGGCCAGCGGCTCACCACCACGACCCAGCAGGCGACGACGTCGGTGTTCGTCCAGCTCGAGCTCAACGGGCTCGCGCGCGTCGGAACGAGCCCGCTCGAGCTCCTGCGGCGCAGCGTACCGGGCTACGTGCCCACCAACGACCCGTCGCTGCGCGAACGCGACCGTCGCCTCGAAGCGCTCCCCGAATTCTGAAAGGCACTCCACCCATGGCCGCTCGCCGTTCATGTGACCACGCATCTGGTCGTCCTCTCCTCCTGCAGTGGACGCTGCTGCTGCTCGTGCTCGTCGCGGCGCTCGTGTCGATGTCGCCGCGCGCGCATGCGGCGGCGAATCCGGTGCCGCTCGACCGCGTGCTCGTGATCGTCAATGACGAGGCGATCACGCAGTGGGACATGAGCGAGCAGCGGCGCATCCTGCTGTCGCAGATGCAGGCGTCGAAAATCACGCCGCCACCGAACGACGTGCTCGACAAGCAGGTGCTCGAGCGGCTGATCGTCGAGCGGGCGGTGCTGCAGTACGCGAAGGAAACCGGCATCCGCATCGACGACACCACCGTCGAGCGCACGATCCTGCGCGTGGCCGAGGAGAACAAGCTCTCGCCCGACGAGTTCCGCAAGGTGCTCCAGCGCGAAGGCATTCCGTACGCGAACTATCGCGAAGACATCCGCCGCCAGATCACGATCCAGCGCGTGCGCGATCGCGAGGTCGACAGCAAGGTCACCGTGTCGGATGCCGAGGTCGACAACTACCTCGCGACCGTCGCGGCGCAGGCTGGCGGCGAGGACGAATACCTGCTGTCGCACATCTACATCAGCGTGGCCGAGCAGGCGTCGCCCACCGCGGTGGAGGAGAGCCGCAAGCGTGCCGAGCAGGCGCTTGCCGAAGTGCGCGCGGGCAAGGATTTCGGGCAGGTCGCGGCGTCGTACTCGAACGCGCCCGATGCGACGTCCGGCGGCAACCTCGGCTGGCGCACGCGCGCACGGCTGCCGTCGGTATTCGCGGACATCGTGCAGAAGATGAAGCCCGGCGAAGTGTCGGCCGTGCTGCGCAGCGCGAGCGGGTTCCACGTGGTGAAGCTCGTCGAGGAGCGCAACCGCAACCAGCCGACCGTCGTCGACCAGACGCACGCACGCCACATCCTGATCAAGGTCAACGAGCAGACGTCCGAATCCGACGCGAAGGCCAAGATCGACCGGCTGCGCGAGCGGCTGGTTGCCGGCGCCAGCTTCGAGGAGCTCGCGCGGGCCAATTCCGAAGACACGTCGAACGCCCGGGGCGGCGATCTCGGCTGGCTCTCGGCGGGTGACACGGTGCCCGACTTCGAGCACGCGATGGACAGGCTCGCGGTGAACGAGATTTCACAGCCGGTGCGCACGCCGTTCGGCTGGCACCTGATCCAGGTGCTCGAGCGGCGCAAGCAGGACGTCACGCAGCAGCGGCGCCGCGACGAGGCGCGCAAGGCGATCCGCCAGCGCAAGAGCGACGAGCAGTTCGAGGAGTTCGTCCGGCAGTTGCGCGATCGCACGTACGTCGAGTACAAGACCGACGACCGGTAGCGCGGCAACGCCGCGCCGCGCTTTTTCGGCCGCATCGCAGGAGGCAACGATGTCCAGGACTACCGCGTTGGTACCGGTGCTGGTTGCGCTGTGCATCTTTTGCGGCCTCGCGCGCGCCGACACGAAGGAACTGCGGATCGCGCAGCAGTACGGGTTCAGCTACCTGCAGCTCATGTACATGCAGCACGATGGGCTGATCGAGAAGCATGCGAAGGCGGCCGGGCTCGGCGAGGTGAAAGTGACGTGGGCGAAATTCGCCGCCGGCAACGTGATGAACGATGCGCTGCTTTCGGGCTCGCTCGACATCGCCTCCGGCGGACTGGCGCCGCCGATCATCCTGTGGGACAAGACCCGCGGCGGTCTCGATGTGCGGATGATCGCCGCCATGGTCACCGCGCCGCTCTACCTCAACACGACGAACCCGCGCATCCACTCGCTGCGCGATTTCACGTCGTCCGACCGCATTGCGCTGCCTGCCGTGAAGGTTTCGAACCAGGCGACGATCCTCGCCATGGCGGCGGCGCAGCAGCTGGGGAAGGACAAGGCGGATTCGCTCAACCCGCTGACCGTCGCGATGAGCCACCCCGACGGCGTCGCCGCGCTGCGCAACGGCGCTGTCGATGCGCACTTCACCGCGCCGCCGTTCCAGCAGATCGAACTTGCCGATCCGCACGTGCATCGCGTGCTGTCGTCGTACGACGTGATGAAGGGCCCGCTGACCTTCACCGTGCTGTGGACGACGTCGCGGTTTCGCAACGAGAACCCGAAGCTCTATGCGGCGTTCGTCGACGCGCTCGACGAGGCGACGCGCATGATCAACGCCGACAAGCGTGCAGCCGCCCGGCTGTACGTCACCGCCGCGAACAGCCGCGAGCCGGTGGACGACGTGTACCGGATGGTGTCCGATCCCGAGGTCGAATTCACGCTCACGCCACGCCAGATCGGCAATTACGCGCAGTTCATGTACGACGACGGATTGATCAGGAACCGGCCGGCGTCCTGGAAGGATCTCTTCTTCGACAACGTCCACGCGCTTCCCGGCAGCTGAATCGCGCGGCCGGCGGGTCGTCACGCGTTGCGCAGTATTGCCACGCGCGCCAGCATGAATTGCGCGCGCGGCGCGACGCGCAGCGTCATGCGGAGCTGATCGATCGTGTCGTCGCGCGCCATGGGCGGGATTGCAACCACGCGCCCGGCCGCGGTGCAGCCGGGAAGATCCGCGCGCGCCTGCGTGAGCCGCCGCCATCGGGCACCGCGCATTGCGCGCGCATCGATGCGTATCGCCTCGATGCGCAGATCGCCGGGCAACCCGACGACGACCGCCTCGATGTCGCGCCACCGCAGCGCCACTTCGGGCGGTGAGACGAGCGTCACACGGCCGCGGGGATCGGCGGTCAGCTCGAGGCCGCCGCGCAGCGCCCGCATCGATCCCGCATCCAGCGTCCATCCGTCGTCGTCTGCATGCGCCGGCGTCCCGAACGTCCACAGCCTGCTTCCCGGCGGAAGTCCTGAGCGGTCGAGCAGGAAATCGCAGGCGGCTTCCTCGAGCGGCGTGTTGCGCCACGCGGTGAAGGTCGCGTAGTCGGCCGCCTGGGCCTGCGCGCCGTTCGAGCCGTTCCACGCCATCGGCGAGACGAAGCGCGCGCCGGCGTTCCACAGCTCGCGGAGCGCGCGATACGCGCTCGCGTAACCGGGTTGTCGCTCGGGATGGCGAAAGTCGGCGGTGTTGAACTCGACGATGCCGAAATCCGGATCGATCGATGCAAGGGTGGCGTAGAGCGAGCGGCCGTTTTCCATCGGAACGTCATTGGTCGCTGCCGCACCGTACACGATCGCGCCCAGGTGCCCGTCGCGCGGCTTGCTACCTTCGATGCAGACGCCGCCCGAATCGAAGTTGCGCGGCGCGCTCGATTCGCGCAGCGCGAGCGGCATGAAGCCCCCCGGCGGCGCATCGAGGTCCGACGGTGCGTCGAGTCCCTGCGACGACCAGATGCGATCGCGCGGAATGCCGGCATCGCAGACCCACTGCGCGAGCTCGTCGTAATGAAGGCGCACGAGATGACGCCGGAACACTTCCCACTCGGCCACCCACGCGTCCTTCCAGTGCGGATGGTCCGTCCCGTGCACGAACGTGCGCGGTGGATCGACGGTGTCGAAGCTCGCGAAGCGCCGTTGCGCAAGCGCACACACGTCGTCGAGCGTCAGCGGACGCTGCCGCCGGTAGCGCGAAAGATCGGGCACATCCGCTTCGCACGCGCCGGCATACGGTCCCGAGGCCGCAAGCCAATGGCGGAACTGGCGCAGCGTGCCGGGGTTGTAGTCGTACCACTGCGACCCGCTGAAGAACGGGTTGATGTAGACGTCCGGATCGAGATTGACGCCTATGACGAGGTCGGGGTGCGCGCGCATGAATCCGGCGAGGTGCGACGCGGCCGCCTGCAGGTTGCGCCGCTTGTAATGGCGCACCGGGTGCGCGTACACGTTGAGGGTGAGCGCGCGCGCGAGCTCGGGCGCTTTCTGCGAGCCCGGCAGATGCGACAGGTGGTCGTCCGGCATCACTTCGTTGCGCTCGTTCCACTGGCAGTTCGCAACGTCCTCCTCCAGCCGGTCGTTCACGTCCCACGCCGGACACGTTCCCGACGCATCGGCCCAGATGCCGCCGTTCAGCGTAACGAGCACCGGCAGCCGATGCCGCGCCGCATGCGCCAGCACCGGTTCGAGCGCGTCGTCGGCCACCGCACGCGCGCCGTTGCGCCGGCGCTCGTCGAAGTCCGGATCGAACCGATAGTCGCCGCCCGCGCCCGTCGTCGTGCGCAAATACAGGATCGGCACGCGCATGCCGATCTTCGTCGTCGGCGACAGATACGCCGCGTAGGCCTGCTCGAGCCCGTTCGCCCCGCCCGCGGACACGCCCGATGTCGCCGGAAGAAGGTAAAACGCGCGCACGTTGCGCTTCGCGATGAACGACCAGCGTTCATGCACGACCGGATCGACGAGCGCGAGCTCGCCGAGCGTGGTTTCGCTGGCGTCGCGGGCAATGGCAATCACGCGCAGCGCACGCCGGGCCACGGCGCTCGGCAGCGGGCAACGCGTACCGCCTGTGATTTCGAAACCGCAGTAAGCAGCCGCGGGGTAACCGGGATACACGGCAGCGACGTCGGGGCGCGGCATGCCATAGCGCGCGACGAGCGTTCGATCGGGGAAGCGGATTTCGACGGCGCGAATGCCATGGATCGACAGCGCCCACCCTGCGAAGCGGATGCGAGCCCCGCCGCCCATCGCCGCACCGACCGGCGTATCGAGCCAGCCGATCGTTGCAGGGCTGCCGTCCTGAGCCGGAGGCGGGCGATTGCTGCGCTTGACGATCATTGCGTGGCGTGGAATCGTGCAATCCTAGCGGGAATCGGCTGCGCCGCGTCCGATCTCCGCAACACCGGATGCCCCTTCCGCTACTCCAACGCCTTCATCGCTGGCGGCTTTCACCGCGTGCGTCGCCGCCGGTCCGGGGCGATGACATCGCGTCCGCCGATGCCGTGCGCGCTGCATGCACGGTCCCGAGGCTTCGCGCCGAGCCCTGGTACGTCGACAGCGTGACGATCGACGGCACCCGCGTGTCGGTTGCCGGCTGGTCGATGCCGGTCGACGATCGCGCTCCGGCGGAGGGCTGGTTCACGATCAACGGCCGCGCATTCGATCGCATCGCGTACCCGCTGCCCAGGGACGACGTCGGCGCCGTTTTCTGGCAGCGCGAAGGATCGGCGCTTTGCGGGTTCCACTGCGAGATCGACGACGTCGCCGACCCTTATCCGATGGGAATGATGGAGATCCGGCGCGTGGTCGCATCGACGCCGCGCATCGAGCGCGGCCGTGATTCCTGGTTCATTCCCGATCCCGCCCGGCACGCGAGCCTGCCCGACGAGGACAGGCGCTTTCGCGTGATCGGCGATCGCGACGCGCGCGGATTCCTGGTATCGGGCGCCACCGACTATCAGCGCATCGACCGCGTGCTCGTCGACGTGGCGGGCCGGCATCTGCACGAGTTCGCGCACGTGCTCGACTGGGGCGTAGGCTGCGGGCGGATCGCACGGCACTTTCCCGCCGCGCATGCGCAGGCGCTCACCGGCTGCGACATCGATCGCGACAACGTCGACTGGTGTGCCGCGAACCTGCCGGGAACGTTCGCAGCGTCGCGCCTGCTGCCGCCGCTGCCGTTCGACGACGCGAGCTTCGACGCCGTGTACGGTGTGTCGGTCTTCACGCACATGCGCGAGCCGATGCAGCTCGCGTGGCTCGCGGAGCTCGCGCGCGTCATGCGCCCGGGCGGCTTCCTTGTCACGACGACGCACGGCGAAACGGCGATCGAATTCTCGCGGCTGCCACCGCCCGATTATCGGCAGATGCGCGAGCGGGTTGCCCGCGAAGGCCTCGTCGTGACCGGGAACAACACGCAACTCGACGGCCACGCCGATCACGAAGGGGAGTACGTGAACGTCTACCACAGCATCGACTATGTGCAGCGCACCTGGAGCCGTCACTTCGACGTGCTGCACATCGTGCCGGGCCTCATCCTTCATCACGATCTCGTCGTGATGCGCAAGCCATGAACAATGACGCTCCCGCAGACCGGCCGCTCCTCGACGACCAGATCGCCTATTACCGCGCCCGCGCGCCGGAGTACGACGCGTGGTGGTTCCGCACCGGCCGTTTCGATCGCGGCGCCGGCGACAACGCCGCCTGGCGGGCCGACGTGGCGCTCGCCGAAGCCGCCGTCGACGACATGCTGGCGAAGGCGAAGCCGTCCAACGTGCTCGAGCTCGCCTGCGGCACCGGGCTTTTCACGCGCCGCCTGGCACCGCGCGTCGACAGCGTGACGGCCGTTGATGCGTCGCCGGAAGTGATCGCGATCAATCGCGGCCGTGTCGGTGCGCCGAACGTCCGGTACGTCGAGGCCGATCTCTTCGCATTCGAGCCGTCGATGCGCTACGAGTGCGTGTTCATGAGCTTCTGGCTCTCGCACGTGCCGCACGCGCGCTTCGACGCGTTCTGGTCGATGGTGCGCCGTGCGCTTGCGCCGGGCGGCCTGGCGTTCATCGTCGATTCACTGCACAACCCGACGTCGTATGCGGTCAATCATCCGGCGCCGGACCGCCATGCAGGCATCGTCACGCGCCGCCTCGACGACGGCCGTGAGTTCCGCATCGTGAAGGTGTTCTGGGAGCCCGCGCAGCTCGAGGCGCGGCTTGCCGAGTGCGGATTCACGGCCGCCATCGCGAGCACGCCGCGCTACTTCATTTACGGCGAGGCGCGTGTGGCGGCGGGCGCGGGGTAGAGAAGCAGTCGGGTGAGCTTGATGCCTGCGGCATCGCCGGGAAAGCGCATCGAGATGCGCAGGCGCGTGGCGATGGTGCGCGAATTGTTCCACGTCGCGGGCCACTTGAACGCGAGCTCGGGGCCGCTCGCCGTCCCGACCGGGCGCCACGGCCCCGACGGCTGCTCCTGCGCCTCGACCGTCATGCGCGACGGCTTCACATTTGCGTCGAATCGCACCACCAGCGACGCGAGGCGCTGCGGCCGAAGCACCTGATCGGGCGGCGAAAGCAGCGTCACCTCGCGTTGCGCCGGTTGCAGCGTGACGAAACCCGCACCGGCCGTCAGCGTCCCGCGTTCGGCCGTCCAGCCGTCGGCGTCGCTGTGCACCGGCGTGCCGAATGTCCACAGCCGCGCGCCGACGGGCACGTCGGCATGCGATACGAGAAAATCACGCATCGCCTCCTCGGCCGGCGTGTTTCGCCACGACGTGTACGGCACGTACCCGGGCTGGTCGGCGTAGATGCCGTTCGAGCCGTTCCACGCCATCGCCGACACCTCGCGTGCGCCGTTGTTGAACGCGTCGCGGAACGTCTGGTACGCCATCGCGTAGTCGGGCTTTTTTTGCGGAAACTTGAGGTCGGTATTGTTGTATTCGACGATGCCCCAGCCGTCGTCCATGCGCCCGATCGTCGCGAACAGCGAGTGGCCGCCTTCGAGGACGACCGCGTTGCGCGCCGTGCGGCCATAAAGAATGGCGCCGAGATGGCCGTCGCGCGGAATCGCGCCTTCGACCGAGACGCCCGCGGAATCGTAGCTCGCGCTGTCGCTGTCGACGCGCACCGCGAACGGTGGAAGCTCCGGGTCGTTGTGGATGAGCCCCTGTGCGCTGTAGATGCGCTCGCGCGGGATGCCGGCCGCATGCGCCCAGCTCGAAAGCTCGTCGTAGTGCAGGTCGACGATGTGCTTGCGGAAGCGGTCCCACAGGTTCCACCACGGGTCTTCCCAGATCGGCCGCTCGCCCGGCGCAAGCGGCTGCACGATACCGGGCAGGCGCCGTGGCGGCTCGACCTCGTTCCACGACTTCCACTGCTTCCCCGCAATCCTGTTGACTTCGGCCAGCGTCATCGGGTGCACACGACGGTAGGCCGACAGGTCCGGTGCATGATCGGTGGGTCGGCCGGCATAGGGCCCCGATACGCGCAGCCATTCGCGGAACTGGCGCAGCATTCCCGGGTTGTAATCGAACGACTGCGTCCCGCGGAAAAACGGGTTCATGTACGTGTCGGCATCGAGCACGACGCCGACGAACAGGTCCGGGTGCTTGTGCGCGAAATCGGCGACGAGGCGCGCGGCCGCCTGCAGATTGCGCTTCTTGTAGCGCCGTACCGCAGACGCGTAGACGTTGTACGTGAGCGAGCGTGCAAGCTCCGGCGAGGCGGTCGACCCGTTCAGGTTCTTGAGGTAATCGTCGGGGAACGCCTCGTCGCCCTGCGTCCACTGGACGTTCGCCTTGTCCTGCTCCAGGTGGTCGGTCAGGTCCCACTGCGGCGTTTCGCAGCTCGCATCGCTCCAGATGCCGCCGTTCAGGATGAACTGCACGGGCAGCCGATGCGCGAGCGCATAGTCGATCACCGACTTCAGGTTGTCGTCGGCAACCGGGCGTGTGCCGCAAAGGCGCTTCGTGTCGAACGCGGGGTCGAAAACCCAATCGCCTTGCGCACCCTTCGTCGTGCGCAGGTAGAGGATCGGCACCGACACGCCGACCTTCTGCGTGCGCGACAGATAGTCACGGTATTCGGTGTCGACTTCCCGCGCGCCGCCGGCCGCGATGCCGGACGTCATCATCAGGAAATAGAACGGCTGCCGCGCAAGCGCCGGATGCGCGTCGAGCCGCGCGCTCCACAGCGTGAGCGCGTGGGGCGGAATCGGACGCTTTGGGGGCGGTACCGGCGGCGGCGCGTTCTGCGCTGCGGCGGCGAGGGCGACGACGACGGCAACGACCGCGCACCAGCGCGAGGCGGCGCGGCTCGCGCGGCGCACGCCCACGCTACTCGAGCGCGTAGTAGACGTACGCCTTCTGCGGTACGCGTCCGGCGTTCATTTCGCGTTGCGCCTCGACCTCGGAGGGCAGCTTGTCCCACCAGATCCTGCGTCCGATCCGCTGCTGCGTCTCGATCTCGGGCTTCTTCTCGAGCAGGTCGCGGATGAAGCGCGTGTGATCCGAAACGTAGTGACGTGCGGGAAGGAGGGGCATGGCAGTCGGTTTCGAGCGTCATGGCGATTTTATCACCTGCGCATCGATCCCTCGACGAGCCGGAACAGGAAGAGCCGGCATTCGATCGCGCCGTTCCACAGCGGAATGCGGCGCTCGGGCTTGAGGCCGATCAGCTTCGCAAGACGCAGGTCGCCGGTGAAAAGTCCCGCGGTCCATCCGCTGAAGTGCCGCTTCAGTGCGTCGCCGAGCCGCGGGTAGAACGCGGCAAGCTGGGCCGCATCGGCGAGGCGCACGCCGTACGGCGGGTTCGCGAGCAGCAGTCCCGACGCTGCCGGCGCGTTGCGCGTCAGCACATCGGCGGTCTCGACGCGGACGAAAGCGTCGACCTGCGCGTTGCGCAACGTCGATGCCGTGCGTGCAATGGCGGCAGGCGCAATGTCGCTCGCGACGATCGACGGTGCGGCAGGCGCTTCCCGCGCACGGTCGTGTGCGCGCTGCCTGATCCGCTGCCACGCCGGTCCGTCGTACCACGAGAGCTTCTGGAAGCCGAAGCTGCGCGACAGTCCTGGCGCCCGATCGGCGGCAATCTGCGCCGCTTCCGTGACGATCGTGCCGCTGCCGCACATGGGATCGAGCAATGCGCGCTCGGGCGTCCACTGCGCGAGCGCCAGCAATCCCGCGGCAAGATTCTCTCGCAGTGGCGCCTCGTCGGCGTCGCGACGGTAGCCGCGCTTGAAAAGCGGCTCACCCGACGTGTCGAGATAGATCGACGCGCAGGACTCGGTGAGGTGCACGTGCACTCGCACGTCCGGCGCGCGCTTGTCCACCGAAGGACGCACCGCGCAGTCGCTGCGGAAGCGATCGCAGACGCCATCCTTCACGCGGAGCGTCGCGAATTCGAGGCTCGCGAGCGGAGAGCGGGTCGCGGCGACGTCGACGCGCAGCGTTCGCTCGGGCTTGAAATGACGCTTCCAGTCGATGTCGTGCACGAGCGCGTACAGGTCGCGCTCGTCGCGGTACGGGCCGCCGCCGACGCGCCACAGGATGCGGCTCGCGATGCGCGATTCGAGGTTCGCGCGATAGGCGAGGTCGATTTCGCCCGAGAAGCCCACGCCACCCTCGGCAGGAACGATGTCACCGGCGTCGAGTGCTGCGAGCTCCGCGGCAAGCGGCTGCTCGAGGCCGCGGGGACAGGGGGCGAAGAAGCGCTCGGGCATTGCGAAGCGCGATCAGAACGGCTTGGCGACCACGAGCCAGACGATCGCGACGAGGAGCGGCAGTGCCGGTATTTCATTCAGCCAGCGATAGAACGCGTGGCCGTGTCGATTGCGGTCGCGAGCGAAGTCACGCAGCAGCGATCCGAGATAGACGTGCAGCGCGATCAGCACCAGCACCAGCGCGAGCTTCGCGTGCAGCCAGCCGCCGCCAATGCCGAAACCGAGCCACAGCCACGCACCGAATGCGATCGTGAGCACGGCGCCCGGCGTCATGATGCCGAAATAGAGCTTGCGCTCCATCACCTTGAAGCGGGCGATGCCGCGCGCATCGTCGGCAGGCGTCATCGCGTGGTAGACGAAAAGCCGCGGCAGGTAGAAGAGCCCGGCGAACCACGACACCATGAACACGATGTGCAACGTCTTGACGAGCGCGTACATCGCGATTGTCAGCCTTCCGATGGCGCGTGCGCCTCGCGCTCGAGATAAGGGTCCGCGACGCTCACTCCTCGATCTCCACGACTTTCGCCCGGCCCGATGCGCCGCTGCGGATCGACACCTGCGTCTTGCGCAATCCGAATTCGTTCGCGATCAGTGCGCGCAGCTCCTCGTTCGCCTTGCCGTCCACGGGCTGCGACTTGACGCGGGCGAGCCACGTGCCGTCGCCCTGGTCGATCAGTTGCGAGACCCGCGAGCCGGGTTTCACGCGCACGCTGAGCCGGCGCATACGCACGCGTCACTTCAGCAACCGCCGCCGCGTCAGCGACAGCGCGACGTAATAGGCAACGAGAGCGTACGCCGCGAGCACCGCGATGTGCAGCACGATGGCGTCCGGCACGCGATCGAGCATCAGCGGCCGCGCGATGTCGATCGCGTGCTTCAACGGCAGTGCGCCGGCGATCGTCGCAAGCCACGCCGGCATCTGGTCGACCGGGAAGTAGACGCCGGAAAAGAGCAGCATCGGTGTCAGCACCAGCGTGAAGAAGTAGGTGAAGAAATCGTAGCCGGGCGCGAGCGAGTTCATCACGAGGCCGAATGCGCCGAAACAAAGCCCGACGAGGAATCCGAGCGGCAGCACCCAGAGCGCGAGCCACGTGTGGCCGAAACCGAGGGCAACGATCACGATCAGGATCGCGGCGGTCGACATCACCGCCTTCGTCGCGCACCACATCCACTCGGCGAACATCACGTCGTCGAGCGCGATCGGCGCGTTGATGATCGCCTCCCAGGTCCGCTGCACGTGCATCCGCGAGAATGCCGAGTACATGCCCTCGAAGCTCGACGTGAACATCGCGCTCTGGCACACCATGCCGGTGCCGATGAACGCCACGTACGACATGCCGTTCACCTGGCCGACCATCGCGCCGATGCCGTACCCGAGCGCGAGCATGTAGAGCAGCGGATCGGCGATATTGCCGAGCACGCTTGCGATCGCGAGCTTGCGCCATACGAGCAGGTTGCGCCGCCACACGGGAACGAAGCGAACCGACAGGCGCGGCAGCCGCAGGATCGACGTCGTGTTCATCCGGTCACCTTCAATCCCGCAGCTCGCGGCCGGTGAGCTTGATGAACAGGTCCTCGAGGTTCGCCGGCCGGTGCAGGTAACGCACGCCGGCGTGCGTCGCGAGATCGGCAAGCAGCGGCGCCGCATCGTTCGCATAGCAGAATGCGGTTTCGCCGGCGAGCTCGAGACGCGTGGCGAGCGGGCGTCCGCGCGACTCGGCCCACGTCCGTGCCGCTTCGCCGTACACCTCGACGACTTCCGGCTCGACATGCTGTGCGAGCAGCGCGCGCGGCGAATCGCAGGCGATCATCGTGCCGTGGTCGATGACCGCGAGGCGCGTCGCGAGCCGCTCGGCCTCGTCCATGAAATGCGTCGTGAGGAGGATCGTCTTGCCCTGCTTCAGCAACTGCCGCAGCCCGTCCCAGATCAGGTGGCGCGCCTGCGGGTCGAGCCCGGTCGTCGGCTCGTCGAGGATCAGCAGGTCGGGATCGTTGATCAGCGCGCGCGCCAGCGTGAGCCGGCGCTTCATGCCGCCCGACAGCGTGCGAATGGACGTCGCCGCCTTGCCGGCGAGGCCGGCGAAGTCGAGCAGACGCGGGATCCGCGCTTCGAGATCGCTGCGCGGCAGGCGAAAGTAGCCGCCGTAGATCAGCAGGTTCTCGCGCACGGTGAAATCGGGGTCGAGATTGTCCATCTGCGGCACGACACCGACGCGGACGCGCGCTTCGCGCGCCGCTTTCGGCACCGGCTCGCCGACGAGCTCGATGGTGCCGCCGTCGGGATCGATGAGGCCGAGGCAGCAGCGAAGCGTGGTCGTCTTGCCCGCACCGTTGGGACCGAGCAGCGCGAAGCACTCGCCGCGGCGGATGGCGAACGACAGGCCGCGCACCACTTCCTGCGTGCCGTAGCGCTTGCGCAAGCCGTCGACGCGCAGGATCGGCGCGTCGCGCACGGCGTTGCGCGTCACCGCGGGTGTCGCCGCGGTCTCGGAAAGGGCCGCTCCGTTCATGCGCCGCCTTCCGCGCCTTTCGCCGGCCAAAGGGCCGCGACGATCCGCGACAGTTGCGGAAGGCGTCCGTGGAAGAAGTGCCCGCAGCCGGGAAAGACGACGATCGGCAGCTGCTGCGGGCGCGCCCAGGCCAGCACGTCGGCGAGCGGCACGACGTCGTCTTCGTCGCCGTGGATGACGATCGACTCGGGCGCGACAGCGCCGACGGCAAAGCGCCTGACCGCGGGCGCGACGAGCACGAGGCGCTCGGACGCCACGCGTTCGGCGACCCGCGTCTGCACGTACGAGCCGAAGGAGAAGCCCGCCAGTGCCACCGGAAGCGAATCGCCGAAGCGCGCGCGCGTGTCGGCGAGCACGGCGAGCGCGTCGTCGGTCTCGCCATTGCCTTCGTCGAACGTGCCGGCCGATTGCCCGACACCGCGGAAATTGAAGCGCACGGCGACGTAGCCGAGGCCGAAGAACGTCCTGGCAAGCGTCTGGACGACCTTGTTGTCGAGCGTTCCGCCCTGCAAAGGATGCGGATGACAGACGAGTGCGACGCCGCGCACGGCGGGACCGGGAACGTTGCGCACGACTTCGATCGGGCCGGCCTGTCCGGGGACGGTCAGCCGCTCGGCACTGCGGGGTGTCATGAATGACAGGTTAACGCATCACGCAGGGTCGGCGGGCTTGCCCCATCCCGGACGTCCGGCGAGCACGAAAAGCCAGATCGCCGCGAGCACCGGCCAGAGCTGAAGCGCGGTGCGGGTGAGTCCGTTGTAGTTCAGCAATTGTCCGTAATGCCAGCCGAAGAGTGCGGCGGGAACGCCGCCGGCGACGGTTTCGGGGGCGAGCACCGGCGCCCCGAGTGCCGACAGCAGTGCAACCGCGCACACCGCGACCTGCACGGGCCTCGGCAACGCGAGCGCAACGCGCAACAGCACGGCGCCCACCGCAATCCCGGCGAGGGCGGCGGGCTTGATCCACGTCTGCCAGACGGCGGGCTTCAGCATCACCAGCGCGGCGATTCCCTTGAGGGCGAGTGCGCCGACGATCATCGCGACGACGATGCTGCCGGCGTTGCGCCGGCGCTTCAGCAGCAGCGCAACGAAAAGGCCGACGCCGAGCACCTGGAAGCCGCTGACTGCCGCCTGCACGAAGGAATCGGCGCTGTCGTGCGGCGCGGGTGTCGCGACGACCGCCGCGCCGACGGCCGTGACCGAGTCGGTGTCGAAGGCGATCGCGAACAGCGGAATGCCGGGATTCATCTGCGCAACGAGCCACAGCAGCAGGAGGCCGACGCCCATGTCGCCGAGATGTCCCGGCAGGAAGAGCCGGCCCCGCGCATGGTAGAGAAGGCGCCGCGCCGGCGCGTTGCGCGCGATGGCGGTCGCAAGCATCGCACCGAGCAGCGCCCCCGCGCTGTTCATCGCGAGGTCGTTCACGCTCGCCACGCGCGGCGGAACGTACATCTGCAGCGATTCCATCGCGAACGACATCGCCGCACCGACGATGAGCCCGGAGGCGATCCGCCGGGTGGGCGATGCACCGCGGCGAAGCAACGCCACGAACAGTCCGAACGGCACGTACGCGAGGACATTCAATGCCGCGTCGTAGCGCACCCAGCGCGCAGCTCCGCCGAACAGGAAGAACGGCGTGCCGGCCGGCGGCGGCAGCCACGGCGAGAACGGCTCGAGCGACGCGTACACGATCGCGAGCCCGTACAGCGTCGCCAGGACATGCGGCAGCCGCGTTGCGGTCAGGGCCCCATTTCGCTTCTGCAGCACGCGCTTGGCTCCGGACGGTGCGAAATGCGTCGGCGATGCCGAGCCGGTCTTATTTGCTCGCCTTGATTTCGGTCCATAGCTTGTTGCGCAGGCGCCGCTGCGCAATGGTGAGATCCTTGAGCTGCTCGAGCTTCGCCTTCAGCGCAGGTGGCGGGAAAACCGCGGGCAGTTCGAGCAATGCGGGCTTGATGTATTTCATCGCGTCCATGTTCGGGTTTCCCGAGCCGATCAGGTTCGTGAGCTCGGCCGAATTGCGCCCGTCGAGCATGAAATTGATGAATTTCAGCGCGAGGTCGGGGCGCGGCGCGTTCTTGTGGATCACCATGTTGTCGACGGCAAGCACGGCGCCTTCCTTCGGCACGCCCTGCAGGATGTGGAACGGCCTGCCGGCCGCTTGCGCGTCCTGGTTCGCCTGGAAAATGTCGTTCGAGTAGCCGTGCACGAGCCAGATGTTGCCGACCGTCAGCTCCTTGATGTACGACGACGCATTGAACGCGGCCCAGTAGGGCTTCGCCTTCCTGATCACCGCCGCCGCAGCGTCCCAGTGCTTCGGGTCGACGTCGTTGGCCGAATAGCCGAGGTATTTGAGCGCCGCGGCGAAGAGCTCGTTGGCGCTGTCGAGCACGGTCACGCGGCCCTTCACCTTCTCGAGGTACTTCGGCTCGAAGATCACCGCCCACGTGTCGGTGGGCAGCCCGAGCTCCTTCATCTTGACGTCGTTGTAGCCGAGGATCGTCGTCGACATCGCGTAGGGCACCGAGTACTGGTTGCCGGGATCGAACGGCGTGTTCAGATAGGCGGGATCGATGTTCCTGATGTTCGGGATCGCGGTCTTGTCGAGCGGCTTCAATTGCCCGCCGCGGATCAGCGCCTGCACGGCATTGCTCGTTGGAACCAGCACGTCATAGCCGGTGGCACCCGCGGCCAGCTTGGCCAGCAGCTCCTCGTTGTCCGAGTAGTAGGTCTGCACGACGTCGCACTGGCAAACGCTCTCGAAGCGCTTGACGGTCTCCGGCGCGATGTAGTTGTTCCAGTTGTAGAGGTGCAGCTCGTCGCGCGCATGCGCGGGTGCGGCAAATGCGAACAGGGCCGCGAATGCGGCAGCAACGAGGCGAGCGGTCATGGTCAATGGTCCCCCTGGGAGCGGAACAGGCTCGGCGAGAGCCTGGCGGCGGCGATGATCAAGAGCAGCGTGAGCAGCATCAGCAGCGTCGACACGGCGTTCACCTCGGGCGTCACGGCGATCTTGATCATCGAGTAGATCGCAAGCGGCAGCGTGACGGTGCCGGCGCCGGCCGTGAAGAACGTGATGACGAAATCGTCGATCGACAGCGTGAACGCCATCAGCGCACCCGCGATGACGCCGGGCATGATCAGCGGCAGCGTCACGTAGCGGAACGCGTTCGCGGGCGACGCGCCGCAATCGCGCGCCGCCTCGGTCAGCGTCTCGTCCATGCCGGCGAGGCGCGCACGCACGACGATGGCCACGAAGCCGATGCAGAACGCGATGTGTGCCAGTGCGACCGACACGAGGCCCAGCGTGAAGTTCAGGAGCACGAAGAAAATCAGCAGCGAGACGCCCGTCAGGATCTCGGGGATGGCGATCGGCGCGAAGATCAGGATCGGCAGCAGGCGCAGGCGGTAGCGGTGCATCGCGAGGCCGGCCATCGTGCCGAGGACCGTCGACACGCCGCTTGCGACGATGCCAATCACCAGCGAGTTCCCGGCCGCCCGCAGCATCTGCTCGTCGTGCGCGAGCGTGCGGTACCAGTCGAGCGTGAAGCCGACCCATTCCGCGTTGAGTCGCGAATCGTTGAACGAATACACGACGACGATCAAAAGCGGCACGTACAGGAATGCGTAGGCGACGATCGCCGCGGCCCACAGCCAGGGCGAGCGCCTACGCATCGCGGCGCGCTCCACGGCGAGCGACCCACGCCGCGCTGCCGGCGAGCACGAGTGCCGCAACCGTCAGCACGATCGACAGCACGCTGCCGAAGGGCCAGTCGCGCGTCTCGAGGAACTGCTGCTTGATCAGGTTGCCGATCAGCGTGTCCTCGGGGCCGCCGAGAATATCGGGGATGGCGAAAATGCCGAGCGCCGGGATGAACACGAGCGCCGCACCGGCGTACACGCCGGGCAGCGACAGCGGGAAGGTGATGCGCCAGAAGCGCTGCCATGCGTTGGCGCCGAGGTCCTGTGCGGCGTCGAGCAGCGCCTGGTCGTGCTTCTCGAGATTCGCATACAGCGGCAGCACCATGAACGGCAGGTGCACGTAGACGAGGCAGACGAGCACGGCGAAGCCGCTGAACAGCAGCGGCACGGGCGGCGCTCCGAACAGCGCGAGCGTGCCGTTGACAAGCTTCGCCAGCGCCGCATTCGGCCCGAGGATGATCATCCACGCGTAGATGCGGATCAGGAAGTTGCTCCAGAACGGCAGGATGACGAGAAGCAGCAGCAGGTCGCGGTATTTCCTGCCGCTGCTCGCGATCAGCGTCGCGAGCGGGTAGGCGAGCAGCAGGCAGAAAAGCGTCGTCACCGTCGCATACCCTGCCGACTTCGCGAACACGCGCATGAACACGGGCTCGGTGACGAAGCGCACGTAGCTGTCGACGTTGAGGTCGAGCTTGCCCGCTTCGTCGACGAGCGGGGCGAGGCCGCCGAATTCCGCGGGCGAGCGAAACGACGCCAGCACCATGATGAGCGTCGGCGCGGCGAAGAACACGAGCAGGTACAAAAGCGGCGGAGCCGTCACCGCCCAGCGGGCGAGCCGTTTCGACGCGCGGGCCGTCATCGGCACCTTGTATGTTCCCCCCACGCTTGCGGCTTCGCCGCTGCGCTGCCCCCGGAGGGGGCGCTATTCGCGCCTTGAGGCGGCTCTGCGGCGCTCATTCGGCGATGAAATGGCCGGCGGCGACCGGCCAGCTCACCTCGACGGCGTCGCCGACCTCGAAGAACTTCGCGCGGCCGGTTTGCGAATTCGCGAGCAGCGCCTCGACGATGGCGCCGCCGGGCGTACCGACGCGGTAGACGGTGACGTCGCCCATGTACAACAGGTCGTGCACGGTTCCGCGATAGTGGTTGGCGTGGGGGTCGGCGAGCGGCGAAGCCGGGTTTTCCGCCGGCGCGCTCGTCGCGATCCGGATTTTCTCGGGACGAAGCGCCACCGTGCCGCGTGCGCCGCCCGGAATCGATGCTTGCGTCGCGACCTGCACGCCGCCCAGGCCTTCCACATCGACGATCGCGACGCCGCCGTCCGTTTGGATCACCGGTCCCGACAACAGGTTGCAATGGCCGATGAAGTCGGCGACGAAGCGCGTGCGCGGGTAGCCGTAGATCTTCGACGGCTCGTCGAGCTGCTCGATGCGTCCGTGGTTCATCACGGCGATCCGGTGCGACAGCGCCAGCGCTTCGGTCTGGTCGTGCGTCACGTACACGAACGCGATGCCGACTTCCTTCTGCAGGTTGATGAGCTCGATCGACAAGTCCTCGCGCAGCTTCGCGTCGAGGGCCGCGAGCGGCTCGTCGAGGAGCAGCATCGTCGGATGCGTGACGAGCGCGCGCGCGATGGCCACGCGCTGCTTCTGGCCGCCGGACAGCTCGTGCGGATAGCGCTTGTCGAAGCCGGTGAGGCGCACGTCCTCGAGTGCGGCCTCGATGCGCGCCTTGCGCTCTCCCGGCGGCACGCGCGCCATCTGCAGCGGGAAGGCGACGTTGGCCGCGACGCTCATGTGCGGAAACAGCGCGTAGCTCTGGAACACGGTACGCACCGGGCGCAGCTCGGGCGGCGTCGTGGCGAGATCGTCACCCGACAGCAGGATGCGTCCGGCGTCGGGAAGATCGAAGCCCGCGATCATGCGCAGCAGCGTCGTCTTGCCGCAGCCGGACGGCCCGAGCAGCGTGAAGAATTCGCCGGGCTCGACCGCGAGGCTTACGTCGTCGACGGCAGTGAAGTCGCCGAAGCGTCGGGTGACGCCCTGGATTTCGAGTAGCGCCACCGGCGCGAAGCTCCTGGCAGGCGTGGGAACGGCGTGCGCGGCGGATTGTAGCGGATCGCTATCGTTGCAGGAGGAGCAGCACGACGACGCCGGTGAGCAGCAGCGCGATGACGCCGAGCCAGCGGTTTCGCGATTGCTGCGCGAGCGCCAGCGCGCGCAACGCGACATCCGACGCAGCGGGCGGCGCCGACAGCCGCTCGTGCAAAAGGCGCGGAAGCTCCGGCAGGGTCTCGACGAGCGACGCCGCTTCCGCGAAGATCCGCCGCTGCAGCGCGCGAAAGCCGATCCGATCCTCCATCCAGCGCTCGAGGAACGGCTTCGCGGTGATCCAAAGGTCGAGATCCGGGTCGAGCTGGCGCCCGAGCCCTTCGACGTTCAGCAGCGTTTTCTGCAGCAGCACGAGCTGGGGCTGGATCTCCACGTTGAAGCGGCGCGACGCGCGAAAGAGCTGCACGAGCACCTTGCCGAGCGAGATCTCCTTCAGCGGCCGGTCGAAGATCGGCTCGCAAACCACGCGGATCTCGCTCGTGAGCTCGTCGATGCGGGTGTTCGCCGGCACCCAGCCCGATTCCACGTGCGTCATGGCGACGCGGTGGTAGTCGCGCCGGAAGAACGCGAGGAAGTTCTTCGCGAGGTAGCTTTTGTCGCGCTCGGACAGCGTGCCCATGATGCCGAAGTCGAGTGCCACGTACTTGCCGTGGTTCGCGGCGTCGATGCCGACGAAGATGTTTCCCGGATGCATGTCGGCGTGGAAGAAGCCGTCGCGGAACACCTGCGTGAAGAAGATCTCGACGCCGGCGCGCGCAAGCCGCTTCAGATCGACGCCGGCGGCGACGAGATCGGCGATGCGGCCGATCGGGATGCCCGCCATGCGCTCCATGACCAGGATTTCACTGGCGGTCCAGTCCCAGTACACCTCGGGCACGCGCAGCAGCGGCGAGAGCCGGAAGTTGCGCCGCAGTTGCGCACAGTTCGCCGCCTCGCGCATGAGATCGAGCTCGTCGTGGATCGTCTTGTCGAACTCCGCGACCACTTCCCGCGGGCGAAGCCGGCGGCCTTCGCGCCATAGCCGATCGACGAGCGCGGCCGCCGTGCGCATCAGCGCGAGATCGTGCTCGATCACGTCGCCGATATTGGGCCGCAGCACCTTGACCGCGACCGGCGTGGCGTCGGGCAATTCGGCGAAATGGACCTGCGCCACCGACGCGCTCGCGACCGGCGTCACGTCGAACGAGCGGAACACCTGGTCGAGCGGGCGGCCGAACACGCGCTCGATCGTCGCAACGACAAGCTCCGATGCAAACGGCGGGACCCGATCCTGCAGCAGCGCGAGCTCGTCGGCGATGTCAGGCGGCAGGAGGTCGCGGCGTGTCGACAGCATCTGGCCGAACTTGATGAAGATCGGTCCGAGATCCTCCAGCGCACGACGCAGGCGCACGCCGCGCGGCGTCGACAGGTTGCGCCAGAAGAGCGCGTAGCGTACGCCGAGGCGCAGCGGACGAAGGCGCGGATGACCGAGCGCCAGTTCGTCGAGCCCGTGCCGAAGTGCGACGAGGATGATTCGAAGGAGCCGGCCGAGCCGCATGCGCCGATTGTACGGTGCGTCCGTCCGCTCCCCGCGCAAGCGAGGCTGCCCGGCACCGGCGTGATGCGTGCGGGCGCCGCTTACGCGTTCGGTGCCGCGAGCCTTTCGGCGAGCGAGTGCACGCGCGCGTCGAGCGCGTCGATTCGCGCAGCAAGGAGGGCGGTGTCGTCGGCAAGAGCGCGCACATCGGCCGGGTGTGCGAGCACCTGCGCCTCGTCGCGTGCGTAGCTGCCGACGTTCGCGGCAACGCGTGTCGCCGCGTATTCGGGCAGCGTGAGCGCGGCGCGGCCCGCGTCGGCGACCCGCTGTCCGAGGATCGGGCCGAGCGAGCGGCCGAGACCGCGCTCGACGAACCACGGCAGCGCCTGCGCGAGCTCCTTCAAGACACTTGCGAGGTCCTGATCGCCTTCCTCGGTGACGAACTCGTCCCAGCGCCGCGGATCGGCGAGCATCGCCGGCACGTTGAAGGGCGACAGTTCCAGTGCGAGGCCGGGCGCGCCGCCCGCGAGCGGTGCCGGTTCGAGGAGCCCGCGCGAGTCGATGCGAAAGGCGCCGGTCACCGGTCCGACTCGAACCATGAACGAGCGGCCGGCGAAGGCGGCAAGCCGCTCGCGCGCCCACGCTTCGCGCTCGAGCAGCCGATTCGCCGCGGCAGCGGTCAGCGCCATCGCGCCGCCGCCGCGCCCGCCGCTCTCACCCGCCGGGCGCTTCGCATCCTGTCGTGTGCGCTCACGCGATCGCCGCCTCGCATGTCGTAGCGTGCGCTCACGCGTATTGCTGAATGCCTGCGAGCAGCCAACCCGACGAGCCGTCCACCGGCTTCACGAGGTGCCACAGTTCCTCGAACGGCTGCGCGGTCGCGCTCCCGTCTTCGCGCAGCGTGCCGTGGAAGCGCACGCTCGCGACATAGCGATCGCCTTCTTCGACCACTTCGGCGACATCGGCGTCGAGCGTCACGATTTCGGTCGGAACCTGCGAGGCACGGCTGGCGAGATCACGGCTGATCTCGGCCTGCATTTCGGGCGTCGTCACGTCGCCGAGCAAGGCGCGGTCGCCGCGGTCGTACGCCGCCTGCAGCCGGCGGAACTGCTGCTTCGCCTGCGCGATGAACGGCAGCGGATCGAAGCCGGGCGGATAGGTCGCGGCGGCGGCCGTTGCCCCGGCAGGCGCTCCCCAGGACGTATCGATCGCCGGCGAGCGCACCGGTTCGAACGGCGGCGAAGCCGATCCCGTGCCTGCGTACTGCATCGGCGGCGTGGTCCGGCGGGCGGCGAAAACACGCAGCAAGGCGATCGCACCGACGACCAGGAGTCCGATCAGGAGCAAGCTGCCGAGGCCCTCGGACAGCCCGAGATGCGAAAACAGCGCAGCGAGGCCGAGGCCCGCGGCAAGCCCCGCGATGGGTCCGAGCCAGCGCGACGCACGCGACGGCGTGCCGGCCGCGGCGGCTCCGGCCGCGGGACGCGCGGCGGTGGCACCGGGCGTCGCGGGCATGACCGGGCGCTCGGCCGGACCGGAAAACGCGTTGCCGGTGGAAGGCGACGTGCGCGCGGCGGGCGGGGCGATGCTGCGCTGCATGCCGAAGCTGCGGCCGCCGCCCATCCGGGCCGCGTCGGCGAAATCGGCGTGCACCAGGGCGAACGAGCCGGCGGCCGCGAGTGCGATGACGAATAGACGTTTCACGTGATTCCTCCGGAAAGTGGCCGCGGACCGCGGCACACGGGAATGCCCGTCATATGCGGGTTGCGGGCGCCGGTGTCAATGCGGGAAACCCGGATACGGCCAGCCGCCGCCGGCACGACGGGCATGAACCCGAGCGCACCGGTCAAAAGACGCGGCCCACGTGCAGCGCGACGGCGCCTGCGGCCAGGTTGTAGTAATCGACGCGGTCGAACCCCGATCGTTCCATCATCGACTTCAACGCCTCCTGGTCGGGATGCACGCGGATCGACTCGGCAAGATAGCGATAGCTCGCGGCGTCGTCGACGACGAGCCGTCCGAGCAGCGGCAGCACGGTGAAGCTGTACCAGTCGTAGGCGCGACCGAGCGGCGCGCGGATGCGGGAAAACTCGAGGACCAGCGCGAGCCCTCCCGGCACGAGCACGCGCGCCATCTCGGCGAGTGCGCGGTCCTTGTGCGTTACGTTGCGCAGGCCGAAGCCGATCGACACGCAATCGAACGAGCGATCGCGAAACGGAAGCGCTTCCGCGTTGCATTGCACGGTGGGCAGGACGATGCCCGCATCGAGCAGGCGATCGCGTCCTGCGCCGAGCATCGCGCCGTTGATGTCGGTGTGCACGACGCAGCCTTCCGGCCCCGCGCGTGCGGCGAAGAGCCGCGCGAGATCGCCGGTGCCGCCCGCGAGATCGAGCACGCGCGCGCCGGGGCGAACACCCGACACTTCGACTGTGAAGCGCTTCCAGCCGCGATGCATGCCCGCCGACATGAGGTCGTTCATCACGTCGTACTTGCGCGCGACCGAATCGAAGACGCCGCGCACGCGCCGCGTCTTCTCGTCGGGCGTCACGTCCTCGTAGCCGAACTTCGATGTTTGCATCGGCGCGCGCTACGCCGGATCGCGGCTGGCGCCCGCCGCCGCGAGACGCTCCAGGTAGCGCCGCCACATCTCGTCCTGGCGCTCACCGAGTTCGTAGAGGTAATCCCACGAATAGATGCCGGTGGCGTGTCCGTCGGAGAACGTCGGGCGCAGCGCGTAGTGGCCGACGGGCTCGACCGAGTCGATCGTGACGTCGCGCTTGCCGGCCTGCAGCGTTTCCTGGCCGGGTCCGTGACCGCGGACCTCGGCCGACGGCGAGTACACGCGCAGGAATTCGTACGGCAGCCGGAAGTGGCGGCCGTTCGCGAACGCGATCTCGAGCACGCGCGAGGCCTGGTGCAGCTTGATCTCGGTCGGCTGCGGGGTGGTCGAATCGAGGCCGGCCATGCCCCGAGATTACACTACTGATTCGTCTCCGGCACGATGTCGAGGTTGCCGATGCCCGAGAACATGTTGCGGTTCTTCGCTTCCTTGCCCTTGAGCTTGATGTCGAGGCGCAGGTCGTTCAGCGAATCGGCATTGCGCAGCGCGTCCTCGTAGGTGATGAGCCCCGCTTCGTAGAGGTCGAACAGCGACTGGTCGAACGTCTGCATGCCGAGCTCGCGCGACTTCTTCATGAGGTCCTTGATGCCGCCGACGTCGCCCTTGAAGATCAGGTCGGACACGAGCGGCGAGTTCAGCATGATCTCGACCGCGGGCACGCGGCCCTTGCCGTCGCGCCGCGGAATCAGGCGCTGGGCGACGAACGCGCGCACGTTGAGCGACAGGTCCATCAAGAGCTGCGCACGCCGCTCCTCGGGGAAGAAGTTGATGATCCGGTCGAGCGCCTGGTTCGTGCTGTTCGCATGCAGCGTTGCGAGCAGCAGGTGGCCCGTCTCGGCGAACGCGATCGCGTAATCCATCGTGCTCTTCTCGCGCACCTCGCCGATCAGGATCACGTCGGGCGCCTGGCGCATCGAGTTGCGCAGCGCGATGTCCCAGCTCTCGGTGTCGACACCCACTTCGCGCTGCGTGACGATGCAGTTCCTGTGCTCGTGGACGAACTCGATCGGGTCCTCGATCGTGATGATGTGCCCGAAGCTGTTCTCGTTGCGGTAGCCGAGCAGCGATGCCATCGACGTCGATTTCCCCGCGCCCGTTGCGCCGACGAACATCATGATGCCGCGCTTGCTCATGATGATGTCCTTCAGCACGGGCGGCAGCCCGAGCTCGTCGAACTTCGGGATGTCGGTCGTGATCGTGCGCAGCACCATGCCGACGCGTGCCTGCTGCACGAACGCGTTCACGCGGAAGCGGCCGATGCCGGGCGGGCTGATCGCGAAATTGCATTCCTTCGTCGACTCGAATTCGGCGGCCTGCTTGTCGTTCATCACGCTGCGCACGAGCTCGATCGTGTGATGCGGCGACAGCACCGTCTTCGACACCGGCGTGATCTTGCCGTCGACCTTGATGGCGGGCGGAAACGACGCGGTGATGAAGAGGTCGGAGCCGTTTTCCTTGACCAGCAGCTCGAGCAGCTCGTGGATGAAGCGTGTGGCGCGTTCACTTTCCATGGGGTTCTCCTTCCCGGACTCCGCGCATCAGGCCGCGCCGAACACTTCCTTGCTCACGGCGCGCGTCCTTGCCTCGGGCGCCGAGATCACGTTGCGCCGCACGAGGTCGATCAGGCACTGGTCGAGCGTCTGCATCCCGAGGGCCTGACCGGTCTGGATCGACGAGTACATCTGCGCCACCTTGTTCTCGCGGATCAGGTTGCGGATGGCCGGTGTGCCGATCATGATCTCGTGCGCCGCCACGCGGCCCTGTCCGTCCTTCGTCTTGATCAGCGTCTGCGAGATCACGGCGACGAGCGATTCGGACAGCATCGCGCGCACCATGTCCTTTTCCGCCGCGGGGAACACGTCGATGATGCGGTCGACCGTTTTCGCCGCCGAGCTCGTATGCAGCGTGCCGAACACCAGGTGGCCCGTTTCGGCGGCGGTCATCGCGAGACGAATCGTCTCGAGATCGCGCATTTCGCCGACCAGGATGTAGTCGGGATCCTCGCGCAGCGCCGCGCGCAGCGCATTGGGGAACGACAGCGTATGCGGGCCGAGCTCGCGCTGGTTGATCAGGCACTTCTTCGATTCGTGCAGGAACTCGATCGGGTCCTCGATGGTGAGGATGTGGCCGAACTCGTTCTCGTTGACGTGATTGACCATCGCCGCGAGCGTCGTCGACTTGCCCGAGCCGGTGGGCCCGGTGACGAGGATCAGGCCGCGCGGACGGTCGGTGAGATCGGCGAAGACCTTCGGCGCGTTCAGATCCTCGAGCGACAGCACCTTCGACGGAATCGTGCGGAATGCGGCGGCGGCGCCGCGCTGCTGGTTGTACGCGTTGACGCGAAAGCGCGCGAGGTTCGGCACGGCGAAGCTGAAGTCGCATTCGAGGAATTCCTCGTACATCTTGCGCTGCGCGTCGCTCATGATGTCGTACACCATGGCGTGCACGTCCTCGTGCTCCATCGGCGGCAGGTTGATGCGCCGGATGTCGCCATGCACGCGGATCAGCGGCGGCAGCCCCGACGACAGGTGGAGGTCGGAAGCCTTGTTCTTGACCGCGAACGCGAGGAGCTCGGTGATATCCATGGGATCAGTCCCGGATCGGGACGCGGCGGATCGCACCGCGGCCGACGGTTTGGACGGGCGTCCCCACGAATGGGCTGGCCATGGGCAATGCGATGTTTGCGTGCGAAAGCGCGCTCGCCGTTTGCTTGCGCGTATTTTCGATGGTTTTCATCGGTCCCGGTGCCTCGCGCGATGATCGATCGATGCTCAAACGGACTGTAGTATGCAATACACGTGCCATGATTCGATGGTCTAATTGCGTCGATTATGGGACCGCACGAGAAAGGGTGGCAAGCGACGCGCCAGCGAATCGCCTGCGCCGCCCGCGCCGCCAACCGTAACCCGGATGCGGTGCGACTTCTCGCCGTGTCGAAGACGTTTTCCGCCGCGGCCGTGCGCACTGTGCACGGTCTGGGCCAGCGCGCGTTCGGCGAGAACTACGTGCAGGAGGCGCTCGAAAAGCGGGAGGCGCTCGCCGGCCTGCCCGGCGTGACCTGGCATCTGATCGGCCCGCTGCAGGCGAACAAGGCGCGGGTGGCGGCCGAGGCGTTCGACTGGATCGAGACGATCGACCGGCCGCGCATTGCCGAGCGGCTATCGACGGCGCGCTCGACCTTGCGGCCTGCGCTCAACGTCCTCGTGCAGGTCAACGTGAGCGGCGAAGCGACGAAGCACGGCGTCGCACCGCAGGACGCCGTCGAGCTCGCGCGCTACGTCGCAACACTGCCGAATTTGCGCCTGCGCGGCATCATGGGCATTCCCGCGCCCACGGACGACCCCGCTCGGCTGCGATCGCAGTTCCGCGCGCTCCGGGGCTGTTACGACGCGTGCCGCGAAGAAGGCATGGCGCTCGACACGTTGTCGATGGGGATGTCCGACGATCTCGAAGCGGCCATCGCCGAAGGTTCCACCGAGGTGCGCGTCGGTCGCGCCATATTCGGCGAGCGCACGAGGAGCGAAGCGTGGAAGTGACGTTCATCGGCGGGGGCAACATGGCATCCGCGATCGTTGGCGGTCTCGTCGCGCGCGGCGCCGATCCCGGCGCAATTCGCATCGTCGAGCCGCAGGACGGGCAACGCACGCGGCTCGTCGAGCGCTTTCCCGGCCTGCGCGCGTCTTCGGGCAGCACCGCCGGGGTGCTCGCCGGCGCCGACCTCGTCGTGTTCGCCGTGAAGCCGCAGCAGATGCGTGCGGCCGCGCAGGCTGTCGCGCCGCACGTCGCACGGGTTCCCGCGGTGCTGACGATCGCCGCCGGCGTGCGGTGCGCCGATCTGTCGCGCTGGCTCGGCGGCTATAAGCGCATCGTGCGCGCGATGCCGAATACACCCGCACTCGTCGGTGCCGGCATCAGCGTGCTCTATGCGATGCCGGGTGCGAGCGCTGCGGCGAAGCTCGCGGCGCCGGTGCTCGAAGCCTGCGGCGAAATCCTGTGGTGCGAGCGCGAGCAGGACCTCGATGCGGTCACCGCAGTATCGGGCAGCGGGCCCGCGTATGTCTTCTTCTTCCTCGAGGCGCTCGAGCAGGCGGCAATCGAGCTCGGCTTGCCCGCCGCGGAAGCGCGGCGTCTCGCATATGCGACGTTCGAGGGCAGCATGCGCCTTGCGCGCGCTAGCAGCGAAGCGCCGGCAACGCTTCGCGCGAACGTGACGTCGAAGGGCGGCACGACGGCGGCGGCGCTCGACGTGCTGGACGCCGGCGGCGTGCGCGCCCGCTTCATCGACGCGGTGAAGGCCGCCGCCGCACGCGCGACCGCGCTCGGCGACGCACTCGCAAAGGATTAACCGATGCTGAACAACGCGCTCGCGTACCTGATCGACGTCTTCTTCGGGCTCGTGACGTATACGCTGCTGCTGCGGCTCGTCATGCAGTTGCTGCGCGCGCCGTTTCGCAATCCGCTGGGCCAGGCGGTCATGGCGCTGACCGACTGGATCGTGAAGCCGCTGCGCAAGGTGCTTCCCGGATATCGCGGCGTCGACTGGGCGACCGTCGTTGCGGCGATCCTGTTCCAGTTCGCGTGGCTGCTCGCGTTGCAGCTCACGTTCGGCCGCGCGTTCGCGCTGTTCGGGCCCGGCATCGCGTTCCTGCTGCTTGCCACGGTCATTGCGCTCGTCAAGGCGCTGCTGTGGCTCGTCATCATCGTCGTGTTCGCGCAGGCGATCCTGTCGTGGGTCGCGCCCGACGGCCCGCTCGCCGGCGTGCTGAACGCGCTGACCTTTCCGGTGCTGCGGCCGGTGCGCCGCTTGGTGCCGCCGATCGGCGGCACGCTCGACCTGTCGCCGCTGATCGTGATCGTGCTCGCACAACTGCTGTTGATCACGATCGTGCCGTGGCTGGAGAGCGGGGCGACGAGTCTTTTCATCTGACGCCGCTCATCTGAAGGCTACAACGGATCCCCCTTGTGCATTTGTACGAATCGCGCAGAATGACGCCCCGGCCGCGTCCGACGGCCGTTTCCACAGGGGGATCCAACATGTGTGGCGTTCGCTCGTACTCCGCGCGTAGCCGATCGCGCAGCCTTGCCGCAATCGCCGGTGCATTGATGCTCGTGTCCGCGGGTTCCTCGATGGCAGCGGTCAATGCGTACCTTGTGGTCGATGGCATCGACGGTCCGTCGGCGACCCGACCGCATGCGATCGACCTGTTGTCGTTCTCGCAGGGCGTCAGCACCGCGGTGAGCAGCACCAGAGTCGGATCGTCCGGCGCCGTTGCAGGAAAGGTGAACTGCGGCGATCTTAGTATCGAGAAAGTTCTCGACGCCGCGTCGGTCCCGCTCGTCCAGGGAGCCTTCACCGGTCAGACGTTCGCGAAGGTGCAACTCGTCTACACGAGACCGATAGCTGGCAAAGAAACCGACTACTTCACGCTCACGCTCGGGAGCGTGCTGGTCACTTCGGTACAGGAGTCGGGCAGCAACGAGAATCCGACCGAGAGCGTGTCGTTCAGTGCGAAGACGTTCACGTACTCGTTCACGCCGCAGAAGCCCGACGGCAGCATCGGTACCCCGATCACGTTCAGCGGGAGCTGTTAAAGCCGGCCGACGCGGCCGCGTGGTTCGCGAGCCGCACGAAATCGTCGACGGAAAGCGTTTCGCCGCGCGCGGCAGGATCGATGCCTGCCGCGCGCAGCGACGTTTCGTCGACAAGCGTCGACAGCGCATTGCGCAGCGTCTTGCGCCGCTGGCCGAACGCCGCGGCGACGATTCGCGCGAACAGCGCTTCATCGACGATGCGCGGGCGATCTTCGCGCAGCGGCATCAGCCGCGCCACCGCCGATTCCACCTTCGGCGCCGGGCGAAATGCGCCCGCCGGCACGGTGAACAGGCGCGATACGCGAAAGCGCGTCTGCAGCATCACGGTCAGTCGTCCGTAATCGGGGGTGCCGGGCACCGCCGTCATCCGCGCCACGACTTCGCGCTGCAGCATCACATGGATGTCGCGCAGGCAGGCCTCGAACGATGCGAGGTGGAACAGCAGCGGCGAGCTGATGTTGTACGGCAGGTTGCCGACGATGCGCAGGCGCTCGCCGAGCGTCGAGAAGTCGAACGCGAGCGCATCCGCCTCGTGCAGCGCAAGGCGATCGGCCGTGAACCGTTCGCGCAGCCGCGCCGCGAGGTCGCGATCGATCTCGACCGCCGCGATGCGTCCGGCGCGATCGATCAGCGCGCCGGTCAGCGCCGCGAGTCCGGGACCGATCTCGACGACGTTGTCGCCCGGTTGCGGATCGATCGCCTCGACGATGCGCGCGACGTAATGCGGATCGGCGAGGAAGTTCTGCCCGAAGCGCTTGCGCGGCCGGTGGCCTTGCATCAACCCGCGAGCGCGATCGCGAGGTCGACGGCGCCGACGAGGCTGCCGACGTCGGCGGTCTTCGCTCCCGCTGCCTCGACGGCAAGATCGAGTGCCGTGCCGTGATCGACCGACGTGCGAATGAACGGGAGGCCGAGCGTCACGTTGATGCCGTGCCCGAAGCTCGCGGCCTTCAGCACCGGCAATCCCTGGTCGTGGTACATCGCGACGATCGCGTCGAAACGCGATGCGACGTCGGGCACGAACACCGTATCGGCCGGCATCGGTCCCGTCACGCTGGCGCCTGCCCTGCGTGCCGCTTCGATGGCGGGTGCGATCACGTCGCGATCCTCGGTGCCGAGGTGGCCGCTTTCGCCGGCATGCGGATTGAGGCCGCACACGGCGATGCGCGGCTCGGCGATGCCGAAGCGCGCCGACAATTCGCGGCGCACGATCGACAGCGTTTCGGTCACCGACGCTTGCGTGATCGCGTCGGCGACCGCACGCAGCGGCAGATGCGTCGTCACGAGCGCGACGCGCAATGAATCGGCGCCGCCGGTGCTCACCAGCATCATCACCACGCGCGGCGTCCCGGTGCGGGCGGCGAAGAACTCGGTGTGCCCCATGAACGAGATACCCGCATCCTGGAAAACGCTCTTCTGCACCGGCCCCGTCACGAGTGCCGCGAACGCGCCCGTCGCACACCCATCGCAGGCGGTTTCGAGCATCGACAGCACGCTGCGCGCATTGGTCGGGTCGGGATGTCCGGGCACCGTCGGCGCGGCGAGCGGCTGGTCCCATACTTCCAGTGCGCTGCCGGGCGGCGCGAACGCGAGCGGCTGGTAGCGCACATACCGCGCGATGGCGCCGATGCGTTCGGCGCGCGCGGCAAGCAGGTCGAAATCGCCGAGCACGACGAGCCGCGCCGGGAAGGGCTGGCTGCGATGGCGTTCGGCCAGGCGTGCAACGAGCTCGGGACCGATGCCGGCCGGCTCGCCGGACGTGATCGCGATCGTCGGATGGCTCGCCATCAAAGCGGGAGGACGTTCACCGCCGACGCATCGCCGAAGACCTGGACGTCGACGTTCAGCATCGCACGCACGATGTGCCCGGTGAGGCGGTCGGCTTCGACGCTCACCTGCCGGTACCCGGCGAGCGGCTGCGCCGGCTTGCCGAACAGCCAGAGTGCTTCGAGCGGAACCTCGCTGTTGATCTCGCCGGTGTGCTGCACCGCACGCCCGAGCGGCAGCGCGAAGCCTTCGCGGCCGAACACCGGGAACTGGTCGAGCTTCGCCGCATAACGCAGCACCTGCGAGCCCGGGTAGCGCGCCCGCGTATTGAGGTCGTACCAGGCGCCGGGAGGCAGCGCGATGTCGACCTCGCCGCCTTCGCGCACGATGGGAGCGACGAGCAGCGCATCGCCGCACATGAATTGCGTCTCGAAGTCACGCGCGAGGCGGCTGTCGGGAAAGGCGAGCGCCATCGCCCGCGACACCGGAAGGCCCGTCTGTCGCGCCTGCCCGATCGCCTGCTCGAGGTACGGGATCAACCGGTAACGCAGCGCGAGCCATTTGCGTGCAATGCCCTCGGCTTCCGCGCCGAACGCCCACGGCTCGCGCTCGCCGGCGCCATTGAGGCGCATATGTGAAAAGAAGACGGCGGCTTGCAACCAGCGCACGAACAGCTCCGCCGACGGCGGCGACGAGCCGTAGAAGCCGCCGACGTCGGAGCTGTGATACGGATTGCCGCTCATGCCGAGCGAAAGCCCGCCGCGAACGGACGCCGACAGGCCTTCCCAATCGCTTTGCGGCGATCCGCCGAAGCCGATCGGGTAACGCTGGCTGCCCGCCCAGCCGGCGCGGCTCCAGATCATCGGCGGCCCGTCGTGCGGCTTCTGGAAACGCGACGTCGCCTCGTAAACGCAGCGGTTGTAGAGCAGCGGATACACGTTGTGCAGCCGCGCGCCGGAGTCGCCGTTGAACGCAACCGCATCGTCGGGCACCTGTTCGCCGTATTCGCTCGCGATGACGTCGACGCCATCCTCGAACAGCGACACGTGCTCGTCACGCCACCACGCGAACGCATCGGGATTGGTGAAATCGACGATGCCGCTTTCGGGCATCGGCGACGCGACGTGGCCCGGTTGTGCAGCGCCTTCCCACGCGTGCACGTACGGATCGCCGTCGGCGGTCAGCAGCAGGTACTGTTGCGACGCGAGGTCCTGGAACAGCGGCGAATCGACCGACACGTGCGGGCATTCCGATATGCAAACGCGAAAGTCTCGCTCCTTGATCCTGGCCAGCGCGCGCACCGGGTCGCCCATGCGCTGCGCGTCCCACGTGAAATCGAAGCGCATGTCCGGATCGGAGGTCGTGCCCGAATCGAGCATCAACACATCCGACGGGATCCTGCGCTCGCGCAGCCGCGTCGCGACGCCGATCGCCGTGTCGGCGCTGCCATACGAAGTGCGCGACACCCACAGGCCGAGGCTCCAGCGCGGCACGGCCGCGGGCCGCCCCGTCAACTGCGTGTAGAGATCGACGATCGCGGCCGGCGATTCGCCGGCAAACACGAAAAGGTCGAGTGCTTCGTCTTCGACCATCATCGCGTAGCTGCGATGCGACCAGTCGGGATGGCCCACACCGTGCGTGACCATGCCGGGCGTGTGCACGAAGGTGCCCCACGCACCCTTGCCGGATCCGGTGCTCCACGCGAACGGCGTTCCCTTGTAGGTGCGCCCGGTGTTGACGCCGTGCGCGTCCTGCACGTGCGAATGAACGAGCTGTCCGCGCTTGTCGAGCGGGCCGAACTGTTCGCCGAATCCGTACACCGGTTCTCCGGTCGTGAGCGCAAACGCGGCCGACCAGAGACCGCCCTGGCGCAGGCGCCCGAGCGTCGGCAGGCGGGGAGCGCCATCGGGCTTTTCGTCGGTGATCGAGCGCAGGACGACCTGGTCTTTCCACAGCACGCGAAGCTTCAGCGGCGAGCCGCGCAATTCGAGCGCCGAATCGCCGGCGGTGAACGTCCACGACCCGGGTGCGCGCTGCGCGATCGTGCACGTCTTCGGACGCGCGGCGAGGATGCCGTAGTCGGGGCGCGTGCTCGGACCGACGCGTAGACGAAACATGCCGGGACCGAAGCATTCGACGTCGAGAACGTCGCCCGTCGATGTTGCAAACGCCGCACCGGCCGCGGTCGATCCGAGGCTGTGCGGGACGTCGAGACGCAGGTAGTGCGCGGGGTCGAGCTGCATCGGCCGTTACGCGCGCACGTGCGCTTCGGGCATGCCCGGCGATTCGACGCGCAGCGCGAAGATGCCGCCGCTCTGCGGGAATCGCTCGAGCTCCGCCGCGTCGCGCTTCTGCCGCGCAGTCGTCACGAACAGCGTGCGCAGGTCGGCGCCGCCGAACGCGCACATCGTGGGGCACATTGCGGGGACCCGGTACTCGGCGAGCGTGACTCCGTCGGCGGCGAGCTCGACCAGCTTGCCGCCGCCGTAGTGCGCCGCCCAGTAATGACCCGCACCGTCGACGGTGCCGCCGTCGGGCCGCTCGCCTTCGCCGGTCCAGTGGGCGAACGTGCGGGCATGGCTCGGTGTACCGGTCGCCGCGTCGTAGTCGAATGCGCGAATGGTTTGCGCCGGCGTATCGGCGTGGTACATCGTGCGCCCGTCGGGGCTCCATGCGAGGCCGTTGCTGATCGTCATGCCGCCGAAGAGGCGCGTCAGGCCGAAGTCGTCGTCGAGGCGGTACAGCGCCGCGCCGTTCGCGTCGCGCTTCTCGTTCATCGTGCCGACGACAAAGCGGCCCTGCGGGTCGCAGCGCCCGTCGTTGAAGCGATAGTGCGCGGTGTCGTACGGCGCACCGGCGACACGGCGGACCAGCCGCCCGTCGCGATCGCACAGCCAGATGCCGCTGCGCAGCGCGACGACGAAGCCGCCGCCTTCGCGAAACGCATAGCATCCGATCGATTCGGGCATCGGCATCGCAACGTTCTCGCCGCTCGCCGGATCGAAGCGGTTGAGCGACGGTGCGTTGATGTCGATCCAGTACAGCGCCTGCTCGGCAACGGACCACAGCGGGCATTCGCCGAGGCTTGCACGCACGTCGAGCACACACGCGAACCCGGTGGAAACGGCGGTCATCGAACGGGATGGGAAGCGGCGGCAGGCGCCTTCAAGCGCATCGTACAAGAAAAGGCCGCACCGGGCGGAAGCACGCGCATCCCCGTTCCCGCGGCCCCCGCGGCGCTGCGATTGAACGCGTCCGTTTCGTGCGTCACCGGCTCGATCGCGGCGAAATCCGCACCCGCCGGCGCGTAGACGACGACATAGGCGAGTGCGCGGTCGGCATCGATGCGCACCCTCGTGCCGCGCGCATCGTCGACCAGCATTGCGCTCCGGCCCCAGCCGGTGAACACGTTATCGAGCACGATCGCATCGAGCGCGCGGCCACGGCTGAACCGCCATTGCGAGGGCACGTCAACGAGCGTTCGGGGGAGCTGCGTCGCATCGTTTTCCCAGACGCGCTCGGCGTCGAAGCGCAAACATGTCGTCGCGGTCTTCGGAAAAAACGGATGGAAGCCGAGTCCGAATGGAAATGGCGTGTCCGACGCGTTCTTCAGGGTGAGCGTCACGACGAGCGAGGCTGCCCGTGCATGCTCGTCGGCTTCGACGTCGGCGAGATGAAACGTCTGGGTCGCCTCGAACGCCCAGGGCCAGGCACGCGCGTTCTCGCCGAGCGCATCGTGATGCAGCGTGAGCCGCGCACGGGAGAGCGATGCCTCCGCCACTGTCCACGCGCGCTGCCAGCCAACGCCGTGGATCGCATGCGGATGCGAGCCGAAATTGCGCGCGAGTTCATGGCGCCGCCCGGCGAACTCGAGCTCGGCATTGCGGATGCGATTCGAGTACGGAACGAGCGGATAGCAGGCGGCACGGCGCACGTCGCGCGCGTCGAGCGCGGCAGCGGAGGTTGGGCGCAGCACCGGCTTGCCATCGACGGCGAAGCGCGTGATCGCGCCGCCGAGTTCGGGTGCGATCGCCACGCTTGCCGCGGTGGTTGCGAGTTCGAGGATGCGCATCGGTGGCCGGTGTTGCGTCGGGCTCTTGCGGACATTGTACGAACTGCGCGAATATGCGTCCCCGCAGGCGGCGGTTCCGACCGCCCATCATCGAGGAGGACAGCATGAAGCACGCAGTGCGCAACGCCGTCATGGCGACCGCCGTGGCGGCAGCGCTCGGTATCGTTGCGGGCGCGACGTCGGCAGCCGACAAAAAGAGCACCGCCGTTTCCGCGCACGACCATGGGCGCTACCTGGTAACGATAGGCGGATGCAACGATTGTCACACGCCGGGATACGCGATGAGCGGCGGCAAGGTCGACGAAAAGCAGTGGCTGACGGGCGACGCGCTCGGGTGGCGCGGCCCGTGGGGCACCACGTATCCGATCAACCTGCGCCTCTACATGCAGGCGATTTCGGAGAAGGCATGGGTCGACAAGGCGCGCCACCTGACCGCGCGCCCGCCGATGCCGTACTGGGCGCTCAACCAGATGACGGACGCCGACCTGCGCGCGCTCTACCGCTACGTCCGCAGTCTCGGTCCCGCCGGTCACCCAGCGCCCGATTACGTCCCGCCGACTCAGGAGCCGAAGCCGCCGTACGTGACATTCCCGGCGCCGCCGAAGTAATGTTCGAACGGCGGCTATAATCGCTCCGTCCGGGAGGCTTCTTCGCCTCCCGATTTTTTTGCGCTTCGACGCGCACGCTGCAATGCGCCGCTTCGCCAGCTATCCCGACTTTCGCGAGGGCTTCGTCGAAATGCTGCCCGCGGCGGTCGCGCTGGTGCCGTTCGGCCTCGTGTGCGGCGTCGGCGCCGCGGCCGCCGGTGCTTCGCTCGCAGGCGCCATCGGTCTGTCGGCCATCGTTTTTTCCGGCGCCGCGCAGATCCTCGCCGTGCAACTGCTCGCCGCGGGCGCCCCGCTCGCGGTGATCGTCCTGACGTGTTTCGTCGCCGGGCTGCGCTTCCTGATCTACAGCGCGGCGATGGCGCCGTACCTGCGGCCATTGCCTGCGCGCTGGCAGAACGGACTCGCCTTCCTGTTGACCGACCAGGCGTTCGCCGCTGCCGTGCGCCGCTTTGACGCGGGCGGCGACGCGCGCGCGGCAGGCGCGCATTTCCTCGGCAGCGGATTCGCATTGTGGGCGTTCTGGCAGCTGACCAACGTCGCCGGCTACTTCGCCGGCAACCTGATTCCGCCCGCCTGGTCGCTCGACTTCGCGGTGCCCCTCTGCTTCATCGCACTCGTCGCGCCGCACTTTCGTACGTCGCCGACGATCGTCGCCGCCCTCGTCGCCGGCGTTGGCGTGCTGGCGCTCGCGTCGTTGCCGATGAAGCTCAATCTGATCGTGGCCGGCGTCGCGGGCATCGCCGCCGGAACGCTCGCCGATTTCGCGAAGGAGCGATGGACGGCGCGCTGAAGCTCTGGTCGGTGGTGGTCATCGTCGGCGTGCTGAACTATCTGTCGCGCGTGTCGTTCATCGCCATCTTCGCGCGCCGGCACGTGCCCGTGCTGCTCGCGCGCGCATTCCGCTATGTGCCCGCGGCGATGCTGACAGCACTCGTGCTGCCGATGATCGTGGTCGCGCCCGGCACGCCGGTGATCGCATCTGCGCCCAGGATCGTCGCGGCGATCGTGGCGGGCGTCGTGGCATTCGTGACGCACAGTACGCTGAAGACGCTCGCCACGGGCATGCTCACGCTGTGGGTGCTGCAACTCGCCGGCTCGGCATTCGGCTAACATCGGAGTCCATCCAACTCCGGGAACGCGAATGGCAGAGCGCTTCATTGCACCGGTGACCCTGCAGGGCCGGCATGTCACCGTCGAGCCTCTCGGAGCGGCGCATCTCGATGCCGTCCGTGCCGCCGCGAACGATGGCGAGTTATGGCGGCTCTGGTATACGTCGGTGCCTGCGCCGGAACGCACCTCCGCATGGCTCGCGGCGGCCCTGGACATGCGCGAGAAGCAGGGTGCGATGCCGTTCGTCGTGCGCGACAACACCGACGGCAGCCTCGTCGGCAGCACGCGCTATTTCAACGTCGACGCCGTCAACCGCCGGCTCGAGATCGGCCACACCTGGTATGCGAAGCGCGCGCAGCGCACGGCGATCAACACCGAGTGCAAGCTGCTCCTGCTGACGCATGCGTTCGAGACGCTGCGCTGCATCGGCGTCGAGTTCAGGACGCACTGGTTCAACCACGCGTCGCGCACCGCCATAGCGCGGCTTGGCGCGAAGCAGGACGGCGTGCTGCGCAATCACCAGCTGATGCCCGACGGCAGCCGCCGCGACACCGTCGTATTCAGCATCGTCGACGGCGAATGGCTCGCCGTGAAGGCGCATCTGCGCTTCCTGCTGGATCGCCCGCGCTGAGGCGAGCAACGTGTCGCGGCGTGACCGATACGCTGCGGGTCGCGATCGGCCGCTCTCGCGGCGCAGCTACGCGGCGTCGGCCTGCAGTGCGGGCGCTGCGTGCGCCGGTGCGGCGGTCGAGGCGGCAACGCGCGAGGCATCCGCCGATTGTCCGAACGTTATGCGCACATAGGTCCCGGTGCCGCTCGGTGGCACGATGATGTCGACGACGGCATCGTGGCGGGTCGCGCCTTCCCTGACGATCGCGAGCCCGAGGCCCGAGCCGTCGCCGCCGGCACGCTCGCCGCGGTAGAACCGCTCGAACACGCGTGCGCGCTCGCCTTCGGGAATGCCGACGCCGTTGTCCTCGACGCCGAAAAAGACGGCCGCCGCATCCGTGCCGCAGCGAACGGTGACCGTACCGCCACGCCGTGTGTAGCGCAACGCGTTGTCGATCAGATTGTCGAGCATGTCGGCGAGGAGCGTCTCGTCGCCATCGACGCATGCGCCGGCGAGCTCGAAGCCGAGATCGATGTTGCGGTCGATCGCGCGGGCGATCCATTGCGCGCCGACGCGCTCGCACATCGCGCCGAGGTCCACCTTCATGAATTCCCGCCGGTCCTGCACGGCCTGCTCGGCACGTGCGAGTGCCAGGAGCCGGTTCGTGAGCTTGCCCGTGCGGAGCACCGCATCGCGCATTTTCACGAGCGTCGCGCGATCGGCCGCGGACTGCGATTCGCGCAGGCCGAGCTCGAGCTGCATCTGCAGCCCTGCGAGCGGCGTACGCAGCTGATGCGCCGCATCGGCGAGGAAGCGGCGCTGCGATTCGCTGGTTTCGTGGATGCGCTGGAACAAGCGATTCAGCGCGATGATCGCGGGGCGCACCTCGGAAGGCGCATGCGACTCGTCGACGGCGCGAAGGTCGTTCGGCGAGCGCTGCGACAGTTCGCTGCGCAGCTTGCGCAGCGGGGCAAGCCCGTGGCTCACACCGAACCAGACGAGCGCGACGGCGACGACCACGACGAGCAATAGCGGCACGAGACCCGTGAGAATGATTTCCCAGACGAGGCGGTCGCGCTTGTTCGTCGTCTCGGCGACGTACACCTCGAAGCCGCCGTCGGTGCGCATGGCGGCGATGCGCACCGCACTTCCTGCGACGCTCGTGCTGTAGAACACCGGCACGCGAGGGACGAGCTGTTCCGGCGCGGGCGGAATATCGCGCGCACCGCCGGCAAACCATTTTCCGGCAGGCCCGCGCACCTGGAAGAAGACGCGGTCGGAGCCGTCGAAAAGGAGCGCCTCCTGCTCGCGCGGCGACAGCGACAGCGCGGGTCCGTCGGCCCCCTGGCGCACGTTCTGCACGATGTCCATCAACGGATCGAGCAGCGCGTGGTCGTACGCGTCGTTCGCGACGCGATAGGCGACGAACCACGTGACGCTTCCGCTCAGCACGAGCAGCGCGACGAGCGACACCATCAGCACCTTCAACAGGCGCGCCTGGATGCTTCCCGCGTCGTCCGCGTTACGCATGCGGCTGCTCCCACAGGTAGCCGAAGCCGCGCACCGTCCGGATGGCGATGCCGGCCGGTTCGAGCTTCGCGCGAAGACGCGACACGTACACCTCGACGGTATTCGGCGCGATCGGCGTGTCGGTATCGCCCAGCGTCTTCGCGATCGTGAGCTTCGACAATGCGTGGCCCGGACGCGTGAGGAAGAGCTCGAGCAGCGTCCATTCGCGCGCCGTCAGTTCGACAGGGTTGCCATCGATCTTCGCCCGCTTGGCGGCGCTTTCGACGACCAGGTTGCCGGCGACGAGCCGCGGCGCGAGCGCCGGTTTCGCGCGCCGCAGCAGCGCGCGCACGCGCGCTTCGAGCTCGGACAGCGAGAACGGTTTCGTCAGGTAGTCGTCGGCACCGAGATCGAGGCCGTGCACGCGCTCGTCGACCGCTTCGCGCGCCGTGACGACGAGGACGGGCATTTCATCGGCGCGCGCGCGCAGGCGCCGCAGAATTTCGAACCCGTCGAAATCCGGCAGGCCGATATCGAGCAGCAGCAGGTCGAAGCGGTGATCGCGCAGCAGCCGATCGGCGTCGTGCCCGCGCCGCGCGTGTCCCACACCGTAGCCCTGCTGTTGGAGTGCGCGAAGCAGGCTTTCGGCGAGCAGCGGATCGTCTTCGACGACGAGGATGCGCAAGGCCGTCCTTTCCGGCCGCAATCAGTGAACGGGAGGCCGACGTGGCGGCGGCAAACGATCGCCGCCGCCACCCCTGCCTTGCTGCAACCGCACGCCCGCGGAGGAGGCGGGCGCGCGGCGAGGAGAGCTAGAAGTCGTAGGTGATGCCGACGGAGATCGCTTTCAGTATAGCGCCCGCAAAGCACGCGCCGGTCGCGTCCTTGCAGTCGACGACGTTGCCGTGTCCGCTCGCACCGAGATCGTAATGCGCGCCGACGTGATTCCTCTGTTCGGCGAAGACCGCGTACCACGTCGTGCGGTTGTCGGCGAAATGGTGCTTGTAGCCGACCGCGTACATGTTGGCTTCGTTGTCGATCGGGCCCGCGAAGTTCGCGAGGCTGTCGGTCGCGTTGATCGCCGCACCCGGGTCGCCCGGCGTCTTGCCCGCATGCGCCCAGCCGATGTTGAAATCGTCTGCCGGCGTGATCTTCTGGGTCAGCGCGAGCCAGGTGGCCGTATGCCGCGTGCGCTCGTTGAAGTTGTCGTCGGGCGCGTTGCGGTGCAGGCGCTCGTAGATCGCGTTGATCGTGGTGCCGGTTTGCTTGAACTGGTACTGCACGCCGACCTTGACCGCGCTTTCGTCTGCAACACCGACTGCGCCGGGTGGCGGAATGCCGGGAATGAAGGACCCGCCTTCGTCGCCGGTGCGATTCACTTTCGCATGGTGCTCGTACGCCACGATCGCATACCAGGGCCCTTGCGCATAGACGAGCGACGTGCTCCACAGGTCGCCGAACGATCCGTCGCCGCAGGGCTCGCCATTGCCGCCGGCACAGATCGGCTCTCCGCGCGGAAGAATGCTGTTGTCGTCCGAGCGGTTCTGCCCCGGCGAGAACAGCAGATTGAATGCGAAGCCGTTGAACTTCGGCGATTCGTACCAAACGGCGTGCGGTACGCGCGTGTCGAACTCGGCACGGTTGTCGCCGCCGCTGTTGCCGAGGATGCTGTTGTAATCCCCGACGCTCGACGAAAACGGATCCATTCGGGACGTCGACGTCTTGTACGGCGCGTCGGTCTTGCCGAGTTTCACGGCACCAAATGCGCCCTCGAGCCCGACGAAGCTGTTGCGCGAACCCAGTCCCTGCTTGATCTGCGCGTCGCTCGTCGGTCCGGGTGTGTTGACGTAGGCGACCTCGGTTTCGAACTGGAAGAGGCCGGTGATGCCCGGGATGAGCTCGCGATCGCCGCGGATGCCGAAATACGAAAGATTGCTCGCTTCCTGCAAAAGCCATCCGTTCTTGCCCTGGGCGCCGAAGCGGTTCTTGAGTCCGTTGTCGACCTCGTCGACCGACAGGTCGGCGTGGCCGTAAATCTGCACTTCGCCCTTGCCGACTTCGAATGTAAACCCGGCGTTGGGCTTCATGCGGATGAACGGCCTTTCCTTCTCGGCGGCCGCCTCTTTGTTCTTCGCCTCCTGCAAGTTGTACAGCTGCGTCTTGACCGCATCGAGCTGCTTCTGCAGCGCTTCCATCTGCGCTTTCATATCGCTGACGTCGTCGGCATGCGCGACGCTCGTTACGCCGAACGCGGCAATGCCGGCCAGCATCAGCATGTTCCGGAACTTCATGCTTCCTCCTCGAACGGGATGGTTGCTGCACGCCGCGCGATTGGCTCTCGCGGCCTTGCTTCAACGTTGATCCGTGCCCGGGGGAAAGGCAACGCGACGCGCAGGTGCCAGCGCAGCGTTCGCGCGTATCGATGACCAGAACGCCACAGCGTCCGGCGAAGTCTTGCGCGCGGCTGACATGTTGCTGACATTTCGCTGACATCGGCGAGAGATGCCGCTCGCCGGCGCGTCACGGCGCATCGCTTCGCACGCACAATGAAAAAGGCCGCGGACATCCGCGGCCTTTTCATAGGACCGGACGCTCCCGGTCGTTCGTCGCTCGATCAGCCGACGCGCACCGGCACGAAGATCTTCTGGCCGTTGCGCTCGATCAGCAGAGCGATGTTCTTGCCCGCCTTGTCGACCTGCTGCTTCAGCCCTTCGACCGTCGTGACCTTCGCCGAACCGACGCTGACGATCACGTCGCCCGGCTGAATGCCGGCCAGCGCCGCCGGACCGCTCGCGTTCTCGACGACGAGTCCGCCGTGTCCGACTTCCTGCTTTTCGTCGGGCGTCAGCGCCCGCACGGCGAGGCCGAGCTTCTCGTGCGACAGCGACGACTTGTCGTTGCTCGCGACCTTCTCGGCGTTGTCGAACGAGCCGATCGTCGCGGTCAGCGTCACCGGCTTGCCGTCGCGCCACACTTCGACGTTCACCTTCGTCCCGGGCGCCATGTTGCCGATGCGGCTCGTCACGTCGGTGCTGTCGCCGACCGGCTCGTTGTCGATCTTGCGGATCACGTCGCCGGTCCTGAAGCCGGCCTTGGCCGCCGGGCTGTTCTCCTCGACGGTGCCGACCAGCGCACCATTCGAGTCGGGGAGGTTGAAGCTCTCGGCGAGCGTCTGGTCGAGGCCCTGGATGCCGATGCCGAGGCGCCCATGGTTGACCTTGCCGTGCTCCTTGAGCTGCATCGCGACGTTCTGCGCGACGCTCGCCGGGATCGCGAACGACAGGCCCATGAATCCGCCGGAACGGCTGTAGATCTGCGAGTTGACGCCGACCAGCTGTCCGGCGGTATTGAGCAGCGGACCGCCCGAGTTGCCGGGATTGACGGCGACGTCGGTCTGGATGAACGGCGTCATCTGCCCGCCGGGCAGCGCGCGATGCACGCCGCTCACGATGCCGGCCGTCACGCTGTTCTCGAAGCCGAACGGCGAGCCGATCGCGATCACCCATTCGCCCTGCTTCGCGGGCGCGGGGTTCGACAGGTCGATCGCGGGCAGCGGCTTCTTCGCGTCGATCTTGATCAGCGCGATATCGGTGCGCTTGTCGGCGCCGATGACTTTCGCGGTGAATTCGCGGCGGTCGGTCAGCTTCACCGTCACGGTGTTCGCGCCGTCGACGACGTGGGCATTCGTGACGATGTAGCCATCGGGGCTGACGATGAATCCCGAGCCGACGCCACGCGACGGCACGGCGCGCGGCTGGATATTGAGCCCGGGCCCGTTCGGCATGCCGAAGCGCTTCAGGAATTCGTTCAGCGGATTGTCTTCGTCGTCCTGGTCGAGCCCGGTGGCCTTCGTCGTGCCCACCGTGCTGATGTTGACGACCGCGGCACCGTCACGTTCGACGAGCGCGGTGAAATCGGGCAGCCGCGCGGCGGCGGTCGAGGCGACCGGCGACGTGATGGCCGGTGGCGTTGCCGCGTTGGCGAGCGACAGCGCGGGCGCATCGAGTCGGTTGTAGCCTGCGCCGACGGCGAGGCCGAAGCCCGCGGCCGCAAGCGCGACAGTGATCTGCTTCAGGTGGAATTTCGCTTGCATGGATGCACTCCTTGGAAACGAGGGGCCTCTGATGCGAGGCCGGCACGGTGAATATACGGACGCCCGCTTAACGACACCTTAAGAGGGCGCGTTTGCGGCCTGATCCTTGCGGTTCCGGGGCGGCCCCGCTCCGTCATCCGTCTCCTCGGGCTCACGCGGAAAGCGCACGCGGACCACGAGCCCGTCGCCCGCGCCGGCCGCATCGAGGGTGATCGACGCCCGGTGCGCATCGGCGATGCGCTTGACGATCGAAAGTCCGAGGCCGCTGCCCGGCTCGACGTTGTCGTCGCCGCGATAGAAGCGGTCGAAGACGCGCTCGCGCGCCTCGGCCGGGATGCCGGGGCCGGTGTCGGCGACGCTCAGCGTGACAGCCTCGTCGTCGCGGTCGACCGATACGTCGATCCGTCCGCCGCGCGGCGTGTAGCGCAGCGCGTTGTCGATCAGGTTCGACAGCAGGATGCCGAGGCTCGCCGGATCACCGGTCACGACGGCCGGCGTTTCGCGTGCAAGGCCGAGGTCGATCGACTTGTCGGCGGCGAGCGCCGCCCGCGCGACGATCGCATCCTTCGCGAGCACGACGATGTCGCATTCGGTGCGTGTCTGCGCCATCGCCTCGGGCTCGACCCGGGCGAGCGTCATCAGCTGCTCGACGACGTGCGATGCGCGCGCGACGCCCGCTTCGAGATCGTCGAAGGCGGCCGCGACCTCGTGCGGCTCGCTCGCCCGGCGTGCGAGGTCGAGCTGCAGCTTCAGTGCGGCGAGCGGCGTGCGCAACTCGTGTGCGGCATCGGCCGTGAAGCGCCGCTGCGACGCGATGGCGCTCGAAAGCCGATCGAGCAGTCCGTTGAGGCTTGCGGCGAGTGGCTGCAGCTCGTCCGGCAGCGCGCGCTCGGACAGCGGCGCGAGCGCGTCGGGGCGCCGCTTCGATACGGCCTTCGACATCGACTCCAGCGGCTCGAGCCCGCGTCCGACACCCACCCAGATCAGCACGCCGAAGAACGGGATCAGCGCGAGAAACGGGACGAGCGTGCGCAGCGCCGTTTGCGTGGCGATGGCGGCGCGCTCGTCCTGCGCCTGCGCGACCTGCAGCGCGTGCGTTCCCTGCACCAGCGTATAGACGCGCCAGTCGCGTCCGTCGTGGCGAATCGTCGAATACCCTTCGGTGGCCGGCACCGGCAGGCCCATCCCCGGCTGCGACCAGTACACGAGCACGCCGTCGCGGTCCCAGATCTGCGTCACGAGCTCGGTCACACCCTCTCCGCGCGGTGCCTGGCGCGCGTCGAAGCCGGGCCGGCGCCCGCGCAGCAAGTCGTCGATGCGCGTCGAGTACGCGAGCTGCTTCAACTGGAGGTCGAGCAGTTCGCCCACTTCCCGCCGCGCCGCGAGATAGGTGACGCCGCTGGCGGCGAGCGCGATCGCCGCGAGGCCCGCAAGGAGCCAGACGAGGAGCGTGCGCCGGATCGAGTTCATGAAAGCAGGAATGGGCTCAGAGTCGGCCGTCCTGCGAAAGCGCGTCCACGACCCTACGCGAGCGCGTAGCCGACGCCGCGCAACGTGCGGATCGCCTCGCTGCCGAGCTTCTTGCGCAGGTTGTGGACGTGGACTTCGACGGCATTGCTTTCGACCTCATCCCCCCAGCGGTAAATGCGCTCCTCGAGTTGCGCCTTCGACAGGGCGGCGCCGGGCCGCTCGAGCAGTGCAGCGAGCAGTGCGAACTCGCGCGCCGAAACGTCCACCGGCCTGCCGGCCTGCGTCACCGCGTGCGTGACCGTGTCGAGCGCGATGTCGCCGTGGCGCAGCACGTTGCCTTCGCGGCCGATGTCGCGGCGAAGGAGCGCGCGCATCCGTGCGCCGAGCTCGTCGAGGCTGAACGGCTTCGTGAGGTAATCGTCGGCACCCGCGTCGAGGCCCGCAACGCGGTCGGCCACCGCGTCGCGCGCCGTCACGATCAGCACGCGCACGCGGTTGCCGCCGCGCCGCAATTCGCGCAGCAGCTCGAGACCGCTCTTGCGCGGCAGGCCGAGATCGAGCAGCACGAGCGCATACGCGCCTTGAGCAAGATCGAGCGCCGCCTTCGCCGCCACGCCATCGGTCACCCGGTCGACCGCATACCCGTCCTGCGTCAGCGCCTGCTGCAGCGTCTTGCCGATCATCGGGTCGTCTTCGACGAGCAGGATGCGCATGAGGCACTCCGGGATCGTCCGATTCTAAGGCGGCAAGCTTAAGCGAGGCTGAATCCGGACGGCGCGCCGCGCCGTACCAGCAGTCATGCCTTCCTTATCGGCCGCACGAATGCCCGCTCGACTGCATCCGGATCGTGCGCCGCTGCGTAAGCCGTTCATGGCCATCCTGAAACCCGGTCGGCGAAACCTGGCATTGGCGGCCGTTTGCCTGATGCTGTGCGCAAGCGCCGGCGCAACGCCGTACGTGCCGGCCGACGACCGGATCGTTCTCGAGCGCCTTCCCGAAAAGGGCGATCCCGCGCTGGCGCACTTGAAGCGCATGCGGGCCGAACTGGCCGCGAACCCCCGCGACCTCGACATTGCCGTCCCCGTCGTGCGCCGGGCGCTCGAAGCCGCCCGGACGCTCGGCGATCCGCGCTTTCTGGGCGAGGCGCAGGCGGCGCTGGCGCCATGGTGGAAAGCCGCAGATGCGCCACCCATCGCGGTGCTGCTGCGCGCGACGCTGAAGCAAAGCGAGCACGACTTCGCGGGCTCGCTCGCCGATCTCGATCCGCTGCTCGAAGCGAATCCGGCGATGGCGCAGGCCCGGCTCACGCGCGCGACCGTCCTCACCGTGCTCGGCCGTTACGCCGATGCCCGTCGCGATTGCGCGTCACTTGCCGGCCGCGTCGCGCCCGTCGTGGTGATCGGTTGCGAAGCAGGGCCGGCGAGCCTGTCGGGCGAGGCGAGGGCGGCATACGACGCGCTAGCGGGCATCCTCGCGCAACAGGACGCCGACCCTGGCGTGCGCGAATGGGCGCAAACGCTCGCGGCCGAGATCGCCGCACGCCGCGGCGACTTTACCGCGGCGGAGGCGCATTTCCGTGCTGCGCGTGCGCTCGACCCGCGCGATGCGTATTTGAAGGGCGCCTACGCCGACTTCCTGCTCGATCGGGATCGGCCGCGCGACGTGCTGCCGCTGCTGCGCGACGACACGCGCAACGACACCTTGCTGCTGCGCCTCGCGCTCGCCGAGCGGCGGCTTCCCGACCAGCGCGGCATCTTTACCGAACATCGCAGCGACCTCGCGGCGCGCTTCGACGCGGCGCGCCGGCGCGGCGACAGCGTGCACCGGCGCGAGGAGGCGCAATTCCGGCTGGTCATCGAAGGCGACGCGCACGCAGCGCTCGCACTTGCACGCGAGAACTGGGCGGTGCAACGCGAACCGGCCGATTTGCGCATCCTGATCGAGGCGGCGCGCGCCGCGGGCGACGCCGCCGCATTGAAGATCGCGACCGACTGGATCGCCGCGCACCACCTCGAAGACGCGGCCGTGCTCGCCGGGCTGCAGGTGGTCCGATGATCCGCATCATCGTGCTGCTTGCCTGCGCGATCCTCGCCGCGCCGGCGTTCGCGCACAAGGCCAGCGACGCGTATCTGACGATCGAACGCGACGGCGCGTCGCTGCGCGGACAGTGGGACATCGCGCTGCGCGATCTCGACAACGCGCTCGGGCTCGACGCGAACGCCGACGGCGACATCACGTGGGGCGAAGTGCGCATGCGCGAGACGGACATCGCTGCGTATGCGATGCGGCGGCTGCAGGTGTCCTCGCACGGCGAGCGCTGCACGCTGGCGCCGCTCGCTTACCTCGTTGACACCCATACCGATGGTGCGTACGCGGTGCTGAAGTTCAGCGGTGCCTGCTTGCACGCCGGACCGACGCTCGCCATCGACTACCGGCTGTTCGAGGGCCTCGACCCGCAGCATCGCGGGCTGTTGAACTACGTCGAGCACGGGCAGAGCCGGAGCGTCGTGTTCAGCGCCGACACGCCGCAGCGGATCGTCGGCGGCGACAGCGGGGGCGCCTGGCGGCAGTTCGCCACTTATGTCGATGAAGGCGTGTGGCACATCTGGACGGGCTTCGATCACATCCTGTTCCTGTTGTCGCTGCTGCTGCCGGCCGTGTTCGTGCGGATGCCGGACGGCTGGCGCTCGTCGATGTCGTTTCGAGCTTCGTTCGTCGACGTGGCGAAGGTCGTCACGGCGTTCACGCTTGCGCACTCGATCACGCTGACGCTGGCGGCGCTGTCGATCGTCGTGCTGCCGTCGCGGCTCGTCGAATCCGGCATTGCCCTGTCGGTGGTGCTGGCCGCGCTCAACAACCTGTTCCCGGTGGTTGCGAATGGTCGCTGGCTCGCGGCGTTCGGATTCGGTCTGCTGCACGGCTTCGGCTTCGCCGGCGCGCTGCACGACCTCGGTCTTCCCGCGGGTTCCCTCGCACTGTCGCTTGCGGGCTTCAACCTCGGCGTCGAGGCGGGCCAGCTCGCGATCGTCGTGCTCTTTTTGCCGCTGGCGTTCGCGCTGCGCTCGACCTGGGCTTATCGGCGGATGGTCTTCGCGGGCGGCTCGGCCGCCATCGCGATGGTCGCGTCGGTCTGGCTCGTCGAGCGTGCGTTCAACGTCGGCGTATTCAGTGCGCTCGCCGCACGATAGTCGTCAAACCCTGGAGAAGACATGAAACGATTCGCACGCGTCATCGGCGGCCTCGCGCTCTGCGGCGCCGCGCTGTGGAGTGGAGGCACGCTGGCTGCAAGTCACCGCGAAGCGCCGCTCATTGCGCAGGATCCCACTGCCGACAACACCGACTTCTACATGTTTCGCAGCTGGACCAATCCTGGCAACGTCGTTTTCATCCTCAACGCGATCCCGCTGCAGGAACCGGGCGGCGGACCGAATTACTACAATTTCGGCGACGACGTGCTGTACAGGATCAACGTCGACACGAATGCGGACGGCGCGGAAGACCTCTCCTATGAAGTCCGCTTCAAGACCCAACTGCGCGGGCCGCTCACCAGTCTCGAGCTGCCGCTCGCCTCGGTGGCGCTCCCGCCGATCACCGCGCTCGACGGTGCCGGCTCGGAGGGCCTGATCCTGCGCCAGAGCTACACGGTAACGCAGGTGCGCGGCAACGTCCGGGTCAACCTCGGCACGCAAACGATGTACGCGGTGCCGTCGAACGTCGGGCCGCTGACCATGCCCAACTACGAGGCGCTCGCCGCGCAGGGCGTCTACCCGCTGGCGAACGGCGGCAAGGTCTACGCCGGCCAGCGCGGAGAGTCGTTCTACATCGATCTCGGCGCAGCATTCGACACGCTGAACCTGCGGCGCACGCCCCCGATCCTGACCGCCGCCGAGGACGCCAACGATGCGGTCAATCCGTTCGGCAACAACCTGCTCTCGGGCTACAACGTGAGCTCGATCGCGATCGAGGTGCCGATCAGCTCGGTCACTGGAAACGCGAATTCGGTGATCGGCGCGTATGCATCGACCGAGCGCCAGAAGGTGCGCGTGCTGAGCGCGCAACCGGGAAGGCATGGCGGCAGCCTGAACCTGCTCGGCCCCAATGGTGACGAGAACGCCGATCCGGGCGATAACGCGGTTCACGGGGGCTCCTTTGTCCAGGTGTCGCGCCTCGGCAACCCGCTCGTCAACGAACTGGTCATCGGCACCGGCACGAAGGATCGCTGGAACGCAACCGATCCCAAGGATGAAGCGCAGTTCCTGGGCTTCTACCAAAACTCGCGTCTTGCCACCGCGATGAACATCCGTTTCGGCACCAACTTTCCGACGACCGGCCGGAGCGATCTCGTCAACGCGCTCCTCAAGTATCCGTCGCAGCCGCAGACGGGAACCTGCGGCCGCCGCGATTGTGCCGAGCTGCTGCGGCTCAATCTTGCGGTTGCGCCGACGCCGCCCGCGCAGCAGAAGCGGCTCGCGGTCCTCGCGGGCGACAACGCCGGCTGGCCCAACGGCCGGCGGCCGAACGACGATGTCACCGACATTGCGCTTCGCGTCGTTGCCGGATTCCTGCTGAATCCGGCGGGTACGCCGGCGCTCGGCGACGGCGTCAACTTCAATAGCGGCGCGGAGGGAAGCAATCTGACCGCGAACGGCATCTACACGGTATTTCCGTACCTGCCGACGCCGCACGACGGGCGCAATCGCCGCCATATCGACTGCGGGGAGCCGCTGGGCAATCCCTGCAATTAGGCCGCTTCCAGCCGACCGGCAACCAAACGGCGGAGCGATCCGCCGTTT
>Ga0207674_10000053_pt1 | contig 114437 bp, 105 predicted proteins | sample KBSCornC72_FD_184303 | JGI IMG/M metagenome (GOLD analysis project Ga0207674, IMG submission 184303) | Corn rhizosphere microbial communities from Kellogg Biological Station, Michigan, USA - KBS Corn C7-2 (SPAdes) (version 2) | ecosystem: Host-associated > Plants > Roots > Rhizosphere > Soil ...
AGATGGCGAACACCTTCAACGTGCTGCGCGCGAACGACCTCATCTGGTCGTTCGTCATCAACAACTACCTGATGGGCCGCGATCCGTTCCCGTTCGACCTCCTGCACTGGAACTGCGACAGCACGCGCATGCCGGCGAAGATGCACAGCTACTACCTTCGCAACATGTACATGCGGAACCTGCTGCGCAAGCCGAACGCGCTGACGCTCGCCGGCACGAAGATCGACCTGTCCAAGGTGCAGGTCCCGGCGTACTTCGTGAGCGCCATGGAGGACCACATCGCGCCGTGGAAGACCACGTATGCGGGGCCGCACATCCTGCGCGGCGACTCGCGCTTCGTCCTCTCCGGCTCGGGTCACATCGCCGGCATCGTGAATCCGCCGGCTGCGAACAAGTACGGCTTCTGGACCAACGATGCCCTGCCCGACTCGCCCGATGAATGGCTGAAGGGCGCCGCGCAGCACGAAGGGTCCTGGTGGACCGACTGGCGCCAGTGGATCGGCCGCTATCTCGGCAAGGAAGTCGCGCCGCGCGTTCCCGGCAAGGGAAAGCTGAAGGCGATCGAGGCCGCGCCCGGCTCGTACGCGCGCATTCGCGCGGACGCCTGAGCGCCGGCCCGCGGTCGGCGGCGAACGGATCGATGGAGGCATTCATGAAGGCGAAGCGAACCATCCCTGCGGCGCATGTGCTGTTCGCGGCCGCGCTCGCGATCGCTGGGACTGCGGGCGCGCAGCAAACCCATGGCGGCGAGCCGAATGCAGCGCCACCGGTGGCTGGAGCCCCGGTCGCCGCGCACGCCGTGTGCCGCGACTGCGGGGTCGTGCAGTCGATCCGCTACGTCGAAGAGAAGGGTCAATCGTCGGGCGTGGGCGCCGTCGCCGGCGGGGTGGTCGGCGGTCTCCTCGGCCACCAGATCGGCAGCGGCCGCGGCAACACCGTGGCGACGATCGCCGGCGCCGGCGCAGGCGCGTACGCCGGCAACGAGATCGAGAAGAACCGCAAGAAGAAGGCGTACTGGACCGTATCGCTGCGCATGGACGACGGCCATTCGCGCACGTTCACCTACGGCAGCAAGCCCGCGGTGCACGAAGGCGAGCGCGTGAAGCTCGTCGACGGCGGCAAGCGGCTCGCGCTGCTCACTCGCTAAATCGGTCCCGTGTTGCACGAACGCCGGGCATGCCCGGCGTTTTCGTCTCACCGGTCGTTCGGCTTCGGCGCGGGCTTCGCCGCATCCTGCGACGGTCGACCCGGCGGCGGTGCGCGCTCCGGCGCCCCGTGCTCGGGCGCACGTACCGGCGCGGGCGCGGAGGGCGCGGCCGTCGGACCCGGCGCAGGACGCGGCAGCGGTTGCACGAGCGGAGCTTGTGGTACGCGCAGCGTCGGCGCCTGGACGGGCCGCTCGAAACGCTCGCGCTGAACGGGGCTCGGCGCTGACGGCGCGGCGTCGATCGACGGCGCGGGCGCATGACGCTGCGTGGCCGGCGGCGCCGAGTTCGCAGGCGGCGCATTGCGCGTCATCGTCGACGGCGCAACGGCGGCCGGTGCCGGTCTCCCGACCGGCGGAGCGGGTGCGATGTCAGTGCCGCGTCGCGACTCGAGCGGCTGCGCCGGTTGCACGTAGCGCGCACCCGGCGCGCTCGTCACGGGCTGTTGCGCCGGACCCACCGCGCGCGTGCTCGGACCGCGCATGACGGGATTGCGATCGGGCATTCCACCCGCCGGGCGGATCGATGGGGAGACCGCCATGGGCTTCACGCGCGCTGCGATCTCGCCCGCCGGCAGCGGCGAGCCGTGCCCCGCTCGCACGACGTTGCCGGACACGGGGAGCGGCTTCACTCGCGGCGCACCCGCGAGGCGCGGTGCCGACGCGAAGGCCTGGGGCGACAGGGGAACGCGGTTCGGCGCGACCGGCTTCTCGCCGCGAAACGCCGCACCGGGCACTGCCGTGATCGCGCCAGGAATCGAGTTGTTCGCGTAATACGTGGGCGGGCGATTCGCGCGCTCGGCAACGTTCACCGCGTAGGGCCGGTTGTAGCGCTCGTAGCATCGCGAGCCGCAGCGGCCCCACCACGGCACGAAGGGATCGCGCCAGCCGAGGGGAATCCAGCCGAACACGGGCGCTCCGGCGCCGACCGACACGCTCCAGCCCGAGCCGCCGTACCATGCGACGAGTGCCGGCGCCCACACCGGCCGGCGCACGAACGTGCCGGGACACCAGCCCCACCGGCCGCCGACGTACGCCCATCGACCGTAATGGAACGGCGCGTAGCCCCACGGCGCGTTGTCGACCCACGTCCAGCCGTACGCCGCGAGCCAGACCCAATGCCCGTAGCGGTACGGAGCCCAGTCGGCGACGACCGTCGACGGGAACCACACGGGCCCGTATTCGGGATAGGTCGACCACTGGCCGTACGCGTCGAGATCGGAAGAGCCCACCATCTCGGGCGAAACGTACGCCGCGGCATGGCGCCCGCCTTCGTGAACGCGATCGCGATCCGCGCTCCAGCTGTCGAGCGCATCGACCGTGAGGCCGTCCTTCACGTCGGCGACGGCGTTGTCGAGGCCCGTGATCGTCGCGGTCTGCCCCGGGAGAACGGGTTGCGCCCCGCTCGGCAGCGCGATGGCGGCCTCGCCTTCGCGCACGAGCACCCACGTCTGCGCCGGATCGGGTGAGACGTCGATGCGATAGAGGCCCGGACGCTCGAGGCCGATCTGCGCATTCGGCGTGTCGATCACCGCGGTCTCGCCCGTGTCGAGCGCGCGCACGCGAACGATCACGCGGCCTTGCGCGATGAACAGCGCGAATTGCCGATCGTCAAGGCGCGACACATGAACGTTGCTGTCGCCGCCGAGGCGCAGCTGGCCGCTGCCGTAATCGATCTCGGCATGTCCGTCGCCCGACATCCACAGGTTGTCGCCGGTGGCGACCGGATAGTTCAGCGACACCGCCGCCCACTCGCTCGGCTTGTCCTGCGGCGCGACGAACAGCTGGCCCTGGAAGATCGAGACGCGACCCACGCGCGCACCGGTCTGGTCGTCGAGTTGCGGCGCGTCCTGCGCCATCGCCCACTGCGCGAGCGCGGCGACAAGAGCCACGAACGCGACGCGCGCAGCGGAGCTGGTGCGTTGCAGCACGGGCAGGCGCGCGATCACGTCGACTTCGTCAGTGGCATGAAAGCAACAACGCCGCACTGCCCGCGCTCGTTGACCGGCGAGCATTGCGCGCTTGCATTAGAATCGGGCCGGCTCGCCCCCATCGGAGATCGTTCATGCGCACCATCCGTCGCTCGCTCGCCGCCGTTGCAATCGCATCGATGCTGGGGTCGGGCGCCGCCTCGGCGCAATTCTCCAACACGTTCATCTTCGGCGACAGCCTGAGCGATGCAGGCCAGTACGGGGCGCGATTCACGACCAATCCCGGGCTGACGTTCCCGATGTACCTCGCCGCGACCTACGGACTGTCGGCGACGCCATCGTTCACGGGCGGCAACGATTTCGCGCAAGGTGGCGCGCGCCTCAACGCGCCGGCGGCTCTTCCGCCGGGCACGCCGAATTTCACCATCACCCAGCAGGTGAACAACTTCATCGCGGCGGGCGCGGTCGATCCCAACGCGCTGTACCAGCTGCAGGGCGGCGCCAACGACGTGCGCGCGCTCGCCGTGGCGGCGCTTTCCGGTCAGATCACGCAGGCGCAAGTGCAGGCCGGCGTGACGCAGGCGGCGATCGACCTCGGCACGCTGGCCGCGCGGCTGCAGGCGGCTGGCGCGCGCTACCTGGTCGTCTACGGGCTGCCGGACGTGGGATTGACGCCGGAAGCGGCGGCCGCGCACGCGCAGTCGAGCCTCACCACGTTGTCGAACCTGTTCAACTCCACGCTCGACGCAACGCTCGCGGCCGCGCACGTGCAGGTGATTCGCGTGAACCAGGCGGCCCTCCTGCGCGAGATCGTCGCGGATCCCGCGGCGTTCGGCTTCACCAACGTGACCCTACCCGTGTGCACGACGGATTCGTCGCTGAACTGCACGCCGTCGACCCTGCGCGATCCGGCGGGCAACCTGACATGGGCGTTCGCCGACGGCATCCACCCGACCACGGGACTGGCGCTGATCGCGGCGCAGCAGGCCGCCTCGATGATCGAGGCGCCGGCCAAGATCGGGACGCTCGCGGAGGCACCCCTGAACGTCGAGGCCGCGGCATTCCGCAACATCGATGCGCGCATGCTAGCCGGGATCGGGTCCCAGCGTCCGGCGAACAAGTTCAACCCGTGGGTCAGCTACGACTACGGCAGCCGCGACGTGACCGGACCTTTCGTGTCGGGCGACAGCCGCGCCAACACGATTGCCGTGGGCGGCGACATGAACCTGTCGTCGCAATTCCTCCTTGGCGTCGCGTTCGACTACACCGAGGACAAGCAGGACTTCGGTGGCGACACCGGCGGCTTCAAGCTCAAGGAAACGGCCGCGACGGTGTACGCCGGCTGGGGCAACGGGCCGTGGTGGCTCGGTGCCACGCTCGGCGCGGGCGACCTGCGCTACGACGACATCCATCGCAACATCCAGCTCGGCGCGTTGCGGCGCGTCGAGACGGCGTCGACCGGCGGCTCGCACATCATGGCGAGCGTGCTGGGCGGCTACTGGTTCGCGGCCGGAACGCTGCTGCACGGACCGTTCGTGCGCGTCGCATGGCAGGACATCAAGGTGAACGCGTTCAGCGAGAACGGCAGCGACAGCACGGCGCTGTCGTACGACGAGCAGTCGCGCAAGTCGCTCGTGACGAGCGCCGGGTGGCAGGCCACGGGACAGCTCGGCATGGTGCGGCCGTTCGGCCGCATCACGTGGGAGTTCGAGAGCAAGAACGACGAGCGGCAGGTGACCGCGACGCCGCTCGGTGGCCCGGTGAGCTACAGCATGCCGGCGCTGAAGCCCGACGACAACTACGTGCGCTATCTGGTCGGCGTCGCGTCCGACTTCGGCCGCGTCACGGGATACGTGAGCGCCGAGGGCACGTCGAGCCGCAGCGAAGGCAACGGCTACGCCATCACCGTGGGCGTGCGCGTCCCCTTGTAGCGGAAGTCGACGAGCGCGCGCAATCCTTCGATGGCGCGCGGTCCGTACCACGACGTCCACTGACCGTCGACGAGGTCGACGGGCTTGTGGTGGGCGCGGGCGAGCGACTCGGCGTCGCGGGCGCGGAATGCGTACGGCTCGGTCGACAGCAGGATGCGCTGCGCGTCGCGCCACGCCGGCGCGTCGTCGGCGAGCTCCGGATAGCGCTTGTCCGCGTGCACGGGAACCGTGTCGAATCCAACGAGCGCGAGCGTGGCGGCGACATAGGTGTCGCGCCGCACGGTCATCCACGGGCGCTTCCAGATGAGGTACAGCACCCGCACGCGCGCCAGCAGGCCCGCCGCTGCACGCGCGGCATCGCGCGCTGCGACATATCGCGCGCACAGTGCCTCGGCCTCGCGCTCGCGATCGAACACCGCGCCGAACAGCCGGTAAAGACGCAGGTTGTCGTCGGGCTCGCGCGGATCGGTGACAACGATGTGAGGCACGAACGTCCGGGCCTCATCGACTACCTCGCGCCGGTTCTCGTCGACGTTGACGATCAGGTGCGTCGGCGCGATCACGCGCAGTCGCGCGAGGTCGGGGTCCTTGGTACCGCCGATCTTGGGCACGCCGCGCACCGCGGGCTTGGGGTGAACGCAAAATCCGGTGCGCGCGACGACATGGCCACCGAGCTCGAGCGCGAACAGGAGCTCGGTGAGGCTCGGCACGAGCGAGGCAATGCGCGGCGCGCGGCGCGCAGGCGCGTGATGCGCGCCCGCCCAGTCGACGGCATCGTCAGCCCGCATCGCGCGGCTTGTGCGGCGCCTTCGCGAAGACGCGGTCGTACATGCCGCGCGGCAGCGCGCGCAGCGCGCGCGCGGCGATGGCCATCGGCCAGGGCAGCACGTAGAAGCGACGGCGATGCGCGATCGCGCGCGCGATGCGTCGCGCCGCCGCGTCGGGGCGCATGATGAACGGCATGCGATACGGGTTGCGCGCGGTCATCGGCGTGGCGATGTATCCCGGGCACACCGTGACGACCGCGACACCGCTGCCGCGCAGCTCGACGCGCAGGCTCTCGAGGTAGGCGATGGCCGCGGCCTTGGACGCGGAATACGCGCCGGAACCCGGCAGACCGCGAAGCCCTGCGACGCTCGCGATGCCGACGAGCGCGCCCGCGCGACGGGCACGCATCGCAGGGAGAAATGGCCCGAAGGTGTGCACCATGCCGAGCACGTTGGTCTCGAGGATCGCGCGAAACACGGCGACGTCCTCGGGATGATCCGTCAGCACGCCGCGCGACACGCCGGCGTTCGCGATGACGATGTGGGGCGCGCCATGGCGCTGCACGAAGTCCGAGGCCGCCGCGCGGAGCGAATCGGCGTCGCGCACGTCGCCTGCGTACGTCAGGAGCGTGCGGCCCGGAAGGCTGTGCGCGATGCGCGAAAGCGCGTCGGCGCGGCGAGCGAACATGCCGACGACCGCGCCACGCGACGCGTAGTGGCGCGCCAGCGCCTCACCGAGCCCCGAGGAAGCACCGGTGAGGAAGACGTTCACCCGCTCGCGCTACGACTTCTTGTGCTCGGCGCGCGCCTTGACGATCAGCTCGTCGATCGCGCCCGGGAGGTTGGCATGCGTGCCGACGCGCTCGGAGCCCGTGATGAACTTGCCGTCGACCACGACGGTGGGGACCGACTGGATGTTGTACTGCTGCGCCTGCTGGCGGGCACGGTTCATCTTGCCGTTGATCGCGAACGAGCCGTACACGTCCTCGACCTTCTTGCGATCGAGGCCCTTGCTCGCGGCCCAGTCGAAGAAGGCCTTGTCGTTCCACAGCGGAAGGCCCTGTCCGTGGATCGCCTTGAATACATCGGGCGACAGGCGACGCTCCTCGCCGAGGGCGTCCAGCGTGTAATAGATCTTGCCCAGTGCGATCCAGCGATCCTGGAACATGACGGGCACGCGACGGAAGCCCACGTCGGGCGGCAGCTTGGCGAGCCAGGGCTCGAGGTACTGCTCGAGCTCCGCGCAATGCGGGCAGCCGTAGGAGAAGAACTCGACGACCTCGATCTTGCTGCCCATCTCGGTCGGCTGCGGATTCTTCAGGCGCTCGTAGTTGCGGCCCTCGACGAGCTCCGCGAACGCCGACGGCGCGAGCATCAGTGCGGTCGAAGCGAGCGCAAAGCCGGCGAGCAGCCTGCGCCGGACGGGGTTTGCAGCGAAGGTCATGGATTCTCCTGGTATGCGCCGAACGACGCGAGCGGTTTGGCCGGCGCGAGAGCCCGCGAGTTCCCGCGGCGCCGACCGGCGACGGCGCAGGACCGGCGGCCGGTGTCGCGAATCGATCGGCACGTGACGATCAATACTTGATGACGGCAACGTCGAAGCCGCGCCGCGCGAGCTCGGCTTTCATGCGGTTGAGCTCGTCGGCGTTGTCGTAGGGTCCCATGCGCACCCGGTAGCGCACGCCCTTGTCCGGCAACGTGCCTTCCTGGACGTTCGCCTCCCAGCCGGCGAGCGCGAGTCGAGCCTTCAGGTTCTCCGCATCGGCCTGCGCGGAAAACGAGCCGGCCTGCAGCCAGTAGCGCTCGCCGGGCCGAATGGATTTGGCCGGTGCCTCCGCCGTCGCGACCTGCGTATTTGGTTGAGTGCCGGGTACGGGCGCCGATACCGGCGCGCGGTCCTTCGATTGCTCCACCACCGCGCGATCGACCCTGTCGCTGCGCTCCGCCGGCCGCGCCTGGACCTTCGGCTCCTCGACGCCCGGAAGGATCTTGTAGAAATCGAAGCGCGGCTTGTCGGGCGCGGTGCCCGGCGCCGGTGCACGCGCAGCTTCGCGGATCGCGTCGCGGCCTTCCTTGGTCAGCGACGGCCACTGCACCGCCGGATTGTTGCGCAGGAGCCAGAACGCGACGCCCGCGGCGAGGCCGAGGCCCACGATGATGCCGACGAAGATGCCGAACAGCGTTCCGCCCGCGCCGCTGCGGCGCGTGGGTCGTGGTGTTCGGCGGGAAGGTGGGCGGCGGTCCATCGCGGGTCACATCTGTTCGGGCGCGCCGATTCCGAGCACGCCGAGGCCGTTGCGCAGCACCTGCCCCGTGGCCACGACGAGAGCGAGGCGTGCGCGCCGCAGCCGCGCGTCGTCGACCAGAAAGCGCTCGGCATTATAGTAACTGTGGAATTCGCCGGCGAGGCTCTTCAGATAGAACGTGATCTGGTGCGGCGCGAGGTCGCGGGCGGCCGCGGCGACCTCGCTGGGGAAATCGGCGACGCGGCGCAGCAGCGCCTCTTCGTAGCTGCTCGTGAGCGGTGACAGATCCGCGCCCTCGAGTTCGCGCGGCGCATCGGCGAGCGCGACGCCCGCCTGCCGCAGCACCGAAACGACGCGCGCGTGCGCGTACTGCACGTAATAGACGGGATTCTCCTCGGACTGCGAGCGCGCGAGGTCGATGTCGAAGACGAACTCCGAGTCGGCCTTGCGCGACGCGAGGAAGAATCGCACCGCGTCGCGCCCGACCTCGTCGATCAGGTCGCGCAGCGTCACGTAGCTGCCGGCGCGCTTGCTGATCTTCACCTCCTCGCCGCCGCGCATCACCGTGACCATCTTGTGCAGGACGTAGTCGGGATAGCCTGCGGGCACGCCCATGTCGATCGCCTGGAGCCCCGCGCGCACGCGCGCCACCGTGCCGTGGTGGTCGGAGCCCTGGACGTTGATCACCTTGCGATAACCGCGCTGGAACTTGGTCACGTGATACGCGACGTCGGGCACGAAGTAGGTGTACCCGCCCTCCGACTTGCGCATCACGCGGTCCTTGTCGTCGCCGTAGTCGGTGGTGCGCAGCCACAGCGCGCCCTCGTGCTCGTACGTGTGCCCGCCCTCGACGAGCCTTCGCACCGTCTGCTCGACGCGTCCGTCGGTATAGAGCGAGCTCTCGAGGTAGTAGTTGTCGAACTTCACCCCGAACGCATCGAGGTCGCGGTCCTGCTCCTTGCGCAGCTCCGCGACCGCGAAGCGGCGGATCGATTCGATGTCGGACAGGTCGTGACCGACCTCGTCGAGATAGCGCTGCGCAAGCTCGCGGATGTACTCGCCGCGGTAGCCGTCCTCGGGGAATTCGCCGGACTCACCCAGGATCTCCTTGGCGCGCGCGCGCACGGAGACAGCGAGGTTCTCGATCTGCTGGCCGGCGTCGTTGTAGTAGAACTCGCGCGTCACGTCGCAGCCCTGCCACTGCAGGAGGTTCGCGAGCGCGTCGCCGAGCGCCGCCTGCCGGCCGTGACCGACATGCAGCGGGCCGGTGGGATTGGCGGACACGAATTCCACCATGACGCGCTCGCCGCCGCAGGCATTGCTTCGACCATAGCGGTCGCCCTCGGCGAGGATGTCCCGCACGACGGCCTGGCGCGCTGCGGCGCTCAGGCGGAAATTGATGAAGCCGGGCCCGGCGATCTCGCAGGCGGCCGTGTCGCGCAATGCGGTGCCGACGTCGGCCGCGATAGCCGTGGCGAGCTCGCGCGGATTGCGCTTCGCGCGCTTGGCCGCCGTCAACGCGACGTTGCTCGCATAATCGCCGTGATCGCTTTGCTTCGGGCGCTCGACCACGATCGCGACGTCGGCGGCGTCGGGCACGAGCCTCGCCAGCGCATCCTTCAACGCGGCTGAGAGGGTGGCACGGGCGTCGCTCATGAACGGCTCTGGATAAACACGAAATTATAGTCGACGGCGCGCGTCAGAACCCCGCCGGATCCACATCGATCGCCCACCGCACTCGCTTGCCCGGCAAGCCCGCGAGCGCGCGATTCCACAGCGGCAGGAACCGCTGCAGCTCCGCCCGGCGGTGCGCCTGCACGAGCATCTGTGCGCGCTCGAAGCCGCCGCGCCGGGCCATCAACGCGGGCACGGGCGGAAAGATGCCGACCTCCGTGGATTCGCCGCGCACCACGTCGCGCGCGAACGCATGCGCGGCTTCGAGGAAGCGGTCGACATGGCTGCGCTCGTGCGCCTCGGCCACCAGCAGCGCGACGTGCGTGAACGGCGGCAACTCGGCCGCCCTCCGCTCCTGCAGCAGCTGCGAGGCGAAGAGCTCGTAGTCGTGATTGCCCAGCGCCTGGTAGACGGGGTGATCGGGAAAGTCGGTTTGCACGACGACTTCGCCGGCATGCTCGGCACGGCCCGCACGCCCTGCGACCTGCATCAGCAGCGCGCACAGCCGCTCGGTCGCGCGAAAGTCCGCGCTGTAGAGCGCGTTGTCGGCGCCGAGCACGCCGACGGTGGTGAGGCGCGGAAAGTCGTGCCCCTTGGCGAGCATCTGCGTGCCGATCAGGATGTCGAGCGTGCGTTCGGCCATGCGCGCACGCACCGATTCGAAGCTGCCGCGCGCCCGCGTGGTATCGCGGTCGATGCGCGCGATGCGCGCCTGCGGGAAGGCATCGCGCAGGCTGCGCTCCAGCCGCTGCGTGCCGAAGCCGAGCGGCAGCAGGTCGACGTTGCCGCATTGCGGGCAGGCCGACGGTACGCGCTCGGCGTGGCCGCAGTGATGGCATTGGAGCGCCGGCGGATGACGGTGGAGCACGAGACGCGCGCTGCAGCGCGTGCAACCCGCCTCCCAGTTGCACGCGGCGCACTTGAGCGACGGCGCGAAGCCGCGGCGATTGACGAAGACCAGCGCCTGCTCGCCGCGCGCGAGCGCCGCGCGTATCGCGTCGGCGAGCACTGCGCCGATGCCTTCGTGCAGGCGCGCATCGCGATCGGGTGCCAGCACGATCCGTGGCATGCGGGCGCGCGCGTCGGCACGCTCGGCGAGATCGATGCGCCGATAGCGGCCCTCGAGCGCATTCGCATACGTCTCCAGCGACGGCGTGGCGGAGCCGAGCACGATCGGCACGCCGCGCTGGTGCGCGCGGAACACCGCGACGTCGCGTGCGTGATAGCGCACGCCGTCCTGCTGCTTGTACGAAGCATCGTGCTCCTCGTCGACGACGATGAGCGCCAGCCGCGGCAGCGGCGTGAAGACGGCGAGGCGTGTGCCGAGCACGAGCTGCGCGTCGCCGCGTGCCGCGGCGTCCCAGTGCACGCGCCGGGCGCCGTCCGCGAGGCCGCTGTGCAGCGCCACCGCTTTCACGTGCGGCAACGCCGCGCGAACCCGCGCCACGAGGTGCGGCGTGAGGTTGATCTCCGGCACCAGCATGAGGACCTGCCCACCCGCCGCGACGGCACGGGCGGCCGCATCGAGATAGACCTCGGTCTTGCCGCTGCCGGTCACGCCGCGGAGCAGGAACGGCGCGAAGCCGCCCGAGGCCGTGGAAATCGCATCCGCCGCCGCGCGCTGGGCGCTGTTGCGCACGTGCTGCGGATGCAATGCGCGGTCCACGTCGGCCTTGCCCGAGCGTCGCGTGCCGCGCGCGCCGAGCGGCGGCAGCGCCAGGGCATGAACCTGCCCGAGCGGCGCCTGGTAGTACGCCGCGACGAAGCGGCACAGCTCCAGGACGTCGGCCGGCAGCGCCGCGACGTCCGCCACCGCGTCGATCGCACGCATCCGCTCGGGCGCGACATCGCTCGCCGCATCGAGTGCGATCACGACGCCGTGCACGCGTCGTGGCCCGAGCCGCACCTGGACGACGCTGCCCGGCGTGAGCGCCAGGCCTTCGGGGGCCCAGTAGTCGAAGGGCTGCGGCGCGCCCACGGGTAACGTAACGCGCGCGACGGTCATCGAGCGTTCATGTGCCGGCCGGCGTCACATTTGTAGTGTTCCAAAAACTCGCGCTGCGTTCGAGCTTTCGCTGCCAAGCCCTTCATTCGACACGTATCCTGCAAATCCACCGGGCGTGTGGATAACTGTGTGCGTAACTTTTTACCCGCTCTTTGGCGCCGCGGCGACCCATCGCTTACCCTGCACGCGGCCCAGAGGGAAGTCGACGTTTTCGCTTTCTGCATCAATGAGTTGACGAGCATGCCCGGCGATCAGCGTCATGGCGGCCTGGCACGTATCGTGCCTCGCCGTCGTGTGCATAAGTGAGGTAGCCGAGCCTCGTTTCGCGGCGCTTGTCAAGCCGTTGCAAAAGAACGCGGTTTCTGCTCGCTGTAGGCCTCAGAAAGGCCCGCGTCACTGAGACTTTGGAGCCCGAGTCAGCCGATGAACGGTATCCACGAGCACCGCGACGTGGTCCGGAGGCGTGGAGGGCAGGATGCCGTGGCCGAGGTTGAAGACGTGACCCGGCGCCCCTCCGGCCGCCGCTAGCACCGCCCTGACCGCGCGCTCGACCGATGCGGCATCGGTGAGAAGCGCCGCGGGGTCGAGGTTGCCCTGCAGCGCGACGCGATCACCCACGGCGCGTCGCGCGGCGTCGAGGTCCATGCTCCAGTCGAGACCTATGCACACGGCGCCCGTGGCGGCGAGCCGCTGCAGGCGATCACCCGCGCCGCGGCTGAAGAGGATCGTCGGCACCCCGCGCGGCACCGTGTCGAGGACGTGCCGCATCGACGCGAGGGACCAGCGCTCGAACGCGGCGGCGGTCAGCATGCCGCCCCAGGTGTCGAACAGCATGACGACGTCCGCGCCGGCCGCGACCTGCTCGCGGACGTAGGCGCGCACCGCGCGCGCGTTCACGTCGACGATGCGGTCCATCAGGTCGGGACGGGCGTGCGCCATGCGCCGTACCGTCGTGAAGTCCGCGCTGCCGCCGCCTTCGATCATGTAGCACGCGAGCGTGAAGGGGCTGCCGGCGAATCCGATCAGCGGCACGCGGCCGTCGAGCGCGCGCTTGATCTCGCCCACCGTGTCGAACACGTAACGCAGCTTCGCCATGTCCGGCACCGCGAGCGCATCGATCGCCACTTCGTCGCGCAGGGGCCGCGCGAAGCGCGGACCTTCCCCTTCGGCGAACGTGAGGCCGAGCCCCATCGCGTCGGGCACGGTGAGAATGTCGGAGAACAGGATCGCAGCATCGAGCGCGAATCGGTCGAGCGGCTGCAGCGTCACTTCGGTGGCGAGCGACGGTGTCGTCGCCAGCGCCATGAACGAGCCGGCTTTCGCGCGTACCGCGTTGTACTCGGGCAGGTACCGTCCGGCCTGCCGCATGAGCCACACCGGCGTGTGCGCCACCGGCTCGCGGCGCAGCGCGCGAAGCAGCGTATCGTTGGCAAGCGGCTTCACGTCAGGGCACGCGCGGTGAGCCGCTCCAGCACCGCGAGCGGCGAGCGTTGCGGCTCGTAAAGCGCTGTGACGGGCAGGTGGATCGTCTGCTCGAGCATGTACTGGCCGTCCATGGCCGCGTGCATCACCTGGTCCGAGAAGCAGATCCACGTCGTGCCGGGCGCGAAGCGCGCTTCCTGCTGCGGGCTGCTGCGCTGGTAGTCGAGATCCGCCTTGGCGGCGTCGTGCAGGCCGAGCATCAGGTGATCGTATCCTGTGCGGCGCGTCTTGGTGACGTGCAGCGCCTTCAGGAGCGCAGCCTCGCCTGGCCATTGCGCGCGCACGCGCGGCAGCAGGCGCTCGGCCATCGCCTCGAAGGGCTCGCCGACGCGCCATACCCGCGGCTCGCCTGCGGGATTCACGTTGCAGAACACGCGCAGGATGCGCTCGCCGCGATTGGGACGCGAGGGAAACGCGTCGACGTGCAGCCGCGCATCGTCCTTGCGCCACGACACGGGGCGTCCCGTGGCGCGATGGGGACGAAAGCTCGTGCGCGCGGTCTTCACGTGCGGGGCGTAGCGAGGAAAGAGCGTCGCCACCAGCATGCTCGCGTCGCGTGCGAAGCGCGAGACCATCGCGGAAAGCCCCGCGAGATCCTCGGGGCTGCCGCGCGCGCCTTTGATGGCGTCACCCTCGAGGCTGATGTTCTTGGCGCGGCCGTCCGACCATCGCACGTCGAGGAAGCGCCGCTCGCCGTCGGCGAGCGCGAAGGCGAGCCGCGCGAACACGAGGACATCGCCCGCCTCGAGCGCCCGCGCGAGATGCTCGGTCGTCGACGGGGCGACATCGGGCCGCCACGTTTCGATGTCGACGGGTACGAGCGCGGTCACGGGCGCCATTGTCGCCCAGGGCCCGTCAGCGCGGCAGCGACGAGCTTCCCATCAGGAACGCGTCGACGGCGTGCGCGCATTGACGACCTTCGCGGATCGCCCATACCACGAGCGACTGGCCGCGCCGCATGTCACCGGCTGCGAAAACCCTGTCGATCGACGTGCGGTAGTCGTCGGTGGTCGCCTTGACGTTCGACCGCGCGTCGTGCGCCACCCCGAGCCGTTCCAGCAGCCCGCCGCGCACCGGGCCGGTGAAGCCCATGGCGAGCAGCACGAGATCGGCCTTGAGCTCGAACTCGCTGCCGGGCACCTCGACCATGCGCGTGGCACCCGTGCCGTCCTTTTCCGACTTGACGCGCGCCGCCACGAGCTTCTCAACCCGGCCGTCGCGGCCCTCGAAGCGCTTGGTCGCCACCGCCCAGTCGCGGTCGCAGCCCTCTTCGTGCGACGTGGATGTGCGCAGCTTGATCGGCCAGTACGGCCACACGAGCGGCTTGTTCTCCACTTCGGGCGGCTGAGGGAGCAGCTCGAACTGCGTGATCGACGCGGCGCGCTGGCGATTCGACGTGCCGACGCAGTCCGAGCCGGTGTCGCCGCCGCCGATGACCACGACGTGCCTGTCGGTTGCGACGATCTGCTCGCTGACGCGGTCGCCGGCAACGGCGCGGTTCTGCTGCGGCAGGAACTCCATCGCGAAGTGCACGCCGCGAAGCTCGCGCCCCGGAACGGGAAGGTCGCGCGGCTGCTCGGCTCCGCCGGTGAGCACCACGGCGTCGAAGCGATCGAGCAAAGCGGCGGGATCCACGTCGACGCCCACGTTGACGCCGGGCCTGAACGTGACGCCTTCGACCGACATCTGCGCCATGCGGCGGTCGATCAGCGACTTCTCGAGCTTGAAGTCGGGAATGCCGTAGCGCAGCAGGCCGCCGATACGGTCGGCCTTTTCGAACAGCTCCACGTCGTGGCCCGCGCGGGCGAGCTGCTGCGCGCATGCCATGCCGGCGGGACCCGAGCCGATGACGGCGACGCGCCGTCCCGTCCTGTGCCTGGGCGGCTGCGGAACGACCCAGCCTTCCTCGTACCCCTTGTCGATGATGAAGTGCTCGATCGACTTGATCCCGACCGGGTCGTCGTTGATGTTCAGCGTGCAGGCGGCCTCGCAGGGGGCGGGACAGACGCGGCCGGTGAACTCGGGGAAGTTGTTGGTCGAGTGCAGGACGTCGAGCGCCTGCTTCCACTGGTGGCGATAAACGAGATCGTTCCAGTCGGGAATGATGTTGTTGACCGGACAGCCGCTCTGGCAGAACGGGATGCCGCAGTCCATGCACCGCGCGCCCTGCTTCGACGCGGCATCCTCGGTGAGCGTGAGGATGAACTCCTGATAGTGACGGACCCGCTGCTGCACGGGTTGCGCCGCCTCCTGGATACGTTCGAGCTCGAGAAATCCGGTGATCTTGCCCATGGGGATGCAGGCGATAGGCTAAAGGGTGTAGGCGGTGACGACGCCGCGAGGCGATGCGGGCGACGCGCCCGTCGCCCGCGCCGATCGGCGGAGGTCTCGTCTCACGCGGCGGCGCGTGATTTCTTTTCCGGCACCGCCGGCATGGCCTTCTCGTCGGCCATGTGCATTTCCGTGAGCGCGCGCTTGTACTCGTTCGGGAAGACCTTCACGAAGCGGCCGCGCGCGCTCTCCCAGTTGTCGAGCAGCGCCAGCGCGACCGTCGAGCCCGTGAAGCGCAGGTGGCGCTCGACGAGCTCGCGCACGATGGCCTCGTCGTGCCGGTCGCGATGGAGCTTGCGTCCCTTGCCCGCGGCGGCGTGCTCGCGCTCCATCTGCGCCTGCTCGCCTTCCGAGGCCAGCGTCTCCAGCGATACCATCGACGTGTTGCATCGTGCGCCGAACGTTCCGTCGGGGTCGTACACGTACGCGAGGCCGCCGCTCATACCGGCCGCGAAGTTGCGGCCCGTGCGGCCGAGCACGACCACCGTGCCGCCGGTCATGTACTCGCAGCCGTGATCGCCGGTGCCCTCGACCACCGCGCTCGCGCCTGAATTGCGCACGCAGAAGCGCTCGCCCGCGACGCCGCGGAAATAGGCCTCGCCGTCGATCGCGCCGTACATCACCGTGTTGCCGATGACGATGTTCTCCTCGGCCTTCGCGGGGCATTCGGGATCCGGGTAGACCACGATGCGGCCGCCGGACAGCCCCTTGCCGACGTAGTCGTTCGTCGCGCCCTGCAGCTCGAACGTCACGCCGCGCGCGAGGAACGCCCCGAAGCTCTGGCCCGCGTTGCCGACGAATGCCACGTGGATCGTGTCTTCCGGCAGGCCGTCGTGACCGTACCTGCGCGCGACGCGGCCCGACAGCATGGCGCCAACCGAGCGATGCGCGTTGCGGATCTTGTACGACAGACGCACCGGCTGCCGCCGCTCCAGCGCCGGCGCGGCCGCGGCGATCAGCTCGTGGTCGAGCGCACGCGCGAGGCCGTGGTCCTGCGCCTCGCGGTTGTGACGCGCGACCTCCGGCGGCATCTTGGGCTGATAGAACACGCGCGAGAAATCGAGCCCGCGCGCCTTCCAGTGCTCGATGCCCTTGCGCATGTCGAGCAGGTCGGAGCGGCCGATCATGTCCTCGAAACGCCGGAAGCCGAGCTGCGCCATCAGCTCGCGCACCTCCTCGGCGACGAAGAAGAAATAGTTGACGACGTGCTCGGGCGAGCCGGTGAACTTGCGGCGCAGCACCGGATCCTGCGTCGCGATGCCGACCGGGCAGGTGTTGAGGTGGCACTTGCGCATCATGATGCAGCCCTCGACCACCAGCGGCGCGGTGGCGAAGCCGAACTCGTCGGCGCCGAGCAGCGCGCCGATGACGACGTCCCGGCCCGTCTTCATCTGACCGTCGACCTGCACCGCGATGCGCCCGCGCAGGCGGTTGAGCACGAGCGTCTGCTGCGTCTCCGCGAGGCCGAGCTCCCACGGCGTGCCGGCGTGCTTGATCGACGACTCGGGCGATGCGCCCGTGCCGCCATCGTGGCCGGCGATCGTGACGTGGTCCGCCTTCGCCTTCGCCACGCCTGCGGCCACGGTGCCGACGCCCACCTCGGAGACGAGCTTCACCGAGATCGACGCCTGCGGGTTCGCGTTCTTCAGGTCGTGGATGAGCTGCGCGAGGTCCTCGATCGAATAGATGTCGTGGTGCGGCGGAGGCGAGATCAAGCCGACGCCCGGAACCGAATAGCGCAGCTGCGCGATGTACTCGGACACCTTGTGGCCCGGCAGCTGCCCGCCTTCGCCGGGCTTCGCGCCTTGGGCCATCTTGATCTGCAGCTGATCGGCGGAGGCGAGGTATTCGGCGGTGACGCCGAAGCGCGCCGACGCGACCTGCTTGATCTTCGAGCGCAGGCTGTCGCCCGCCTTGAGCTTCACCTCGGCCTCGATGCGGCTCGAGCCGAGCGCGCTCGCGAGCGTGTCGCCATCCTCGACGGCGCTCCTGCCATTGCGCATCTCGGCGCGATAGCGCAGCGGGTCCTCGCCGCCCTCGCCGGTGTTCGATTTGCCGCCGATGCGGTTCATCGCCACCGCGAGCGTGGTGTGCGCCTCGGTGGAGATCGATCCGAGGCTCATCGCGCCGGTCGCGAAGCGCTTCACGATGTCGGCGGCCGGCTCGACTTCGTCGATCGGCACCGGCGCGCGATCGCCCGCCCTGAACTCGAAGAGGCCGCGCAGCGTCTTGAGCTTGCGTCCCTGCTCGTTGATCAGCGCGGCGTATTCGCGATACGTGCCGTGCGAGTTGGCGCGCGCCGCGTGCTGCAGCTTGGCGATGGAATCGGGCGTCCACATGTGCTCTTCGCCGCGCACGCGATACGCGTACTCGCCGCCCGCGTCGAGCGCATGCTCGAGCAGCGGATCATCGCCGAACGCGAGCTTGTGCAGGCGCTCGGCCTCCTCCGCCACTTCGAACAGGCCGATGCCCTCGATGTTGCTCGCGGTGCCCTTGAAGTACTTGTCGACGAACGTTTTCTGCAGTCCCACCGCCTCGAAGATCTGCGCGCCGCAATACGACTGGTACGTCGAGATGCCCATCTTGGACATGACCTTGTACAGGCCCTTGCAGATCGCCTTGATGTAGCGCTTCTGCGACTGTCCCGGCTCGATGCCGGGCACGGCGCGCTCGAGCCCGGCGAGCGTCTCGAGCGCGAGATAAGGATGGATCGCCTCGGCGCCGTAGCCCGCGAGCAGCGCGAAGTGGTGAACCTCGCGCGCGCTGCCGGTCTCCACCACCAGGCCGGTCGACGTGCGCAATCCCTTCTCGACGAGGTGCTCGTGCACCGCGGCGGTCGCGAGCAGCGCGGGAATCGGCAGCATGTCGCGCGAGACCGCGCGGTCGGACAGGATGATGATGTTGAAGCCCTGGTGGATGGCGTCCTCGGCGTGCGCCGCGAGGCTCGCGAGCGCGGCCTCCATGCCGTTGGCACCCCAGGCCGCGGGATAGCAGATGTCCAGCTCGATCGAGCGGAATGCGCCGCCGGAGAAGAGCTCGACGTGGCGCAGCTTCTCCATGTTCTCGGGGGTCAGCACCGGCTGCTGCGCCTCGAGGCGCATGGGCGGATCGGACACGTCGATGCCGAGCAGATTCGGCCGCGGCCCGATGAAAGACACGAGGCTCATCACGAGCTCCTCGCGGATGGGGTCGATCGGCGGGTTCGTAACCTGCGCGAACAGCTGCTTGAAGTAGTTGTAGAAGACCTTGGCGCGATCGGACAGCACGGGCAGCGCGGCGTCGTTGCCCATCGACCCGATGGCCTCCTCGCCGTTTTCGGCCATCGGAACCAGGATGACCTTGAGGTCCTCCTGCGTGTAGCCGAACGCCTGCTGGCGGTCGAGCAGCGCGACGTCCGAGGGCTGCGGCGGCGCGGGCTCGGGCATCTCCTCGAGCCGCATGCGGCACCGCGCGATCCATTCGCGATACGGCTTGGCCGTTGCGAGCGTGCGCTTCAGCTCGTCGTCGTCGACGATACGTCCCGCCTCGAGGTCGACGAGGAGCATCTTGCCCGGCTGGAGCCGCCACTTCTTCACGATCTTGCGCTCGGGGACGTCCTGCACGCCGACCTCGGACGCCATGATCACGTAGTCGTCGTCGGTGACGATGTAGCGCGCGGGGCGCAGCCCGTTGCGGTCCAGCGTCGCGCCGATCTGGCGTCCGTTCGTGAACGCCATGGCCGCCGGTCCGTCCCAGGGCTCCATCAGCGCGGCGTGATACTCGTAGAACGCGCGGCGGTCCTCGTCCATCAGCGGATTGCCCGACCACGCCTCGGGAATCATCAGCATCATGGCGTGCGCGAGCGAATAGCCGCCCATCAGCAGCAGCTCGAGCGCGTTGTCGAACGACGCCGAGTCGGACTGGCCGTCGTAGATCAGCGGCCAGAGCTTATGGAGGTCGTCGCCGAGAACCTCCGACGCGATCGCGCCTTCGCGAGCGCGCGTCCAGTTGAAGTTCCCGCGCAGCGTGTTGATCTCGCCGTTGTGGCACACGAAGCGGAACGGGTGCGCGAGGTCCCACGTCGGGAACGTGTTGGTCGAGAAGCGCTGATGCACCATCGCCAGCGCGGAGACCATCGTCTCGTCCTTGAGGTCGAGGTAGTACTCGCCCACCTGGTGGGCGAGCAGCATGCCCTTGTAGACGATGGTGCGCGTGCTGAACGACGGGACGTAGAACTCCTTGCCGTGCCGCAGCTTGAGCGCCTGGATGGCGTGGCCCGCGCGCTTGCGCACGACGTACAGCTTGCGCTCCAGCGCGTCGGGATCCATGTCGCGCGAGCCGCGCGCCACGAAGACTTGCCGAATGACGGGCTCGACTTCCTTGGTGCGAGCCGACAGGCCGGCGTTGCGCGTCGGAACGTCGCGCCAGCCGAGCAGCACCTGGCCCTCGGCGTGGATCGCGCGCTCGATCTCCTGCTCGCAGGCCATGCGCGACGCAGGCTCCTGCGGCAGGAACACCATCCCAACGCCGTACTGGCCGATGGCGGGCAGCGTGATGCCGAGCTTGCCGCACGCGCGGCGGAAGAAAGCGTCCGGAAGCTGGAGCAGGATGCCCGCGCCGTCGCCCTGTAACGGATCTGCGCCAGTTGCGCCGCGGTGCGTCAGGTTCGTGAGGATGCGCAGGCCCTGCGCGATGATGTCGTGGCTCTTGCGTCCCTTGATGTGTGCGATGAAGCCGAGACCGCAGGCATCGCGCTCGTTGGCCGGATCGTAGAGGCCCTGGGCGGCCGGCGGCCACGCCGATCGGCACAATTCCTGCATTCCATCCTTCACGCTGACCTCGCCACTTCGGGAAACGGGCCGGATCGGCGCACGCAGGGGGGAATCTTGCTCGAAATCCGGCGAAACCGGCCCAGTTTACGCGTCATGCTGCGATGCGACAAGACGCGGTCAGCGCCGCGCGTCCGCGTCCCGCGGTCGCGGCGCGAGCTGCGTGCCGGCGCATTGGATGTGCCGACGATGTGCCGCCTCCCAGCAGCGGTCGCGCTTTTGGCAAGCACAGCGCGGGTCGTCCCTCGTGGGGCATGCCTGCAACAGCACCGCCAAACGGCTCCTTTTCCGGCGTGGAAAGGCTTGCATGCCCGGAACACTTAGGCTTTAATCTCAACAAAATTGCCTAGATGCTTGTTAAACCGTCCAAAACAGGCATCGGACCCCGGCAGGTTTAGGACAACATCATCAGGGAAGAGATCATGCTCGAACACCGTCTGACCGCCTGGCTGCGCCCGGTGCTCTGGCTTTCGGCATTGGCCGGCTTGCTCAGCCTTGCAGCATGCGGCGGCGGCGGGTCGCCCAACAATCCGTATGCCCCCGGCCCGGCGACGCCGCCGACACTGGTCGCATCGCCGTCGCCGATCAACATCTTCCCCGGCACGCCGGCCACGGTGACCATCATCAGCGGCACGGCGCCGTTCGCCGTGTTTTCGGATACCCCGGCCGTCCTGCCGGTGGCCCAGAGCGTCTCCGGCAACACGATCGTGCTGCTGGCAAACCAGGTCGCGGCCAATACCACGGTGCACCTGAACGTGCGCGACGCATCGGGCCAGTCGATCGACGTGCCGGTCAACGTGATCCCGGCGCCGCTCCTGAACAATCTCACCTTCACCCCGACCGGCAGCGATTGCGGATCCGACCTGTGCTCCGCGCAGACCGGCACGGCGCGCGTCGCCGCACTCGGACCCGGCGGTGCACCGCTCGTTGGCCGCGAGATCCGCTTCGACGTCGTGTACGGCCCGATCGCCTTCAACACCAGCAACCCGAGCGCTCCGCAGGCCCAGACCATCTCGGTGGTGACCGACAACGCCGGCGTGGCCCAGGTCTCGGTGCAGGCGCTCGCGAACGCCACGACGCAGCCGGCGCAGATCCGCGCGACGGACGTGACGTCGGGCAACGCGCAGATCGCGAACTTCAACGTGGTCAACAGCACGAACGCGCAGCAGTCGCCGATCACCGTCGTGCCCAACACCGCGAACATCACCGGACCGGACACGGCGACGTGCTCGTCGGGCTTCCGCATCGACTACTACATCTTCGGCGGCTCGCCTCCGTACACGGTGCAGTCGACGTTCCCGCAAGCCGTGACGCTGAACACGAACACGGTGAGCCGTAGCGGCGGCTTCTTCGAGGCGACCACCAACGGCACGTGCGTGAATCCGCTGCAGTTCACGATCTCGGACAGCGCCGGCAAGCAGACCACGGCGCAGCTGCAGAACGTGCCGGGCACGACGCCGCCCGCCGTCGCACCGCAGCCCGCTGCACTCGTGGTCGCGCCAGCGTCGGTCACCAACGACGCGTGTAGCGGCAAGACGTTCAACTTCGTGGTCTCGGGTGGTACGCCGCCCTACAACATCGTGCCGGCCGTGAGCGGCGTGACCGCCTCGCCGCAGGTGCTGAACGGTCCCGGCGCGGTCGCGATCTCGGGCGCCACGACGGGCAGCGGCACCACGACGGTCACCGTGCTCGATTCCGGATCGCCGAAGCAGTCGTTCACCGCGACGGTCACGTGTAACTGAGAACTACGAAACGCGCCGGCCGCGCTCCCCGCGGCCGTCGAGCAAACGGGCTCCCTCGCGGAGCCCGTTTTGTTTTCCATCTCCTACAGCGAAATCGGACCGCTCCCGATTCATGGTTGGCACGCGGCGCGCGACATTAGCGCATCGACGACATCGCCAAGGAGACGATCATGAAGACATGCGGTTTTGCGATACGAGCGGCTGCGCTCGCGGTGGTTGCGAGCCTGGCCGGCTGCGCGACCTGGCACAGCGCCGATCGCCAGGAAAAGGGAACGGCCGTTGGCGCGACGGGCGGGGCGCTCGTTGGCGCGGCGGTCGGCGGTCCGATCGGCGCCGCGGTCGGCGCGGGCGTCGGCGGCTACGCGGGCCATTACGAAACCGAGCCCGGCGGCATTGCGGGGCCTTCGCACAGCGCAAGCACGGCGAGCGCTTCGCCAACCGTGCGCTCGGCGCAGGAGGCGCTCAACGCGCACGGTTACAACCCCGGCGCAGCCGACGGCGTGATGGGCCCGGGTACGGAATCCGCCGTACGCGACTACCAGCGCGCCCAGGGCCTGCCGGTGACCGGCACGCTCGACGCCGCGACGCTGTCGTCGCTAGGCGTGGCGCGCCAGTAGCGCTTCGATCTCGGCTTCGGGCAAGTCGGCGACGACGCGTGCCCGGCCGAGCGCCTCGAGGAGGATGAACCGCAGCCTGCCAGCGGCAGCCTTCTTGTCGCGCGCCATCAGCTCGAGCCAGCGCGCGACGGGAAGTCGCGGAGGCTCGAGCGGCAGCGCGCATGCGCGCAGCAGTGCGCTGATGCGCGCGCTGTCCGCGGCGGGAAAGCCGAGCACGCGCTCCGACAGGGCGGCCGCCAGCGCCATGCCGGCGGCGACGGCCTCGCCATGGAGCCAGGTGCCGTAGCCCGTGGCGGTCTCGATCGCGTGGCCAAAGGTGTGACCGAAGTTGAGCAGCGCGCGCTCGCCGCCCTCGCGTTCGTCCACGGCGACGATCTCCGCCTTGATGCGGCAGCTCTCGTAGATCGCGTGCGCGAGGGCGCCGCCGTCGCGCGCGGCCAGCGCGCTCGCGTGCGCTTCGAGCCACGCGAAGAATGTCGCGTCGCGAATGGCGCCGTACTTCACCACCTCGGCGAGCCCCGCGGACAGCTCGCGCGGCGGCAGCGTGCCCAGGCAATCGGTGTCGATCAGCACGGCGCTCGGCTGGTGGAACGCGCCGATCATGTTCTTGCCGAGCGCATGGTTGATGCCCGTCTTGCCGCCCACCGAGGAATCGACCTGCGCGAGCAGCGTCGTCGGCACCTGCACGAATGCGATGCCCCGCTGATACACGGCGGCCGCGAAGCCGGCGAGATCACCCACGACGCCGCCGCCCAGCGCAACCAGCGTGGTCGAGCGGTCCGCGCGAAGCTCGAGCAGGCGCGTGATCAGGTCCTGCAACGTGGGCCAGCCCTTGTGCGCCTCGCCGTCCGGCACGAGGACCACGTCGGGCGAGACGCCGCCGCGCGCCAGCGCGGCGCGCAGCGGCGCGAGCCAATGCGCAGCCACCGTCGCGCTCGTGACGATCACGCAGCGACCTTTCGCGACGGGTGCGAGCATTTCACCGGCGGATCGCAGCAGACCCGCTCCGATGCGGATCGGGTAAGCGCGATCGCCGAGCGCGACGTGCAGCTCGAGCGGCGTCACGCGGTTCCCATCGGCGGTAGCGGCGCTTCGAGCGCGCGCACGAAGCGCATCACGGCGTCGCGCTCCGATTCGATGACGTGGTCGGCGACCTCGCGATAGAGCGGATCGCGCAGCGAATACAGCTCGGCGAGGCGCGCCTTCGGATCCGGCGCGTGCAGCATCGGCCGGTGCTTGGCGTGACGGATGCGCAGCCACAGCGTCTCCGGACGCGCGTGCAGGTAGATCACCGTGCCGTTCTCCTTGAGGCAGGTGCGCGATCCCGGGCGGGTCACGGCGCCGCCGCCGGTGGCGAGCACGATGTCGGTCAGCCGCGTGAGATCCGCGATCACGGCTTCCTCGCGATCACGAAAGCCCGGCTCGCCCTCGATCTCGAAGATGGTCGGAATCGACACGCCGAGTCGCGCCTCGAGCTCGTGATCGGCGTCGATGAAGCGCTTGCCGAGGCGCCGCGCGACCTGCCGCCCGAGGGTCGTCTTGCCGGCGCCCATGAGACCGATGAGGAAGAGGTTGCCGCGGTGCAGAGTCACCGGGCGATTCTACTAGCGGGCTTCGAGCGCACGCGCGCGGACGGTGGCATCGGCGACGCTGCAAATGGCGAGGGCCGCGGATCGCGGCCCATCGCCAATGCGCCTTGCAGCGCGGGTGCCTACTTCACCGCCGTCACCGACTCGCGCACGATGCGCGGCGTGAGGAAGATGAGGAGCTCGGTCTTCTCGCTCGAGCGGCCGGTCTGCTTGAAGAGATACCCGAGCACCGGGATGTCGCCGAGCAGCGGCACCTTGGTCGCGTCGTTGCGGATCGTCTCCTCGTAGATGCCGCCGATGACCGCGGTGTCGCCATTGTTGACGGCGATCTGCGTGGTCACGTTCTTGGTGTCGATCGACGGCACCGAGAAGCCGCCGCCGAGCTGCACGAACTGGCCGACGGAATCCTTGCGGATCTCGACGGTCATGATGATGCGGTTGTCGGGCGTGATCTGCGGCGTGACGTCGAGGCGCAGCACGGCTTTCTTGAACTGCACCGTCGCCGGCGAGTTCGCGCTGCCCGGCGTCACGTACGGGATTTCCGTGCCCTGCTCGATCTGCGCCTTCTGGTTGTCGGCGGTGATGACGCGCGGGCTCGACACGACCTTGCCACGATTGTCCGCTTCCAGCGCGGACAGCTCGAGGTTGATCAGGTTGCCGCTGCCGAGGTTGATCAGCGTCAGCGCGAGCTGGCCGGCGGGATTGGTGACCGGCAGGTTCACGTTGAGCTGGTTCGAGTCGGAGTAGCCCGCGCTCGCGAGACCCGACGCCAGCTCGAACGGCGTCTGCGTGCGCGTGTCGCGAACGATGCGGTCGCCTTCGGTGTGGACCACCGGCTGCGTATTCAGGCTGCCGCCGCTGCCGACCGCGTAATGGCGGTTGTTGAACGTGAGGCCGGTCTGCTGCCCGAAGCGCACGCCGAGCTGGCGGCTGAACGTGTCGTCGGCGATCACGATGCGCGCCTCGATCAGCACCTGCCGGATCGTCGTGTCGATCTGGCGGATGATGCGGCGGACCTCTTCGAGCTTGCTCGGGATGTCCGTGACGAACAGGATGTTGGTGCGCGGGTCGACGAACGCCGTGCCGCGCCGCGACAGGAAGCGCGCGTCGCCGCCTCCGGGACTGCCCTGCCCGGCGCCCTTGCCGACGCCGACGATGTTCAGGATGTCGGCCGCCTTGGCATAGTTCAACTGGAAGAGCTCGGTCTGCAACGGCTCGAGGTCGCTGATCTGCGCCTGCGCCTCGAGCTGCTGGCGCTCCTTGATCGCAAGCTCCTCGCGCGGCGCGATCAGAACGATGTTGCCGTTCTTGCGCATGTCGAGGCCCTTGGTCTGCAGGATGATGTCGAGCGCCTGGTCCCACGGCACGTCCTTCAGCCGCAGCGTGAGGCTGCCGTTGACCGTGTCGCTGGTGATGATGTTGAGGCCGGTGAAGTCGGCGATCACCTGCAGCACCGCGCGCACTTCGATGTTCTGGAAGTTGAGCGACAGCTTCTCGCCCTTGTAGCCGCCGCGCGTGCCCTGCACGAGCTTGTTCGGGTCTTCCTGGATCGGCTTGATCTCGACGATGAACTTGTTGTCGGCCTGGTAGGCGGAGTGCTCCCACAGGCCTTTCGGCTCGATCACCATGCGCGTGTTGCCGCCCTGCGCGAAGGTGTCGATGCTCGTCACCGGCGTGTTGAAGTCGGCGACGTCGAGGCGCCGCTCGAGGTTGCGCGGCAGCGACGTGCGCATGAAGTCGACCACCAGCGTGCGTCCCTGCTGGCGGATGTCGATGCCCGTGCCGTTGTCGGAGAGGTCGACGATGATGCGGCCCTCGCCGTTGCGGCCGCGACGGAAGTCGACGTCGCGCAGCGCGTGCTGGACGTCGCCGGGGTGCGCCTCGGCGAAGCGCTGGACCTGGCCGGTGACCTCGGCGGCGCCGCCGGCGCCGGTGTCGGCCAGCGTCACCAGCACGCTGTTGCCTTCCACTGCCGTCTCGAACGTCTGGGGCTTGTTGAGGTTGAACACGACGCGCGTGCGATTGCCTGCCTGCACGAGGTTGAGGCTGCGCAGCGTCGGGTCGTCGACCGTGCGCTGGTTGTTCGTGAGCGCGCTGCCGGTGTCGAGGAAGTCGAGCGCGATCCGCGGCGGATTGGCGATCGAGAACCCCGCCGGCGGGTTCGCGGGCGGCGCCTTCAGCGTGAAGCGCACGATCGTGCGTCCCGACGCGCCACGCGTCACGTTGACCTGCTCGATGGAGTTCGACTGCGCGTACGCCTGCACGCCGGCGAAGGAGAGCAGCAGCGCCACCAGCGCGGCTGCCCAGCGCGCGCGCAAGTGCCGCGTCGAACCCGAATGTGCGTTGTCCTCGCTTGAGGCGTTCATCGTTTGCTCCCTTTGACCTCGCTTGGCAACAGGTTCAGCGCGCTGGACCGCTCGGTCCAGTCCCCTGCTCCGTCCTGCACCAATTCTTTTAGCTTGATGTCCGTGTCGCTGATGCCGATGATGACGCCGTAGTTCTGGCCCATGTAGTTGCCCTGCCGGACCTGGTAGATGTCCTTCTCGGGCGTCTTCACCAGCGCGTAGAGCGCCTTCCCCTTCTCGATCGTGCCCACCATGGCAAGCGATTCGAGCGGGAAGGATTCGAGCGGCTCGCGGCGTCGCGTGACATCGGGGGCGAGCTTGCCCGCTTTGCTCACTTCAACCTTGCGCGGCTTGAACGGGTCGGGCAGATCGAACGCGTTGTACGTGAACGGCTCGTAAGGGCGGATCGTGGGCAGCGGATCGAGTCGTCCCTTGGCGTTCTTGCCCTGCTCCGCCATCCATTGGCGCAGGTCCTGATGGCTCGAGGTGCACGCGGCGACGAGCGCCGCGGAAGCGAGAATCAGGAGTCGGCGCGGCAAGTGTTTGCCCCGAAGCGGCGCTTCGCGCCGGTCCCGAGCCGGGGGGCAAGCGCCTTCGGGCGGCCATGCGGCGCTCATTTCTTGCCTCCCTTCTTGTCCTTCGCCGCCTTGGCGGCGCGCTGCTTCGCCATCTCTTCCTCGTCGAGATAGCGGAACGTCTTGGCGACGGCCTCGAGCGTCAGCGTGCCCTTGTCGTTGGCGATGGCGACGTCGTTGAGCGTCACGATCCGTGGCAGCTGCGCGACGTCGCTCGCGAAGGCGCCCATGTCATGGTAGTTGCCGGTGATGCGGATGTTGATCGGCAGCTCGGCATAGAAGTCGGCCATCTTCTCCTGCGTGGCCGGCTTGAACAGCTCGAACGTGAGGCCGCGGCCGAGGCCCGCCTGGTTGATGTCGGTCAGGAGCGCGTCGATTTCGGCGCGGTTCGGCAGCTGCTTCACGAGCGCGCCGAACGACAGCTCCACTTCCTTCAGCTGCTGGACGTACAGGTCGAAGTTGATCGCCTTGGCCTTCTTCTGGCTGTACTGATCCTTCAGCTTGGCTTCCTCGGAGCGGGCGGCGTCGAGCGAGTCCCACTGGTCCTTCCAGTCGAGGAAGGCGCCGAGCGCGACGATCACCACGAGGATCATCGAGAGAATGAGGATCTTCGGCAGCAGCGGCCAGCTGCCCGCCTCGCGCCAGTTCAGGTTGCGAAGGTCGTCGAGGTTCATGCCTTGGCTCCCTTCGCCGGGGGCGCGCCTTTCGCGGGCGCCGTGCCCGCCGCGGGCTTGAGATCGATCGGCGGCGCGGCACGCTTCACCTGGAAGTTCAGCGTGAACTCGCTGATCTTCGGCGCATCAGCCGCGGCCGTCGCGCGCTGGTTCGGCGCCGGCGTGACGGGCTGCGGGACGAGCTTGATCTCCACGAGCTCCGGCTGCGTGATCCACGGCGATGCCTCGATGTTGCGCATCAGCGTCGACACGCGCGCGTTGCTCTGCGCGTAGCCGACGACGACCACCTTGGTGCCGGTCTGCTTGACCGACTTCAGGTAGACGCCCTCGGGAAGCTGGCGCACCAGCTGGTCGAGCAGGTGCACCGCTTCGCTGCGGTTCGCCTGCAGCGTTTCGACCACCTGCTTGCGCGACAGGACCTGCTGGATCTGGTCGCGCAGCTTGTCGATCTCCTTGATCTGATCGTCGAGCTTGGCGATCTCGCCTTTCAGCAGCGTGTTGCGGCTCTTCTGGTTGTCGATCTGGGCACCGAGGAAGCCGTGCACCAGGCCGACGAGGGCGAGGCCCAGGATCGCGAGGGAGATCGCGATGGAGATGAATTGCCGCTGCCGCGCCGCGCGCTTCTGCTCGCGGTGGGGCAGCAGGTTGATACGGACCGTGGCGCTCATGGCTGGCGGCTCACACCGCGGCCTCGTTGGCCGCTTGCTTGGACTGCGACGTCGGCGCGTCGGCCGCGCTCAATCGCGGCGCGACGGCCCTGCGGGTCTGGGCTTCGCCACGCGCCGCTCATTCGAAACTCCGCACGGCGAGGCCGGTCGCGATCATCAGCAGCGGCGCGTCCTGCGCGAGCTGGCGCGGCCGGATGCGGTCGGAGGTCTGCATCGACCCGAACGGGTTGCCGACGACGGTGGCGACGCCGGCGCGCTTCGCGACGAGCTCGTCCAGGCCGGGCAGCAGCGCGCAGCCGCCCGCGAGCACGATCTGGTCGACCTGGTTGTACGACGTGGAGGTGAAGAAGAACTGCAGCGCACGCGTGATCTCGAGCGCCAGCGTCTCCATGAACGGCTGCAGCACGTCGTTGTCGTAGTTCTCCGGCAAGCCCTGGTTCTTCTTGGCCGACTCGGCTTCCTCGGGGGAAAGGTTGAACGCTCGCTGGATGTCCTGCGTGAGCTGGTTTCCGCCGAAGGCCTGGTCGCGGGAGAACAGGAATTGGTTGTTGCGCAGCACGTAGAAATGCGTCACGTGCGCGCCGATGTCGACGAGCGCGATGTTCTGGTCGCGGCCGTTGGCCGGCAGCGACGGGGTGATCAGCCGGAACGCCTCCTGGGTAGCGTAGGATTCGACATCCATCACGCTTGGCTTGAGGCCGGCCGACTCGGCGATGGCGACGCGGTCCTCGACCTTCTCCTTGCGCGAGGCGGCGATGAGCAGCTCCACCTCGTCGGGATTGTTGGGCGCGGGTCCCAGCACCTGGAAGTCGAGGTTCACCTCATCGAGGGCGAACGGGATGTACTGGTTGGCCTCGGCCTCGACCGTCAGCTCGAGCTCCTCTTCCTTCTGCCCGGCGGGTACGATGATCTTCTTGGTGATGACCATGGCCGCCGGGAGGGCGAGCGCGACATGACGATGGCGGCCGCCGAGGCGCTTCCAGGCCCGCTTCAGGGCATCGCTCACCTGGTCGAGGTTGGCGATGTTGCCGTCCGTGACGACGTCCTTGGGCAGCGGCTCGATCGCGTAGCGCTCGAGCTTGTAGACGCCTTTGCCGGCTTCGGAAAGCTCCACCAGCTTGAGGGAGGTCGACGCGATGTCGACTCCGATCAAGGTCGGAGACTTGGTTTTGAACAAGTCCAGCGCGGAAGAAAGCTTTTCAGCTAGCATGGGCGTTCGCCCCGATGCTCAGAAAGTACATTAAACTCTGGCAGCAAGTGTGCACCTTGTCAATTTGTTTCCCCGGCCGAAATACCCCTCTGTTGCAGCGATGCCTATGATCGCGGACGGGGTACTCCGACGTTAACTTTTATTCCTCTGTGCTAAAACGCTGGTTCCTCTATCTCACGTCGCTGGCCCTCGGGCTGGCGGTGGTCGGCGGCTTGCTTGGGGCGTTTGTATTGGCCCTTTTGTGGCCAACATTGCCGTCCCTCGACAAGCTGACCGACTATCAGCCCAAAATCCCTCTGCGGGTCGTCTCGGCGGACGGCGATCTTCTTGGCGAATTCGGGGAGGAGCGCCGGGCGGTCGTCAGCATCAAGGAAGTGCCCGACGTCATGAAGCACGCCATCCTCGCGGCCGAGGACGAGCGCTTCTACCAGCACGGCGGGGTCGACTACGTGAGCGTGGTCCGGGCCGCGCTCGCCAACCTCGGCGGCGGCACGCAGCAGGGCGCGGGCACCATCACCATGCAGGTCGCCCGCAACTTCTTCCTCACGCGCGAGAAGACGGTCACGCGCAAGCTCCGCGAGGCGCTGCTCGCGTGGAAGATCGAGGCGAGCCTCACCAAGGACGAGATCCTCGAGCTCTACGTCAACCAGATCTTCCTCGGCCAGCGCGCGTACGGCTTCGCGGCGGCGGCCCAGATCTATTACGGAAAGTCCCTCAAGGACCTCACGGTGTCCGAGGCCGCCATGCTGGCGGGTCTGCCCAAGGCGCCCTCGGCGTACAACCCGGTTACGAATCCGAAGCGCGCCAAGAGCCGACAGCTGTATGTGTTGCGGCGAATGCATGAGCTGCGCTTCATCGACGACGACCAGCTGCGCGAAGCACAAAATGCGCCAATCGTCGTCCGACAGACGGTGCGCGAGGTTCTGCCGGTCCACGCCGAGTCCGTCGCCGAGATGGCGCGGCAGGTGGTCTTCGATGCGTACGGCGACGAGGCGTACACGCGCGGCCTCACGGTATGGACCACGATCCGCCGCGCCGACCAGGACGCTGCCTACGCGGCGCTACGCAAGGGCGTGATGGACTACGACCGGCGCCACGGCTATCGCGGCCCCGAGAGCTTCGTGAACCTCGGCGACGACGCGGCGGAGCAGGAGCAGGCGCTCGACTCCGCGTTCGGCGACTATCCGGACAGCGACGGGCTCTACACCGCGGTGGTCCTCCAGGCATCGCCGGCGGAGGTGAAGGCGGTGCTCGCGAACGGCGATCCCGTCGCCATCACGGGCGACGGCCTCAAGTTCGCGGCGCGCGCGCTCGCCGAGAAGACGCCACCGAACCAGAAGGTGCGCCGCGGCGCGGTCATCCGGGTGACGCGTGACGACAAGGGGCGTTACGCAATAGGGCAGATGCCGCAGGCGGAGGCCGCGTTCATCTCGATGGATCCCGACGATGGCGCGATCCTCTCGCTCATCGGCGGCTTCGATTTCGACCGCAACAAGTTCAACCACGTCACCCAGGCGTTCCGCCAGCCGGGCTCGTCGTTCAAGCCGTTCATCTATTCGGCAGCGCTCGAGAAGGGCTTCACGCCGGCCACGGTCGTGAACGACGCGCCGTTCTTCGTGCCGGCGGCGCAGGCCGGCGGCCAGGACTGGGAGCCGCACAACTACGACGGCAAGTACGACGGGCCGATGCGCATCCGCACCGCCCTCGCCAAGTCCAAGAACATGGTGACGATCCGGGTCCTGCAGGCGATCGGCCCGCAGTACGCCCAGGACTACATCGCGCGCTTCGGCTTCGATCCGAAGCTCCATCCGGCGTACCTCACCATGGGTCTCGGCGCGGGAGCGGCGACGCCGTTGCAGATGGCGGTGGCGTACTCCGTGTTCGCCAACGGCGGCTATCGCGTCGCGCCCTATCTCATCGAGAAGATCACCGACAGCCGCGGGAACACGCTGTCGCAGGCGAAGCCCGTGATCGCCGGCGCCAATGCCGAGCGCGTCATCGATCCGCGCAACGCGTTCATCATGACCACGCTGCTGCACGACGTGACCGTTTACGGCACCGCCGCGCGCGTCAACGTGGAGTTCAAGGGCCGCAAGGACCTCGCCGGGAAGACCGGCACGACCAACGACATGGTCGACGCGTGGTTCTGCGGCTACACCCCCTCCATCGTGGGCATCGCCTGGATCGGCTACGACCAGCCGCGCACCCTGGGCAACAACGAGACGGGCAGCGCGGCGGCCCTGCCGATCTGGATCAGCTACATGTCCAAGATCCTGAAGAGCGTCCCGGAAAAGGTGATGGAGCCGCCGGAAGGCGTCGTTTCGGTCCGCATCAATCCCGAGACCGGCCTGCGCGACGACTCGAGCAGCGTGTCCGACTGGTTCCTGAACGAGTACACGCCGCGCCGCAGTGAGGACTCACTGGCCCCTGTTTCGGCGCCGGGCATTCCAACGCCCACGCGCGACGTACGCGATCAGCTGTTCTGAAGGACGAGGTCGTGGGCAATCGCAACGGCTCGGGCGCGCGCGGGCGCGCGTTCGGCGGCAACGCCGAGGAGCAGCGGCAGCGCATCGCGCAGACCGCCGCGCGCCTGATCGTCGAGCATGGCATCAGCGACTGGACGCACGCCAAGCGCAAGGCGGCGCGCCAGCTCATGCTCTCGGAGCGCGAGGCGTTGCCGGGCGACGACGAGATCGAGGCGGCGCTCACCGAGCACCAGGCGCTCTTCGGCGGCGACGAGCACGCCGCCACGCTGCGCGAGCAGCGCGAGGAAGCGCTCGTATGGATGAATCGTCTTCATGAATTCCACCCGCTGCTCGTGGGCGGGGTCGCGGCGGGCTGGGCGAGCGAGCACAGCGACATCCGGCTCGAGCTGACCGCGGACGACGCCAAGGCGGTCGAGCTCATGCTCATCAACGCATCGGTGCGCTATCGCGTCGGCCCGATGCGCACCCACGACGCGCCCCCCGAGCTGTACATCGAGACGCGTCGCGGCGGCGTGCGCCTCACCGTTCGCGACGAGCGGGATGCGAGGAGACGTCCGCGACGAGCCGACGAGGTGCGCCTCGACGCGGGCGCGGTGGCGCGGTTGCTGGAGGAATCGGCGCCGGACTCGGGCCTCGCACCCGCGGACTAGCCCACGCTGCGTCGGCCAGCCGTGCCGCCCCGGGCGGGCGTTTGTCGCGACCTTCGAGGCCTCGCCGAACGGCCTCCGGCGTGATTGGCCGCGCGTCGTTCCCGGGCGTGCTTCTCAGCCCTTCGCGTCGCGCAGCCAGTCGGCGGCCGCGAGCGCGTAGTACGTCATGATCGCGTCCGCGCCCGCCCGCTTCATCGCGACGAGCGTTTCCAGCACGCAGGAACGCTCGTCGAGCCACCCGGCCTGCGCTGCGGCCTTGAGCATCGCGTATTCGCCGGACACCTGATAGACCACGGTCGGCATGCCGAAGGCGTCCTTCACGCGCCGCACGATGTCGAGATACGGCAGTCCCGGCTTGACCATCACCATGTCGGCGCCTTCGTCGATGTCCATCGACGTCTCCCACAGCGCTTCGTCGCTGTTCGCCGGGTCCATCTGATACGTGTGCTTGTTGCCGCCGCCGAGATTCGCGGCGGAGCCGACAGCATCGCGAAAGGGACCGTAGAACGACGACGCGTATTTCGCCGAATACGCGAGGATGCGCGTGTGGATGCGTCCCTGCGCATCGAGCGCGGCGCGTAGCGCGCCGACGCGGCCGTCCATCATGTCCGACGGCGCGACGATGTCCGCGCCCGCGTGCGCGTGGCAGAGCGCCTGCTTCACCAGCGCCTCGACCGTCTCGTCGTTCATCACGTAGCCGGTGGCGTCGATCAAGCCGTCCTGGCCGTGACGCGTGTACGGGTCGAGCGCGACGTCGGTCATCACGCCGAGGTCCGGGAAGCGGGATTTCAAGGCCCGCACCGCGCGCGGCACGAGGCCGTCGGCGTTCCATGCTTCCGCCGCGTCGTCGCTCTTGCGCTCGAGCGGCACGACGGGAAACAGGGCGATGGCCGGAATTCCGAGTGCGACACACCGCTCCGCATCGGCGAGCACGCCGTCGACGCTGCGTCGGCTGACGCCCGGCAGCGACGCCACGGCCTCGGTGCGGCGCTCGCCCTCGAGCACGAACACCGGATAGATGAAATCGTCCGCGCCGAGATGCGTCTCGCGCACGAGTCGCCGCGAGAAATCGTCGCGGCGCATGCGCCGCGGACGGCGCTCGGGGAACTTGCCGGCAAATGAGAAGGTCATGGCCTGTTGCGCGACGGATGGTGCTCGCGAGGCGGATCGTACCGCGTTCACCGCCGCGCATTGCACGTTACAAAAATTCCGGAACTTCGACAAAACCCGGCTGGTCACACCCCCCAGACGGTGAACGTCTCCCGCTTTCCTCCCTGAGCGGGTGCCCGCTTCGGTCAATCCGATGTCGGGCGTTTTAAGGCCCCGCGTCACTCCCCTTGATCGCGGGGCCTTTTTCTATTCGACGTCCGGAAGCCACGACTGCAGCACCGCATCGGCTTCCGCGAGCCCCATGCGAGCGGTCGCCGAGAACGCGACCACATCGAAGCGGCCGGCGATGCGCATCTCGCTCACCGCGTCGCGGATCTGCGCCGCGGCGGCGCGGCGTTCGGCGACGTTCAGCTTGTCGGCCTTGGTCGCGAGCACGAGCACGGGACGCGCGGATGGCGCGAAGCCGGCCAGCAGCTGGCCGTCCGAGGCCTTGATGCCGTGGCGCGCGTCGACGATCAGGACGAGCCCGACGAGCGTCGAGCGCGTCGTGACGTATTCCCACAGGAACGTCTGCCACTCGCGCCTGAGGTCCTTGGACACCGCGGCGTAGCCGTACCCCGGCAGATCGACCACGCGCGCGCCGCTGCGCAGCCGGAAGAAATTGAGCTGCTGCGTGCGCCCCGGCGTGCGGCTCGCGAATGCGAGCCCGCGATGACGCGCGAGCGCATTGATGGCGCTCGATTTGCCCGAGTTCGAACGTCCGGCGAAAGCGATCTCGGCGACGCCGTCGTCGGGCAGCTGCACGCTGCTCGCCGCGGCGCCTTCGAACGCGGCGCCGAGAAGCGGGCGCGGCGCGCGCGCGTCAGGGTCCGCCTGGGGCGTGCGCGGCCGGTCCGTTACAATGGCGTGCTTTTTCAAACGACGGTGTCCTTCGCGGCGCCGGCACCAACGATTCACGAGGAGACAACCCCATGACTCGCCACTGGCTGCTCGTCGCGGCCGTTGCCGGCATGCCGCTCGCTGCGCTCGCGGAGGAAGCGGCGAAGGGCGCGCAGCCCGCCGCAGATCCGGCGCGCGCGCAACAGCTCGTGTCGCAGGTGTGCGCCGCGTGCCATGGCGCAGACGGCAACAGCCCGGCGGCGGCCAACCCAAGCCTCGCCGGACAGCCGGCCGACTATATCACCCTGCAACTCGCGCATTTCAAGGCGGGCATCCGCCCAAGCCCGGTGATGCAGCCGATGGCGGCGACCCTGAGCGACGCCGACATGCGCGCGCTCGGCGCGTACTTCGCGCAGCAGAAGCCGAAGGGGCTCACGACCAAGGATGCTGCCGCGGTCAAGATCGCGCAGCCTCTGTATCGCGGCGGCGACGCCGAGAACGACGTGCCCGCCTGCGCCTCCTGTCATTCGCCCGACGGCGCTGGCATTCCGAAGAACTTCCCGCGCCTCGGCGGACAGCACGCCGACTACACGTACGCCCAGCTGCAGGCGTTCAAGACGGGACAGCGGGGCGACGACAAGGAAGGCAAGGACGTCAACGGCCGCATCATGGGCACGATCGCGTCGCGCCTGTCCGATGCGCAGATGAAGGCCCTCGCCGACTACCTCGCCGGCCTGCGGTAGCGTCTTGGCGCTCGCGCGCGTCGCTGCGCTCAACGTCTACCCGGTCAAGGGGGCGCGCGGCATCCCGCTCGACGCTGCGCGCCTCGTCACGACCGGCTTCGCGCATCGCGGCGTCGGCGATCGCGAGTGGATGGTGGTCGATCCCGACGGCCGGTTCGTCACGCAGCGCGAGCTGCCGCGACTCGCATTGGTGGCGACGGCCGTCGACGACGGCGCGCTCGTCCTCGGCACTGAAGATCGCCCGCCACTGCGCGTGGCAACCCATGACGCGCGGCGCTCGGCACGCGACGTGGTCGTCTGGCGCAGCCACGTGCGCGGCTGCGACGAAGGCGACGAAGCCGCCCGCTGGTTGAGCGCGCATCTCGCGCGCGACGTGCGCCTCGTGCGCTTCGATCGGTCAACGAAGCGCGCCTGCAATCCCGACTTCGTCGGTGACTCCGGCGCGCACACCCTGTTCGCGGACGGCTATCCGGTGCTCGTGATCGGCAGCGCGTCGCTCGACGACCTCAACGAGCGGCTCGCGCGCAAGGGCGAGCCCGCGCTCCCGATGAACCGCTTTCGTCCGAATCTCGTGGTCGAGGGTCTCGACGCCTACGACGAGGACCACCTCGACACGATGACGATCGGCGAGGCGACCCTGCGCATGGTCAAGCCGTGCCTGCGATGCCAGGTCACGACGACCGATCAGGCCACCGCGGACGTCGGCATCGAGCCGCTGCCGACGCTCGCCATGTATCGCCATCACGAGCGACTCGACGGCGTCGCGTTCGGCATGAACGCGATCGTCGTGCGAAGCGGCGACGTCCGCGTGAACGCGGACGTCACCGTCACCTATCGCTTCTGAGCCCTAGGATCCGGTCGGCGCGCACATGATCACCGCGTCGGGACCGTAGCCTTCCGGGATCCACGTCGCGGGATCCGACCGCATCGTGTCACGCTCGTCGACTTCCGCGGTGTAGCGGTGATTGGTCGTCAGCTGGTTGAAGAAGCGCCATACCGGCTGCGTTGCGGCCGGGCAGGCGCCGGTCGTCGGATCGGGCAGGAAGATGTAGAACACCGCGGGGCTCTCGTAGATCCAGTCGAGCGGATGCGCCGCCGCGGTCGCGGCGCACTCGGCCGGGCTTGCCGAATAGAAGTGCGAGTCGCCGAACGCGGGGGCGCGGTAGAACCGGCAGACCGGGCTCGTGCCGGGCACCGGCGTGTTGTACGCGTTGAAGCGAAAGCCGGTGCGCTCCCAGCCCACGTGCACGCCGGTATCGAGATCGTTGATCTCGGCCGCGGCGGTCGACATGAAGTAGTGCTGCAGCGACCGGTTGTAGAACTCCACCGACGCCGAGGTTCCGGCCGGGTTCGAGCCGGGCGTCAGGTACTCGCGCACCTTCGGCAGCATGTTGCCGAGCATGGAGTACTGGTCGAGGCCATCGGGATCGGAGCACGACGCATCGCCGCCGAAGAGTCCACCGCGCACCTCGTAATACTGTGCCGTGGGATCGGCATTGAACGTCAGCAGTCCCGCGCCGCTCGAGCCGCCTTCGGTCGTGCCCTGAACGTAGTGCGCGTACCAGAACACCGAGCCGTCGCTGTACGACTTCGTGCCCGGCATCGTGCCCGCGGCCCACTTCTTCAGATCCCCCGCAGGGTGATGGATGACCGAGATGTCGGAGCCGGTCGGGATCGGATCGGCGCGCCAGGCCGCGAAGAACGTACCGGCCGGCGGCGGCGCATTGAGGCGCACGAGCGCCCAGTCCCAATCAACGCTCCGCGCCAGCATCATCGCGCCCGCCGTCTGCTGCACGTAGGGCGGAGTGGACAGGTTGCGTGGATTGCTGCACGACACGGCGTCGAAGAACCAGAACGTGTTCATCGTGCGCGCCGCCGTGGCGGAGTTGAGGCAATGGTTGGCCGAGAAGAAATACGGCGTGAAGCTCTGCGTCGCATCGTTCAGGAGCTGCCCCGTGCACAGGTACGAGTTGCCGTTCTCCTGCGTGAAGAGCATCTCCGCCACCTGCTTGGTGGCATTCACGAAGGCCTGGCTCTGCGGCACGCACGCGACGTCGATGTTGCACGCGCCGGAGCTGCCGATGTCGTCGACCGTCTTCTGGCTGAGCGACTTCAGCTCCGACGGATCGACGACCTGGTGCGACACTTTGGTCAGCGTCAGCGCAACGCCCGCGAGCTGCGCAGCGGCGGGCGCGTGCAGCTCGATCACCGCCGTGTCGCCACGCAGCACCGGCGACCAGTACGACCCGTATTGCGCCGTCTGCGCCGCGACGGCATTGGCCGGTACCGGCCCGAATACCGCCGCATCGCCGGCGTTGCCCGCGAATCGGAGCTCGACGTCCGGATCGACGGTGGGCAATCGCATCGCGACGCGGAGCGCCGCTGCGCCGGTGGACTGCACTTCGACGCGCGCGGCGCGGCTTCCATCCGGCAGCGTCTGCCAGGTCATGCCGTCGAGCGCGATGGATTGCGATCCGATCGGCATCGCGCGGCCGAACGCGACCGCCAAAGGCTTCGCCTTGACGGCCTTCGCCGCGGTCTTGCCGCCTGCGGCGACGCTCCGCGCGTTGAGCGATTTCAAGGTGCCGCGCTCCGCGGCCGTCGGTTCGGCGAGCGTGATGCGCGTCGATGGGGCGCTCGATGGCAGCAACAACGCCGCGGAAGGCGCGAGCTTCGATGTTGCCGGCCGGTATTCCGCGGGCGGTACGGCGTTGATCGCCGTGCCCGCGGCGACCGCGGCCACGGCCGTGGAAAACAGCACCAAGGCCGTAGACAGTCGCGTGAGCAAACGCATCATTCAAGTCTCCTGGATCAGTGTCGTCGCGCGGCGACGCGCTGCGCACGCACGCGGTATTGCATCGTGCTTCAACGTCCCGGTGGCCCGGACGGCGGACATGCGACCTGCGCGTCGCCCGGTGGTTCCGCGGGACTGTTCATACAGTCGGCCAGTGAGCGGCGCCAATCCGGCAGCGCAAGCCCGAAGGTGCGCTCGAACAGCGCCGAGTCGAGCACACCGTAGACCGGACGCCGTGCGGGCGTCGGATATTCCGCGGTCGTGATCGGCACGACGCGCGGACGCGGGACGTCGCCGACGATGGCCCGCGCGAAATCGAACCAGGTCGTCGCGCCGCGCGCGGACAGATGATACAGGCCGCAACGCTCCCGAAGGTAGGGCAGCCCGCGTGCGATCAGCGTGGCGGTCACGCGCGCGAGCTCCCGGCACCAGTTCGGCGTCCCGGCCTGGTCTGCGACGATGCGAAGCTCGTCGCGCGTCGCGGCGAGCCGACGAATGGTCAGCAGGAAATTGCGCCCGCGCAGGCCGTACACCCAGCTCGTGCGAAAGATCAGGGCCGCCGCGCCGCTGTCGCGAATCGCGGCCTCGCCGGCCAGCTTGCTCGCGCCGTAGGCGTTCAGCGGCCGCGGGATCGCCGACTCCGCGTACGGCGTGCGCTGGTCGCCGTCGAACACGTAATCGGTGGACCAATGCACCAGCAGCGTTCCGGCCGCGCGCGCGTGCTCGGCGAGCACGCCGGGTGCCATGGCGTTCACCGCGAACGCACGCTCGCGATCGGTTTCCGCTCGATCGACGTCCGTATATGCGGCGGCATTGACGACGAGATCCGGCGCATGCGCGCGCAAGGCCGCGCGAACGGCGTCGGGATCGCTCAAGTCGAGTGCGGCGCGATCCAGCGAAATCACGTTCGCGCATGCCTGCAGCGCCGCGGCGAGCTCGCAGCCCAGCTGGCCGTTCGCGCCGGTGACGATGACCTTCGGTCGCGACGCGCTGCTCAGGGATACAGCTCCGCGTCGGCAAACGACGTCCCGCGCGCATCCCGAGGGGCGAGCTGAGGCGTCGCGACGGGCCAGTCGATATCGAGCGCCGGGTCGTTCCACAGCAGCGTGCGCTCGTGCTCGGGAAACCAGTAGTCGGTCGTCTTGTAGAGGAACTCGGCCGCGTCGGACACGACGACGAAGCCGTGCGCGAAGCCCGGCGGCACCCACAGCATCCGCTTGTTGTCGGCGGACAGCTCGACGGCCACGTGACGCCCGAACGTCGGCGAGCTTCGGCGCAGGTCGACCGCGACATCGAACACCGCGCCCACGACGACACGCACGAGCTTGCCCTGGGCGTGCTCGATCTGGTAGTGCAGTCCCCGCAGCACGCCGTGGCGCGAGCGCGAATGGTTGTCCTGCACGAAGGCGGCATCGATGCCGGCGTCCGCCAGCGCGCGCCGGTTCCAGCTCTCGAAGAAGAATCCGCGGTCGTCGCCGAACACGCGCGGCTCGATCAGCTTGACGTCGGCAATCGACGTCGATGTCACGTTCATATCACGGGATCGCGCAGCAGCCCGAGCAGGTACTGCCCGTAGCCGTTCTTGGCGAGCGCGTTGCCGAGGCGCTCGAGCTGCGTCGCGTCGATGTAGCCCTTGCGGTAGGCGATCTCCTCCGGGCACGCCACCTTGAGGCCCTGCCGCCGCTCGAGCGTCTCGATGTAATGCGACGCCTCGAGGAGGGACTCGTGCGTGCCGGTGTCGAGCCACGCCATGCCGCGTCCCATCACCTCGCAGGCGAGCTCGCCCCATTGGAGATAGATCTTGTTCACGTCGGTGATCTCGAGCTCGCCGCGCGCCGACGGCTGCAGCGAGGCCGCGACGTCGAGCACGCGGTTGTCGTAGAAGTAGAGGCCCGTCACCGCGTAGCGCGACTTCGGCTCGCGCGGCTTTTCCTCGAGGCTGATCACCCGTCCGGCGCGGTCGAACTCCGCGACGCCGTAGCGCTGGGGATCCGCCACCGCATACGCGAACACCGTCGCGCCCTTCGCGAGCGCGTTCGCGCGCTCGAGCTGCACGTGCAGGTCGTGACCGTAGAAGATGTTGTCGCCGAGCACGAGCGCCGCAGGATCGCCGCCGACGAACGCGCGGCCGATGATGAAAGCCTGCGCGAGACCGTCGGGCGAAGGCTGCACCGCGTACGACAGGTTCAGGCCCCAGCGCGAGCCGTCGCCGAGGAGCTGCGCGAAGCGCGGCGTGTCCTCCGGCGTCGAGATGAGCAGCATGTCGCGGATGCCGGCGAGCATGAGCGTCGACAGCGGGTAATAGATCATCGGCTTGTCGTACACCGGCAGCAGCTGCTTGGATACGACCTGCGTGACGGGATAGAGCCGCGTGCCGGCGCCGCCGGCGAGGATGAGACCCTTCCGCGTCATGACGCGCCCCCGGTCGCGCATCGACGGAGGGCGAGGGGCTTACGCAGCCGCATAGTGCAGGTCGATCCAGCGCCGGTATTCACTGCTCTGCACGTCGGCGAGCCACGGTCCGTTGGCGAGATACCAGTCGACGGTCTTGCGCAAACCGGACTCGAACGTCTCCGACGGCACCCAGCCCAGCTCACGCCGGATCTTCGAGGCGTCGATCGCGTAGCGACGGTCGTGGCCGGGACGATCGGTCACGAACTGGATCTGCCGCGTGAAGTCGCGGCCGGGATGACGCTCGGCGAGCGAGCGGCAAAGCGCCTCGACCAGCGCGAGGTTCGTCATCTCGGCGTTGCCGCCGACGTTGTATGTCTCGCCCGGACGACCGCGCTCGAGCACGGCGCGTATCGCGGCGGCGTGGTCGCCGACGTAGAGCCAGTCGCGCACGTTCTGCCCGTCGCCGTAGATGGGTAGCGGCTTGCCCGCCACGGCGTTGGCGATCATCAGCGGGACGAGCTTCTCCGGGAACTGGCGCGGCCCGTAGTTGTTCGAGCAGTTGGTCGTCAGCACCGGCAAGCCGTACGTGTGGTGATACGCGCGCACCAGATGATCCGATGCCGCCTTCGAAGCGGAATACGGACTGTTGGGCGCATACGGTGTCGTCTCGCTGAATGCGGCATCGCCCGGGCCGAGCGAGCCGTACACCTCGTCGGTCGATATGTGCACGAAGCGGAACGCGTCGCGCTCGGGCTGCGGCAGCGCCGACCACCATTCGCGCACCGTGTCGAGCAACGCGAACGTCGCCACCACGTTGGTCTCGATGAACGGCTCAGGTCCGCGAATCGAGCGATCGACGTGCGTCTCGGCAGCGAAGTTGATCACCGCGCGTGGCCGGTGCGTGGACAGGAGCGCTGCCACCCGTGGCCGGTCGGCGATGTCGCCGCGCACGAAGACATGGCGCGCGTCGTCGCGAGCAGGCGCAAGGTTGCCCAGATTGCCTGCGTACGTCAGCTTGTCGAGGTTCACCACGGGCTCGCCGACGACGCCGAGCCAGTCGAGCACGAAGTTCGCGCCAATGAAGCCGGCGCCGCCGGTGACCAGGATCATGGATGGAGTATGCCGTCGAATGCGCGCTGCGGCGGCGCGTACGGGCGCGCCATTCTAGCACCGCGGCGCGTGCTCATCGCGCGTCGTAGTAGTCGCGATACCACGCGACGAAGCGCGCGAGGCCGTCCTCGAGGCTCGTCCGGGGCGCAAAACCGGTCGCCGCACGGAGACGGTCGATGGACGCGTACGTCGCAGGCACGTCGCCCGGCTGCATGTCTCGAGGGTCGCGGATGGCGTTGCGGCCGAGGAGCCGCTCGAGCGTGGCGATGAAATGGTCGAGCTCGACGGCCTCGTGGTGCCCGATGTTGTACACGGCATGCGGCGCGCCGCTCTGCGGATCGCCCGGCGGACGCCGCGCCAGCGTGCGCAGGATGCCTTCGACGATGTCGTCGACGTACGTGAAGTCGCGGCGCATGCGGCCGTGATTGAACACGGTGATCGGCGTGCCGGCCAGGATCGCGCGGGTGAAGATCATCGCCGCCTGATCGGGGCGTCCCCAGGGCCCGTACACCGTGAAGAACCGCAGCCCCGTCGCCGCGAGCCGGAACAGGTGGCTGTAGCTGTGCGCCATGAGCTCGTTGGCCGCCTTGGTCGCCGCATACAGGCTCACGGGATGGTCGACGGGCTGGTCCTCCGAGAACGGCAGCGTGTGGTTCGCGCCGTACACCGATGACGACGAGGCGTAGACCAGATGCTCGACGCCGCCGTGCCGGCAGCCCTCGAGCACGTGACCGAACGCGGTGACGTTGTTGCGCAGGTACGCACCGGGCGCGATCAGCGAATGGCGCACGCCGGCCTGCGCGGCGAGATGCACCACGTCGCGCGGCGCGACGTTCGTGAAGAGATCCGCCGTCGCCCGCGCATCCGCGAGGTCGAGCTCGATGAAGCGAAACCCCGCGGCATCCCGCAGCGTCGCGACGCGCGCGTGCTTCAGCGTCACGTCGTAATACGGCTCGAAATTGTCGACGCCGATGACGTCGGCGCCCGCGTCGAGCAGCGCGCGTGCGGTGTGCATGCCGATGAAGCCGGCCGCGCCCGTCACCAGCACGCGGCGACCGCGAAAGTGATCGATCATGGCTGACGCGCCGCGACCTCGAGCGCACGCAGCTTCGCGTACTTCAGGAAGCTCGCGAAGGCGCCGATCGCGATGTGCGCGAAGCCCGGTATGCCGTCGAGGAATCCCAGCTTGACGACGTAGAAGCGCAGGAAGCGCGCGATGGGCGAGAGTGCGATGCGCGCGGCGCTCGCGCGCTCGCCGCGCGCGTGCAGGGCCTCGGCCTGCAGCGACGTGTACCGGTTCTGCTTGGCCACGTACGACTCCAGCGATTCGGCGGAGCGGTGCAGCAGGTCGCCCTTCAGGCGCGCGGTCGGCGCGTCGCTGATCACGCGCTCGTGCACCGGATCGTCGCTCCAGCGTGCGCGACGCCGGTCGAACATGCGCACGGTCCAGTCGGGATAACCTTCGCCGTGCGCGAGCCATCGGCCGAGGAAGCAGTTGCGCCGCGACAGTGCGTACGCGCCTGCCGGGGGCGTTCCCTGCGCGAACAGCGCCCGGATGGATGCGGCCAGCTCGGGCGATACGCGCTCGTCCGCGTCGACGCACAGCACCCAGTCGTGCCGTGCCGCGCTCGCCGCGAACTGCTTCTGCGGCCCGAAGCCGCGCCACGCTTCGACGAGCACCCGCGCGCCCGCGGCGCGCGCGACATCTACGGTATGATCCGCGCTGCCCGAATCGACCACCAGCGCTTCCGCGGCAAACGGCGCCGAGGCGAGGCACGCCGCGAGCTCCGCCGCGGCATCGCGCGTGATGACGACCAACGACAGCGGAAGCGTTTCGGCCATGGACGTGTTGAGCGGCCCGCGACGCGCATGCGAGAACATGCCGGCGTCGGCGGCCCGGGCATTCTACTGGGTTTGGCCGCGCAGCCGGCGCGCCCGCGGATGAGCGTTCTCGTCGTACGCCCCTCCTCGCTCGGCGACGTCGTCTACGCGCTGGCGGTCGTCTCCGACATTGCGCGCCATCGGCCGGGCACGGCGATCGACTGGGTGGCCGAACGCGGGTTCACGCCGCTGGTGGCGCTCGACGCCCGCGTGCGCACGATCGTGCCGCTCGCGCTGCGTCGCTGGCGCCGCGCGCCGCTCTCCCCTGCGAGCTGGCGCGACGCGCGCGCGTTCCTGCGCACGCTGCGCGCCGAGCGCTACGACGTCGTACTCGACCTGCAGGAGCAGCTCAAGGGCGCGCTCGTGGCGCGCATCGCGCGCGGCGTGCGTCACGGCTTCGATCGCGACAGCGTGCGCGAGCCGCTCGCGACGCTGTTCGACGACGTGCATCACCGCGTCGCGCGCGACCTGCACTTCGTGCATCGCGTGCGTCTTCTCGCGGCCGCCGCGCTCGGCTACGAGCTCGACACGCCGCCGCAGTGGCAGCTGCGGGCGCCGCCGCAGCCGGCTGCGATACTCGATCGCCGCTATGCGGTCGCCCTCACCGCCACGAGCCGTGCCGACAAGCGGTGGCCGCCGTCGCACTGGCGCGCGCTGCTCGCGCGACTCGCGCAGGCGGGCCTCGCGGTCGTCCTGCCGTGGGGCAGCGAAGCCGAGCGGCGCGACAGCCAGGCGCTCGCCGCAGACGCGCCGTCGGCGATCGTGCCGCCCTGGCTGTCCATGGCCGACGCCGCCGGGGTGCTGGCGCGCGCCGAGCTGTGCGTCGGCGTCGACACGGGGTTCACGCATCTCGCCGCCGCGCTCGGCACGCCGACCGTGGCCATCTTCACCGCCACCGACGTCGGGCGGCATGGCGTCGCGTGCACGGGCGCGCATGCACGCGACGTCGGCGACGCCGGCATCGTTCCCGACGTCGACGAAGCGATGCGCGCGGCGGCCGACGTGTGGCGGCCCACGCCACGCTGCTGATGCGCAGGCTCTACACCGCGCTGTGGTGGACCGCGCTGCCCGCGCTTCCGGTGCGGCTGTGGTGGCGGGGCCGTCGCGAGCGCGGCTATCGCGAGCACGTGCGCGAGCGATTCGGGCGCTACGAAATCGCGCGCCCCGCAGGCGAGGTCATCTGGGTCCACGCCGTTTCGCTGGGGGAGACGCGAGCGGCGGCGCCGCTCGTCGCGCGCCTGCTGCGCGAGCGACCCGACGCGAGCGTGCTGCTGACGCACATGACGGCCACCGGCCGCGCGAGCGGCGCGTCGCTCGCCAACCCTCGCGTGATCCAGGCGTGGCTGCCGTACGACCTCCCCTTCGCGGTGCGGCGATTCCTCGATCACTTCGCGCCGCGCGCGGGCCTGTTGATGGAGACGGAGCTCTGGCCGAATCTCCTCGCCGAGGCGCGCGCGCGCGGCATTCCGGTGCTGCTCGTCAACGCGCGACTGTCCGAGCGCTCCGCGCGACGCTACGCGCGCGCACCGAAGCTCTCACGCGAGCTCTTCGGCAATCTCGCCGGTGTCGCCGCACAGGGCGAGCGCGATGCCCACCGCCTGCGCGCGCTCGGCGCGAACGACGTCACGGTGATCGGCAATCTGAAGTTCGACATGCGCGTGCCGGACGAGGCGCGCGACCAGGGCCGCGCGTTGCGCGCACGATTGTCGCAAGCGCGGCCCGTCTGGATCGCGGCCTCCACGCGCGACGGCGAGGAAGCGCTCATCGTCGATGCGCTCCTGGCGGCGCGCGCCGCGCTTCCGGCAGGCGCCGTCACCGTCATCGTGCCGCGCCATCCGCAGCGCTTCGGTGCGGTTGCCCAGCTGCTGCGCGAGCGAGGGCTGCGCTTCGCGCAGCGCAGCGACGCCGAGCCGCTCGCGGCCGACGTCGACGTGTTCCTCGGCAACTCGGTCGGCGAGCTCCTCACGTATTACGCGGCGGCCGACGTCGCGTTCGTGGGCGGCAGCCTGTTGCCGCTCGGCGGTCAGAACCTGATCGAGCCGCTGGCGGTGGGAACGCCGACGCTGGTCGGCCCGCATACGTTCAACTTCGCCGACGCAACGGAATACGCGATCGCCGCAGGCGCCGCGGAGCGCGTCGCGGACGCGCCGGCGCTGATCCGGGCGGTCGGCGCGCTGCTGCGCGACTCGGGCAGGCGCAATGCGATGCGCGCGAGCGCGCAGGCGTTCTTCGCCGCGCATCGCGGCGCCACCGACAGGCTGTGGGGATGGCTCGCGCCGCGCATCGCGGGCACGCCCGCCGAGGACACTAGCCGCGCAAGCGGCGATTGACGTCCTCGAGGGCCTGCTCGTCCAGCGTCCCGACCGCGGACTTCAGCCGCAGCACGCCGATCAGGTAGTTGAAGTAGGCCTGGGCGAGATCGCGCCGGCGCTGGTACACCTGCTGCTGCGTGTTCAGCACGTCCAGATTGGTGCGCACACCGACCTCCTGGCCGGTGCGGTTCGACTCGTAGGCCACCTGTGCCGAGACCAGCGCCTGCTCGAACGCCTTCACCGAAGCCGCGGCGCTCGCGACGCCGGTGTAGCCGGTCTGCGCGTTGAATGTCGCATTGCGTCGCGCGACTTCGAGGTTCTGGCGCGCGTTGTCCTGCAGCGCGATCGCTTCGCGCACCTTGGAATTGACGAAGCCGCCCTCATAGATCGGCACCGTCAGCGCGAGGCCGATCGTGCCCTGGCGCGAATTGAACGAATTGGTGAGATTGGTCGCTCCGCTGCCCGCCTGCGAGTTGTAGCTCGCGACGAGGTCCAGCGTCGGCAGGTGGCCCGCACGCTGGCGCTCGACCTCGAGCGCCGCGATGTCGAAGTTGTACTGCGCGATCTTCACCTGCGGATTGTCCGCGAGCGCGCGGTCGATCCAGTAATCGGGATTGTTGGGCGACGGCAGCTGCGGCTCGAAACCGGGGCCGAGGCGCTTCAGGTCGCGCGGCGTGCGGCCGATGATCGCCCGCAGGGCGGCGCGCCGGTTCTCGAGATCGTTCTGCGCGCTGATCTCCTGCGCGACGATCGCGTCGTATTGCGCCTGCGCTTCGTTGGTGTCGGTGATGGTCGCGACACCGACCTCGAAGTTGCGCTTGGCCTGCGCGAGCTGCTCGGACACCGCCGCCTTCTGGCTCTCGGCGAGCTCGACGTTGTACTGGGCGAGCAGCACGTCGAAGTACGCCTGCGCGACGCGCAGGATCAGGTCCTGCCGCGACGACTGCAGCGAGAAGTCGGCCTGCTCGACCTGGTCGCGCGCCTGGTCGACCGCCACCTTGTTCGCGTAGCGATACAGCGGCTGCGAGGCCTGCACGGTGAGCGAGCCGAAGGTGTAACCGCGGCCGTTGACTTCCGTGCGCGGATCGGTGCGCACGCTCGCGTCGTACACGTTGCCGTTCGCCTCCGCCGTGAGGTTGACGTTCGGCAGCAGCAGCGAGCGCGCCTGCGGCAGCCGCTCCTGCAGCGCCTGCCAGTTCGACTGTGCCGCAGCGAGCGTCGGATCGTTGGCACGCGCATCGCGATAGATCTGCAGGAGATCCTCTCCCTGCGCGGGCGCGCCGGCGAGCGCGGCTGCGAGCGCCACCGCGCCGAGCAAGCAGGTCATGCGCATCGGACACGCCTCATGTGGTTGTGCCTCCGTGCGCGCGCGATCAGTAGCGCGCCATGCCGGGCTCGACGTCGGTCGCCCAGCCTTCGACGCCGCCATCGAGGTTGTAGAGCCTCGTGTAGCCGTTGTGCTCGAGCCACTGTGCGGCGCGCCGGCTGCGATTGCCGTGATGACAGACCAGCACGAGGTCGCGCTCGCGCGGCAGCTCGCCGGCGCGCGAGGGAATGGATTGCAGCGGAATGTGCTGTGATCCTTCGATGCGGCAGATCGCGACTTCCCACGGCTCGCGTACGTCGACGAGCAGCGGCGCCTCGCGCGCCGCGTCGTTGCGCCACGCCGCGAGCTCGCGCGGCGTCAATTCGGCGATCAAAACACGAAGCGCTCGGGCACGAGCGCGTTCTGGAGCGGCTGGATGACGGTCTCGAAGAGATCCGTCGATACGCGCGCATGCGGCGCGGTGAAGCGGATGAGGCGCGCCTTCATGACCGGGGCTTCGCCGACCACGGCGAAGAGACGGCCGCCAGGACGCAGCTGCTGCATGAACCGATCCGGCAGGATCGGCGTCGATCCGGTGAGGACGATGACGTCGTAGGCGTCTTCGCCGTAGCCCCGGGCGCCGTCACCGCACTCGACGCGCACGTTGCCGAAGCCGTGCTGCGCAAGCTTGCGCCGCGCGCTCTCCGCCAGCGCCGGGTCGATCTCCACGCTCAGCACCTCCGCCGCGCTGCTCGCGAGGAGCGCGGTGAGATAGCCGCTGCCGGTCCCGATCTCGAGCACGCGATCGGCGCGGCTGACGCGAAGCTCCTGCAGGACGCGCGCTTCCATCTTGGGCGTCCACATGCGGGGACGCGCCGTGCCCTCGCCGGGCAGCGGAATCTCGAAATCGACGAACGCGAGCGTGCGGTACTGCGGCGGGACGTATTCTTCGCGCCGCACGGTGAAGAGCAGGTCGAGCACGTCCTGGTCGAGCACTTCCCAGGTGCGGATCTGCTGCTCGACCATGTTGTAGCGCGCCTGCTCGTAATCGAATTCGGCCCCGGCCATCGTCTGTCGTTCACTCGCCATTCGAACCCATCATTATAGCGAACCGGCCCTTCGTAAGATGCACCGCCCAAGCCGCGCGGATTCATTCAATCCAGCGTGCGCCGGTACCGGACGAGCGCGAGCCCCGCGGCGACCAGCATGAACGCGAGGATCGGCAGGAGGCTCGGCCACGTCTCGGCGGCGCCGTTGCCCTTCAGCAGCACGCCGCGCACGATGCGCAGGAAATGCGTCAGCGGGAAGATCTCGCCGAGGTCCTGCGCCCATCCCGGCATGCCGCGGAAGGGAAACATGAAGCCCGAGAGCAGGAGCGAGGGAAGGAAGAAGAAGAACGTCATCTGCATCGCCTGCAGCTGGCTGCGTGCCACGGTCGAGATCGTGAACCCGAGCGCGAGCAGGGACGCGATGTAGAGCATCATCGCGCCGAGGAGCAGCCAAAGACTCCCTTGCATGGGAACGTCGAACAGCAGCTTCGCTGCGCCCAGGATGATCGCGGCCTGCAGGAAACCGACCACGATGTACGGCACGATCTTGCCGGTCATCACTTCCAGCGGACGCGCCGGCGTCGCCAGCAGGTTCTCGAAAGTGCCCCGCTCGCGCTCGCGCGTGACGGCGAAGGCCGTCATCATGACCATCGTCATCTGCAGGATCACGCCGAGCAGTCCGGGCACGATGTTGTATTGCGTGATGCCTTCGGGGTTGTACCGCCGCTGCACGTCGAGCGTGAACGCGCCGGGCGCGCCGGCGAGCGGCGCCAGTGCCCCCTTCAGATCGTTCGCCAGCACCTGGGTGCCGAGCTGCGAGAGCGACGCGAGCGCGTTGCCCGTCGCGGCCGGGTCGGTCGCATCCGCCGCGACGAGCGCACCGGGGCGCTCGCCGCGCAGCAGCCGGCGCGTGAAATCGGACGGGAACACGAGCGCGAACTGCACGTCGCCGCGCGCGAGCAGGCGATCCGCCTCGGCATCGCCCGCGGGCGTCGCCGTGATCGCGAAGTAGCCCGTGTTCGCGAATCCGCGCGTGATGCTGCGCGTCAGATCGCTGCGGTCGTGGTCGACGACGGCGGTGGGCAAGGCCTTGGGATCGGTGTTGATGGCGTAGCCGAACAGGACGAGCTGCAGGATCGGCACGCCGACGATCATCGCGAAGGTCAGCCGGTCGCGCCGCATCTGCACGAATTCCTTCAGCGCGATGGCGAGGAATCGCGCGAGCGAGAAGACGTCACTGGACATTGTCGCGCGCGTCCTGCATCAGGCTGATGAACACGTCCTCGAGCGATGGCTCGACCGCCTCGACCTCGAAGGCGGCGGAGGGCGCGGCGGCGCGCAGCGCGTCGCCGAGCGCCGTCCTGTCGTGCCCGGAGACGTGCAGCGTCGTGCCGAACGGCACGATGGTCTCCGCGGCGGGCGCGCGCTCGCGCAGCGTCCGACCGAGCAGCGCCAGCGCGCGCTCGTCGCCGGCGTGCCGCGTATTGATGACAAAAGTCGACAACCCCGAGTGCGCGATAACCTCATCCGCGGTGCCCTGGACGAGCAGGCGCCCGTACGCGAGATAGGCGAGCTGGTGGCAGCGCTCGGCCTCGTCCATGTAGTGCGTGCTGACCAGCACCGTCATGCCTTCGGCGGCGAGATCGTGGATGTGCTCCCAGAAATCGCGCCGCGCCTTCGGATCGACGCCGGCCGTGGGCTCGTCGAGCAGGAGGAGGCGCGGCTCGTGCAGCAGGCAGGCCGCCAGCGCGAGTCGCTGCTTCCAGCCGCCGGACAGCGTGCCGGCCAGCTGGCCCCGCCGCGCGGTGAGCCCCAGACGCTCGAGCGCGTCGCGCACGGCCTGGCGGCGGTTGCGCACCGCGTACACGCGCGCGACGAAGTCGAGGTTCTCCTCGATCGACAGGTCCTCGTAGAGGCTGAAGCGCTGCGTCATGTAGCCGACGTTGCGCTTGATGGCATCGGCCTCGCGCAGGATGTCGTAGCCGAGGCACGTGCCCTCGCCCGCGTCGGGCTTGAGCAGCCCGCACAGCATGCGGATGGTGGTCGTCTTGCCGCTGCCGTTCGGTCCGAGGAAGCCGAAGATCTGGCCGCGCGCCACGCGGATCGAGAAGTCGTCGACGACGGCGCGTCCGTCGAACCGCTTGGTGAGATGCCGCACGTCGATCGCGGCGTCGGTCACGGTGCGTTGCCGGACAGCGCCACTTCGACGGGCAGTCCCGGATGCAGCGCGGCATCCGGGGCATCCGGTCGCGCCTCCACCAGGAACACGAGCTTCGCGCGGTTCTCGCGGCTGTAGATCACGGGCGGCGTGTACTCGGCCTGCGGCGCGATGAACGTCACCTTGGCGGCGACCGATGCGGCGCAACCGTCGCAGCGCACGGTGACCGGCGCCCCGATTCGCAGCGAGGCGAGCGACGGCTCCGGCACGTAGAAGCGAACCTTCACGTTGCCCGGCGGCAGGATCGACACCACCGGAGCGCCCGCTGCGACCCACTCGCCGGGCCGGTACAGCGTGTCGTTCACGAGGCCCGCGACGGGCGCCGTCTGCGTCTTCTGATCGAGGCGCCATTGCGCCTGCGCGAGCGCGTCGCTCGCCGCCTTGGCATCGGCGCGCGCGGCGGCGATCTCGTCGGCTCGTGCCGGCATCTGCGTGAGCCGCAGTTGCGCGCCGAGCTCGCCCACGCGCGCGCGGTCGCGGTCGCGCGTCGCACGCGCCTCGTCGAGCTTCTGCGGCGGCAGGAACTTGTCGGCCACGAGCTTCTGGGTGCGCGCGAGGTCCGACTCGCTCTGGCGCAGCGACGCTTCGGCCTGCGCGAGCTGCGCCCGCGCCGCCGCGATCTCCGGCTCCCGCCTCGCCTTCTCGAGATTCGCGAGCGCGGCGCCCGCACGCTGCACTTGCGCCTCGGCTTCGGCGCGGGCTGCACGCTCGCTTTCGCTCTCGAGCGCGAAGAGCGGCGCGTTCATTGCGACCACATCGCCCCGCTGCACGGCAAGGGTGGCGAGCGCGCCCGCGAGCGGCGCGCCGACACGCACGTACTCCGCCTCGACGTAGCCGGGATAGCCGGGCGGCGGCGCGTTGCCGCACGCCGCCGTCATCAGCGCCGCACAACATGCCGTGAACGCACGCATCATGGCGTGGCTCGTCGCACCGACCGCGACTGCGTCAGGCCCGCCAGCACGAGATCGATGCGCTCCGCGAGTGCACTGTCGGAGATGACGGCGTGCTCGAATTCTCGCCGGAACGCGGCAGGCACGCCTTCGCGCTCGGTGAGCGCGCTGCCGAGCAGGATCGGTGCACCGACGCCGCCGGCCACGAAGGCAAGCGCCTGGCGCGCCGCGACCGGCTTCAGAACGCCGGAGCGCTGTCCGGCGTCGATGAGCGCCGCGATGACGCCCACGTGGCGCGGCAGGTTGGCGCGCACGAAGTCGAGCGCGACGGGCTCCTCGTTCAGCGCGTCGATGAGCAGGCGCCGCAGCAGCATCCGATTGTCGCGCACGAAGCGTGCGAGCACGTTCATGGCGGCGCGCAGCGCGTCGAGCGGAACGCGGCCCCCGGCGGCGAGCGTGAGCTCCGCGAACATGCCGTCGTACAGCTGCTGCAGGAGCGCGCGCACGAACGCCTCCTTGGAGCCGAAGTGGTAATGGAACATCCCGAGGTTGACCCCGGCATGCTCCGCGACCTTGCGCACCGACAGGCCGGCGACGCCGGTGCTCGGATACAGCGCGCGGCCCGCTTCGAGCAGGGCTGCGTCGACGTTGCGCGAAGGACGCGGCACGTCGATAACTATACGAGCGTATAGTTATACGCGTCAAGCACGCGCCCCTCACCCTGCCCGATCCCGTGACGGGAAAGGGGTGCCCCGCCGGAGGTGGGTGAGGGGCCGTGCGAAGGGCCGGATTGTTAAGGAGCCGGCTAGTCGTCGGCCACGGTCGTGGTGTCGCCGAGGTGCGACGCGGAAGCCCGTGCGATCGCTCGCCGACGCTCGCGCCGCGCCTTGATGCGCATCGACCAGCCGTCGAGATAGGTGTAGATGACCGGCACCACGACGAGCGTCAGCAGCGTCGAGGTGACGACGCCGCCGATGATCGCGCGGCCCATGGGCGCCTGCGTCTCGCCGCCCTCGCCGATGCCGAGCGCGAGCGGCAGCATGCCGCCGATCATCGCCGCGGTGGTCATCAGGATCGGGCGCAAGCGCACCTGTCCCGCGTCGAGCAGCGCCTGGCGCAGCGGCGTGCCCGAGCGGCGCGCGCGATTGGCGAAGTCGACCAGCAGGATGGCGTTCTTGGTGACGAGGCCCATCAGCATGATGAAGCCGATCATCGAGAAGATGTTGAGCGTGGTCCCGGTGAACAGCAGCGCCAGGAACACGCCGATCAGCGAGAACGGCAGCGACGCCATGATCGCCACCGGCTGGGTGAAGCTCGCGAACTGGGACGCGAGGATGAGGTAGATGAAGATGATCGCGAGCCCGAGCGCCGCCATGGCCGCCTGGAAGGATTCCTGCATGTCCTTCGCCTGGCCGCCGACGTCGAAGCGGTAGCCGGGCGGCAGCTGCGTCGCCTTCATGATCTTCGCGACGTCGTCGTTCACGTCTCCGGACGGGCGGCCCTGCACGTTCGCGTACAGCGCCACGCGCCGCTGCAGCTCCTGGCGCTTGACGATCTGCGGGCTCGTCGACTCGACGAGCTCGGCGACCTGGCGCAGCGGCACCATGCGCAACGCGCCGTCGGGCCCGCGCTTGTTCGTCGACAGGTACAGGTTGCCGAGATCCGACGCGAGCTGGCGACGGTCCTTGGACAGCTGCACGTTCACTTCGTAGTTCTGGCCATCCGGACCGAGCCAATAGCTCACCGTGTCGCCCGCGATCAGCGGCCTGATCGTCGAGCCGACCTCCTGCACGCTGATGCCGAGCTCGGCGGCCTGGTCGTTGTTGAGGCGAATCGACAGCGCGGGGTTGCGCGCCTTCTCGGACACCTCGAGGTCGGCGATGCCGGGCACCTTCGCGACCTTCGCGGCGAACTCGTTGATGAGACGCGTCATGGTGTCCGGATCGGGTCCGAGCAGGTTGACCCACACCGGTCGATCGAAGCCCAGCGCAAGCTCGATGCCCGGAATCGGGCGCACGAGCTCGCGCACGGATTTCTCGATGTCCTTCTGCGAGCGCGACCGCTCGGTCGCATCCGAGAGCCTGAGGTTGACGCGCGCATAGTTGCGCCCGTCGTCGGTGCCGACCGTCGTGATGGCGAGCTGCACCTCGGGTATGGCCTTCAGCGCCTGCTCGACCTCCAGCACCTTGGCGTTGGTGTACTCGAGGCTCGATCCCACGGGCGTGTTGAGGCGCAGCGAGATGAAGCTCTGGTCGGCCTCCGGCACGAACTCGGTGCCCACGAGCGGCACGATGAAGAGGCTGGCGGCGAACGTGAGCAACGCGGCGACCAGCACCGTCTTGCGATGGTCGAGCGCCCATTCGAGCACCGCACCGTACACGCGATGCATCCAGTCGATCACGCGCTCCACCCGGTCCATGAAGCGCCCGAGCCACGGCACCTTCGCGAACCGCGAGCCCGGCGGGTCGTGCCACACCGAGGACAGCATCGGATCGAGCGTGAAGCTCACGAAGAGCGACACGAGCACGGCGACCGCCACCGTGATCCCGAACTGGAAGAAGAAGCGGCCGATGATCCCCTGCATGAACGCGATCGGCACGAACACCGCCACGATCGCGAACGTCGTCGCCATGACCGCGAGGCCGATCTCCTCGGTGCCCTCGCGCGCGGCGCGCACGTGGTCCTTGCCCATGGACAGGTGCCGCACGATGTTCTCGCGCACCACGATGGCGTCGTCGATCAGGAGCCCGATGCACAGCGACAGCGCCATCAGCGTCAGGAAGTTGAGCGTGAAGCCGAATGCGTTGAGCGCGATGAACGTCGCGACTACCGCGAGGGGCAGCGTGAGGCCCGTGATGATCGTGCTGCGCCAGCTGTGCAGGAACAGGAACACGATGAGGATGGTCAGCATCGCACCCTCGACGATCGTGCTCTTCACGCGCGCGACGCTGCGCTCGACCGCGTCGGCGGTGGAGTAGACGACGCGCACCTCGACGTCGGACGGTATGCGCCCCTTGAGATCGGCCACCGCGGCCTTCACGTTCTCCGCGGTCTCGATGATGTTGGCGTCCTGCGCCTTCTGCACGTCGAGCGAGATCGCGGGACGGCCGTTGATGCGCGAGATCGAGTCCTGGTCCTTCTCGCCGTCGATCACGTCGGCGACCTGGTTCATGTACACGGGGCCGCCGCCCTGTTGCGCAACGATGATCCGCCCGAACTGCGCCGGGTCCTTGATCTTGCCCTCGATGCGCACCACCGAGTCGGTGACGCCGCGCGTCAGGCGCCCCGCGGGAACGTCCTGGTTGGCGTTCTGCACGGCGGTGATCACCTGATCCACGCCGATGCCGAGCGCAGTGAGCGCCTCGGGCTTGATCTGGATCAGGATCTGTCGGGTGACGCGACCGTTCACGTTCACGCGCGCGACACCCGGCAGGTTCTCCAGCGACTTGACGATGGTCTGGTCGGTGAGCGAGGTGAGCTCGCGCAGGCCCACCGTCTCGGACATGACGGCGAGCTGCACCACCGGCTGGTTGTTGTCCTGGTCGGCGCGGACGACCAGCGGGTCCTTCACGTCCTTGGGAAAGGCGGGACGCACCGTCGCGATCTTGTCGCGGACGTCCTGGATCGCCTGATTGATATTGGCGGACAGGCGGAACTCGACGTAGACACCGCTCTGCCCTTCCGTCGAGTTCGAGCGGATGAGCTTGACGCCGGCCACCTGGTTCACCGCGTACTCGATGGGCTTGGTGACGTCGACTTCGACCGCCTCGGGCGACGCGCCGGGGTACTGCGTGAGGATGAACACGAACGGCAGGCTCGTGTCCGGCATCTGCTCGACACGCAGGCGGGCGTACGAGAACAGCCCGAGCACGGTGATCCCGATCATCACCATCGTGGCGAAGACCGGATTCTTGATGCTGACCCGGGTGATCCACATGATCGTCAGACCGTGCCGTCGGCCTTGGGCGCGCGCGCGTCCTGCGACGACGTGGGCGCCTTCACGAGCGCGGGCGCGCCGTCCTTCAGGTTGTCGAACTTCGCGCCGAGCACCGGCACCTCGGCGGCGAGCGAGGTGCGGAGCTCGACGCGTCCGGTCGTCTCGTCACGGCGGCCCAGCATGACGATGCGCCGCGTGAGCTTGCCCTTGTCGATCACCCAGACGTAATTCTGGCCGGCTTCCGTGCGGATCGCCGCCAGCGGCAGCGTCGGCGCCGCCGCGCTCGCGGCGAGCGCGATGCGCCCGGTGGCGAACATGCCCGCGCGCAGCGTCGCGTCCTGGTTGGACAGCGCGACGTAGACCATGATGGCGCGTGTTCCGGCCTCGGTCGAAGGATTGATGCGCTCGACCCGGCCCGTGAAGCGTCGATCGCCGAAGCCGTCGACGGAGAGCTCGACCGGCATGCCGATCCTGAGCTCCGGCACGTCGACCGCCGGGACCAGCGCCTGCACTTCCAGATCGGTGAGGTCGACGACCGTGACGAGCGGCGCCTCGATGGCGACCTTCTCGCCGGGCTGCACGTGCCGCTTGGCGACGATGCCGGTCAGCGGCGCCACCGCATCGGCGTCCTTCAGCGCGTTCTGCGCGAGCTGGAGCTGCGCCTCGGCCGACTTCACGCTGCCGCGCGCGACGTTGAAGCTCGACTCCGAGCTGTCGAAGGCGTTCTGCGAAATGAACTTGTCGTTCAGCAGCCGCACGTTCATCGCACGGGTCTTCTCGGCGAGCGCGAGCTGCGCCTTGGCGCTTTCGAGCGCGCCGATGCGGTCCACCAGCCTGGACTCGAGGTCCGTGGTGTCGATGCGCGCCAGGACCTGGCCGGCGCGTACGGTCTCGCCTTCGCGCACCGTGATCTGCTTGACGTCGCCCGCGACTTTCGCCTTGACGATCGCCTGGCGAACCGGCTGCAAGGTTCCCGAAACCGGCAGCCAACGCGACAGCGGGCGCGCCTCGACGTAGGTGAGGTCGCTCGTCGCGAACTGGAGCGTGACCGGGGCGGCGCCGGCGCCGCTCTCGTCGTGCGCCTTCTTGCTCGCGCGAAGCGCCACCGCGCCGCCGAGCGCCGCGATGACGAGCGCCGTGACCAGAGCGCCGATCGCCCGACGCCGGGTGAACCAGGTTGCCATCGAGTCTCCCTTGCGTCCGGTAGGACGCTCCTTCCTGCCGCCGCCTTGGACGCTCCGTCGGGTCTTGGCGGAGCGGTCGCGTCGCACCCGGGTTGGATGCCCGGCGCCCGGCAATCGGATTCAGCGCGCGAAGCGGCGGACGATAGCCACCCGCGTCGTGCGCGGCAAGCGCGGCGCGACGGAATGCGCCTGGAGGCGACGAGCCGCAGCTTGCGAGGGCCGCATTGTGCACGGTATCGGTTCGCATTGACACCGGTGTGCGCCAATTAAATAATGGTCGACTACCTGCCTCACCCCACCCCACCGGAGGTTCGCAAAATGATGATTCCCCGCTCGCTCGGCCTGACGCTCGTCGCGGCCGCGCTGGTCACCGTTTACGGATGCGGCCAGAAGACCGAAAGCAATACCGAGACCAAGGCGACGACGGCGCCGGCCGCCCCCGCCGAAGAGACCGTCACGATCAAGATCGGCCACGCCGGCCCGTTGACCGGCGGCATCGCGCACCTCGGCAAGGACGACGAGAACGGCGTGCATCTCGCCGTCGACGAAGCCAACGACAAGAAGATCAAGATCGGCGGCAAGGTCGCCAAGTTCGAGATGCAGAGCGAGGACGACCAGGCCGACCCGAAGCTCGGGCCGACCATCGCCCAGAAGTTCGTCGACGCCAAGGTGGCCGGCGTGATCGGGCACCTCAATTCCGGCGTCACCATTCCGGCTTCGGCGGTCTACAACCAGGCCGGCATTCCGATGATCTCTGGGTCGGCGACGAATCCCAAGCTCACCGAGCAGGGATTCAAGGACATCTTCCGCACGGTCGGCCGCGACGACCAGCAGGGCCCCGCCATCGCGACCTATATCGCGCAGGAGCTGAAGGTGAAGAAGGTCGCGATCGCGGACGACGCGACCGCGTACGGCGAAGGCCTCGCCAACGAAGTCGAGAAGACGCTCAAGGCGGCCGGCGTTGCGGTGGTGACCCGCGAAAAGACGAACGACAAGGCGACCGACTTCAAGGCCATCCTGACCAAGATCAAGGGCCGCAACCCCGACGCGGTGTTCTACGGCGGCATGGACGCCACGGGGGGTCCCATGCTGAAGCAGGCGCGCGAGCTCGGCATCAAGGCCGTGTTCACGTTCGGCGACGGCGCGTGCACGGCCGAGATGAACAAGCTGGCGGGCGCCGCATCCGAAGGCATGTACTGCTCGCAGGCGGGCATTCCCAGCCAGATGGCTTCGAAGGCGTTCACCGACGCGTTCACCAAGAAGTACGGTGAAGTGAAGCAGTACGCCCCGTTCTACTACGACGCGACCAACGTCCTGATCGCCGCGATGCAGAAGGCCGACTCGACCGATCCCGCGAAGGTCGTCGATGAGCTGCACAAGATCAGCTTCGACGGCGCGACCGGGCACATCGAGTTCGACGACAAGGGCGACCGCAAGGATGCCGAGATCACCATCTTCCAGCTGCACGGCGGCAAGGTGGATCCGGTGGCGATCGTGAAGGCGGGCAAGACACAGAAGATCGACATGGCGGCGGCAGGCGGTGCGAGCGCACCGGCCGCCGGCGCCACGGCCGCTTCGACGCCCGCGCCCGCGGCGACCGCCGAATCGTCCAGCAAGGCGCCCGAAGCGCCGAAGAAGTAGCGCATAACGTCTCGCTGCAATTCGAACGGCGCCTTTTGGGGCGCCGTTTTTTCATGGGGCATCGCGTCGCGGGACACGACGGGCAGGCCCGCGGCCGGGGGGCCGATCGAGCTCCCGGGAACCCGGCCCTCAGCGCAGCGTCGACCCGAAGTCGCCTCTTTCGCGACACACGCCCGCCCTAGACGTCGGCATCCGGAGGGTCAAGTCTTGTCGTGCCCTCCGCCGCCTAGCACAATGCCGGCGCCGGTCCCGCCTTCAGCTCCCGCGCCCCTCTTGGACATCTTCATCCAGCAGCTCGTGAACGGCCTGACGCTGGGCAGCGTGTACGCGATCGTCGCGCTGGGCTACACGATGGTGTACGGGATCATCCAGCTCATCAACTTCGCGCACGGCGAGGTCGTCATGATCGGCGCGATGGTCGCGTTCACGGTGATCACGCGCATCGTCGCGGCCGGCACGGGGCTGCCGCCGATCGCGATCGTCATGGCCGGCGCGGTAGTCGCCATTCCCGTGTGCATGGCGGTCGGCTACGCGCTCGAGCGCGTGGCGTACCGCCCGCTGCGCCGCGCGCCGCGCCTTGCGCCGCTCATCACCGCGATCGGCCTGTCGATCGTGCTGCAGCACCTCGCGTTGATCGTCTGGAGCCGCAATCCGCTCGCCTTCCCGCAGATCATCCAGGTCGTGCCGCACAGCGTTCCTTTCGCGCCCGGCGCGACGATCACCAACGTGCAGATCGTCATCATCGGCACGTCGATCGTCATGATGGCGGGGCTGCTCCTGCTCGTGTATCGCACGCGTCTCGGGGTGGCGATGCGCGCCACCGCGCAGAACCAGCAGGTGGCCGGCCTCATGGGCATCGACATCAACCGCGTGATCGCCCTCACGTTCGCGATCGGCGCGGGGCTCGCCGCGGTTGCGGGCGTGATGGTCGGCACGTATTACGGCATCGCGCAGTACCAGATGGGCTTCCTGCTCGGTCTCAAGGCCTTCAGCGCCGCCGTCCTCGGCGGCATCGGGAACCTCGGTGGCGCCATGCTCGGCGGCCTGCTGCTCGGCATAATCGAGGCGCTCGGCGCCGGCTACATCGGCGACCTCACCAATCTGTGCCAGCTCACCGACTATTCGGTGGCCATCGCGCAGCGGTGCCAGCAGGATCCCAACCTGTCGCTCTTCGGGAGCAACTACCAGGACGTGTTCGCGTTCTTCGTGCTGATCGCCGTGCTGATCTTCCGGCCGTCGGGACTGCTCGGCGAGCGCGTGAGCGATCGCGCATGAGCGCCGCTTCGCGGGACGACCCATGAGCACTCCGGCGGCGGGCATCGCATCGTGGCGCCAGCATCCCGCGGCTTCGCGCGCGGCCACGGTACTGATCGCCGTGGCGCTCGGGCTCCTGCCGTTCGTGCTCACCGGCATCGGCACGGCGTGGGTGCGCATCACCAACCTCGCGATCCTGTACATCTTCCTGTCGCTCGGCCTCAACATCGTGGTGGGGTTCGCGGGCCTGCTGGACCTCGGCTACATCGCGTTCTACGCGGTCGGGGCGTACGTGTACGCGCTCCTCGCGAGCCCGCATTTCGACCTGCACCTGCCGTTCTGGGCGATCCTGCCCCTCGGCGCGCTCCTCGCCTGCGTCTTCGGCGTGCTGCTCGGCACGCCGACGCTGAAGCTTCGCGGCGACTACCTCGCGATCGTCACGCTGGGGTTCGGCGAGATCATCCGCATCTTCCTCAACAACCTGTCGCAGCCGGTCAACATCACCAACGGCCCGCAGGGCATCACGCTCATCGACCCCTTCCGCGTCGACGGCTTCAACTTCGCGCAGACGCAGGTCATCGCGGGCATCACCTTCACGGGGCCGGTGAAGTATTACTACTTCCTGCTCCTCGTCCTGCTTCTCGTCATCGTGCTCAACCTGCGGCTGCAGAACTCGCGCATCGGCCGCGCGTGGGAGGCGATCCGCGAGGACGAGATCGCGGCGCGCGCGATGGGCATCAACACCCGCAACATGAAGCTGCTGGCCTTCGCGATGGGCGCGTCGTTCGGCGGCATCGCCGGCGGCATGTTCTCGGCGATCCAGGGCTTCATCAGCCCGGAGAGCTTCGTGCTGGTCGAGTCCATCAACGTGCTCGCGATGGTCGTGCTGGGCGGCATGGGCAACGTCTGGGGCGTGATACTCGGCGCGATGCTGCTGTCGTTCGTGCCGGAGGTGCTGCGCTACACCGTCGGGCCCATCCAGCAGGCGGTCTTCGGGCGCACGCTGATCGATCCGGAGGTCATCCGCATGCTGCTCTTCGGGTTCACGCTCGTGCTGATGATGCTGTTCCGTCCGGCGGGCATCCTGCCGTCGGCACTGCGCAAGCGCGAGCTGGAGTCGAAACGGGGATGAGCGCGCTCGCCACGTCCGAGGCCGCGCCGCAAGCCGCCGCGCTGCTCGAAGGGGAAGCGATCACCAAGCGCTTCGGCGGCGTGCAGGCGCTCTCCGAGGTGAGCTTCTCCATACGCCGCGGCGAGATCTACGGCCTGATCGGCCCGAATGGCGCCGGCAAGACGTCGCTCTTCAACGTGCTGACGGGCATCTACGCCGCCGACGGCGGACGCTTCACCTTCAACGGCCGGCCGCTGACGGGCCTCAAGCCCAACGACGTCGCCGAGCGCGGGATCGCGCGGACGTTCCAGAACATCCGGTTGTTCGCGAATCTGTCCGCGCTCGAGAACGTGATGATCGGCCGGCACGTGCGCACGCGCGCCAGCGTTTTCGGAGCCATTTTCCGCGACGCCGGAACCCGCGCCGAGGAAGCGGCGATCGAGCGGCGGGCGTACGAGCTCCTGGCATTCGTGGGCGTTCAGCGGCGCGCGAACGATCTCGCCAAGCACCTGCCCTACGGTGATCAGCGACGCCTCGAGATCGCGCGCGCGCTCGCGACCGAGCCCAAGCTGCTCGCGCTCGACGAGCCCGCTGCCGGCATGAACGCCACGGAGACGGCGTCGCTGCGCGCGCTGCTGGAGAACATTCGCCGCGACGGCGTCACCATCCTCCTGATCGAGCACGACATGAAGCTGGTGATGAGCGTGTGCGATCGCGTGCTGGTGCTCGATTACGGCAAGAAGATCGCCGAAGGGCCCGCGGCGCAGGTGCAGAAGGACCCGAAGGTCATCGCGGCCTATCTCGGCGGCGACGTGGCGCTCCACGTGAAGGGCGCGTGATCATGACCGTGCCGCTGCTCGAACTGCGCAAGCTCGCCGTGGCCTACGGCGGCATCCAGGCGGTCAAGGGCATCGACCTGCACGTGGCCGAAGGCGAGCTGGTATGCCTCATCGGTGCGAACGGCGCCGGAAAGACGACGACGCTCAAAGGCATCTGCAGCCTGTTGCCGGTGCGCTCGGGCACGGTGCAGTACGCGGGCAGCGACGTCACCGGCCGGCCCGCGTTCGAGCTCGTCCGCCAGGGCCTCGCCATGGTGCCGGAGGGCCGCGGCGTATTCGGCGCGCTCACCATCGAGGAGAACCTCCAGATGGGCGCGTACACGCGCAACGACCGCGCCGAAGTGCGCGCGGACACGGAGCGCGTGTTCGATCTCTTCCCGCGCCTGCGCGAACGTCGCCGCCAGACAGCCGGCACGCTGTCCGGCGGCGAGCAGCAGATGCTCGCCATCGCGCGCGCGCTCATGTCCAGGCCGCGCCTCCTGCTGCTCGACGAGCCTTCCATGGGCCTCGCGCCGTTGATGGTGCAGAAGGTGTTCGAAACGATCTTGGCGGTGTCGAAGGAAGGCGTGACCATCCTGCTGATCGAGCAGAACGCGAAGCTCGCGCTCGAAGTGAGCAACCGGGGGTACGTGATGGAATCGGGCGAGATCACGCTCACCGGCGGCGCCGATTCGATGCTGCACGATCCCAAGGTGCGCGCGGCGTATCTCGGCGAAGCGGTCTGAACCGGTCGCAGGGCGGTTCGTTGAGCGATTCTCCCCCGCCCGGCGCCAACCCACCGGCCGCGCGCACCGCGCGATCCGTGCCCGCGGAGCATGCGTTCGCTTGGTATCGCGAGGCCATGCGCCTGTGGCGCGTCTCGCCCGCCGTTTTCGCCGCGCTCGCGGGCGTGGCCATCGCCGTGGAACTGCTGCTGCCGCTGGTGCCCATCGGCGGGATGATCGTGTCGCAGATCGTGCTGCCGCTCGTGGAGTGCGCGATGCTCTACGCGAGCCTCGCCGCCGACCGTCGCGACAAGCCGCGGTTGCGTCATCTGCTGGCCGTTCTGGGTGCATCGCCCCGCGCGCTCGCGGCGATCGTGGTGTCGAGCCTGATCGCGTTCGGCGCGCAGGCTCTCGCCGCGGGGGCGCTCACCGACTTCAACCTGCTGCAGCCGGCGGCTTTCGACGAGCATGTCTCGCTCGCCGACGTGGTGCTGATCGTCGGCGCCGGCGTGGTGACGTCGCTGCCGTTCAGCTTCGTCGCACCCGTCGCGCTGTTCGACGATCCCGGCTTCGGCGTCTCGTTCACGGAAAGCATTCGCGGATTCACCCGCAATGTCGCGCCGCTCGCGATCTACGCGGGACTGTCGCTCGGCCTCTTCCTGTTCGGCGTCGTCACCAGCGGCCTGGGCCTGCTGCTCGCGCTGCCATGGCTCGCGGCCTCGTCGTACGCGGCATGGAAGGACGTTTTCGACGTCGACGGCCGCCCTGCGGAATCCCTGCGCTAGCGCGGCGGTCCAAGCGGCATGACGCGCCGCGGCGATTTCGGCAAGGAGGACATGCCGCTCAAGGCGCGCCTGGATGCCTGCCGGCGCTGCGATCTCTGGGCGAACGCCACGCAGGGCGTTGCCGGACGCGGGCCCGCCCGCGCGGGCATCATGCTCGTCGGCGAGCAGCCCGGTGACGAGGAGGACCTCGCCGGGGAGCCCTTCGTCGGTCCCGCCGGGCGGCTCCTCGCGAAAGCCCTTTCCGAGGCGGGCATCGAGCCGGCGCGGGTGTACGTCACCAACGCGGTCAAGCATTTCAAGTGGGAGCCGCGCGGCAAGCGCCGCATCCACAAGACGCCCGCGCAGCGCGAGGTGGACGCATGCCACGTCTGGCTCGACGGCGAGATCGCCAAGGTCCGTCCGCGCGTGCTGGTGGCGCTGGGGGCAACGGCGCTGGCCTCGCTGATGGAGCGCAAGATGGCGATCCGCGACGCGCGCGGCCAGGCGCTCGCCCACGGCAGCGGTGCACGCGTGTTCGCGACGTTCCATCCGTCCGCCGCGCTGCGCGCGCCGACGCACGAGATGCGCGAGCAGACCTACCGCACGCTGGTGGAGGATCTCACGGCGGCGCGCACGTTCGCCGACCAGGCCGCGACGTAGCGTCGCGTCATGCGATGCCGGCCGGGGCGATCTCCGCGTCGTCGCCGCGCGGCTCTCGCTCCACGACGCGCGCCACCACCGCGCCGGCGTAGAACAGCGCGCTGGACCAGTAGATCCACAGCATCACGATGACGATCGCGCCGGCGGCGCCGTACGCGGAGGCGAGCGCGTAGTGCGCGAGGTACCAGCCGATGGCGAACTTGCCGATCGAAAAGAGCGCCGCGGCGGTCACGGCACCGACGAACGTCGCATGCCGGTGCGGCGGGCACTCCGGCAGCACGCGCAGGATGGCCGCGAACGCGCACGCGAGCACCACGAAGGAGATGAGCTCGTTGAGGGCGAAGCCGAGCACGGCGCGCCCCATGTCGGCGTGCGCCACGCTCGAGAGCATGGCGTGCACCGAGGCCGACAGCATGAGCGAAACGATCGACAGGAACGCCACGCCGATGACCAGTCCGAACGACAGCAGGCGCGTGCGGACCATCGCAAACGCGCCGCGCACGCGCGACCCGAACACGGTGTCGAGGCCGTGCTGCAGCTCCGAGAACACCGCCGTCGCGCCCAGCAGCGTGACACCGATGCCGAGCAGCGCCTTCACGCCCTCGGTGAGCGCCGCGGGATGCGCCTCCTTGATGAGGCCGGCGATGAACTGCGCGGTCTGGCGGCCGGCGACGTTGGAGATCTGGTCGAGCAGGTAATGGGTCGCGGCGTCCGAGCCGAGCATCCAGCCGGCCACCGCGATGATCACCAGGAGGAACGGTGCGAGCGACAGCACCGAATAGAAGGCGAGCGCCGCGGCGTAGTGGGTGCCGTCGACGCGCTCCCACTCGTTCGCCACCCGGCGCAGGAACCTCACCCCGCGGGTATGGGCGAAACGCGAGACGAATGCGGGCGTGCGCAACAAGTGCGTGGAAGGCATGTCGCGAGGGGGGGTGGTCATGCCGGTTCGATTCGTGCGTCGGCGAGCGTGTCGCTGCCGGCGGCGTGCGGCTGTCGGGCGGCGTCCGTTTGTTCGGCCGGAATCCGCCTACAGCGTTCCTGCGCCGCGAGCCGCGTCCCGCGGGCGGGCGCACATCGTCAGCACGATCCTACAGCACGCCGCGCACCCCGCCGGTTTCGTGCGACCTCCAAGTTGCACGATCATGCAGCTGTCGCTGCGAACGGCGGCTTCACGCAGCGAAGCGAAGTTCCGCATCCGGAGGGACAACAACGATGAACCGAGGCACCCAAACAGCGCCGACGACACGTCGTGGCGACGATACACGCGAGCGCCTGCTCGACGCGGTGGAAGCGCTGGTCGCGGACAACGGTTTCCAGACGCTGACGCACCGCCTGATCGCGCAACGCGCCGACGTGCACGTGGCGCTGCTCAACTATCACTTCGGCAGCAAGGAGCAGCTCGTCGACGAGGCGATCGGACGACGCGCGACGCGCCTGATGCGCACGCAGTCCGAGGCCCTCGAAGCGGTGCAGCGCACCGGCGTCTGGACCGTCGAGGACGTGCTGTGGGCCTTCTGGCAGCCGTTCGCGGTGCTCGACTCCAGCTCCGATCCGGCGTGGCGCAACTACCTGTGCGTCGTGGCGCGCCTCGCGAGCTACGACCGCGGCGACGACATCTTCTCGCGACATTTCGGACCGGTCGAGCGCGCATGTCTCGACGCGCTGCGACGCGCGTTGCCGGGCCCGAGCGACGACGAGCTCGCGCGCGGCTTCCGTTATTGCCGGCTGCTGTTCGAGCGCGAGCTCATGACCCGCTGCAGCCAGAGCGCGCAGGATCCGGCCACGCAGCGGCGACGCAGCGAGCGCCTCATCGGCTTCCTGTCCGGCGGCCTGCGCGCGCTCAATACCGAGGTGGCGCGCACCACCGCGTGAGCTCAGTGTCCCCGACGCGTCTCGAAGCCTTCCAGGGACGCGTCGGGCGTCGCGTCCGCCACTTCGACGGCGCTCACCTCGGCGCCCGGGGGCCCGCGCTCGGACCACGCCACGATGGCGAGCACCGCCTCGCCGTCGCCCTGCACGAAAGCCTCCACGGTGCCGTCGGGGAGGTTGCGCACCCAACCGTGCACGCCGGCATGCCGCGCCGCGCCCACCATGGCATAGCGATAGCCGACGCCCTGCACGCGTCCGCGGATCACGAGCCGGCGCGCGATGGTCGTCATTCGACGTCCGGCGCCCGATTGCGCCGCGTATAGAGCAGCAGCGCGGACACCGTCTTCGCATCGGTGATCTCGCCGCGGTCGAGCGCCGCGAGCATCGCGTCGACGCTCATGGCATCGACCTCCAGGAACTCGCCATGGTCGAGGCGCGCGCCCACGTGTCGCAGGCCGTCGGCGACGAAACACTGGATCGCCTCGGTCGAGTACGAAACCACGGGGTGCAGCACGCACAGCGGCACCAGCCGCCCGACGGCATAGCCCGTCTCCTCGATCATCTCGCGCGCGGCCGTCTGCTCGGGTGCTTCGCCCGGATCGATCTTGCCGGCCGGAAACTCGAGGAACACGCGCTGCAGCGGGTAGCGGAATTGACGCTCGACGACGAGGCGGCCGTCGTCGAGCACCGGCACGACGAGAACCGCGCCGGGATGTACGACGTATTCACGGGTCGCCTGCGCGCCGTCCGGCAGGCGAACGCGATCGCGACGCACGTGCAGCAGCGCGCCGTCGTACACCGCCTCGCCGTCGATGCGTGTCTCGCGCAGGGACTCGCTCATGGCTTCATCGTACCGCATGCGTGCGCCACGCTGCCCGCTCGCGCGCGCTTGGCGCCGGCGTGCCGACGAGTGCCAGTCACTCGAGCCAGTTGCGCGCGATCAGGAAACGCTCGGTGAGCTCCGCTTCGCGGCTGCCCGGCTCCGGATGCCAGTCGTAGCGCCACCGCACCAGCGGCGGAAGCGACAGCAGGATGGCTTCGGTGCGGCCGCCCGATTGCAATCCGAACAGCGTGCCGCGATCCCAGACCAGGTTGAACTCCACGTAGCGGCCGCGCCGATACGCCTGGAAGTCGCGCTCGCGATCCCCGTACGGCGCGTCCTTGCGTCGCGCGAGGATCGCCGAGTACACCGGCAGGAAAGCGTCGCCGACCGCGCGCGTGAGGGCGAAGCACCGGTCGAAGCCTTCGGCGTTGAGGTCGTCGAAGAAGATGCCGCCGATGCCGCGCGGCTCCTGGCGATGACGCAGATAGAAGTAATCGTCGCAGGCGCGCTTCATTTGCGCATAGAGCGCGGTGCCGTACGGCGCGAGCGCGGCGCGGCACGCCGCATGGAATTCGCGCGCGTCCCGCTCGTAGCCGTAGTAGGGCGTGAGATCCATGCCGCCGCCGAACCACCATGTCGGCGAAGCATCGCTCGCCGCCTCGTCCGCGATGAAGAAGCGCGCGTTGAGGTGCACGGTGGGTGCGTGCGGATTGCGCGGATGGAGCACGAGCGATACGCCCATCGCCTGCCAGGGTCTGCCCGCAAGCGCCGGACGCTGCGCCGTGGCGGACGGCGGCAGCCGCTCGCCGCGCACGTGCGAGAAGAGCACGCCGCCGCGCTCCAGCACCGCACCGTCCTCGATCAGCCGCGACGTTCCGCCGCCACCCTCCGCGCGCTGCCACTCGTCGCGCCGGAACGCGCCGCCGTCGATCGCCTCGAGGCCTTCGACGATGCGCGCCTGCAGCCCGAGCAGGTAATCGCGCACCACGAGCGCGTCCACCCTAGCTCCGTCGCGTCAGCGCGCGGTGACCGATGTCGCCGCGATATTGCATGCCGTCGAAGCGGATGGCCGCGACCGCGGCGTACGCGGCGCGCTGCGCCTGCCGCACCGAGTCGCCGAGCGCGGTGACGCACAGCACGCGTCCGCCGCTCACCACGACCTTGTCATCGACGAGCGCGGTTCCCGCGTGGAACACCTGCACGTCGGGATGCGCGTCGGGCGTGATGGCGTCGAGACCGTCGATCACCGCACCGGTGCGCGGCGCATCGGGATAGCCGCCCGCGGCGACCACCACGCCCAGCGCCGCGCGCCGGTCCCACTCCGCGTCGGCGCGATCGAGCGTGCCGCTGACGCCGTGCTCGAGCAGATCGAGGAGATCGGTGCGAAGCCGCACGACGATCGGCTGCGTCTCCGGGTCGCCGAGTCGGCAATTGAATTCCAGCACCCTGGGCGCGCCCTGCGCATCGAGCATCACGCCGGCGTAGAGAAAGCCGCTGTACGGCACGCCGTCGGCGGCCATGCCCTGCACCGCAGGCGTGATCACCTCGCGCATGATGCGCGCGTGGACGCCCGGCGTGACGACCGGCGCCGGCGAGTACGCACCCATGCCGCCGGTGTTCGGTCCGGCATCACCGTCGCGCAGGCGCTTGTGGTCCTGGCTTGAGGCGAGCGGCAGCACGTGCACGCCGTCGACCATGACGATGAAGCTCGCTTCCTCGCCCGCGAGGCATTCCTCGATCACCACGCGCGCACCCGCCGCGCCCATCGCATTGGCCACGAGCATGTGATCGACCGCCGCGTGCGCTTCGTCGCGAGTGGCTGCCACCACCACGCCCTTGCCGGCGGCGAGGCCGTCGGCCTTCACCACGATCGGCGCGCCGCGCGCGTCGATGTACGCGTGCGCGTCCTTCGCCGAGGTGAACGTGCGATACGCCGCCGTCGGGATGCCGTGACGCTGCATGAACGCCTTGGCGTAATCCTTGGAGCTTTCGAGCTGCGCCGCGGCGCGGGTGGGCCCGAAGATGCGCAGCCCCGCCTTGCGAAACGCATCGACGATACCCGCCGCGAGCGGCGCCTCCGGCCCGACCACCGTGAGGCCCACGTTCTCCCGCTTGGCGAACGCCACCAGCGCGTCATGATCGGCGAGCGCAACGTTGGTGAGCTCCGCGGCGCGCGCGGTGCCGCCGTTGCCCGGCGCCACGAACACCTGCGCGATGCGCGGCGATTGCGCGATCTTCCACGCCAGCGCGTGCTCGCGCCCGCCGCCGCCGATCACGAGTACGTTCATGCCGCCGTGCGCATCAATGGCGGAAGTGGCGCACGCCGGTGAACACCATCGCCATGTCGCGCTCGTCCGCTGCGGCGATCACTTCCTCGTCGCGAACGCTGCCGCCCGGCTGGATCACCGCCACCGCGCCGTTGTCGGCGACGACGTCGAGCCCGTCGCGAAACGGAAAGAACGCGTCCGACGCGACGACCGATCCCGCCAGCGACAGCCCCGCGTTCTTCGCCTTGATGGCCGCGATGCGGGTGGAATCCACACGGCTCATCTGCCCCGCGCCGATGCCGAGCGTGCGGCCGCTCGCGCAGTACACGATGGCGTTGGACTTCACGAACTTCGCGACACGCCAGGCGAAGATCAAGTCCTGCAGCTGGGCGGCTGTGGGCGCGCGCCGCGTGACGGTGCGAAGCTCGCCCGCATCGACGTCGCGATCGTCCGGCGTCTGCAACAGGAAGCCGCCCCCCACGCGCTTCAGGTCGAACGCGTTGCGGCCCGCCACGCCGGGCGTCAGAGCGATCTGCAGCACGCGCACGTTCTTCTTCTGCGCGATCACGTGGAGCGCGTCGTCGGCGTACGCCGGCGCGAGCAGCACCTCGACGAACTGCGCCGACACCGCCTCGAGCGTCGCCGCATCGACCGGGTGGTTGAACGCGATGATGCCGCCGAACGCCGAGGTCGGATCGGTGGCGAAGGCGGCGCGATAGGCTTCCAGCGGTGTCGGTGCGAGCGCGACGCCGCACGGATTCGCGTGCTTCACGATGACGCACGCGCAGGCGTCGAACGTCTTGACGCACTCCCAGGCGGCATCCGCGTCGGCGATGTTGTTGTAGGACAGCTCCTTGCCCTGCAACTGTCGATACGAGGCGATGCTGCCGGGCACGGGCGTTTCGTCGCGGTAGAACGCCGCCGCCTGGTGCGGATTCTCGCCGTAGCGCAGGCTTTGCAGGCGCTCGCCCGCCATGCGAAACGATTGCGGGAACGGCTCCGGGCTGCCGTCGGCGCCGCGCGCGGTGAGCCAGTTCGCGATCGCACCGTCGTATGCGGCGGTGTGCGCGAACGCCTTGCGCATCAGCGCGAAGCGCGTCGCGTCGCCGAGCGCGCCGTCGCGGGCGAGCTCGTGCAGCACGCTGTCGTAGTCCGCGGGATCGACCACCACGCCGACGTGCTGCCAGTTCTTCGCCGCCGCGCGCACCATGGCCGGGCCACCGATGTCGATGTTCTCGATCGCGTCGTCGAGCGTGCAGCCCGGCTTCGCGACCGTTTCCCGGAACGGATAGAGGTTGACCACGACGAGGTCGATCGGCGGAATGCCGTGCGCCTCCAGCGCCGCGCGATGCGAGGCGTCGTCGCGCCGGGCGAGGATGCCGCCGTGCACCTTCGGGTGGAGCGTCTTCACGCGGCCGTCGAGCATCTCGGGGAATCCGGTGTAGCTCGAAACATCCGTGACGGACACGCCCGCGTCGCTCAGCGCGCGCGCCGTTCCGCCGGTGGACAGGAGCGCGAAGCCCTGCGCGACCAGCGCGCGCGCAAAGTCCACGAGCCCGCGCTTGTCGGACACCGACAAGAGCGCCTGACGCGTCGCCGTCATCGGATCAGTCGCGCCGTGTTCGACCCAGGCGACTGCCTCGGCCCACGATGGGGCGGCCGGAGCGAGCCTGCGGGTCGTTCATCTAGATGAGCTTGTACTTCGCGAGCTTGGCGCGCAGCGTCGTGCGATTCATGCCGAGCATGTCCGCCGCCTGCGTCTGGTTGCCCTGCGCCCGCTCGAGCATGGACGCGAGCAGCGCGCGCTCGACGTGGCCGATCACCATGTCGTAGACCCCGTGCGGCGGCTCGCCGTCCAGCTTGCGGAAGTACTCGTCCAGCGAATGCTGGATGCTGCGACCGATCTCGTTGCTGCCGTTCAGACGTGGCGTGCGTTTCACGCAGCGAGGGCCTCCCCTGCCCGCGACCTTGCGGCCGATTCCAGTTGCCATGCCGGGCTCGTCGCGGACGCGCGCGCAATGGCTTCGCGCGCGGCGTCCGCCGCGTCCGTGCTGTCGATGTAGACGAGCCGCTCCCCGCGGTCCGCCAGGTCGTCGAAGAACGCCTCCATCGCCGCCGTCTGCGCCGCCGCGCTCGCCGTCTGGTTCACAACGGCGCGCAGCGCAGCGCCGCCGGGCAGCGCCTCCGTATACCAGGCGAGATGCTTGCGCGCGATGCGCACGCCGAGCTCCTCGCCGTAGAAATCGTAATGATCGCGCAGGTGCGCGGCAATGACCGCGCGCGCCTCGCGAACGGTCGGCGCCGGCAGCGCGACGCCGGTCGCGAGGTAATGCGCGATCTCGCGGAAGATCCAGGGGCGTCCCTGCGCGGCGCGGCCGATCATCACGCCATCCGCGCCGGTGCGATCGAGCACCTCGCGCGCCTGCTCGGGGGTGGCGATGTCGCCGTTCGCAAAAACCGGAATGCCGACGCCAGCCTTCACCGCGCCGATCGTCTCGTATTCCACCGGCCCCACGAACGCGCACGCGCGCGTGCGGCCGTGCACCGCCAACGCGGCGATGCCCTCGGACTCGGCCATGCGCGCGATGCGCACGGCGTTGCGCGCGGCGGGGTCCGGTCCGGTGCGCATCTTCAGCGTGACCGGCACGGGCACGGCAGCAACGACCGCCCGCACGATGGCGGCGACCAGCGGCTCGTTGGACAGCAATGCGGAGCCCGCCGCCGCGTTGCAGACCTTCTTGGCGGGGCAGCCGAGATTGATGTCGATGATCTGCGCGCCGCGATCGACGTTGTAGCGGGCCGCATCGGCGACCAGCACGGGATCCGCGCCCGCGATCTGCACGGCGATGGGCTCGACCTCGCCCGCGTGATCGGTGCGCCGACGCGACTTGTCGGTCGCCCACAGTCGCGGGTTTGCCGCGACCATCTCGGACACCGCGTAGCCCGCGCCGAGCCGCTTGCACAGCTGGCGAAACGGGCGATCCGTCACGCCGGCCATCGGAGCCACCGCAAGCGAATTCGCGAGGACGTGTCGTCCGATGCGCATCGGGGGGTCGTTGCAGCGTGAAGCGGGAAGGGGCGGCGATTATACCGCGCACGCGCCGTTGCGTTCGCGTGATTTTTCGCGCGCGATCACCTCCCGATGCGAAAAGGCGGCAGCGCCTCGAGGACGCCGCCGCCTTTTCGTGAACCGCTTGCGATGTCGCTACTTGCCCTTGGAGTTGCCGGGGCCCATGTTGCCGCTCTGCACGCCCGATCCGGACAGCGGCACGGGTGCGTTCGTGTCGATGCGACCGGTGAGGCGGCTGAGGTCGGCAGGTGTCAAGCCATCCTGGTTGATGTCCGCTGCGTCCCAGCGGCGCGCCATCTCGTCGAGATAAGCCTGGCGCGTGATGCGTCCGTCATGCATGCGCGAATAATCATCGGCCCACGTCTCGAGCGGCACCACGGGTGCGGGGCTCACCACGGCACCCGACGGCGTGCTCACCATGGCACCCGACGGTGTGCTGACCACCGCGCCCGACGGCGTGGTCACCGCCGCCGGCGCGACATACGTCGGCCCGTAATACGTCTGCGCGAAAGCCGCGCCGGCCGTCATCGCCGCCGCAGCCGTCAATGCCGCTGCGCATTGCCTTGCGTTCATGCCGTCCTCCATGCGTCGCAGGATCACGCATTCCATTGTGTCGAATCCTGCTCCGCGCGGCAGCCGGAGCTGGGCGCATTCGCCTGTAGGTCGACGCCGTGTCTGCCCTCCGACAGCGCGCGTCTCACCCCCAGCCGTACAGCATCGCGCGGGTGAAAGCTCGCTTTACCGGCGGCACTGCGTCGAGCAACGCCAGGCCGACGCCGCGCGGCCACCGCAGGGCGTTTCCGGTGAAGACGCGCACGAGACCATCGGTGAACGCCATGCCGGCGCGGCGGTCGAGCGTGCGACGCGCGCCGTAGGCGTCCAGCATGGCGCGCGCGCCGATGGCGTCGCGCGGCGTCTCGACGAGGGTCCGCGCGAGCTCGTGCGCGTCGCGCAAGCCGAGGTTCAGTCCCTGACCGGCGATCGGATGAAGCGCCTGCGCCGCATTGCCGATAGCCGCGACGCGCCGTGCGACCGTCGGGCGCGCGCGCTCGAGCACCAGCGGAAAGCTGCGCCGCTCGCTCACGCGCCGGTAGCCGGTCACGCGCGCGCCGAAGTGCCGGCGCAGCTCTGCGATGAATGCATCGTCCGGCAGCGCGAGCGTCGCGCGCGCGTCATCGGGCGACTGCGTCCACACCAGTCCGTAGTGATCCTGCTCCGGGAGGAGCGCGACGGGACCCGACGCCGTGAAGCGCTCGTAGGCGAGTCCGTCGTGCGGCCGATCCATCCAGACCTTCGCCACGACGGCGACCTGCCCGTAATCGTGGCGCTCGCGGGTGACCCCTTCGATGCGATCGCCGGCGCCGTCGGCCGCGACGGCGAGGCGCGCGGTCAGGGCTTCCGTGGAACCCTCGAGCACGATCGACGCGTGGCTCGGCGTGCCGGACACGCCGGCGACACGCACGCCGTAGCGCAGGTCGACGCGCGTGCGTGCGAGCGCGGCGTCCAGCGCGGCCTGCAGCGCACGATACGAGACGACATAGCCGAGCGCCGGCAGGTTCTGCTCGCGCGCATCGATGCGCATCGTCCCGAAGCCGCCGGCCTGAGAGACGTCGATCGCCGTGATGGCCGTTGCCGCCTGCGCCGGCAGCGTGCGCCAGACGCCGACGCGTTCGAGGATGAGGCGCGAGCCGTGCGAAAGCGCGAGCGCGCGATCGCCGCGGGGCGTCTCGCCGGGCGCGCGCGCATCCAGCGCCACGACGTCGAGATCGCAGTCGGCAAGCCCGAGTGCGAAGGTGGCGCCGACCGGCCCTGCGCCGACGACTACGATGTCGTGCACGAGACCTTCACCCGGCCTGACCGGCGCGCGGAGCGCCGGGTGCGGATCATCGCGCGCATGCAGCTTCCACGTCCGCCACCGATTTCGGCGCGTCGGAGGTGAGGTTTTCGACGCCGTCGGCGGTCACGAGCACGTCGTCCTCGATGCGCACGCCGATGTTCCAGAAGCGCTCGGGCACGTTGTCCGCGGGACGGATGTACGCGCCCGGCTCCACGGTGAGCACCATGCCCGGCGCGAGACGCTGCGACGCGCCCCTCACCTGGTAGAGACCGGCGTCGTGCACGTCCATGCCCAGCCAATGGCCGGCGCGGTGCATGTAGAACTGCTTGTACGCGCCCGTCTCCAGCACCTCGTCGAGGGTGCCCTTGCAAAGGCCGAGGTCGATGAAGCCCTGCGCGAGCACGCGCTCGGCCACCTTGTGGTAGTCGTGGAACTCGGCGCCCGGGCGCACGGCGTCGAGACACGCGAGCTGCGAGGCGAGCACGAGCTCGTAGATGTCGCGCTGCGGCCCTGAAAAGCGGCCGTTCACCGGGAACGTGCGCGTGATGTCGGACGCATAGCCCTGATACTCGCAGCCGGCGTCGATGAGCAGGAGGTCGCCGTCCTGCATCTCGCGGTTGTTGTCGCGATAGTGCAGCACGCAGGCGTTGGGACCTGAAGCCACGATCGACGCGTACGCAACCGCTTGCGCGCCATGCTGCAGGAATTCGTGCGCGAGCTCGGCCTCGACCTGGTACTCGTGCTGACCCGGTCGCGCGCGCGCCATCGCACGACGGTGCGCCGCCGCCGAGATCTTCGCGGCGTGGCGCATGAGGCGGATCTCCTCCGCGTCCTTGACGAGGCGCATCGAGTCGAGCGCACCGCGCACGTCGACGATCTCCTCCGGCGCGGCGACGCCCGTGCGCGCGCGTGCGCGCACTTCGTTCAGCACGTCCGTGATCTGGCGGTCCCAGTCCGAGAAGAGCCCGAGTGGCGTGAAGAGCGCCGGCCGATCGGAGGCGAGGTCGGGCAGCCTGTCCTTGACTGCTTCGATCGGCAACGCCTCGTCGAATCCGAAGACCTCCTTCGCCGCCTCGGGACCGTAGCGGAATCCGTCCCAGATCTCGCGCTCCTCGTTCTTCTCGCGACAGAACAGCACGTGCCGGTCGCCGTCCGGTCCGGCGACGAGCGCGATCACGGCTTCCGGCTCAGGGAATCCCGAGAGGTAATAGAAGTAGCTGTCGTGCCGGTACGGATACAGCGAGTCGCGGTTGCGCGGGACCTCCGGCGCGGTCGGAATGAGCGCAACGCCGCCGCCGGTGTGTTCGCGCATGGTGCGCAGCAGCGCGTCGCGGCGCGCACGGTAGACCTGGTGAGCGTGATTCATGGTCGTCCGCAGGACGGGGATGGCCGCATTATAGAGGCGGCACGATGCGCTAACATCCTCGTCATGGCGCCGTCCGTCGCGCCCACCGGCCCTGCGCTGCGCGAGGCGAAGCGCGCGATGCGTGCCGCGGTCATCGCGCTACGCGATGCGCTGCCCGTCGACGCGCGCGCCGCGGCGTCGCACGCCATCGCGTCGCGCGTGACGGCGCTGCCGCAATTCGCGGCGGCCTCGAGCATCCTCGTCACGCTTCCCTTTCGCAGCGAGTGGGACAGCGCGCTCGTGGCGCGCACGGCGCTCGCGCTCGGCAAGCGCGTCATCGTCCCGCGCGTCGACGTCGCCGCGCGCATGCTGAGCCTTCACGTGGTCCAGTCGCTCGACGACGCGATCGAGTCCGGCTATCGCGGCATTCCGGAGCCGCGCGCCGACACGCCGATCGCCCGGCCCGACGAGGTTGTGCTCGCGCTCGTTCCCGGCGTGGCATTCGACGCGTCCGGCCGCCGTCTCGGCTATGGCGGCGGCTACTACGATCGGCTGCTACCGCTGATCGCGAGCGACGTGCCGCGCATCGCCGGCGCGTTCGACTTTCAGGTGGTGGATCACGTGCCGTCGGCGGCGCACGATCACCGCGTCGACGTGATCGTGACGCCCACGCGTGCGGTGGGACCGCGCGCGCTGGCATGAGCAACGGCGGCGAACCGACCGGCGCCGCCGCGCGCCGGATCGCCACGCTCGCGCTCGCTGCGACGCTGGCGATCCAGGTGTTCACGTCGATGGCCGGCGCGGCAGCCGCGGTGCTCGCGCCGACCGTCGCGGTCGCGTTCGACGTCGACCCGCGCTGGATCGGGATCTTCATCGGCCTGGTCTACGCGGGTGCTATGGCGGCGAGCCTCGCCTCCGGCGGCTTCATCGAGCGTTACGGGTCCATCCGCACGTCGCAGGCCTGCGTGGTGATATGCGCCGCAGGCGTCGCCGTGATGGCGGGCGCGCCGGCCGGCGCGCCGTGGCTGCTCGCCGCGGCGGCGCTGGTGATCGGCCTCGGCTACGGTCCCATCACGCCCGCCTCATCGCAGCTGCTGGCGCGAACCACGCCAAGCGAGCGCATGGCCGTCACCTTCTCCATCAAGCAGACGGGCGTTCCGGCGGGCGTCGCGCTGGCGGGCGCGGTGCTGCCGTCGCTCGCGCACGCCGCCGGCTGGCGTGCCGCGTCATGGGCGGTCGCGGCGCTCGGGGTTGCCGTCGCGCTCGCGGCACAACCGGTGCGCGCGCGGCTCGACGTGGATCGGCAGCACGGCCGGCGGCTGACGCTGCGCGCGGTGCTCGCGCCGCTCGCGCATCTCCGGACGCCCGCGTTGCGGCGCACCGCCTTGATCGGCTTCGCCTACTCGGCCACGCAGATGTGCCTCACGAGCTTCCTCGTGGTGTACCTCGCCGAAGCGCTGCGCTATCCGCTGGTCGTCGCGGGCCTCGCCCTGAGCGTGGCGACGGTGGGCGGCGTCGCCGGACGCATCGGCTGGGGCATCGTGGCCGACCGCTGGCTTCAGGCGCGCCGGACGCTGGCGTTGATCGGCGCGCTCGCTGCCGCATCCTCCGTGACGCTCGCGTTCGCGCAGCCCGAATGGCCCGTGCCCGCATGCCTGGCGCTCGCCGGCGTGTTCGGCATCACCGCAATCGGCTGGAACGGCGTGCAGCTGGCGGAGGTCGCCCGCCTGGCGCCGCGGGGCGCCGCCGGCGTGGTCACCGGAGCCGTGGGCTTCGTTACGTTCTCGGGCGTCGTCGTCGGCCCTCCATTGTTTGCGTTGATCGCGTCGTTCACGTCGAGCTACCGCGCGAGTTTCGCCGCGCTCGGGGCGGTGAGCGGTGGATGCGCGCTATGGCTTTTCCTGCGTCAGGTGCGCGGATTGGAAGTGAGCAATCACTGATCGTTCGGCCCGCCCCCACGGGGCTTCGACCACCCGGGAACGTCGCGTCCACTTGTTCATGGAAATTATTTCCATGATGCGGTAGGATACGTGCCGCGGGCCTGATTTGCGCCGTGGCGATACAGGTCTCCAGCGCGCGCCTACAATCGAATCGCGCTTCCCCGCACGCCCTCTTCCCGGAGTTCAGCATGGACAGGATCCCCGATCTCGATCCCCAGGAAACACGCGAGTGGCTCGATGCGCTCGAGGGCGTGCTGCAGACGCAGGGCCCCGATCGCGCGCACTTCCTGATCGAGCAGCTGATCGACAAGGCGCGGCGGTCGGGCGCGTTCATGCCGTTCTCGGCGAATACGGCCTACATCAACACGATTCCGCATCACAAGCAGGTGCGCATCCCGGGCGACCAGGCGATCGAGCACAAGATCCGCTCGTACACGCGCTGGAACGCGATGGCGATGGTCGTGCGCGCGAACAAGCACACCAACGTGGGCGGGCATATCGCGAGCTTCGCGTCGTCGGCCACGCTGTACGACGTCGGGTTCAATCATTTCTGGCACGCGCCGTCGGAAAGCCATGGCGGCGACCTCGTGTTCGTGCAGGGCCATTCCGCGCCCGGCGTGTACTCCCGCATGTTCATGCTGGGGCGCCTCACGGAAGAGCAGCTCGACAACTTCCGCCAGGAAGTCGACGGCAAGGGCATCTCGTCGTATCCGCATCCCTGGCTCATGCCCACGATCTGGCAGTTCCCCACCGTCTCGATGGGGCTCGGCCCGCTGATGGCGATCTACCAGGCGCGCTTCATGAAGTACCTGCAGGACCGCGGCTTCGCCAAGACCGAGGGCCGCAAGGTCTGGGTGTTTTGCGGCGACGGCGAGATGGACGAGCCCGAGTCGATGGGCGCGATCGGCATGGCGGCGCGCGAGTCGCTCGACAACCTCATCTTCGTGGTGAACTGCAACCTGCAGCGCCTCGACGGTCCCGTGCGCGGCAACGGCAAGATCATCCAGGAGCTCGAGAGTGACTTCCGCGGCGCCGGCTGGAACGTCATCAAGCTCGTCTGGGGCTCGAGATGGGACCCGCTTCTCGCGCGCGACAAGAAGGGCATCCTGATGCGCCGCATGATGGAGGCCGTCGACGGCGAGTACCAGACGTTCAAGTCGAAGGACGGCGCCTACGTGCGCGAGTACTTCTTCAACACGCCCGAGCTGAAGGAGCTCGTCGCCGACTATTCGGACGAGGACATCTGGAACCTCAACCGTGGCGGCCACGACCCGCACAAGGTCTACGCGGCCTACCACGCCGCGGTGAGTCACAAGGGCCAGCCGACGGTGATCCTCGCCAAGACGATCAAGGGCTATGGCATGGGCGAAGCGGGCGAGGCCCAGAACATCACGCACCAGCAGAAGAAGATGGACGTCACCGCCATCCGGCGCTTTCGCGACCGCTTCCAGATTCCGGTGCCCGACGAGGAGATCGAGCAGGTTCCTTACATCAAGTTCGCCGACGGATCGCCCGAGCTCGAGTACATGCGCGGGCAGCGCATGAACCTCGGCGGCTACCTGCCGGCGCGGCGCCCCAGGGCCGAGCCGCTCACGATACCGCCGCTGTCCGCGTTCGAGCGCTTCCTCAAGAGCACCGAGGATCGCGAGATCTCGACCACGATGGCGCTGGTGCAGATCATGCAGGTCCTGGTGCGCGACAAGAACATCGGCAAGCGCGTCGTGCCCATCGTGCCGGACGAGTTCCGCACCTTCGGCATGGAGGGCATGTTCCGCCAGCTCGGCATCTGGAACCAGCTCGGGCAGCTCTACACGCCCGAGGACAAGGGCCAGCTGATGTTCTACAAGGAGAGCAAGGACGGTCAGGTGCTGCAGGAGGGCATCAACGAGGCCGGCGCCATGTCGGACTGGATGGCCGCGGCCACCAGCTATTCGACGCACGGCGTGATGATGATCCCGTTCTACATCTACTACTCGATGTTCGGCTTCCAGCGCACCGGCGATCTCGCCTGGGCGGCGGGCGACATGCGCTGCCGCGGCTTCCTGATCGGCGGCACGGCGGGACGTACCACGCTCAACGGCGAAGGCCTGCAGCACGAGGACGGCCATTCGCAGGTGCTGTCGTCGGTGATTCCGAACTGCGTCTCGTACGACCCCACGTTCAGCTACGAAGTCGCGGTGATCGTGCAGGACGGCCTGCGGCGCATGTACGTCGAGCAGGAAGACGTTTACTACTACCTGTCGGTGATGAACGAGAACTACGCGCACCCGGCGATGCCCGAGGGCGCGGCGCCCGACATCCTGAAGGGCATGTACAGGTTCCGCGCCGGTGCGGCGGCGGCCAAGGGAAAGAAAAGCGCGCGCGTGCAGCTCCTCGGGTCGGGCACGATCTTCCGCGAAGTGATCGCGGCGGCGGATCTGCTGAAGAACGACTGGGGTGTCGATGCCGACCTGTGGTCGTGTCCGTCGTTCACCGAGCTCGCGCGCGAGGGCAACGCGGTCGAGCGCTGGAACCTCATCAATCCCGGCGAGAAGCCGCGCGTGCCGCACGTCACCGCGTGTCTCGCCGACACGCAGGGACCGGTCGTCGCGGCCACCGACTACGTGCGCACCTTCGCCGACCAGATCCGCAAGCTCGTCCCGCGTCGCTACGTCGTGCTCGGCACCGACGGCTTCGGCCGCTCCGACACCCGCGAGAAGCTGCGCTATTTCTTCGAGGTGGATCGGCACTGGGTGGCGCTCGCCGCGTTGAAGGCGCTCGCCGATGACGGCGCGGTGGCGGCGAGCGTGCCGGCCGACGCGATGCGCAAGTACGGGCTCGATGCATCGAAGCCCGCGCCCTGGACGGTATAGCGTAGAGTCGCCCGACAATCCTCGATGGCACGTCAACCATGAGCACGCTCGAAGTCAAGGTTCCCGATATCGGCGACTTCAAGGACGTCCCGGTCATCGAGGTATTCGTGAAGCCGGGCGACGCGATCAACGCCGAGGATCCGCTCGTCACGCTGGAGTCGGACAAGGCGACGATGGACGTGCCCTCACCGGCGGCGGGCACCGTGAAGGAAGTGCGCGCCAAGGTCGGTGACAAGGTCGCGGAAGGATCGCTGCTTCTCGTGCTCGAGGCGAACGGCGCCGGGGCGGGTGCCGCGCCCTCGCACACGACGTCCGCGCCGGCAACCGCGAGCGCGCCGCCCGCTCCCGTCCCCAGCACACCCGCGCCGCGCGGCGAGAAGGGCCGCGCCGATGCGCCCGGCGAGGGCGCGAGCCCGACGCCGCCGGCCGGCGCCACGCGCGAAGTTCGCGTCCCCGACATCGGCGACTTCAAGGACGTCCCGATCATCGAGGTGTTCGTGAAGCCCGGCGACATCGTCAAGCCGGACGATCCGCTCGTGACCCTCGAATCCGACAAGGCGGCGATGGATGTGCCCGCCCCTTTCGGCGGCGTCGTCGAGGGCGTGCGCGTGTCCGTTGGCGAGAAGGTGAGCGAAGGCACCGTGCTGCTGTCGCTGAAGACGTCGCAGACCGGGCCCGAGCCGGCCAGCCGCGCGACGCCGCCATCGCAGCCGTCGGATGCGGATCGCGCGGTCCCGCCGGTCACCGCCGAACGCGGCGATGTGACGTCGAAACGTGCCGAGCCGATGCCCGAGACGGATCGGTCTGCGCCGACTCGTGCCGTCGCGCCGCCGCCCGATCGCGAAGCATTCCGCGCCGCGCACGCGTCGCCCGCGGTGCGCAAGTTCGCGCGCGAGCTCGGCGTCGACCTGTCGAAGGTCACCGGCAGCGGCCCGAAGGGCCGCATCCTGCAGGAGGACGTGCAGCAGTTCGTCAAGCGCGTCCTGTCCACGCCGGCGACGGCGGGCGCCGGCGCGGCGGGTGGGGTGACCGGGGGCGGCGAGCTCAACCTGCTGCCATGGCCCAAGGTCGATTTCGCGAAGTTCGGCGCGATCGAGGCGAAGCCGTTGTCGCGCATCAAGAAGATCTCCGGCGCCAACCTCGCGCGCAACTGGGTGATGATCCCCCATGTCACGCAGTTCGACGAGGCCGACGTCACCGATCTCGAGGCCTTGCGCGTCGCGCTCAACAAGGAGAACGAGAAGGCGGGCGTGAAGGTCACGATGCTCGCGTTCCTCATCAAGGCGAGCGTCGCGGCGCTGAAGAAGTTTCCCGACTTCAACACGTCGATCGAAGGCGAGAGCCTCGTCTACAAGCAGTACTTCAACATCGGCTTTGCCGCCGACACCCCGAACGGACTCGTGGTTCCGGTGCTGAAGAACGCCGACCAGAAGGGCGTGATCCAGATCGCGAAGGAGATGACCGAGCTTTCCACGAAAGCGCGCGAAGGCAAGCTCGGGCCGGCGGACATGCAGGGCGGCTGCTTCTCCATCTCGTCGCTCGGCGGCATCGGCGGCACCGCGTTCACGCCCATCATCAACGCGCCGGAAGTGGCGATCCTCGGCGTATCGCGCACCGCGCAAAAGCCGGTGTGGGATGGGAAGGCGTTCGTGCCGCGCCTCATGCTGCCGCTGTCGCTGTCCTACGATCATCGGGTCATCGACGGCGCGCAGGCGGCGCGTTTCGTAACGTACTACTCGGGCCTGCTGGCCGACATGCGTCGCGCGCTGCTGTGAGGTCGCGCGCCGTCGCATCGATCGTGCGCGCCATCCGGCGTGCACCCGTGCACGCATGACGAACTCGCGAAGACTGGTATGAGCACGATCGAAGTCAAGGTTCCCGACATCGGCGACTTCAAGGACGTCCCGATCATCGAGGTGTTCGTCAAGCCGGGCGACGCGATCAAGGCCGAGGATCCGCTCGTCACGCTCGAGTCGGACAAAGCGACGATGGACGTTCCATCGCCCGCGGCCGGCGTCGTCAAGGAAGTGCGCGCCAAGGTCGGCGACAGGATCAGCGAAGGCGCGACGCTCCTCATGCTCGAGAGCGCGGATGCGGCAGCACCGTCCAAGCCAGCCGGTGCAGCCGCGACGTCCGGGCCCCCGCCTGCCGCGGCGACGACCGCGCCGAGCGGCGCGCCGGCTGCGCCCGCGACGCAGACGACCGCGACACCGCCGGGTACATCGGGCGCGGCTGCTTCCACAGCCGGTGCATCGACGTACCAGGGCAAGGCCGACGTCGAGTGCGACGTGCTCGTGCTCGGCTCGGGACCGGGCGGCTACAGCGCGGCGTTTCGCGCCGCAGACCTCGGCATGAAGACCGTCCTCGTCGAGCGTTACGCGACGCTGGGCGGCGTGTGCCTCAACGTCGGCTGCATTCCGTCGAAGGCCCTGCTGCACATCGCCGCGGTCACCGACGAGGCGCGCGCGCTCGCGGATCACGGCGTCGCGTTCGGTGCGCCGCAGTTCGACACGGCGAAGCTTCGCGCCTGGAAGGACAAGGTCGTCGGCAAGCTCACCGGCGGCCTCGCGGGGATGGCCAAGATGCGCAAGGTCGAGGTGGTGCGCGGCACCGGGACGTTCCTCGACGCGCACCATCTCGAAGTCGCGGTCACCGCGGGCAGGGGCCAGGAGTCGTCGGGCCAGAAGAAAGTGGTGAAGTTCGCGCATGCGATCATCGCCGCCGGGTCGCAGGCGGTCGCGCTGCCGTTCATGCCGAAGGACCCGCGCGTGGTCGATTCGACGGGCGCGCTCGAGCTCGCGACGCTGCCGAAGAAAATGCTGGTCGTCGGCGGCGGCATCATCGGCCTCGAGATGGCCACGGTGTATTCGTCGCTCGGCGCGCGCCTCGACGTCGTCGAGATGCTCGACGGCCTCATGCTCGGCGCCGACCGCGACCTCGTGAAGGTCTGGGAGCGCATGAACAAGGGCCGCTTCGACCGCGTGATGCTGAAGACGAAGACGACCGGCGCCGAGGCGACACCCCAAGGCATTCGCGTGCGTTTCGAGGGCGAGCAGGCGCCGTCCGAGCCGCAGCTCTACGACCTCGTGCTCGTGTCGGTCGGCCGGCGGCCGAACGGCGCGCGCATCGGCGCCGACAAGGCCGGCGTGACGGTCAACGAGCGCGGATTCATCCCGGTCGACGACCAGATGCGCACCAACGTGCCCCACATCTTCGCGATCGGCGACATCGTCGGCCAGCCGATGCTCGCGCACAAGGCGACGCACGAGGGTCACGTGGCCGCGGAAGCCGCAGCCGGGCAGAAATCGCATTTCGACGCGCGCGTCATTCCGTCGGTGGCGTACACCGATCCGGAGGTGGCGTGGGCCGGCGTCACCGAAGACGAGGCCAAAGCACAGGGACGCAAGGTCGAGAAGGGCCTCTTTCCCTGGGCCGCGTCGGGACGCGCCATCGCGAACGGCCGCGACGAGGGGTTCACCAAGCTGCTCTTCGACGCCGAGACGCATCGCATCGTCGGCGGCGGCATCGTCGGCACGCACGCGGGGGATCTCATCAGCGAGATCGCGCTTGCGATCGAGATGGGCGCCGATGCCGTCGACATCGGCCGCACCATTCACCCGCATCCGACGCTGTCCGAGTCGATCGGGCTCGGCGCCGAGGCATTCGAAGGCGTCTGCACCGACCTGCCGCCGGCGCGCAGGAAAAGCTAGCGGCGCCCGTATCCGCCATGAAGCGCGCATTGCTTCGCTTCGTGGCATGGGTCGCGGGTCTCACGCTTTTGGCCGCGTGCGTCGTCGCCGCGGTCAACGCATCCGACCAGGAACGCTTGCCGGACGATCCGGCGCTCGTCGTTTCACGGCGGCCCGTCGTGCCCGACGACAACGCGTACTTCCTGCTCGTCGGCTTCGAAGCGCCGCGCGACGTCGATCCGATCGCGCACGGCGCGCGCCTGGTGCGCGAGCACGACGAGGAGGCCGCGCAGGACCCGTCGATGCGCAGTCGTGTCGACGCCATCGGGGCCCGTGGCGCCAAGCCCGAAGACGGCGGCCTGCGCTACGTCGGCAACGGTCCGGCGCACTGCGCATTCGCGACGGCGGCCTGTCGCGATGCGATCGCGAGCCGCTCCACGCAGATCGAAGGGTCGCTGCGAACAACAATATGGCGCTGTTCCATGCGCTGCAGGGCGAGTACGCAAACCCCGCACGGGATTGCGTCGACATGGCCGAAGCCTCTGCGCGGGCGAAGTTCTTGGAGCCTGACATCACGTGGCTCTACAACCCCGTCGGAAAGTCGCTCATCTCGGCCTCGGCGTCATGGTTTCACCCGTACGCCGCGCGCATGTGCGACCTGTCGGCTCACGCGCAGCTCGTTCGCGCGCAACTGGAGATCGGCGCCGCAAGCGTGCCGTCGAGCGAGGTGCCGCGCTATCTGGCTGCGCTCCGGAGCTCGCCAATCCGCTCACGCGGAACGCGTTCGGGTGGTCGCCAGGCGCTCGCGTGCTGTGGTTCACGCCGAACGATCATCGCTGGGTCTGCACCGAAGGCGACGTGGTCGCCGAGATGCCGCCTCCGGCGCACTGAGCTCGTGACACCGACGCTGGTACGATAAGGGCTTCATCCGGCCCTGCTGCGCCAATGACCCAGGACGAACAGAAACAGGCCGTGGCACGCGCGGCGCTCGAGTACGTCGAGGACGACGCTTGGATCGGCGTCGGCTCGGGGTCGACCGCGAACTTCTTCATCGACGCGCTCGCCGAACGCAGGCACCGCATCAAGGGCGCCGTCGCGAGCTCGGTGAAGAGCGCCGAGCGCCTGAAGTCGCACGGGATCCTCGTCGAGGAGCTCAACAACGTTCGCGACATTCCGGTCTACATCGACGGCGCGGACGAAATCGACGCGCAAGGCGCGATGATCAAGGGCGGCGGCGGCGCGCTCACGCGCGAGAAGATCGTCGCCGCGGTCGCGCGCAGGTTCGTGTGCATCGTCGATGCGACGAAGTCCGTGCAGCATCTGGGGCGCTATCCGTTGCCGGTCGAGGTCATTCCCATGGCGCGCAGCTATGTCGCGCGCGAGCTCGTGCGCCTCGGTGGGGAACCGGCGTGGCGCATGGGGTTCACCACCGACAACGGCAATGTCATCCTGGACGTGAGCGGGCTCACCATCCGCGATCCGGTCGGCCTGGAGACGCAGCTCAACCAGCTCGCGGGCGTCGTGACGGTCGGGCTCTTTGCACGACGAGGGGCGGATGTGATCCTGCTGGGCAGCGAGCGAGGCGTCTCGAAGCTGACGCCCAAACGTACAATCACGGCATGAACGACATCGCCGCGCCTGCGTTGAAGGCGGTCAGCGACGTGGCTGCGTACATGCACGACGTCGGCGTCGGCGCGCGCGTGGCCGCCCGCGCGCTGGCGCGCGCCGACAGCGGCAGCAAGGACCGCGCGTTGATGGCGGTCGCCGCGGCGCTGCGGCGCGACGCGGCGCGGCTGCTCGAGGCGAATGCGCGCGACGTCGCCAGCGCACGCGACGCGAAGCTCGACGACGCCTTCGTCGATCGCCTGACGCTGGATGCCAAGGGCATCGAAGGCATGGCGCGCGGCGTGGAAGCCATCGTCGCGCTGCCCGACCCGATCGGCGAGATCACGGGCCTGCGGCAGCGCCCGTCCGGCATCCAGGTCGGGCAGATGCGCGTGCCGCTCGGGGTCGTCGGCATCATCTACGAGTCGCGGCCCAACGTGACGGTGGACGCGGCCGCGCTCTGCATCAAGTCGGGCAACGCGGCGATCCTGCGCGGCGGGTCCGAATCGCAGCACAGCAATCACGCCATCGCCGCCTGCGTGCACGAGGGCCTGCGCGCGGCCGGCTTGCCGGAGCGCGCCGTGCAGGTCGTCGCGACGACGGATCGCGCCGCGGTCGGCTGCCTCATCACCGATGAGGCGCATGTCGATGTCGTGGTGCCGCGCGGCGGCAAGAGCCTCACCGCGCGCATCGCCAAGGAAGCGAAGGTTCCGGTGATCAAGCACCTCGACGGCGTGTGCCACGTGTACATCGACGCGGCCGCGGACATCGCCAGGGCCATCCGCATCGCCGACAACGCGAAGACCCAGCGTTATTCGCCGTGCAACACCATGGAAACGCTGCTGGTGCACGCCGCGATCGCGCCGCGCGTGCTGCCGCCGCTCAGCGACATCTATCTCGCAAAAGGCGTCGAGCTGCGCGGATGCGAGCAATCGCGCGTGCTCGTGCCGGCCATGAAGCCTGCGACCGATGAAGACTGGTCCACCGAGTACCTGGCGCCGATCCTTTCCGTGCGCATCGTCGACTCCCTCGACGCTGCCATCGAGCACATCGCGCGCTACGGTTCGCAGCACACCGATGCCATCGTGACCGAGGATTACAGCGCCGCGCAGCGCTTCCTGCGCGAGGTCGATTCGAGCTCGGTGATGGTCAACGCCTCCACGCGATTCGCGGACGGGTTCGAATACGGGCTCGGCGCGGAGATCGGCATCTCGACCAACAAGCTTCACGCGCGCGGGCCGGTCGGCCTCGAAGGTCTCACCAGCCTGAAGTGGATCGTGCTGGGCTCCGGCCAGATCCGGACGTAGCCTTTCCGGCGCGCGCTTTTCCGATTCGCACGCGCGCATGTCGTCATCCATCCGGCTTTCGATCGCCACCAACACGGCGATCTTCGTGTCCAAGGGTTTCGGGTGGCTCGTCACGGGGTCGCCCACGCTCTTCGCCGAGTCGATCCATTCGCTGGCCGACGTCGGCAACCAGGTGCTGCTGCACATCGGCGAGGTCCGCAGCGAGGGCGAGCCCGATCGCGAGCATCCGTTCGGCACCGGGCAGGAGCGCTACTTCTGGGCGCTCGTGTCCGCGGTGAGCGTTTTCTTCATCGGTTGCGGCATCAACGTCTACCACGGCATCGATGCGCTCCTGCACCCCACCGAGACCGAGCCGTTCAGCGCGCTCGTGCTCGGCTTGCTGGTGCTCGCGCTGCTGCTGGAAAGCTGGACGTTCGCGACCGCCCTGCGCGAGCTCGGCGGCTGGCGAGGCTTGCGCGGCAACCTCAACAACACGCCCGTGCTCGCGGTACTGCTGGAGGATACCGTCGCGCTCGTCGGGATCCTGCTGACGCTTCTCGTGGGCGGCGTGTCGTATTTCCTCGGCCCGCATCCCGCATTCGATGCCGTGGTCGCGGTATTGGTCGGCGTGCTGCTCGGCGTGATGGCCGCATTCCTGGCCGCCCTGAACCGTCGCCTTCTCATCGACACGACGGACCAGAGGCTCGATCGGGCCGCCGAGCAATGGCTCGGCGAGCGCGGCATCGACGCCGAAGTGCGCTCGCTCGTGCTCGGAGGCGACCGCTACCTCATGTTCGTCCGCGCCAACGGCGAGGTCGAGCATTCGCTCGCCGTCGGCGACGAGCTGAAGGCGCACCTCGCCGGGACGCTCGCGCGCAGCCCGGAGGCGGTCTACTGGAAGTTCAAGCGCGCGCTGGGATAGCGCGCCGCTGCCAGGCCAGCGCGGCCACGGCAATCGCGATGATGGCCAGCACCGGCACGCCGGCCCAGTTGGCAGTGTCCCATCCGGCGCGCGTGACGAGCGCGCCGGACGTGAGCGACGTCGCGGCGAGCGTGACGAAGAGCACGAGGTCGTTGACGCCCTGGACGCGCGCCTTTTCCGAAGGCCGATACGATTCGGTCAGGAGCGTGGTCCCGCCGGTGTACATGAAATTCCAGCCGACCCCGACGAGCGCCAGCCCGATCACGAAATGCGCGACGCTGATGCCATGCAGCGCGACGGCGATCGCCGCGGCCATCAGCAGCACGCCGGCGGAGATCACCTTCAACGCGCCGAAGCGGGCGATGAGCGAGCCGGTCGCAAGCCCCGGCGCGAACATGCCGACGACGTGCCATTCGATCACCGTCGCCGCGGCGCCGAACGGGTGACCGCAGAAGCTCATGGCGATGGGCGTCGCGGTCATGAGGAGGTTCATGAGGCCGTAGCTCAGCGCCGCGGTCACGACCGCGACGATGAACACCGGCTGCACCGCGATCTCGGCGAGCGGCCGCGCGCCCGCCGCCTTGTGCTCGTCGTGCGCAGGGAGCGGAACGTTGACTCGCGACTGCACGAGAAGCGCGAGGAACGCGAACCCCGCGAGCGCGACCAGCGTCCCGAGAAACGGTGTGGCGAAGAGCGTGCGCGACCATTTCGCAGCCTCGGGCCCGATCACGCCGCCCAGCACACCGCCGGCCAGAACGAGCGAGATGGCGCGCGCCTTGTCAGCCGGCGCCGCCACTTCGGCCGCGGCGAACCGGTATTGCAGGCCGATCGCGTTGTAGACGCCGATCACGGCAGTGGCGACGCAGAAGAGCGCGAAGCTGTGCAGCCACAGCGCCGCGACACCGATGGCGCAGCCCACGATGTTGATGGCCGCGCCCGCCATGAACCCGCGCCGCCGCCCGACGCGACCCATCCACAGCGCCATGGGATACGACGCGACAGCGGAGCCGAGAACGTACGTCGTCACCCCGAGCGTGGCGAGCGTCTTGTCGGTGGCGAGCTGATAACCGACGAGGCCGTTCAACGAGATCAGGCCCGCTGCATTGGTGAGCAGCAGCGCCTGGCAGCAGGCCAGCAGAAAAATGTCACGATACGAGGTGCGCATGGGGGACATGGCGGTGCCGGTCGTATCATAAACGCCATGGCCGACGACCAAGCCCGATCCGTGCTCGCCTTCTGGTTCGGTTCGGCCGACGGCGCGGGCGACGCCGATCGCGCGGAGCGCCGCGAATGGTTTTCGAAGGACGCCGCGTTCGACGCGGAGATCCGCACACGCTTCGGCCCGTTGATCGCACAAGCGGTCGCCGGCGGACTGGGCGACTGGTGCGGCACGCCGCGCGGATCGCTCGCGCGGGTCATCGTGCTCGATCAGTTCACGCGCAACGCCTTTCGCGATAGCGCGGACGCTTTTTCCGGTGACGAGCGCGCTCGTGCGACCGCCGATCGCGCGATCGAGCGCGGCTTCGATCGGATGCTGGCACCGCTCGAGCGGCGGTTCCTGTACATGCCCTTCGAGCACAGCGAAGCAATCGAGGACCAGTCGCGCTCGGTGACGCTGTTTCGCCAGCTCGCGGAGGACACCGGCCTCCATGATCCGGTTGCATGGGCCGAGCGTCACGCCGAGGTCATCCGGCGGTTCGGGCGCTTTCCTCACCGCAATGCGGTCCTCGGGCGCGCATCGACGCCGCAGGAGCTCGAGTTCCTTCGCATGCCGGGATCGCGCTTCTGACGCACGCCAACGCGCCGTCGACGCCGCTCGCGCTGCTGGGCGGCACCTTCGACCCGGTGCACTACGGCCACCTGCGGCTCGCCGAGGACATTGCGCGCGCGCTCGCGCCGGTCGAAGTGCGGCTGGTGCCGGCCCGCGACCCGCCGCATCGGGCTGCGCCCCATGCCAGCGCGCAACACCGTGTCGCCATGCTGCGGCTCGCGCTGGCCGAGTTCCCGAGCCTCGTGCTCGACCAGCGTGAGATTGAACGCAATGGCAAGAGCTATACGGTGCTGACGCTGGAGGAGATTCGTCGCGACGACCCGTCGCGGCCGGTGGCGCTCGTCATGGGCGTCGACGTGCTGCTCGCGCTCACCACCTGGCATCGCTGGCGGGAGGTGTTCGACCTCGCGCACCTGCTGGTCGTGGCGCGGCCGGGCGTCCGGCTTGCAATCGACGACATGCCGCCCCAACTGGCGCAGGAGTGGCGGCAGCGCTTCACGGCCGACCCCGGCGCCCTGCGCCGCGAGCCAGCCGGCTCCATCGTCGTGCAGCCGATCACGCCGTACGCGATCTCGGCGACGGCGATCCGCGCGGCGCTGGCCCGCGGGGCCCTCGACGAAGTGCGCGGATTGCTGCCGCCCGCCGTATTGGCTTATATTGAAACCCACCGACTCTACGGAGCCCAAGCCCCGGATGCGCCGTAACGCCCTCGCCCAAATCGCCGTCACCGCCCTCGAAGACATCAAGGCTCGCGACATCACGATCCTCGACGTTCGCAAGCTCACCAGCCTCTACGACACGCTCATCATCGCCTCCGCCGATTCCAACCGGCAGGTGAAGGCGCTCGCCCAGCACGTGCGCGACAAGCTGAAGGAGTCGGGCGCGCACATCATCGGCGTCGAGGGCGAGCAGACCGCCGAATGGATCCTGGTCGACGCCGGTGATCTGGTCGTGCACATCATGCAGCCCGCGGTGCGCACGTACTACAACCTCGAAGAGCTGTGGGCGCCTCCGCCGCGCGCCCGCGCTGCGCGCGCGGCCTGATCCCTCTCGCGCCGGGCCTGCGCGAACGAGCCCGGCATGAGGATCCGCATCGTGGCGCTCGGCCAGCGCATGCCCGCCTGGGTCGACGCCGCCTTCGCCGATTACGCCAAGCGCCTGCCGCGCGACTACGCGGTCGAGCTGGTCGAGCTGAAGCCTGCGGCTCGCGGTCGCGGCCGCTCGGTTGCGCAGATGCTCGACGACGAGGCGCAGCGCATCGCTGCCGGCGTGCAGGGCCGCCGGGTCATCGCGCTCGACGAGCGCGGCCGCGCATGGAGCACGCACGATTTCGCGCAGCGGTTGCGCGCCTTTCACGATGACGGCCAGGACATCGCGTTCGTGATCGGCAGCGCGGACGGCCTCGCGCCGCAGGTCCGGGCGGACGCCGACGCGGTGCTGTCGGTCTCCGCCTTCACGTTGCCGCACGCCCTGGTGCGCGTGCTCCTGGTCGAGCAGGTGTATCGTGCGGTGAGCCTCATCGGCGGACATCCGTATCATCGCGAATGAAGGCTCAGTCGAGGCTGTCATGAATCGCGCACCGCAGCTGTATCTCGCCTCCCGCAGCCCGCGACGCGCGGAGTTGCTGCGCCAGCTGGATCTCGCGTTCACCACGGTCCTGCTCCGCGAGGCGGGCGGGCGCGACCGCGACGTGCTCGAGGAAGCGCTCGACGGCGAGCCGCCGGGCCACTACGTCGAGCGCATGGCGCGGACCAAGGCGCAGGTGGCGTGGCAGCGCATCCAGAACCGGAAGCTGGCCGCGCATCCGGTGCTCGGCGCCGACACCGAAGTGGTGCTCGGTCATTCGATCTTCGGCAAGCCGCGCGACGCGAAGGATGCGGCCGCGATGCTCGAGCGTCTGTCGGGCCGCACGCACGACGTCATGACCGCCGTGGCCGTGCGCTGGGAAGATCGCACGGACGTCGAGGTCTCGGTATCGCGCGTCACGCTGCGCAAGCTCACACGCGCGGAGATCGACCGCTACGTCGCCAGCGGCGAGCCGCTCGACAAGGCGGGCGGGTATGCGATCCAGGGCCTCGCCGCGGCATTCATCACGCGGCTCGAAGGCAGCTACAGCGGCGTCATGGGACTGCCGCTGGCCGAGACGGCGACCCTGCTCGGCCGCGCCGGCGTCGCGATCCTGTAGGTCAGCTCCCCGCGCGCGTCGACGCCAGTCGCCGTACCAGCGCCTCGACCGCGACGCGATAGCCGTCGGCACCGAGACCCATCACGATGCCGGTCGCGACCTTCGAGATCAGCGAGTTCTGGTACATCGCCTCGCGACGGTGAATGTTCGTGATGTGCAGCTCGATCACCGGCCCGGCGAACATCTTGAGCGCATCCACGATCGGGACCGAGGAGAACGTGAGGCCCGCGGCGTTGATGACGATCCCGCCCGCCCCGCGGTCGATCGCTTCGTGGATCCATTCGATGAGCTGCGATTCGGCGTTCGACTGCCGGAACTCGATCGGATGCGGCCCCGCCGCGTCGCGGCACAGCGCCTCGATCCCGGCGAGCGTCGTCGCGCCGTAGATGTGCGGCTCGCGCGTGCCGAGCCGGTTCAGGTTCGGGCCGTTCAGCACGTAGATCGTCTCGGTCATCGAGCTCATCCCTTGTAGCCGAAGAGCCGCGGCAGGAACAGCACGAGGTCGGGAAACAGCGTGATCAGCGCGAGCGCCACGATCATCACGCCGAGGAAGGGGACCACCTCGCGGACCAGGTCGCGCAGCGAGACTTCGGCGATCTTCATCATCATGAACAGCAGCAGGCCGTACGGCGGCGTGATCAGGCCGATCATGATGTTGACCACCGCGACCACGCCGAAGTGCACCAGGTCGATTCCCAGCGACCGCGCGGTCGGCAGGAGCACGGGCACGATCACGAGCAGGATGGTCGTCCCCTCGAGAAAGCAGCCCAGGATCAGCAGCAGCACATTCGCGAGCAGCAGGAAGACGAGCGGCGTCATCTGCATGCCGCTGAACAGGGCGGCGACCGTCTTGGGGACGTTCTCCGCGGTCACCACGTAGTTGAAGACCAGCGCGCCCGCGATCAGCATGCCGATGGAGATCGTGATCCGCGCGCTCGTATTGAGCGCGTTGTAGATGTCGCGCCACGAGATGCTGCGGTAGACCACCGCCGACACGAGCAGTGCGTACAGCGCCGCGGCGGCCGCGGCTTCGGTCGGCGTGGTCACGCCGCTGTACATGAGGCCGAGCAGGATGACCGGCATCAGGAGGGCGGGAAACGCCTGCCACGTGATGCGCGGCAGGTCGCGCAGCGGGACCTTCTCCTCGACCGGGAAATTGCGGCGCCTGGCGACGGTGGCGATGAGCGCCATCTGCACGATGCCCATGAGCAGGCCGGGAATCACGCCGCCGAGGAACAGGTATCCGATCGAGGTATCCGACACGAGCGCGTAGATGACGAGCGGGATCGACGGCGGGATGATGGGTCCGATGACCGACGACGCCGCCGTGAGCGCAGCGGCGAACGACGGCGTGTACCGACCGTCGCGCGTCATCAGCACCTGCATGATCTTGCCGCTGCTCGCGGCATCCGCGAGCGCCGACCCCGACATGCCGGCGAAGATGATGCTCTGCACGACGTTGACGTGCGCCATGCCGCCGCGGAAGCGGCCCACCAGCGCATTGCAGAAGCGCAGCAGGCGATCCATGATGCTGCCGCTGTTCATGAACTCGGCGGCCAGGATGAAGAGCGGGATCGCGAGCAGCAGGTAGCTCGTGTACATGCCGTTCAGCAGCTGCTCGGCCGCGGTCCCGAGGTCGAGGCCGGCGACCCAGAGGTAGAGCACCGAGCCGGCGATCATGGCGTGACCGACCGGCAGCCCGAGCACGCTCAGCAGCACGATCGCCCCGACCGCGAGCGCAAAAGGGCTGCTCACAGCCCGCCGCTCGCGTGCGTGATGTCGGCTTCTTCCGCGTCGCCGCCCCGCAACAGCCGAAGCAGCAGCCACGCGTAGCGCACCAGGATCGCAACGAGGAACACCACGTAGATCGCGTACAGCGCGCTGAGCGGCACCTTGAGATAGGCGGCCCTCTCGACCTTCATGAAGCTCACGTACGAATAGCTCGCGGGCAGCGACGCACCGTACAGGACGACGAGCGCGACCGAGGACACCGCGGACATCGCGTTACGAGCACGCGGGCCGACGGCCCCGGTGAGGAGGTCGAAACGGACCTCTTCGGTTTCCTTCAGCACGAACGACGCGCCCCACAGCACGAGCCACAGCCACAGCGCGACCGTCAGCTCCGACGTCCAGCCGACCGGGAAATTGAAGACGTAGCGGGAGAGGACCTGAAGGACGAACGCCGCGAACATCGTGCCAAGCATCACCGCGGCGACGTTCTCCGCCCGCCGCCGCAGCCACGCACCGAGCGCGCGCATCACTTGAGCGCGTTGATCTTCTCGAGCATTCCCTTCGGCCACTCCTTGGCGTCGTCGGAGCTCATGTACACCTTCTGCGCGTAGCTGCGGAAGGCGTTGATGTCCGGCGTATAGACGTCGAGGCCCTGCTTCTTGAAGCCGTCGGCAAGCTCGGCCTCCCGCTTCAGGTGCTGGGAGGCGCTCCACTGGATCGCCTTGTCGCATGCCGCCTGGAAGGCCTTCTGCTTGTCGGGCGACAGCGCGTGCCAGGTCTTCTGGTTCATGGTGAGGACGTCGAAGCCGACGAGGTGCGACGTCAGCACGATCTGCGACATGACCTCGTAGAACTTCATGTTCTGGACGTTCGGCAGCGGATTGTCCTGTCCGTCGATCGCGCCGGTCTGCAATCCGGTATAGACCTCGGCGTACGCCATCGGGGTGGGGTTCGCGCCGATCGACCTGCCGAGAAGCTGCCACGCCTCGCCGGGCGGCATGCGCAGCTTGATGCCCGACATGTCGGCCGGCGTGTTGATCTTCTTCTTGGGCTTGAGACCGACCTGGCGCGTGCCGAAGAACGTGGGGCCGAGGATCTTGACCTTGAGCTGGTCCTCGACCATGCCCTTCATCTGCGCGCCGAGGTCGCTCGCGAAGAAGGCGTTCAGGTGGTTGGCGTCGCGGAACAGGTAGGCCGACGTGAGGATGGACCACGCCGGCACCTGCTTGGAGATGTCCTGCGGCGCGACGTTGGCCATCTCGAGGTTGTCGCGCTGCAGGGCGACGAGCTCGGTGCCCTGCTTGTACAGCGAGCCGTTGTAGAACGGCTCGATGGTCACATCGCTCTCCACGTCCTTGGCGAGCATGCGGATCATGTCCGCGCGGATGTCCTTGTCCGAGAACACGGCGGCGAAGCGGATATTCGGCTTCGCCTGCGCCCAGGCGGGCACCGCGGCCGACGCGGCGAGGGCTGCGCCGGCCTTCAGCGCGGTGCGACGGTCGAAGCGATGGTCCATGTCATCCTCCTTTCAGATACGTCGTGGCGTATTGGTGAGGTAGCTCACGATGATGTCGGCGACGGTGTCGCGCCGCCGGGCGACGTTGCCCTTCGCGCCCATCTCCGTCTGGAAGATGGCGCCAAAGGTGTGCTGGTTGGTGACGTTGAACATGCCGAGCGCGGCGATCGCCTTGTGCACCTCGATCGGCTCGACGTCGCGGCGGAAGGTACCGTCCGCCTGGCCGCGCTCGATGACGCGGGCGATGCGATCGATGATGGGTCGATTGAGCGAGCGCATGACCGCCGATTTGCGCAGGTGGCGTCCCGCTGCCTGGTTCTCGGCGACGACGAGCCGCACGAACCCGACGTGCCGCATGTAGTAGTGGTAGGTGAACTCGACGATGCGCCGCAGCGCCTCCACCGGCGGCAGGTGCTCGAGATCGAGCTTGCCCTCCGCTTCGCGAATGTCCGAGTAGACCCGCTCGAGCACGCCGATGTAGAGCTTTTCCTTGCTGCCGAAGTAGTAGTTGATGAGCGCGCGCGTCGTGTGCGTACGCGCCGCGATCGCGTCCATGCTCGCGCCTTTGAAGCCTCGCGCGGCGAACTCGTCCAGGGCCGCCGCGACGATGCGCGCCCGGTTCGCCTCGGGCGACTTGGGCTTGCGCATGGCGGCCGTGCCGGAGCGCGACACGCCGGAATCGGTGCGTGAAACTGACGACATGGCAAGTTTCAATTTAACAGGGTCGCCAATTCCAGGCAACTGTGCGGCGGGCGCCGCGCGCCCGCGCCGGATTCGCCGCGCAGGGTCGGCCATGCTATAACGGCCGCATCCCGCTTGCCGTGTCGCCATGCGCCTGACCGACGCCCCGCCGCATCTCGAGCCCGCCCGAGTCGAGCGCCTCACGCACGAGATCCTGATCAACGTCACGCCGCAGGAAGCGCGCGTGGCGATGCTCGAGCAGGCCGTCGTGCAGGAGCTGCACATCGAGCGTTCCAGCGCGCGCGGACTCGTCGGGAACATCTATCTCGGCCGGGTGGCGCGCGTGCTGCCCGGCATGCAGAGCGCGTTCGTGGAGATCGGCCTGGAGCGCGCCGCCTTCCTGCACATCGCGGACATCTGGGAGCACCGCCAGAACGGACACGGCGGCGAACACAAGCCGATCGAGAAGATCCTGCACGAGGGGCAGACGGTGCTCGTGCAGGTCATCAAGGACCCGATCGGCACCAAGGGCGCGCGGCTGTCCACCCAGGTGAGCCTTGCGGGCCGCCTGCTCGTGTACCTGCCGCAGGATTCGCACATCGGCATCTCGCAGCGCATCGAGGACGAAGCCGAGCGCGAGAGCTTGCGCGGGCGCCTCCAGACGCTCCTGCCGGAAGGCACCGCGGGCGGATTCATCATCCGCACGATGGCCGAGACCGCGTCGCAGCGCGAGATGCAGGCGGACATCGAATACCTGACCAAGCTGTGGCGCGACCTCAACCTCCGCTCGAGCGAAGCGCCCGCCGCGTCGCTGCTCTACCAGGACCTGAACCTCGCGCAGCGCGTGCTGCGCGACATGGCAACCGAGGAGACGTCGCGCATCCTCGTCGACTCGCGCGAGACGTTCCTCCGCATGCAGGAGTTCGCCCGCGAGTACACGCCCGCGCTGACGGATCGCATCCATCACTACGTCGGCGACCGGCCGCTCTTCGACCTGCACGGCGTCGAGGACGAGATCGAGAAGGCGCTTGCGCGGCGCGTCGACCTCAAGTCGGGCGGGTACCTGATCATCGACCAGACCGAGGCGATGACCACGATCGACGTCAACACGGGCGGCTTCGTCGGCGGTCGCAGCTTCGACGACACGATCTTCAAGACGAACCTCGAGGCTGCACAGGTGATCGCGCGGCAGCTGCGCATGCGCAACCTCGGCGGCATCATCATCATCGATTTCATCGACATGGAGCAGGCCGAGCATCGCGCCGCCGTTCTGGCCGAGCTCGACAAGGCGCTCGAGAAGGACCGCACGCGGCTCACCGTGAACGGCTTCACGCAGCTCGGCCTCGTCGAGATGACGCGCAAGCGCACGCGCGAGTCGCTCGCGCACGTGCTGTGCGAGCCGTGCCCCATGTGTCACGGACGCGGCGAGCTCAAGACGGCGCAGACGGTGTGCTACGAGATCCTGCGCGAGATCCTGCGCGAGGCGAAGCAGTTCAATGCCCGCGAGTTCCGCATCCTCGCATCCCAGTCGGTGATCGACATGTTCCTCGACGAGGAGTCGCAGAGCCTCGCGCAACTCGGGGACTTCATTGGCAAGCCGATCTCGCTTCAGGTCGAGACGCTCTACACGCAGGAGCAGTACGACATCGTGCTGATCTAGCGCGACGATCTGCTATCCTTGGCGTCATGACGTACGAACCGCGCGTCCTGTCTTCCTTGCGCTGGTGGCGCCGCTGACGCCAGGCGGCCCGTCGTTCATTCGTATTCCCTGAAGCAACGTGCCGCCGGTCAGGCGGCATTCGCGTTGCGCGCTCGACCGGCGGCCTGTCCATACAGGAGCCCTCCATGCCCGCGTCACCTTCCCGACCCGTGGTCCTCACGGGCGACCGCACCACCGGCCCGCTGCATCTCGGCCACTACGTCGGCTCGCTCAAAGCGCGCGTCGCGCTCCAGGACGAAGCCGATCAGTTCGTCCTGCTCGCCGACGAGCAAGCGCTGACCGACAACGTCGACGCGCACCGGCGCGTTGCCGACAACGTCGTGGAAGTGGCGCTCGATTACCTCGCGGTGGGCATCGACCCCGCGAAATCGACGATCCTCGTGCAGTCGCAGGTGCCGGAGCTCGCGGAGCTCACGGTATTGCTCATGAACTTCGTCACGGTGTCGCGGCTGGAGCGCAATCCGACGATCAAGGAGGAGATCCGGCTGCGCGGCTTCGAGCGTGACATTCCCGCCGGGTTCCTGGTGTACCCGGTGAGCCAGGCGGCCGACATCACGGCGTTCCGCGCCACCGTCGTGCCGGTCGGCGAAGACCAGGTGCCCATGATCGAGCAGACCAACGAGATCGTGCGGCGATTCAACGCGACGGTCGGGGCGGAGGTCCTGATACCCTGCGCTGCACGGCTGTCATCCGTGACGCGGCTGCCCGGTATCGACGGCAAGTCGAAGATGAGCAAGTCGCTCGGTAACGCGATTGCGCTGGGCGCGACGCCCGACGAGATCCGTGACGCGGTGCAGCGCATGTACACCGACGAAGGACACCTGCGGGTTTCCGACCCGGGCAAGGTCGAGGGCAACGTGGTGTTCGCGTTCCTCGACGCCTTCGAGCCCGACAGCGCGCACGTCGACGCGCTGAAGGCGCGCTATCGGGCGGGCGGACTGGGTGATGCGGCGCTGAAGCGCATGCTCGACGAGCGCCTGCAGGCGGTCCTCGCGCCGATCCGCGAGCGCCGCGCAAACTTCGCGTCGGATCGCGCCGAGGTGCTTCGGGTGCTCGAGGCCGGCACCGACCGCGCGCGCGACGTGGCTGCCGGCACGCTCACCGACGTGAAGCGCGCGCTGGGACTCGATTATTTCGCGCGGCTTGCGCGCCCGCGGGGCTGACCCGAACTCACGCCCTGCGCCGATGCCGGCGTGGGTCGGCGCGGCCGCGTGCGGATCACGCCGAGCACGCCCGTGTCATCGAGCAGCACGACGGCGACGATCGCAGGCTCGTCATTGCGCCGTTTCCTCGTCGGCATTCCGTGGACTGTCGCTTCGCGACGCCGCCAGCTGCGGCGCGTGCGCCAGCGTCTGGTACACGACGCAGTACCGCTCCGTGAGCCGCAGCAGCGTGTCGATCTGCTCCTGCGAGGCGTCGGTATCGAGCGTGAAGCGAACGCGAATGCTCTGAAAGCCGACCGGCACTTCCTTCGACACGCCGAGCGTTCCGCGAAAGTCGAGGTCGCCTTCGGCTTCCACCGACGCGTCGCGCAGCACGATGCCGAGCGCGGTCGCGACGGCGTTCAGCGTGACGCCCGCGCAGGCGACGAGCGCCTGCAGCAGCATGTCGCCCGAGCAAGCTGCAAGCCCGCTTCCGCCCGTCGCGGGATGCAAGCCGGCCTCCACGAGCGCCCGGCCGGTCTCGACGTTGCAAGCGATGCCGTCGGCGAGGCGGCCGCGCGCGCGAAGCGTGATCAACGCGCTTTGCGGCGTCTCGCGGTAGCGCGCCTTCAGCGGCGCTTGCAGCGCGCGGAGGTCGTCCGGATTCATGATGTCGTCGCCGATGGGACGGCGAACGGCCGGTCGGACGATGACGCGTGCGCGACGCGCGCCGGGATGTCTCTCATTTCTGTGCGTGCAGCAACACCGGAAGGTGGCGCCGCACCTTGGCCGCGACGAGATCGCGCATCACGCTCACCTTCTCCGACGACGTGAGCGCATCCCATGGCTGCGATGCATCCCTGCGCGACGCGGTGAACATCTCGGCTTCGCTGGACGTTTCGCGCCCGAGGACCGCCCGGGTGTCGAAGTCGACGAGCAGCAGCTGAATGTTGGCGAATACCGCGAGGAAGCCGAGATCGTCGACATGGAGTTGCGGGTTCCAGAGCGTCGCCTCGCCGTCGAGATAGTAGCCGAGGCCCGCCTCGGCGCTTTCCCCAAGATGGACGCGCGCCTGGGTCCACCGAGTCTCGACCGGAAGCTGGATCGGAGCGCGCACCGGCGTGACGATGATCAATCGCGCCCGCCTGGGATCGATGACGTTCGGCCGCACGGCGTCGATCAACCGGCCGACCGCTGCAGTGTCGAGGTCGTATGCGCGATCGTCGACGAGCATTCCGGAAACCCGCGCTCGCACGACCGGTGGAGCGTCGCTCGGCCCGATCTCGCGAAGCGTGCGCTCAGCGGCATCGAGGACCGCGTCCTCGAACGTCGCGTCAGCAAGCGGATAGGTGTCCCGGGTGACACCGGTCATGTTCGTGCCGGCCTCGACGCGCTTCTTCACGATGGTGAATCCCGGTCCGATCGCGCTCACCACGACATACTGCTGCGGAAGGCCGGCTCCGCGCGCGCATGATGCGCACAGCAGCACTGCGTACAGGCACAATACGACAAGCCGGGGTGGACCCCTTCTCATCGTCGCTCCTCGCGCGGACGGCGGCTACGCGCGATCGTAGAGGCAAATCGGCCGTCCGTCACGTCACGTGCGGACGACTGCCGGGCGGCGGCACGCGAACGTCTGCATGATCGAACGTTTCTTCACGCGCATCCGTGCGTTTGTCGCCCGCCTGTTCCGACGCAAGCTCGCGCCGGGCCGCTTCGAGTCGGGTAGCGCGGGCTCGTGGCACGGCTTCCTTGCCGGCGTGCCGACGGTGCTTCCGCGCCGCGAGTACCTCGTTTACCTGCCGCGCGGCCATTCCCGTTGGCGCCGCTATCCCGTGCTCGTCCTGTGCCACGGCTGCCGGCAGAGCCCGGAGGAAATCGCGGCCGGGACGCGCATCGCCGAGTTCGCTGACGCGGACGGCTGGCTCGTTCTGCTGCCCCGTCAGAAGCAGTCGGCCAATGCATGGAATTGCTGGAACTGGTTCGACGCGCGCACCGCGCACGGCGAAGGCGAATGCGCGATCGTGCTGGCGCAGGTCGACGACGTCGTGAAGCGCTGGCGCGGCGATTCCGATCGCGTCGTGGTGGCGGGCATGTCCGCGGGCGGCGCGCTCGCCGCAGCGCTCGCATTGCGGCACGCGGCGCGTGTTCGCGGCGTGTTCGTCCACTCGGGCGTCGCCTGCGGCGCGGCGACCACCGCGATCGCGGCATTCGGCGTCATGAAGCATGGTCCCGATACCGACGTCGAGGCGGTTGCGCGCGACGCGCGGCAGGCCGCACCCCGAGCGCTGCGCGTGCCGCTCTGCGTGGTGCAGGGTGGGTCCGACGACGTCGTGGCGCCGGTCAACGCGGTTGCGCTTGCACGCCAGTTCCTGCGGCTCAACGAGCACCCCGCCCTGTCGCGCGCATCGGATCCGGGCGCGCTCGAGGCGAACGCCCTTCCGCCGCCGGACGTCGAGATGCGTGAAGCATCGGCCGATCGCTCCGTGATCACGCGCGAATGGCAGATGGATAGCCGCCTGTCGGTGCGCTACGTCAGCATCGGCGGCCTCGCGCACGCATGGAGCGGAGGCGACGCGGCATATGCATACAACGATCCGCATCCGCCGCCTGCTACGGAAATCCTGGCGCGCTTCGCGCGCGACGTGGCCGACTGACATAATGTCGGCTCCGAATGCGTCTCCGGGGAGTCGCCATGCCGGCCACCGCCATGAACCACTTCACGATCCTCACCGACGACGTGCCGGGCACGATCCGCTTCTACCGCGACCTGCTCGGCCTCATCGACGGACCACGCCCGGCGTTCGAGTTTCCGGGCGCGTGGCTGTATGCCGGCGACCAGCCGATCCTGCACGTCATCGGCGGACGCGCGCGCGACGAGCTGCGCACGGGCGTAATCGATCACATGGCGTTCAGCGCCACCGGGCTGGCCGAAACCCTCGCGCGTCTCGCTGCTCACGCCGTGCAGCACACGTGCCGCAAGCAGGTCGGCTCGGGCACCTGGCAGGTCTTCTTCTTCGATCCCAACGGCGCGCGCGTCGAGCTCGACTTCGCGGCCGAGGAAACGCGCGAGCGCGCACCGGCGTGAACGTCGCGACGGTCGACCATCTGGTCATCGCCGCGACGACGCTGGCGCAAGGTTGCGACTTCGTCGAGAGCGGTCTCGGCGCGCGCCCGCAGCCCGGCGGCCGGCACCCCGCGATGGGCACTCACAACGCGCTGCTGAAGCTCGGCGAGCGCCTGTTCCTCGAGGTGATCGCGATCGATCCGCAGGGCGTGGTGCCGCCCCGGCCGCGCTGGTTCGACCTCGACGAGCCGCGCGTGCGCGCGACGCTCGCCGAAGGCCCACGGCTCATCCATTACGTCGCGCGCACCGACGACATCGAGGCGCTGTCCGCGCGCAGCCCCATCGACCTCGGCGACATCGTGCCGGCCACCCGCGGCGATCTTCGCTGGCGCATCACGGTGCCGGCCGACGGTCACCTGCCGGCACGCGGACTCGTGCCGACGCTCATCCAGTGGTCCGACACGCGGCATCCCGCGGACTCGCTGCCCGACCATGGCTTGTCGCTGGTCGCGCTCGCCGGCGAGCACCCGGATCCCGCACCGGTGCGCAACGCGCTCGCGCGCCTGGGATTGGGCGACGACGTGAAAGTCACGTACGGACAATCGCCGCGCCTTGCCGCGATGATCCGCACCTCGCGCGGGATCGTGACGATCTAGCGGTCAGCCGAGTGCGCCGCGCGCGGTGATCGGCCACACCGCCTCGACGGTGTCGCCTCTGAACGCGACGATCCAGTCGTAGAGGTTGACCGTCGGATCGCAGTGGCCCGGCACGAGCCATACGTGCTCTCCGAGCCGCGGGGGCGACGCACCGCCTGCGACGGCGAGGATGCCGTGCTCGTCGGTCGCCTTCCGGTACTCGAGGCCGGGCCAGCCATGCACGATCGGGAGGCCCGCGTCGAAGCTGAAGGCCTTGAGCCCCGCGTCGACCACGACGCGCTCGGGCGCCGGCGCGCTCATCACCGCCGACAGCACGAAGAGGCTGTGGTCGAAGCGCACGTCGTCCGCAGCCAGCGTGTTGCGGCCGTAGTCGACGTCCATGAACACGTACGAGCCGGGTTGCAGCTCGTCGTAGGCGCCGGAGGATTGCTCGAGGCGGTACGTCCCGGTGCCGGCGCCCGTCACGATGTCGCACGCGATGCCGGCGGCAACGATGGCCGCGCGCGTCGCGCGTGCGTGCTCGGCCGCCGTTGCGATGGCGGCGTGTCGCTCTTCGGGCGTGCGCAGATGCTGCGCCGCGCCCTGGTACGCCTGCAGGCCGCGGAAGCGTAACCCGGGCGCCGCAACGACCGCGCGCGCGAGGCCTGCGGCGGGCGCGCCCGGGGCCACGCCGCAGCGATGCGCGCCGACGTCGATCTCGATGTAGACGTCGAGCGTGACCCCGATCGCGCGGGCGGCCTCGGACAGCACCGGCACGACGTCCGTCGAATCGACCAGCACGCCGATGGTTGCATCGCGCGCGAGCGCGGCGAGCCGCGCGATCTTGCGCGGCGCAACGACTTCGTTGGTGACGAGCACGTCGCGCACCCCGGCGGCGACGAACGCGGCCGCCTCGTCGGTCTTCTGGCAGCACACACCGACCGCGCCCCGGGCGATCTGCGCGCGCGCGATGTCCGGGCACTTGTGCGACTTGGCATGGGGCCGCAGACGCATCCCCTGCGTGGCATCCGCCATGCGATCGAGGTTGCGCTCGAACGCGTCGAGATCGACGCACAGCGCAGGCGTCTCGATCGTGTCCAGCGGGTCGCCCGCGCGCGCGGGAGCCGGCTGCATCAGTGGACGAAGATGAAGTACGCGGCCAACGCGATCAGCGCGTACTTCACGGCGCGGAACACCGTGCGGTTCTTGCGCTTGAGGCGCCCGAGGAAATCGCTCGAATGGCCGAACAGGGCGTAGACGCGGTTGAGGAGGCCGATCGGCTCGGTCTCCAGGTTCTGCGTGGAGGCGGCGCGCATGATGTGCCGGGCGAAGAGCCGGTTGACCGCGCGCATCACCGGCGTGCGCAGCGGGCGTTCCACGTCGCAGAACAGGATGATGCGCGTGACGTCGGTCTCGTTCTGCGCCGAGTGGATGTACGTCTCGTCGAAGAGCAGATCCTCGCCGTCGCGCCACCAGTACGGCTGGCCATCGACGTAGATCCTGCAGCGGTCCGAGTTCGGCGTCACGAGCCCGAGGTGGTAGCGCAGCGAGCCGGCGAACGGATCGCGATGGCGGTTGAGCTTCGCGCCCGGCGGCAGCAGCGCGAACATCGCGGCATTCACGTTGGGCAGCGACTCGACCAGCGCCACCGTCTTGGGGCAGGCCGACTGCGCCGAAGCGATCGGCGCGCCGTACCACTTGACGTAGAAGCGCTTCCACCCATTCTTGAAGAAGGAGTTGAACCCGAGGTCGTTGTGGCCGGTCGCGGCGCGAATGCTGCCCTGGTCCATGAGCGCGACCGCTTCATCGCGGATCGTCTTCCAGTTGGCGCGCAGGACGTCGAGCTCGGGAATCGAGCGCGGATCGAGGATCGGCTTCGGCGGGACCGCGGAGAACAGGTACATGAGCGCGTTGTACGGCGCCATGATCGTCGAATGATCCGACAGCTGCTTCATGAGCGAGTGGCGCACCCGGCCGCGAAAGTGCACGAACAGCGCGGCGGCGACGAACACGTACACCACCAGGAACTTCGGGGCGAAGACCGCGGCGAGGACTTGCGCGGGATCGGAAATCGACGACGGCGGCATGGGTATCCGGGCCTGCAGCATTTGCGAGCAGGCGCCGCGGATTGTACTCCTGCCGGTCGTGCGCACGTTCCGCCGAAGGCCGCGCCGCGGCAGGCGCGGATGCGCCGCTCAGGCGCGAATGCGGCGCGCCCGCGCGCTACCGCGGCGCGGCGTCGGCGGCGGCGGCGAGCTGGCCGTACACGAGGCGGCCGATGGTGAGCAGCTGCGTCCGATCGACCTGACCCGACAGCGCGTAGCCGCAGTGATCGTCGATCCAGTAGAACACGCCGACGCCGTCCTCGACCGCATAGCGGAAGGCGGTCTCTTCGGGGCCGGCGCCCTGCTTGCGCACCTGCAGCGTCAGGCGCTGCTTGTCCGCGTTCTCGTACATGAAGAGCGCCGTCGGGTTTTCGTTCCCGGCCACGAGTCGCCCGCCCACCAGCGCGAAGCCGACGCTGTTGAGATCGGGGGCGTGTACGCTGAAGCCGAGGCGACGCGACAGCCATGTGACGAGCCGCTTCTCCTCGCTCGCCCACACCTCGACGGGACGATTCGCGTCGCTCGCGTAGAGCACGTGCGTGAGCGCCGCCTGTCGCGCGAAGGTCGTCGGCGTGCCCGCCTGCTGGAGCAGCAGGTCGCGCGCGAACCACCCGACCGTGCAACCCAGGACGAGCAGCGCGGCGGCGGCAAGCGGCGGCAGCATGCGCCGCCAGCGTGACGGCGGACGCATCGCGGCGTCGAGCAATCGCTGTGGGATCGTCTCGGTCAGCATCGGATCGAGCGCGTCGCGCAGCGCGGCGTTCTGCCGGCGCACGTCGGCGACGTACTCCGCGAGGCCGGCATCGCCGCGCAGCGCGGCTTCGATGGCGGGCACGCGCTCGGCCGGCGCGCGGCCGTCGGCGTAGGCCTGGAGATCGGCGTCCGAGACGGGCAGCGGGCTCATTTCACGACCTTCAGCGGCATCGCGCCGGCGTCGTCGCGCTGGGTGGCGCGACGGAGCTTGTCGCGAGCGCGCGACAGCCGTGACATCACCGTGCCGATCGGGATCGCCAGCACCTTGGCGATCTCCTCGTACCGCATCTCTTCCACGGCGGCGAGGATCAGCACTTCGCGCTGCTCCGCCGGCAGGCGCGCGAGCTCGCGCACGATCTCGCCGAGCTCGACCCGCAGATGCTGGTTGGGCCGCACGGCGAGCTCGCGCGCGACGCCGTTGTCGTCGTCGTCGAGCGACACGCTCTGCGCATCGCGCCGCGCGGTGGCTCGCTGATTGACGAAGACGTTGTGCATGATGGTGAAGAGCCACGCGCGGAGGTCGGTGCCGGCCGCCCACAGGCGGCGTTTCTCCCAGGCACGTGCAAGGGTCTCCTGGACGAGGTCGTCCGCGCGGGTCGACTCGCCCGTCAGCACGCGCGCGTACCGGCGCAGCCGCGGGATGGCGGCGACGAGCTCGGGCTGGGGCAGCGGGGCATCCACGGGCATGGGTCAACCACGACAAAGAAGCGCCGGCGGGGGGGAGAGACCCGCCGGCGAAAGGGCCGATGCTACGACCATTCCCTGCTCGCACTGCGACACGCGGCCTCCGCCGGCGTTGTCACCGGAGGGTGAACATCGGACCGCAGGCGTTATTCCGGGGGCCATGGCCTCACAGGAGGAAGAGCGTCGCGAGGCCGAGGAAGATGAAAAAGCCGCCGGAATCCGTAACCGCGGTGATCATCACCGACGACCCCACGGCGGGATCGCGCCCGAGCTTCATCATGGTGATGGGAATGAGCACGCCCATCACGGCGGCGAGCATGAGATTCAGCGTCATCGCCAGGACCATCACCAGCCCGAGGGGCACCTGCTTGTACAGCATCATGGCGATGACGCCCATGACGCCGCCCCACAACAGGCCGTTGACCAGCGCGACCGCGAGCTCCTTGCGGATCAGCTTCCGCGCGTGGTCCGGCGTCACCTGTCCGAGCGCCACTGCACGCACGATCATCGTGATGGTCTGGTTGCCGGAGTTGCCGCCGATGCCCGCGACGATCGGCATGAGCGCCGCGAGCGCCACGAGCTTCTGGATGGAGCCTTCGAACACGCCGATCACGCGCGAGGCGACGAAGGCGGTGACGAGGTTGATCGCGAGCCACGTCCAGCGGTTGCGAAACGACTTCCACACCGAGGCGAAGACGTCCTCTTCCTCGCGCAGGCCGGCCTGCGCCAGCGCCTCCTCGTCGGCGCGCTGCTGCACGAAGTCCAGCACCTCGTCGATCGTGACGCGGCCGACGAGGCGGTCGTTCGTGTCGACCACCGGCGCGGACACGAGGTCGTAGCGCTCGAACGCGCTCGCTGCGACGTCGGCCTTCTCGTGCTGCAACAGCTTCACGACCGGCGGCTCCATCGCCTCCGCGACCTGCGTGTCGGGCTCGGTGACGATGAGGCGCGGCAGTGGCAGCACGCCGAGCAGCGTGTCGTTGCGATCGACGACGAAGAGCTGGTCGGTCTGCGACGGCAGCTTGTCGAAGCGCCGCAGGTAGCGCAGCACGACCTCGAGCGTCACGTCGGCGCGCACGCGTACGTCGTCGAAGTCCATGAGCGCGCCGACCATGTCGCCCTCGAACGACATTGCCGCGCGGAGCTGCTCGCGCTCCTCCACGTTGAGCCGGCTGAAGACGTCGTCGAGGACCTCCTGCGGCAGATCGGGCGCGATCTCCGCGATCTCCTCGGCATCCAGCGTGCCCGCCGCCGCGACCAGCTCCTCCGTGTCCATCGACGAGATGAGCGATTCGCGCACCGCATCGGACACCTCGACGAGGATCTCGCCGTCGCGCTCGGCCTTGACGAGGTCCCAGATGTAGAGGCGCTCGTCGAGCGGCAGGGCCTCGAGGATGTAGGCGATGTCGGCCGGATGCAGGCGCGCGAGCGTGCGCTCGAGCTCGGCCTTGTTGCGCTGCGCGACGGCGCTCGTGCGTAGGCGATCGCTCGCGTCCTGCGCGTGCTGGTCGATGACGAGGCCCTCGACGAGCCGGTTCTTGCGCAGCAGCGCCGTGACGTGCGCGAGCGCATCCTCGACGCGCTCGCTCGCGGGAAATCGGTTGTCCTGGTGTTCGACGGTATCGGGCATGCCGCGCGCGGTCGCCACGGAGCAGATGCTCCGCGTTCATTCTAGCGGTCCCACGCGTGGCGCGCGCGTTCGGCGCGCCGCGAATCTATCCGTGAGCCGCGCGACTCGCGCCGAGCCGGCCGGGCTTCAAGGAAGCTCCGCCGAAGGCATCCGCGCGACGATGATGCCGATCTTCCGAGCGAGGCCCGGCGCGCCCTGGTTGCGCTCGTAGAACCGGGGGTTTGGCGCCATGGCGGCGAGTCGCGCGGCCTGCTCCGCGCTGAGATGCGAGGCCGAAGTGCCGAAGTAGCGATGCGCGGCCGCCTCGGCGCCGAACACGCCGTTGCCCCATTCGATGACGTTGAGGTACAGCTCGAAGATGCGGCGCTTGTCGAGCATCGCCTCGAGCATCACGGTGATGATGGCCTCCTCGCCCTTGCGCCAATAGCTGCGGTCCGGCGACAGGAACAGGTTCTTCGCGAGCTGCTGCGAGATCGTCGACCCGCCCGCCACGATGCGACCGCGCCGCTCGTTCTTCTCGAGCGCGCGCTGGATGCCTTCCCAGTCGAAGCCCTCGTGGTCGACGAAGCGCGCGTCCTCGGCCGCGATCATCGCCCGCTTGAGCGACGTGGCGATGCGCGCATACGGCACGAACTCGTAGCGCAGCACGGCCTTCGGCTGCTTCTCGCGCAGCTCGTCGAGACGCCGCTCCATGAAGGCGGTCTCGCGCGGTGCGTGATCGCGCCACCACCAGATCATGCTCGCGTAGTAGACGTGCAGCAGCGCAAAACCGCCGAGCGCCAGAGCGACGATCACGCCCAGCAGGCGGGCGGCGCGCGAGCCTGCGCGCGCCATCAGGCAGGGCGGAGCAGCGCAAGCACGGGACGCGTGTCCGGACGCACGCCGCGCCACACGTAAAAGCTCTCGGCCGCCTGCTCGACCAGCATGCCGAAGCCGTCGGCGACAAGGCTCGCGCCATGCTGGCGGGCGAAGCGCAGGAACGCCGTGGGCTCATCCCCGTACGTGAGGTCGTATGCGCAGGCGCCCGGCCCGAACAGCGTGCCGGGCCACACCGACATCTCGCCCATCGTCGTGTCGGCGCTGGTCGCATGGATGATCACGTCGAACGTGCGACCCTCGAGCGCGGCTGCCGACGCCGCGCGCACTTCGCCGCAGGACACGAAGTGCGTGGCCAGCGAGACGGCTGTTTGAACCGTGCGATTGGCGATGGTGAGGGTGCGCGGCCGCTGCGCGAGCAGCGGCGCGACGATGCCGCGCGCCGCTCCGCCCGCGCCGAGGATCAGGACGTCGCGTCCGGCGACGCGCACGCCGAGGTTGTCGTTGAGGTCGCGCGTGAGGCCGACGCCGTCGGTGTTGTCCCCGTACCAGCCGTCGGCGTCGCGGCGCAGCGTATTCACCGCGCCGGCGACGCGTGCGCGCTCGCTCAGCGTGCGCGCGAGCGCGAAGGCCTCGCGCTTGAACGGCAGCGTGACGTTGAGGCCCCTGCCGCCGTCGGCGGCGAAGCGCTGCACCGTCGGCACGAACGCGTCGAGCGGCGCGAGCAGGCGCTCGTACGTGATGTCCTGGCCGGTCTGGCGCGCGAACGTGGCCTGGATCAGGGGCGACTTCGAGTGCGCGATGGGATTGCCGACGACGGCGTAACGATCGGGCATTGACTTCGATGAACCGGTGCAGCGCCGGGAAGACGCTCGCGTCGCCCGATCTTACCGTGGCGCCCGTCGGACGGCGCCAAGCTACTCGCCGCGCAGCTCGTCGCCCTTGGCGAACGTCCAGGTGCGCGTGATGTGCAGGATGTCGGTATCGCGCTTGATGTCGGGCGGGAACGCCGCGTAGGGCCCCGCCATCTGGACGATCTTCACCGCGGCGGCGTCGAGGATGCGCTTGCCCGACGACTTGTTGACCTCGACATGCTCGACGCTGCCGTCGCTGCGTATCGACACGGTCAGCACGAGGCTGCCGTAGAGCTTGTTCACGCGCGCGGCTTCGGGATAGTTCATGTTCCCGATGCGCTCGACCTTCAGACGCCAGTCCTCGACGTAGCGCGCGAAGCGATATTCCTGGGCCCGCGCGCCGATGAAGCGGCGCTTGGGCCGCTTCTGGTACGCGTCCATGTCCTTGGCGATCTGCGCCTCGAGGCGCACGGCCTCGAGCGTGCGCTGCATGATTTCGTTCGCGGTGGGCGAATCGGTCGTATCCGGCGTATCGGTCGCCTTGGGATGCGGGGCGGGCACGGCCTGCGAGTGGAGCTGCGTCAGGAGCTCGCGCGTCTGCTGCTGGAGCGCCTCGACCTTCTGGGTCGCGAGCGCAACCTCGTTCTGCGGGCTGTCCTTCGGCAGGACCGGCAGCGGCGTCTTCGCGCGCCGGTTCTCGTCGGTATTGCCGCCGCCGTCGAGATTCGCCTGCGCGAGGATGTCGGCCTTGGTGGGCTTGGCCTTGGACTTGGCGTTGACCAGCGCGATCTCGAGGGGCGGCCCCTTGTCGGCGAGCTGGCGCAGGTCGAACGGGCTGAAATGGATCGCCAGGACGATGGCGTGGATGACCATCGAGACGATGATCGCCACGCCGAGCAGGCGGTCGCGACGCGGCGCGTGCAGCGCCTCGGGCGGGATACGCGCGGGTGGCAATGCACCGGCCGGGGCCAAATGTGCCGTTTTACGCGGCGCGGCACGCGGCTGCGGCGCGACCGCCGGCTCGCTCGCGGCCGGCGCCTCCTGGACGACCGGATGAATCGCCGTGGGCTTCGCGCGCGGTGCTCGCGCCGGCTTGCGTGCCGTTGGCGGCTTCGCGTCCGCGCCGGGCGCGGCGTTCGGGGCAGCGGCGACCGAGGGCGCCGCCGTGGGGGCTGCGTCAGCGGACGGCGCGGCTTTGGGCCTCGTCGGTCTGCGTCGCGGCGGCGCGGGCGCCTCGTCGTTGGACGCGATCGAGGGTTTCGGCTGTACGGAGCGCTGCGGCAACGGACGTGCGGTACAGGATGACGGGCGCGATTGTACAAGCGAGCGTCATGCCAGTGGCATCGCCGTTCGGGGCTCGCCTCACCGCGCTTCCTCCCCGCATGCCGGAAAGGTCTCCCCGGCGGGGCCGCGGCGTGGCCCCGCGTAGCGGCATTCCAGCGTCTCCGCGAGAAGGTCGATGGCGCCGACGCTCACGCGAACGGGTGTGTCGGGCGCCAGCGGCGGCAGGTCGGGCAGGCGCACCGTCAATGGCAGGTTCTCGAATCGAACGATCGTGTCGCGCACGACGCGCGCAGGCGCTTCCGCGGCGCCTTCCTGCCGCAGCGCGCGCAGGCACCAATACCGCTCCATCCGGTCCTGGAACTCGGCGTACTGCGCGTACGTCGCCTCGAAGTCGGTGAGGATCGCGAGAAGCTCGGGATCCCGCTCGTCGTACGGTGCCCGCTCGCCACGCACGCATGCGACGAGCTGACGCTGATTGACGAGGTCGCTGTAGCGTCGCAGCGGCGAGCTCGCCCACAGGTAATGGCTCACGCCGAGGCCCTGATGCTCGCCGGGGCGTGTCGAGAACCGCACCTTGCCGTTCGACTGGACGCGATACAGGCCGGCCATCCCCGCATCGGCGAGAAGACGTCCCCAGGTCGCGTTGGTGTGGATCATGAGCTCGGCGACGAGCTTGTCGAGCGGGCTGCCGCGCGCGCGGCGCAGAATCGTGACGCGTCCCGCTTCGCCGTCGACACCCGGTGCATCCCAGTCGACGTAGAAGCTGTACTCGACGCGCGGAAAATCCGGCTTCGCGCGCGCCGACGCGAGATGACCCACAAGCCGCCACAACGCGCGCAGCTCGCGCGTCCACGGCGGCTCGCCGTCGAGCGCGGCGTCGGATGCGAACGCTTCCGACGTCTCGTACAGGCGCAGGTTGGCGGCGACCGGCACGCGCTCGAGCCGCGTGTGATGGCGGATCGGCGTTCCGCTCGCGTCGCTCTCGATGTAGAGGGACAGCGCCGCCGGGGATGTTCCTTCGAGCAGCGTGAAATGCGCGATGCTCTCCTCCGGCAGCATGGTCAGCTTGCGCCCCGGCATGTACACGGTGGAAAGCCTTGCGCGCGCGGCGGCGTCGCGCGGCGAGCCGCGACCGATTCGGAATGCCGGGCACGCGATGTGAATGCCGATCTCGACGTTGCCGTCCGCGAGCTCGCGCACCGAGAACGCGTCGTCGATCTCGGTGGTGGTGGCGTCGTCGATGGAGAACGCGCGCACGTCGGCGAGCGGCAGCGCGTCGGACACCTCGTCGAGCGGCGGCATCGCGGCGAACGCGACACCGCGCGGGAACGCTTCGGCGAGGAATCGATTGAAGTGATATTCGTGCGTCGACGGAATGGCACCCGCGCGCGCGAGGAGCGCCACGACGCTCGTCTTCTGCGACGCCGCAGCGGCGGCGACGGCTTTCCATTCGAGCGCATTGCGGTCGGGCCGGTAGAGCAGCATCGGCAACGCCGCGCGAAGCGCCTCCGGCAGGCGTCCCGCCACGAGCTCGTCGGCCCATGCGGCTGTCTGCTGCGCCTCGCGCGTCTTGCGCTCGACCGACGCCAGCGCCGCCTTCAGCGCTTCGGGCGGCGCCTTGCGATAGCGTCCCTTGCCGCGCTTGTAGAAGTGCATCGGCGACGCCTGCAGGAGCAGCGCCACCGCGGCGGCTTGCGGCGCCGACGGCGTGCCGCCGTAGTATTCACGCGCGAGCTCGTCGAAGGTGAACTCGCCCTCGCCGCTCGCTTCCCAGAGAAAGCCCGCGTCGAGCTCCGCGGCGAGGCGCTGCGCCTGCGCGAGCGCTTCGCCCGCGCCCGGTGCCGCGAATCGCAGCAGCACGTTCGCAACCTTGACCTTGAGGCGCTTGCCGGAAGCAGCCTCCACCTGCAGCGATGCGTCGTGATCGGCGAGAACGGTTCCGGTCCTGAGTTGACCGTCGTCCTCGAAAAGGACATTCATGGAGTGGCGCGGGATGCGGCGCGGCGCGAACGTCGAGCCGCCGATGAGGCATTATAGGCAGCTTCGTTCAAGGGCCGCGAAATGGACTATCGACAGCTCGGCAGGAGCGGGCTCCACGTGTCGCCGGTGTGCCTCGGCACGATGATGTTCGGCGACCGCACCGACGCCGGCGCGGCGCGCGAGATCGTCGCGCACGCCTTCGACGCCGGGATCAACTTCATCGACACGGCGGACGTGTACAACGGCGGCGAGTCCGAGCGCATCGTCGGCGACTGCATCGGCGGTGCGCGCCCGCGATGGATACTCGCGACGAAGGTCGCGAACGTCATGCCCGGCGCGGGCAACGAGGCGCCGCACACCGGCGGGCTTTCACGCCGCTGGATCATCGCGGCGTGCGACGCGAGCCTCGCGCGCCTTCGCACCGACTGGATCGACATCTATTACCTGCACAAGGACGATACGCGCACGCCGCTGGCCGAGACCATCGGCGCGGTCGGCGAGCTCCTGCGTGCCGGCAAGATCCGCTACTTCGGCCTCTCCAACTATCGCGGCTGGCGCATCGCCGAGGTGATGCGCTGGTGCGAGAAGCTCGGCGTGCCGCAACCCGTCGTCTGCCAGCCGTACTACAACCTGCTCAATCGCATGCCCGAGGTGGAAATCCTGCCGGCGTGCGATCACTACGGCCTCGGAGTCGCGCCGTATTCGCCCGTCGCGCGCGGCGTGCTGACCGGCAAGTACGCGCCGGACGCGATTCCGGCCGATTCGCGCGGCGCGCGCAAGGATCGCCGATTCATGGAGACCGAGTTCCGCGCCGAATCGCTCGCCATCGCGGCGAGGCTCAAGGCGCACGCCGAGGCGAGCGGGCGCACCGCAACGCAGTTCGCGCTGGCATGGCTATGGGCCAACCGGATCGTCACGTCGATCATCGCGGGGCCGCGTACGCTGGCGCAGTGGCGCGACTATGTCGATGCGATCGGCACAGCGTGGTCCGGCGAGGACGAGAAGCTGGTCGACGAGCTGGTCACGCCGGGGCACCCGTCGACGCCCGGCTACAACGATCCGGCGTATCCGTTCTACGGGCGGCGCCTCAGGGACCCAGCGCCTTGATGACGTCGTCGGTGATGTCGACGCCCTTTCCGACCCACAGCGCGTCCTGGAGGATGAGGTCGTAGTTCTGGTCGTGCGCGAGGCGCGTCAGCACCTGGTCGAGACGCTCCTTGAGCTTGTCGAGCTCCTCGAACTGGCGCGCGCGAAGGTCCTCGGCGAACTGCTGGCGCAGGCGCTGCACGTCGCGCGTGCGCATGTCGAGATCGCGCTCGCGCTCGGCGCGCTGCTGGTCGGTCAGCCCCGACTTCTCCTTGTCGTACTGCGCCGTCTGCGTGCGCACTTCCTGCTCGCGCGCGGCGATGTCGGCGTCGCGCGCCTTGAACTCCTGCTCGATGCGGGCGAGCGCCGACTTCGCAGGCGCGGAGTCGCGCATGATGCGCTCGATGTGGATGACGCCGATCTTGTAGCTGTCCGCGTGCGCCGGCGCTGCCGTCGCGACGAGCGCCGCGGCGCACACGAGCGCGGGGAACCACGCGCGCATCATCGCGAAGGGTCCCGCTCGCGCACGGGCGCGAGCAGCGCGGCCGCCTCGTTCGCGACGCCGTGCGGCACGTGGCCGGAAGGAACGTGCTGCGCGGCCGACTCGACGTGGCGCGTCTGGTCGTCGAAGTAGAAGTCCGGCGCGAACTCGCGCAGGAACGGACCCTTCTCCAGCCCGCCGAGGAACATGGCTTCGTCCACGTGAATGTTCCAGTCCATGAGGGTGCGGATGGCGCGTTCGTGCGCCGGCGCGCTGCGCGCGGTGACGAGGGCCGTACGCAGTCGCATCGGCACCTTGTCGCGGTCGTCGGCCTGCTGCAGCCGGTGCAGCGCCTCGAGCAGCGGCTTGAACGGACCCGGCGGCAGCGGCCGCGAGGCATGCTGCGCCTCGTGGGACTGGAACGCATCCATGCCCTGCTCGCGAAAGACGCGCTCGGCGTCGTCGCCGAACAGCACGGCGTCGCCGTCGAACGCGATGCGCACTTCACCGGGATGCGAATCGTCGAAGGCGGTGCGCGTGTACACGACCGCGGCGGGAAAGCCTTCGGCGAGCGCGTCGCGAACGTCCTGCAGGTTCGCCGACAGGAACAGGTTCGCATTGAGCGGGCGCAGGTACGCCCAGGGCTCCCGGCCGCGCGTGAACACCGCGCGCTCGATCGCGAGCTGGTTGCCGGCCACGGACTTCATCACGCGCAGTCCCGACACCGGATCGTTGCGCGACAGGATCACGACCTCGATGCGCTTCACGCCGTCGGCGTTGAAGCCGAGGAGCTTCTTCACCAGCCGAAACGCGATGCCCGGCTTCGCGAGCTGGGCGAGGCGAGACAGCTGCAGGTCGATGTAGGGCCGGTCGTCGGTCGGATCGAAGAGCGCGTTCTCCTCCTCGAAATCGAAGAGCGCACGCGAGCTGATCGCGACCACCAGCTGGTCGGTGAGGAGGGACATGAAGGCGGGATGTTAGCGCCTCAGCCGGGCGCGCAGAACACCGGCCCCTCCAGTTGCCATCCGGCCGCCTGCATCGCGGGAACGAGCGAAGCGTCGGTCACGTAGCGATGGCGCGACGCGGTCGGGTCCGC